>Ga0080013_1001149_pt1 | contig 35939 bp, 21 predicted proteins | sample ETNvirenome_6_85_FD_69236 | JGI IMG/M metagenome (GOLD analysis project Ga0080013, IMG submission 69236) | Marine viral communities from the Pacific Ocean - ETNP_6_85 (SPADES assembly) (version 2) | ecosystem: Environmental > Aquatic > Marine > Oceanic | place: Pacific Ocean | collected 2013-06-19
GTTAATTCTAAATCTATTACATCTTCTTTTTTATTAAAAAATTCCATTTCTTTTTATTCCTAGTCTATAAGTCCTAATTTCGTACCAGTTGATTGCGCAGTTGATCCTTGTCCCCTGCTTTTTTCTTGCCCATCTATTAATTGTAATTTATTTCCTGTCTGCTCTACAACACTTTGCATCGTAGTGACAGTTGTTGCTGAACGAGTCTCCTCTTGGATATCTGGGTGTCGAGAAGAAATACTTTGGGCGCCTTCGCCAGTAACTACTATGCCTTCTCCTCCCGAGCCAAGAGAGCCCATATCTGATTTAAGGCTCGCTGCTGATGGATGTACTTGTACCATTCCTTTCCCGCCAAATTGTGCTTCAACATCTACTTTTATTAATTCAACTAACGAACAAAAATCATATGGCCAGTTATAACTATAATCTAGGCCATATCCAGATGCAACATCGCTTTCAAGACGAGCATATTCTATTATATCTTCAATATTAGTGCGGATGCCAGAAGAAAGAAGCCCGTGTTTTATGTTTGATGGTGCACTAGGCGCCATATCCATCTTTACTGCGGGGCCGTTGGCATCTCCGTTATTTCCTCCATTGGTGGGTCCGCCAATGAATTCATTGGTGGATCTGAGCGGGTGAAATGGGTTGGCGGATCCATGTGAATCTACTTGCGGCGCCGTAGCCTGAATTCCAAGTTGGACGCCGGCAGGTGCTGGGCCCGCATCTGGTCTTGGTGGCAGCATTCCAGCTAAATTAATTACTTTATCAAAATAATTCCATTTCGCTTTTTGTTTAACTTTAAAAATCATCCAATGTAAATCTGGATTTTTTAGATCTTTTGCTGTTAATAATTCTCCTTGTTCTAGTCGATGACAAATGGTGGCTTTCTCTTTTTTGTGTGTTTGTGCTATTTCTGGTTGTATATTCTGCCATATATTTGCAATTTCTTCTTGTGAAAATTCATGTTCAAATTCAAAAAGATACATAGCAAAAGGTCTAAATCTCTTAGACCCAAACTTTTTTAATTGTGTCAAGAAGTCAAATTGTGGCGGAATGATATACCGCTGCATTGTTTTTACCATATTATAAACAGAAGTTGTGACACTGCTTTCTTCTGGTGTTTTACCTGCTAAAATATCTGCTACGGCTCTTTTAACGATGTTCTTATGTATATTGATAAATTTTGTTTGCACTCTACCTGTACGTTTGTTGAACTTCTTAATCACTGGTATTGCAACCACTGCTTCTCTAATTGTCTTTTCTTTATCGTCTGGCAAGATTCCTAATTTTTTAAGTCCTTTGTCAATTGTAAGCAGATCTGCCAGAGATTCATTGCCTGCTACGTCAAGAACGCCTAAGAATATTCCTTTTGAATTATCCGTTTCATAAACACCTTTTTGGTGCCACATGCCTTTTGTAGATGAGTCGCCCTCAGAGAAAGAAGTCTTTGTAACATTTGTAAAATTAAGTATAGGAGTTTCAAATTTAGGTTGTATAACAAAACGTGCATCTTTTTGAAATATACTAACAGAAGCTGTTAAATTCATCATAGCAATATCTTGAAGATAATCCGCGCTATGTGTTCCGGAGCCAGATAACTGTGAGCCGTCGACACTTCTATGTTTTGTAATTGTAGAATTCGAAATGATTTCATCTAATGTATATTCATTGGCGCCTTCTGTACCGTATCTTTCTGCAACTGTGTGTTTCCATGGTGTAAAAGAATACTCAACATAAGAATAACCAGTTACAGAATCACTATAATAATAAGGAGGTGTAAATGGTGCATAGCCTCCTGGTCCACCATCCTTGCATGAATCAACTGTTGGGCCAAAAGCGCTTTCCCGATTGTACATAGAGAAATTTCTAGTATTATTTGTAGAAACATCTTGATGGTCTGCTAAATAAATTCTCATTTTATAAACGTTTGTACTATCAACAATATAGCTATCTTCATTTTTTGATGAAATGAGCGTAGATACTTCTCCATTTTTTAAGAATAGATCAATAGAAGTGGCAAGAAAATTATGCATCGCCAGTTTGTAAGTATCGCTTTTAACAAGATCTAATTTGATACTACCAGTTGCAATAGGGCTGGCCTCAGTTGAATCAGCAGAGCCGCTTACTCTGGCAGTTGGATCTGGTTCTGCTTCATAAATATATGATCCATTGCCAATGTAAGTTTCTGGTCGAACTAAGCTGTCAAAAGGTAATCTATAATCAAATGATGCAGAAAGTCTATACAAGTTTTCATGAGCAGCAGTACTGCCGGTGCCTAAAGAATATGGCGTAGTCATCGTAACTGTTCCACCTGCTGTTGTAGTGCCAGGTTGCTTAGTATAAATTGGATAATCAACAGCAACTCCTGATTTAATTGAATTATATAAAATTCCAGGAGCAAAAAATGGTGTTAGAGCGATTCTTCTTTTAGAATTGTCCTCATATTTATCTGTGCCATATTCTGTTGATGAATATGATTGACTAAATAATGTTGCCAATTGTAATGTTCTATCTGCTGGATAAAATCCTTTATATGGCAAAAGTTTCATGATCGCGTTACAAGTTAATGCGATTCTGGAAGGCTCAATAACCCCTTTGTGATCTTCATAAATTAAAGAAAAATGCTTTAAAAAATCTGAGTGTGAATATGTTTTAAAGAAATTATTTACAGTGCTATCTGCATAATTTGAACCAGTACAAGTTAAAAACCCTTCCCTATCTGCAAAAAAGTTTCCATTTTTTTCATCTAAAAAGTATTCCATATGTTCACTCATTCTAAATTCTGAAGCAATAGAATACTTTTGGCCCACTCTCCGTATCTCATTAGAATAATCATCATATGAATCATAAAATGGGTTGCCTGCTTCCCATAAAGTATCTCCATACAACATATCGCCTTCGGCGGCGCTGGCGCTTATAGGCCTAACATAACAAGCTGCTGGCGTAATTATATCTGTGCCTCCATGATGAATTGAATAATTATTCTGTAGCTCGCCGGCGCCGTCATTTCCGGGAGAATGTTGGCCGCGTCTTGCTTCGGCGGCCGAACCTGTTCTTCCGTCCAGGGCCCATATACTTTGTTTAAGAATTGTTTGACCTTGAGAATTTGTTACATTAGTTTTAGTTCTATTGGACCGTGTTTCTCTCCAAAAATCAACAAAATAATTTGTCCTCATTCTTGCTTTTGCTAAATATACATTAATTTCTCTTGGATAAATCATTTCTCTATAATACAAACTAATAAGATTCGGCTTAAAAGAAACTACATCCTCTAAATAAAGATTTTTAATATAATCATATACTTGATCTCCGCCATAAAGTTTAGATTTAAGTTTATTCTGTACTTCGATATTTGCGAAACTTGCTAAATTGTTTCCATACGTATGTTGGATTATACCCTCTTTAAACACATGAACCATAGGCTTAAAACGACTTGTTGCCAAAGATTCAGTATGATGCTCAAGCCTATTGTCATAAAAGAAAGATAACATACTGTCTTTTCTTTCTTTTCTCATAACTGGATGTTGAGCTAATCTTGCCTGTTTCCAAGACGGCCAGCCATAAGGGCCTTGTCGATGGAGAATTAAACTATTAAAATCGTTGGGGCGCACAATCGATGCAATATTTGTATTTTTATAAACTCCATTAGAAGAGCTTAGAAGGTTCAAGGGTGAATCAAGGGGATCATAAATTAATGTATTGAGCCCAACAAAATCAACCGGTATTGTGGGGCCGCCCGCAATTGCTGCGGCGCCAGTGAGACTAGCACTTAATAATGTTAAATCAGTAGAAGCATCCGGACCATATCGTCTAATATCGTTAGTTCGTGGGGTTTCATAACCATACAAAACTGACCCAGTATAACCAACAATTAAACTAGCTGATATCCAAGAATATTGCATATCTGTTCTTGGAATTGGATGTTGAACCCAATAATTATCATAAGCAACCCCGGTAGGAAATGTAGTTGCCACTTTCGTAGAATCCCCTTCAAGCTCTATTCTTCTTCGTGGGTTTCTATTAACCTTGTGATAAGAAGGCATTGGCTGGCCAGAAGTGCTAACACCCGCATATCCTGCTGATTTTACATCAGTTTGAGTGCCCGCATAGGAACCACCTTTGGCCGGGTCTTGAAAACCAGTACTAATGGCTGTTTCCCAGCTAGCAGAATATTGTGCATCGCTCCAATATCCAAATTGGTTACAGTGGTTTGTTAAATATTCTTTGAGAGGTAATCGAGCTGCTAAATTTCTATAATTAAGACAATTATATACTGAGTATTCTCCAGATTCAAGATCTAAAAAGGCTGCGGCCATTGTTTCAGGGCCTCCTGGTGCACTAAATCTATTAACAAAAACAAACTCATTTGAACCAGTTACAGAGCGATCAATAGATGTAAAATCAGGAACCCCTTGTACTGGTAGCTCTGCTGAATCTGGCTTTTGGCGATCAAGCCAATTAATATTTATGCCATTGTTTTTAACAAAATATCTGTTATTGATTTTTCTTCCAGCGGTGGAAACGATATTATAATCAAATCTATAGTTTCCTATTTTTGTTGTGTGTTTTGGGTCTCTATAGCCGCCGGAGCCGGTTGTCGTACGAATATTTTCAATATTAACGGGACGCTTTGGCCCATTCCAGAACATTGAACGAGGGTTGTGGACAGAAGCAGATATAGGAGAAACAATTGTTACGTATTTGTTGCTTGAATCTTCTTTAAACACCAATCTCCAACCTTCTACTCTATTTGCCCTAGTATCTAAATTAGAGCCAACTTTAGCGCTGCCACTAAATTGCGACCAAACGTGTCTATATGGAAAGCCTCCAACCCATTTTTCGGTAAATGGACCTTGCATTGGTATTTCATAGTGTGGAGTATATATATCTTGGTGTAAATTAGCGAAGTCAATGCCGCCGGTGAAACTGCTTGAAAGTATTTTATTATATCCAGTAACGACAGAAGAACTCATAATAGTGAAAGGGGCTGTCCATTTAGTATACGAATCCCCAAAATAATCGCGTTCTCCAGTGTCTGCGGAGGCGCCGCGGCTTTTTACTCTGGATGTGGTTAGAAATTCTCTCTTTTTATTTTTTGGAAAATATAGTCTCCTATATTCTTTGGCTATATCGCTTTCTGCAACCTTTTCATTTGTAACTTCCAAACCAACACTTTCAGATCCAGAAACATTATTTATTAAAGTTTTAAATAAAGTTGGCTTTTTGTTTATTAAATTATTGACTCCGCCGTGTATTGGCTTAAATATATGTGCAGATAGTCTACCAGGACTCCGATTTGCTCTTTTAGATGTTTCAATTATAGCATCAAAGATTCTTTGTCTTGCACTATCGACGTCGCTATCTCCACTTGAAATTGCTGGTTCTGTAAGTTTGGCTCTTGTCCATGATAATGTATTTTTTGTTTCGTCATTTTTCTCCCAATCTTCATTGTCTGGGAGTCTCACGGTCATTTGAGTAGGTCCGTGCGCTTTCAATGTTTTTGTTAAACTTGGTTTGGCGGCATGGTGAGCCGAATGATGGTGCTCGGTAGTAAACTTGATTTGAATTTTGATGCCATTATCATCTTTGGCTTCGCCGCCAAGGGTGCTTTCTAGTACATTTTTAGTATGCTTTTCTTTCTTTTCAATAATAGGTAATTTTGACCAATATTTATTTCTTTCTAAGATATGGCTTTCAACCATATTTCTAATATTTTCAGAAAATCTTGAAGAAGCGGGAATAATTTGACGGATCATATTAGATATTGATTGATCAATCCATTTATAATAATCAATATACTTCTCTAAATCTGGACTTACTATGTCGCCAGTGTTTTCTACTTTTCTTTCGAAGAAAAGTTGTCGTAGTTTTCCTAAAGCTTTATAATCTTGTCTGTATCGATTGGCTGGTTCCCCAATTAAATTATTAAAATCTTTAATTGTCGCAAAAAATCTTAACATTTCCTCAGAAATTGTCTGATACATGCTTTTTTCGATGGCAAAAAAGTTAGTAGTGGGCCTTATATGTTTTGTAAAAACAATATCATCAGAATCTAAAATCTTCACCATATCAGAAGAATTGACATTCTCTGGTATGTTTTGTTTTGCTGAATATATGTATTCCTTGCTTATAACAGATTTATTTGGAGAAAAGAAATCTCCTTTTCCTGTATGTTGTAAACTAGTGATTCCACTTATTGCTCCGTAACTTGAAGTAATATTTATAGAACCAGAAGACATGTCCGCAACTGAGAAACTAGCATTTTTATCACTAGTTCCATAATATGAATCGCTATTTGCTGGGCCCGAACTAGATAATCCGGTAAAATCCCAATTTAAAGCAAGGGTTTCTATTTGGGGAACATATGGTTGAGTTATCCCTTCGTTTTCTCCATCGGATGGCATAACTTCAAACAAATATGCAGGCTTGTATGGATTTAATCGACCAATATTTTTTGGGTCTCTGGCGTGTGCTCGAATGGTTTCATTATCAAGATAGTCTAACCAGCATCTTAATGAAGAAAACTTAATATCAGTTGGAGTTAAATAGGACCCAGTAAAATTAGTTCTATGTGCGCCTGCATAAGCTCGTTTGGAGCTAGATAGAAAGTTTTCTCCTTGTGCTTGAGATAGATTTCCAGTAACTAAAAATTCATTATTTATAGTATTTAAATCATTATTAACACCATAAAACTCTATCACATATGCAAGAGGGCCATCCGCTTTCATCTTTTCGTCCATTTGAGAAAGAGTGCCAGATACGTAACTTGCTAATGGATGCTTTTCTGGTCTGACCCGAACGGCAAAATTCCATTTATTATTATCATATACTTCTTTAAACACACTGCTTGTTAGCTCTAAAGCGAATCCCTCATCCGAACTACTAAGCATAAAAAATGCATCTTTATTTGTAAATCCGGCCGAGGACACGATATCGTCATTTAATGTCTTTCTACATGCATAAACTTGAAAATTTGCAGAGTCATCGCCGTGCCAAGTTAAATCATTATAGTTTTGTGCACTACTGGGAGGCTCTTCATAGTTTGTTTGCCTGGCAGTATGCATACCAAAAAGGGAGGCCGAAAGGTTTGAAAGCATAAAATAATTTTGATCCCGTGGAGATCCGGGATCTGGAAAAATAATCTCTGCTTCTGTTGTAAAAGGAATGGCGATACGAGTAAGCGAAGTGGATGTCGGTGTTGATTTTGAACCCGAAATAAAGGATACTGAGTTTGTATTTGCGCTAGATGTAAATTGATAAATTGTTCCATAAGCTCTGCCTGAATTACTAAAATCAACACAATTCTTTTTAACGGTCACTGAAGAAAAATTATTTTCAAATGTATAGTCTGATTGATCCGCATATAAATTTAACTTTAAAATTTCATGATCAATACCAAAACATCTAATTAAATTTCTAAATGCTTTTTCGGTGCCTTTAGACTTATAGATAAGAGATAAAGAATTATAAATATTTTGATATATTTGATTTTTTATATGATAAAGTTTTTTTTCAAATAACTCATTATTAGACTGATTTAAAAATTGTGCTAAAATGTCGGCATCTGCAAATATTTCTGACGTCACGAATCCTTTTGATTCCAAGGCATCTTTTATAAAATGGTGTGGCTTTTCATAACTTCCGCTTGGATAAACTACATTTTGCAAAGTAGGCAATTCTTGTATTTGTAATTGCAAAGTATCAAAATAACTTGCCATTATTTGTGTTAGTTTTTTAAGTATTTCTCCATTTTCACCATCTTCATTTATTATCCAAGCGGGCAAAGAATTATAAATGGCTGCATTATTTGAAAGATCATGATGTTTTCCTTTGCTTATAGAAGAAGTCAAATAAGCATTTACATCTGGGTGTGTGCTATATAGAATCGGATCTTTAAACTCATAAGAGGCCGTTACTAAATTACTCAATGTAATAGCTGAACCGGTTTCTCTATGGCCAGAAGTATATCCTATCCAAGTTCCATTATTAACCCGTCCAGAATAGTCTAAAATTGTTGAATCTGTGGGATTTTCTCCTGTTACGCCCTCATTAAACTTATAATAAACGCCCAAATGTGTATTTGCATTGTCAGTATTTGTACCGCCGCCGACTTGCGTAAACCAATGTCGTCCAATTTGTTGAGAGTTTCTTTCTGTTTTCCAAAATCTAAATTCATCTAGCGCACCGGAAAACGGAGCCCAGCCTAATTGTGGCGTGCTATCGCCGCGCGGCGAAGTTGCAAGAACACCGATTGTTGCGAGCATGCCGCCGCTTACATAATCAACAGTTGCGCTTGACTGTTCTCTAATTAAATTAGTGGTGGTACCAACAATTGTATCATTGTGGGCTCCGTCGACATATAATTTTGCTTGTAAGTTTCCGGCCGCAAGACTTCCGGAATTTGCAAATGTAAATGCATAATGATGCCACTTATCATCACTAAAATTACCTGTTATCCCTTGACCAATAGACGCTGTTTGAAAACCCACTCCGCCAGTGGTACCATCGGTGCTGCCACTTATATATGTAACTTGAAATTCTGGGTTGGCGGCGCCAGCACGGTAGATCTCTATGGCCATGCGACCATACCCAGCTTCAGCTTCTGTTGCATTCACGGTATAAGTGTCAAATACTACTTCTCGTGCTAGCTGAGTAGTATCTTCTTTTTTCATCCAAAATTCTACTGTATTGCCATCAACACCATCGATTTTTAAATTAGATTCTCTATTTTGAGATTGGTCATAAATATTGGAGTAACCACTTCTATAGTCGCCACTAGTATCGGTTACTTTTTTTCCTTTTCCGCGAGTGCTAGGATGTGGGCCGCCTCTAAATAAAATATATTCTGGGGTGGAAGAACTGAAATAATTATTTGAACTGGCGCCATCAAAATAGCCAGAAGTGTCGCGAGCCGCAATGCGAATAAAACCATTTGTTCTAGGATATTCATTTTCAAAAACATAGTTATCTAGATAAGAAGAAGAAAGGTACCAAGAAGTTCTCTCATATAAAGAGCCATCATATGGATAAGTTTGATAAATTCTTTTAACGGCATCATTGTAATATTGTTCTGCAGAACCAAAAAATGCAAAGTTAGAAGCACTAGAAAAATCAATTCGAGGAACAAATCTTTCTTTTTCTTGGATATACGCGCCCATATATTCATAAGATTCAACTTCTTTTGCTAAAGAATCGATATCTGCTGAACTTACTATAGTTTGTGGGTCATCAAAATATTTTTTTGTATCCATGTGCCTACTCTATATCTGTTGAGTGTTTTTCTACTCTAAATTTAAAAGTCTCTGGTTGCTCTACATATTTTCCATTCAAATAATATACAATTTTAATTCCGTACATATAATCGTTCTGAAGTATTGACATATCTAAATCAAAATAGCTTCCACTAACATCATATGAAGCTCTTGTGTGATTTAAACTACCTGTCCCATAATCAAGAACAGTTAAATTATCGTGCACTCTAAACACTTTATAATAAACATTTTCAATAATAGAAAATGATATCTCTGTTGTTGCTTTTGTATATATATTTGGGCTCCAGTTTTTATTTCTGGCAAATAATCTAAATCTAGCAGTCTCCTCATTAGAATAAATTGATTTAAGATTTTTTATAGAAGTGGTATAAGTCTCATTAGGATTGTGTTCGTAGGATTCAAAGCTTTTAACGGCTATACCTGATCCTGTGTGGAATTCGATATAGCTGGCGCCGGAGCCACGATGAGCAGTGGCACTTCCTGTTGACCAAACATCATAAATTGTAGTTTCCGAGCCCGTATATGCGAATGAGGCGCTATAAGTACCTGAAGCAATATAAGAAGCTGTCACTACAAAAGCGTCATTCGCCGTCACTGCACCACCAACTGGTAAAGTTTTTGCGTCACTCCCAAGAGTAGGATATATTCTAACATCTAGTTTTGTTTTAGCAGCATTGCCATCCGTTCCACCAGTAAAATCTGCTTTTGACGCACCTGTGCCGCCTGGATCGGTCAAAGTAATTGTTGTATTACCATCTTCACCTGCAACATCTTGAGTTATTGTTACAATGGCGCTCTCATTATCTGACGTCGCAATTAATTTAGAATTAGCGTTTAAACATGTGTGTAATTCATCAGCAGTAAGATGTTCGCCTTGTGGTCCAGTAACTATTTTAAATGTTGGCGAATTAGTATCAGTGGTTGTTGTTGTTGATTTATCAGCCGTTGCTGTTATCGTAGTGCCATCAGTTGTAACGATGGCAACAGTGGTTGCATCTGCCCCATTAGCAAAATCTGCCTTAGTCAAACCGGTGGCGCCGCCTTCTGTAATAGTAATAACTGTATCGCCTGCATCACCAACCACCGCTTGTGTCACAGTTACTACATTGGTAGCCGCGGTAGCGATGAAATATGTATTATGATTTATAGCTTGCGCAATGTTTGTCGCAGTGTCAGCAGTGCTGCCATTTACTATGGCTGCCTCCACATCCCCAGATAAAGCAGCAGAAGTGGTGGCGCCGCCATCGGCATTAATCGTACATACAATAGTTGTTTGGTCAGTGGAAATCAGACTGATAGTGTCGCCAGCTTCCATCCAACCCTCATTCGCGACAGTGATTGTACCGTACGCGGACGTACCAAGATTGCTAGCCTCAGTAATCGTTACTTCTCCTGCAGCACGTTTAAACCCTGAACCTGCCAATTTTGGAATATTCTTAAGTTGCCCTCTAACATAGTTGTATAAATAGAGAGTATTTAAGTTGTCATCTCCTGTTGCCAACGAGCTACTTAAATAAAAGTTGCCTCTATTGTCTTTTTTAGAAGAATCCCAACGAGCTTCAATCACTGGTCTCTTGAAAAAATATTCAGAACCTCTAGCAAAAAACTTTTTAGTGTAATACGAATCTGTAGAGCCAGTTGGGTTTTTAAGCAGGCCATTTGTGCCATCAGTCATGTCTGTATTTTCATATTTGGCCTCTTGGCTGCTTGTTAAATGTACGCCAAATCCATATCTCGCACTTGATTTGTCGCCTAGAACGTTTCCAGGAGAATGTAACCATTGTTCTACTAGCGTTGTCACATCTATCTCAAGATCTTCTGTCCCTTTTTCAAATGTTTGTTGAAAAGTAGAACCCTCCCCTGTATCATAATCGCCGCCTGGTCGTGTCCAGAGGCCGTCACCGCCGGTGAAACCGCTTACAGTTATATCAGTAGAGTCTGTTGTTGTGACAGTGTTGTTGCCCGCGCGGCCGGATACATCTTGTGTGAGGGTAACTGTAGCTGAAGCGCCTTCTACAAATGTTATTTTACCATAGTGAGCATTACTAGAGTTGTTGCCTGCAGCGGTCATTAGCTCAGACACTTTGCTGGCGGCGGGGGCGCCTTGAATTCCTATTGATGTTGCGTTGGCGCCATAAGTATTGCTAGTCGAATCATCGTTAAGCGTATAGACAACCTCTGTTCCATCAGTTGAGGTAACTGTAAAGGTTTCATCGTCGTAATCAGAGGCGGTGGCGCTGTTGAACTGTATTGTCGCAGTTGCGGCGGTGAAATTTCCATTCGCATTCATCCAATTAGCACCTTCCGCGTCATAAGTCAAATCCCGATAGCCTTCCATATCGAGGCCGCGCCCCTCTTGCCAGTCTGCTGTGACCGCAGATGCAGAAAGTGTGAAACTTCTTGGAACCGTAAATGGATGTTTGGCATTAAACATTCTTAAATAAAAACTTACGCTTCCGGAAGCAGGAATATCACCATTTGTTCTATCTGTGTTTATATCTGTAACTGGAAAATTAATAAGAACTCTTGATAGTTCTGCTGTTTTTGCTGCGTTAGAGCCACTAATTGTTTGTCCATATATTGAAAAAATCTCCAAAGAGTCCGACATCCCCATATTTGAGCCAGTGCCGCGTGTTGTTAAACCTGCTTTAAACGCATTTGTAATTGTTGTGTCTGCGTTTGCTGTATACCTTTTTATAGCCATTATTTAACAGTTCCTTTAATATCCAATTCCGGAAACTTTACTTCGAAAATAGCATTTTGTGGGATTGCCACATATCTTCCGTCCGGAGAAGTAAATTCATCTATACTAAAACCAATTTGTGAATAATTGCTTGCATCTTTTTTAACAATTTTAACATTAACTGTGTCCGCAACTCCGCGTACGCGATTCAAAGTTGAGTATATCTCTGTGATGGAAAACGATTCCCCAATGGAAAGTACTTTTTCTTTGATTCTCTGTCTCAGGGCTCGTGATGCAACTTCTAAAGTATCGAATTTATTTGCTGCAGAATGACTTACAATTTCAAACTCAATTCCAATATTAACAATTTCTGCATCTAAAATGTCTACTGTATCATTTATCATTTTGTAGCGGTTGACCCAAGTTTTAAGATTCTGTTTTAGTGTGTCGTTTGCTTTTATTAATTTAGTGTTTGCATCTTCAGATAAAATGTATAAATTAAGATTTCTTTTAAAAGAGTCTACATCACGAATAACATGACATTTTTTAATGGCCCCAAATTGAGCAGGCAACCTATAAACTAAGCTTGAATAATCTTGTAAAGTTACTGCACGACTTTGGGCAGAAAATGTACTTTTAATTCTTTGTTTTATTTGTGTTACGCTGGGCGTGGTTATGTTACCCAAAATAGGTTCATCGTTGTTTACTTCTAAAGATGTTATAACCTCATTTAATTTTGAACTAACTAAGGTCGCACCATCCAATACAGAAGGAAATTCTAATCTAGCATCACGTTTGGCTACTAAAGTATTGGCGGCAGCATTCGTGTTTGATGCAGTATTAATACGATATCTAATAGTTAAAATAACATTGGATGGGCTAATTCCTAATTTATCTGTTGATAATAAATTAGTTGGATCAAAAGATTCGTCTGTAATATAGTCTCTCCCGTGAATTTTTAATATTACTTGACTTGGATCTTGGACTGCTGCGACTTCTGGCGTTAATTGATCTTCAGAGCCGTATCCAAATTGTAATATAGTTGTTCCATATTCTTTTACAACAGTAAATCGTCTTGGTACTGCAACTGTTTTTAAGATAAAAGGAGTGTCTTTCCTGTCTGAATTTGTATTATTTATTGGAACATAGATTGTATCTTGGGAAAGCTCTTCTACTTCAGACCATTCATTTCCATCTTCGTCCGCTACGGAAATAATTTCTGCCACATTTGCATTCTTTAATATTATCCTGCGAAATGGCTCGTGGTCTCCAACTGTTGCTACTTCACTTTCAAACTGGCCAGAGACTACAGAACCATGGGCTTTGACTGCATAATGTGTTGTTAAGGAAGAGTCTTCATCAAATTTAGCTGCAATAATATCATTTTTGTTATTAGAAAAATCTATATTTTCTAATAAAGTAAAAATATTACCATTCGTTGAAATAAAAGTGCTCCCTCTTCTTAAAACAGGGATGTAATCAGAATCGACTCCAATACCATTTGAATTGGCTGGAACTAAAATATAAAAAATTGCTGTGCCATAAGAAGATGGAGATGTTTCATATTTATATCCTAATTGTTTTCCCAATCTTATTACATTATTGTATTCAACCGCAGTGTCTAAAAAGGATTCATTTACTTGATAATCTAAATAAAAAGATAAAATGTCTCCAACATATGCTACGGTGTCAAGCATAAGCGCACCGAAGGAGGACTTATTAAAATCTTTGAAACTTTCAGGATAGTAAGTTTTTGCATATGATACTAAATCACTCTTAATTGAATTAAAATCTCGACTACTATATTTAATTGGTATTTGTTTTTCAGACATATTTAACGTATTTCCCTTATAATATTAAATAGTGTCTTCAAAGAAGAATTCCACAACATCATAGATCCGTAATGGTTTGATAAGATATTTAATTTGAAGTTTAAATAAATGAGGATCTCCATACTCTATTTCATCTGGGCCGAACATTGTTACCTTCACTTCTATAAATGGCATATATTTATTAACTTGACTTATGATTCTTGTTTCTATTTCTTGGTACGTTAGCTCGTGATTTGGCTCAAATAAATAATTTCTTATTCCGACACCATATTCAGGATCCATAATTCGTTCACCAGGTGCAGTTAAAACAAGCATTTTTAAATTTTGAGATACCATTTCTGCATAAGTTTTATTTAATGTATAGCCGTCGCTTGTATCTTCTTGTAATGGTAATTTTGGTGATAGCCCTGATGCCATAAAAATCTCTCCTTTAGTTATAATTACTTCTTTTTTATAAAATTGGGCCTATCTTTCTAAATTCTTTTTAATTTTAACAGAGTGCGTCTGTCCCTAGCACATCATAAGGGTCCCAAATCTTAGTGTCTAGACCATGAGTTACTGCAATTTGGCGCCCTCGGGTGCTTTCAAGGCCGTACGCATCAAAAGTGTCGGGATCGCCCCCGGCTTCCACGTACTTCTCCTTGGCGTTGAGTAATTGTGCTGGCGACAGGCCACTCTCGGTTATTAAAGTGCCGGCGGGCGCTGTTAGCAGACCTGTTATATGTAATTCCACACCTCCACGGTTTCGGCCCGGGAGCGGATGCCCGTCGAACCATTCACCGCCGGCGTCTTCAGCATTGCGATCAACCCACTGAATAGTTACAATATCCTGTAAATTATTTTGAGTTATGAACTCCTCGATGCTTTTCTTTATTGACCCGGCGAGATAGTTGAGTTCTCCACAACTACCATGGTCAACTGCAAATGCCCAGCCGCTTTTCGCGCCGGTGGTGTTTTCGCCGTAAACCCAGGAACTCCCCATATCTTTGACTGCAATCTTTGTAGATGTACTTCCATGCACGTTTGAGTCAGGATCATCTTTTTTCCATTTAATATAACCAAGGGTTTTATCACAAGTTGCCTCGTAAAAATGTTTTGGCCCATCTGGCTGGCCTACTACAAATGACAGAGTATTTCCGTCCAGGAAGTTCGGACGGAAATACTCTCGTGTTTGAGCGCTCGGGTGATGCCAGTTTCCTTTACAGTTTGTACCCTCGTAATCTTCGTTAGTGTACGGGAACTTAATAACCCATGCCACCACAGGGCTGTCCTTAGTAATTTCTTCAAGCTTTTTCTGAATTTCTAGTTTTTTATCTCCTTTTTCAAATATAGAAACCTCTTCGCCGAGGAATGTTACCCTACTAAGCACTGGTTCCCACGTATCACAGGCCTCATCGATACACCACTGGAAGTTCGACAAGCTTGGCAAATATGACGGTCCGGGGATTGTCTGCTGGCCGCCGGCGCTCAACACATCATTATAGAAGCCCTCAAGTATAAGAATTTGTTTTCTTGCTAATTCAAAGGTGGCCTTATTGTCGCATAAATCAACCAAGGTGTCTGAGACAGGGAAGGGCGAAGAATTGACACTTTCACAATTAAAATATAAAATATCTAAAAATCCCTGGCTTGAGCCTGGCAGAATCATGCTGTCTGCCACCCAAGCATTATTTATATAATAATCTTCGTTTTTTGTTAAATCGCTTATTACTCTTTTATATTTCTCAATATAATCAAATGCATGTCCTTCGACTTCTATGAGCGTATCATAATATTCTCTTAAAGTAGAAAATATTACTTCTAAGTTCATATCTGATGTCGCTTCTCCGGCTTTTTCTGCAGCTATCAGAGTATCAAATAACGCTGTGTCTGAAAACTTTCTATATTGGTAGGCCCAATCGAACGACGCCCCGGGGTTGTCCCGAGGGAAAGCAGTTGAGTTAGAATTCCTCGCCTTATATTTTTGGCGGAGAATCCAATTGCGGTCATCTTCCATTATATTATAAGATTTCATCAACATGTCAAACATTTTTTCATCCGCCGTATATTCTTCTTTAGAAATTGTTGGATCTTCATCGACTGCGCTGTCGCATGCTTTAACCTCGGCGGCTTTCAATTGGTCAGGTGCTTTATTCCCGAACCAAATACCGCTCATTGTGTCGCCTAAATACTTTTCTAACATGCACATAGTAAATCCTGCAGGGGTCCATGGGGTCATGAAAAATGGATTACATTTTTTCCATCCTGGATCAGTGGCTTGAACCATACCTTTCATAATACCAAGCGGAGTCATGGCAAAAATTTGAGAATAGCTTGGTGGGCTCCCAAGCATTAAAGTTTGAAATTTGTTCCACCAGCTATCCTCTCCTGTGTCTTCTGTTTGACTGGTTTGTTCTTGACTGGCGGCTTCGGCGCCTCCTTTCAATGGATCCGCCGCTTGTGTATTAGAATAGAATAGAGATCTTAACATTCCTTTTGTTTCAGGAAACATGCCACCTTTTAATTCTGTTTCAGTGTCATAAACAGGAAGGCCGTTGCTGTCTTTATTGCCCGTGTCATATTCAGCCTGTGTTGTTTTCGTATATTCATCTAGTTCGAAAGTCTGCATAAGAACATATAATGAAATCAATGTTTTATAATTATCAATCGGAAATATTCTTCCAAAAAGTTTTTCAAAATCACTTGTTTCTGTCATTAAACCAAGAAGCTTGTTAAGAGGGAATTCATCTTCAATTGAATCTTGATAAGAAAAATATCCCAAAGGCACTGCTTTTGTGTCCTGGGCCAACTTCACGAATCCGTCTGCAATAGTTTTTGCATCTTGGTCTGATTTTCCTTGTTCCTTCGCCTGGCTTTCATAAAAACTATGCAGTGCGCCTGTTTCTGCAAAATTAAGACCACCAACAGGGAGTTCAACCTCCATTAATGGTATTTCAATTATGGGCGGTGATATGTCGGCGCCTTCTTTTAAAGTTGTTAAAGCGCTTTCATACTCAACGAACATATATGTTCCAGTGTCAAGCTCTGCTTTTCTAAGCTTTTCATATAAAATATAAGCTTTTTTATTCAACAAATTTGGGCCTTCAATGGGCCCATTTATACTTGTATTAAAGGGCAGTAAAAGTTTATCAAGGTCGATCTTTACAGTCTTGTTAGTGTCGTCTGAGTTAAGTTTCCTTTTTACAGGTTCTTTTTCCAAACCCAGATAGATGGTATCGCCGGTGGAGGGATCGATCTGGATCGCCGGCGGGCCAACGCCGGAATATACAGGGGCATAATCATATCTAAGTGGCAGGACATAAACCAATCTTAAGCCATACATCCATGGATCAAAATAATTTGTATGTGGCTCGCTAGCTTGGACAGAATTTTTATATTTTGCTACACCAAAACTATCGGCCGTCATTGCTTCCCGCCATTGGTTTATATTAATATAAGCACCTGGCTTTTCATCAAGATTGTCAGGAGTGTGCCAAATATTTCCAAATTCAAGAGGGAGGTCATTGTGAACAGAAGGGTCGAGTTCAAAAGCCTTAGAATTCATAACATCATCATATTCGGACTGGGCCCTGGTCTTGACGTGGGCGGACCAGTGGTCTTTGACGCACTGGGCATCGCATGCGGTGCCGATGGTATACATTCCATACCATTTTTTATATTCGTCGTATACCAACGCCATGGCGGGAGTGAGCTGCTCTGAGGGGGCGGTGTCGGCGTAGTTTTCGTGCGCCGGCGTCTCAATCTCGTCTGGTGACATGCCGGCATAAGGGAACGCGAGCCAGCCCATGATTGTGGTAAGTTTGCTCAGGGCAATTGCTTTTTTTTCATCAAGACTTGTTGGTGTTATTTTTATTATGGGATCTTCTATCTTTGTGTGTTGGTGCGCACGGATATAAGGTTGCAATATAAAACCGCCATTTGGGCCTATTTTTGAAATAGCAGAGAGAGTAGATGCAACGGTATCTGTACCTAGGTATTCAATGTCGACCCATCGATGTTGCCCGGCGTCTCCGTGGCTGGCCCAGAAGGCGTTGATTATAGAGAGGGGCGCCGACATTCCCCCGAAAGCGGCATCAAACCCCAGCGTCGGGTCGTCGTACAGCTCGGACAAATTGTACCACGTGTCGGTGATGTATTGTTTGGCATCGATGCGGTACCTGTTCATGAAATGTGAGTATAATCTTGGTTTGGTTAGGAAATGAGGATTTGGAGCAACCCACCCCGCTTTCTCCGTGTTATAATTTGGATCTATTTCGGCTATCTGCGGCATTAAATTAAAAATATTATCGTTGGGATCTGGGGATTGAACGTCCCCAACAAAGAAATCGTCAGTATTGTCCGACCCGCCAAAAAAGCTTTTCTCTTGACCCTCCCTGTATCCATAATCTCTATCCAGGTGGCGCCAAAGAAAAGAAGACAAAAAAGAATGTTTCCAACTTTTTATATCTATATCTAATCTAGCTTCAAACTCTTTTTCCATAAAATCGCTAACTGAGATTATTTGTTCTTTGAGCAAATATTTTATACCACTTAAACTATAAGGATTGCGATCATATTCATATGGTTCCTCAGTTAGCGGATCTAATAATTTATATCCTCGTTTAGTTGCTTCCTTTATTTTTGCCCTTAATATCTTGTTGGCATAATAAACAACATGTGATTGGAACTTTGGCTCAAAATCGGCGCCATCTTTAGGAGCTATTACTTTTGTTGCCGGTTCATCGATAAATACATTTCTACTAAAGGGCCATGGTGTGCCACCAATTGGATTACTTATACGCTGTGGCCCAGCTTTTTCGTTAGGTGTCTGAAAATTTTCTTTTTCATCTCCAGTTGTGGTCTTGAACGTTTTTTGATAATCTAACATAGCCAGTTCATGTACCATATTAGAAACAATAAGATTTATAATTGTTTCTGATTTGAGCACATCTTTTACTTTGAACATGGTAGAAACAGGCAAAAGACGGAGAAAAGTTTCAACAGTATATAAACGAGCTAATATATAAATTATACCTTCTGCTATTGAGCGCGAAAGATTGGGAGTGTCATTATCTATATCTGGTTCTTCTTCGCACTCAAGGGCCTCATTTCTTTCGCGAATATTTTGTTTTAGTTCTTCTATTTTTAAAAGAGAAACCTGTTTTATATCACACAGATCATCGGCGGGGAATATTTCTCTAGGAAAAAGGCCGGCAAAAAACTTTCTAAACATTTCTTTACCATCAGGATGAAAGGTTGGAGATCTCCGAAATGCATCAAGCAAATGATTTCCTAAATCTCGTGTTATAATATTAAACATTTTTTCTAAGCTTTTCTCCGTATCTTGCCCAAAATACATCCCGGGATAGAACTTTTTATTTAATACATTAAAAAATTCTTGTTCTAGCGGAGAATGGAACCAATTATCTGAAGCGAGGGCTGCTTCGTCGATGCCAGACTGTTTGGCCTGCTCTGTTGGGCTCATCGCCCACCAGCCGCGTTTTATTTTTCCTTCTTTTATTTTTGCAGCGTTTTCAGTATATAAATATAAATATTTTCTTATTTGAGCTTCAAGATTATCAAACCATGGCGCGCCATTGTGTAAAATATTATAAAAAAAGAACCGATCTTTACCTACCCAATAGTCAGTTTCAATTATTTGTTTTCCGGGGTCAGCAACAGAAAGATAATATTCTAGCTTATCGTCAGTCGCGTACACGGCGAGAGGGTTGGATGGATCGCTCCAGAGGAATCTTCGCTTTGGACTTTTTAATATAAAATTACTAAGGAGGTTATCAATGCTATAACCCGGGAGCCATTGGAAAGGGGCGTTAAATGATTCTCGTATTATTGGTAAAAGGGCGTGGTCTGGTATATTTCCTGGGGTTTGCTTTTGGTTTTGCCAGGGTGTGTCGGATTCGAAATTCGTGAGGCCGTCAAGTGGCGGAAAGCCAGATGGGTAGCCTGTTAGAAGTTTATTATGAAATATAAATATTTCACTTTTAAACCCAGGCTCAATTGTTCTTAAATTTTGATCAATTAATGTATTGTTTATCAGATTCGTTGGATAGATGTCATGTGGAATTCTATCCGGGTTGCCACAATCATCTGCAGCTAGGGGCGACTCTGGATTGTACGCTTTGTCAAGTAAATTAAGAAGCTTTTCTATCCTGTCAAGTTTTGCTCTGTTGCAAACATTTTCAACTTGTTCTTTTGTTGCATGGCCATCCAATAACTCTCCGCAAAGTTCATGCACGTATGGTGGGATTTCACATTCACTATAAAGCTGCGTTGGTAATTTTTTTTGTATCTCTTCACAATATGCAGGATCAATAACGCCTTCAAAACTCTTATGAAAAAATTCCTTAATCTTTTTATAAGAAAGAGTTTCATCATTCCCTTTTAATTGAGAATAGAGATTTTCAAATGATGTCATTAATAAATTTTTAATAATCTTTGATACAGTGAGTGTCGCCTCGCCATTGTTAAAAAGTGCACAAAGTTCTGCTTGCGAAAGCATGCTTTCCAAGGCTTCCATTAGGCCTAAAATATTATTAGCTAGATCAGGCTCTGTTAAGTCAACTCCTTGGGCGCTAAGTTTTTTGGCCAAATTTCTTGCGGCGGCGCCCGGTGTTAAATCCATTAAATCATCAAAACTTGCTTTTCCAGGAATGCGATTTTTATTTCCCGGGTCTTTCGGGTCAAGGCCATCCCAGAGAAAATTCTTGAGGGCTTGGCACGCTAGAATAACTTCATTTAAGGTTTTCTTAACAAAATATAATATTGCTGCGTGAGCTATTTGTGCACCAATGGCGCGCATCACTTCATCTGCCTGTGAGCCAAATGTGGTGGTCTTGTCTCTCGGGCGTTCTACTGCTTCTTCTTCTTTGTATTTCCGCTGCCGTTTTGCTTCATCTTCTTTTTTGGCCACTTCTTCTGGGGTTGGATTAACTGATTTTCTTATGGGATCGACGATTAAAGATTGAATTAAGTCAATAGCATTCGCACTATAACTTATTATATTTCTGCAAAGTTCCTTTTTAAAATTGGGATCAGTCATTTTCATTATTGATTTAGATATATCGCTCGCAGCTTCTGCCACTTCAGCATTAGTTACGCCCCCATATGATGAGGGCATATATGTTCCAGCGCTTCCTTCTACATAATTTGCATATGACGAATCCATTTCAACTTGACGTCTTCGGCCGATGGTATTGGCGATTTGTGTGTCTATTGCTTTTACATCTTTCGAAAGATTCTTCTCTTCTGGTGAGCCAGGTGTCGCGTTTTTAAGCTCGGATTCAACAACAACCTTTCTAGCAGTCAGTTCTTCAATTTGTGTGTTATATCTGTCTCTTTCGGACATAAGTTGTTGAAATTCTGCGTTTTGTACTCTTTTTTGTGCTTTGATTGTCTTAGCAGCATTGGCTACTTCTGTTGCAACTTGTGCAGTAGATTCTGCAATTAATTTGGTCAAAGTGCCGTCTTTGCTTATATTATCAAAAAAGTTGTCAGCACCCATTTCTTTCATTGCATATCTACAAGCTATTTCAAGCCACTCGTTTGGATCTAGCCAACATTTTATTGCTTGTTTTACTAAAGTTTTAACGTCTGCCTGACTTAAGACTCTCGTGAAAATCGAACTTACGGGGTTGGGCCCATCTTCGATCCGTAATCGATCTCTTGTTTCAGGCAAAGTTCGCCAAAAATCATCGGCCACGTTGCGTACCCACTTTCGACTATAATGGGTATAATTTTCAGCCCAAGTTGGATCATTGGTCATTGCATTCGCGCTCATTCTTGATTTGTGTGATGCAAGTGGTCCATGATTGTTAGTTATATACTGTTCCTGGGCCTTTTTGGTTCCTTCAGGATGATCATGAAGAAACTTATGAGTATGCTGAATAGGTCCAATATATTTTTCAATAAAACTAAGAAGATCCAACTTTGTCCTGGCTGTTTCTGGGTCTATGTTAAAATCTACTTTAGGGTTGCGGCTGGCGCGGTCATCAACTACATCAAAACTATTTCCTTTGTGCATTGTAGATATAAAATATAATGTTCTTTCTGTGTCGGTCACAGTTCTGCGTAGTGTGCGCCGGAAGTCTTGAAAAGCGGGCTCTAAAGAAGCATTGAAGCCTCCTCCAAGGATTCTTGAATGTTCAACTTCACCCAGTCTTTGTATGCCAATTAAGCCAGGGGCCGTGCTATCTTCATTAAACTTAGTTTTCGGAGCGTATTCCCGTACATATGCAATATCCCAATCGGGTGCTGGGCCGTGAATTTTTTCTAGTTTTTTGTTTGATTTAGTAATGCCAATTTCAATTAAGTTCTTATCTTTGCCCCATGTTTCTGGATATTTTGCCCACTCTTCTTGTGCTTCTGAGGTTGGCCTATCCCCGGAGAAAAATCCACTGGGGACTCCTTGGCCGCCGCCGGCGGTGGCATCTTTTAATAAAGTTTTTAGTGCTTCTCTGAAGTCCTCTATCTGGTCTGCTTCGTTATCAAGCGATATCGTGTCCCAGCTGCCAAGTGCTGTTCCTTTTGGCGCCGGAGTTGGGCCAATTTCAAGTGGCGGTATAGACTCCTTTTGGGCTTGCTGATATACCTTTAATGTTTTTGCTATTTCATCAAGATCGTCATCGATTGATCCAACTTTCATAATTATTGCCCTATCAGGCGCTAAAACTTCTAGATTGGCACCAGGATCCGCGTCCTGAAGAAGGAGCAGTGTGGCTGGTTTACTTATCCCAATAAGAAAAGTTAAGCCTGGGTTGAACATACTTTGGTTGTCTTCTATGTCCTCTATTTCGGCATTAATAGAAGCCAATTCAGCTTCTTGGAGACTATCTGGTGGCGGTGGCTGCGGTATTGCGTCTCTTTGTGCTTTAAGTTCTGCAAGTTTTTGTTTGTCTGCAGGCGCGTGAGCATCCTTTCTAGTTTCAATTGTATAGCCCCCAAATTCAACATAACCAGCTTTGATAAACTCTTCAACTTTGGGCCCAATCAAATTATAATAATCTTCTCGGTTTGTTTGTCCTGGGCCAGTAATGGCGCCTTTGTGGGCTATATTAGCCTTGACAAATCTTCTACCCAACAATTCCAACGCAAGAGGAAGTGAAGCTTTAACCATATCGAACCAGGTTTCATACCCAATTTCAACACTGCCTTGGGCGAATTGTGCGATTGGATGTAAATTTTTATATGATCTATAATCAAATGTATAATAGTACCAATCACTATCTTCTAATAATTCAACAAATCCAAATGGCTTATCTTCTAACCCATCAGCCCCAACTGGTTCGACATCATGGATATCAATAGCATGCTGTGTTGCTAAGTGTATAAAACTTTCTGGTACTAGTGCTTTGGTGCGTATATTTGAGTCGACTGTGACACTCTGCGGTGCTGGCGAGGCCTGCGTCATGGCGGAGAGACGGTCGCCGCCGATGATCGGTCCGCGCTTGGCGTCGTCTTCGTCCGCGGTGTAGAGATCCACCATTGCCTCGAATGGGTTGGTGGCGCCCTTTTTACCAAAGGTTTCCGCCGCGCCCTCACCAGTCCATAAATCATCGGTAGACCACTTTTCTTTAATTAGATCAATAACTTCTTGATATCTTTTGCTGCCGAAATAGCCTTCTTTCACTTCTTTCTCCTAATTTGTATTGTTATATTTGCTCTTGATGTAGCACTTTGGATTTTGTGGGTTAAGATATTTTGACTCGATTTTTCGAATATTCTTTGTGTGCCTCTTATAAGAAACAAATACTGTTGTCCCAATACCATTGCTAGCATCACAGCCACTATTTATATTTCGTGCGTCTTCTCGTACCGGAGTATATGGACATGCTGGCGGGTGCCCATGATTAGAATAATGGTCTAAAAATTGAACCAGATAATTAACTAATTTTTGATTTGTTGACATGATTTGTCTTATTTCATAAGAAATTTCGCGCAAGCATCCTTCCAAATTATCGCCTTTCACTAAAGGTTGCATGGTCGCACCTCTTTTCAAAAATTTGTTTTCGCCGTCGCCGAGCTTTTCTGTCACTGTGGCGTTCTCTGGGTCTATGGCGATCAAATCAATTCCTTTGGCTGTGATGACTTCGCCATATGAGTTAACTTTATCGGGTCCGGTTATTAATTTAATTCCCTCATTTCCTATAATTCTTATTGCATCGGCTTTGATACCAATTCCAGACATATTAATAGATGGTTTGACTTTTCCTTCGGGAATCCCACGAAGCTTGGTGAGGCCAAAATTATCATCAATATCTGTTTTTTGACTAATATAAATTCTAGCTGCATCAGTTGCAAATTTTACAGGCGCGGGGTTTTGCTTGTCTTCTTTCGGGGCATATGGAACTAGCATCGGATCGACCATCATGGAGCTTTCCGTATCGCCTTCGCCGGCATACTTAAATTTTTCTATTGGCGTTGGGTGCATTCTTCCGACTACAAGATCAATCATTCCACATTGTGTGTCGCCTTTACCGCCATACCCTGAATATATCCCACCTGGTCTATCTCGGCCTAGGACAATATAACTATTGTTTTTTCCAGGAATTACTGTTTCACAATCTGCCTTCACAAAATGAGGTATTGGTTCTCTAATATTTCCACAATTTAGGCCGGGGACTTTTTTAGTCTTTGACTGGTTCGTTTTGGCCTTTTGGAGATCCTTGGAGTCCATGCCGCTTTGGTTTATTGCTGGTACATCGCCATTTGCCATTTTATGTTTTCTCCATATAAGATATTGCCTTAAACCACATTTTTTGTCCTTTTTCTAAATATTTATTTAACGAAACATCGCCAAAAACTGGTATTTTTGTTGGGCCGTGGCCTTTGCCCTTGTGAAGCTTTGGTGTTGTTTCAGCGGCCGCAGCTAAAGTAATATACCAAGATTCTAAATGGCCAAAACCGAGTTGGCGCGTAAGAAGATAGTGTTCTAAAAATGGGCTGCTATCTGTTCCCCATCTAGAATAAGAAACTATTCCAGATATTGCAGAATTACCTTTACTTTTTAAACCGTTTTTCCAAAATATTTCTGGTTTATTATATTTTTCGATTGGAAGAGGCCCTATTTTCCCCCATGGGAATCCGGGTTCAATATTGTGCCTATTCCCCCTTTTTTTAATAAAATGGCTGGTTGGATAGATATCCACGCCGCCTCCGGCGGCAGGAAAATTCCAAGCTAAAATATGTTTATGCCATGTAGGCTTCTTATACCCCCAGGAATATGTTGATCTCGGAGGCGTGTTGACAATACTTGACACCAATTCATATAAAGCCGCAGCCTGGTCAAGTGTCGGCAAAAAATAATGCCCAGTAGGAGACCAAGTTATTCGACCTGACCAAAAATTATTATTTGAAATATCTAAAACTGGGGTATTCTGATTTGCATTTGGTCCTGTTCGCAGCCCGGGCGTTCCAAAAGGACCTAGTATAAATGGGAAAGAATTATCTGGTAATCTTTTGTCTGTAATCCAATTATGTAATTTATTTTTAAAATTAGAAAATTTTTGACTTTTATTAATTTCTTTTATTGGCTTATGCGAAGCCCAAGTAGAGCTAGGTCCAAAAAAATGACGTCCATCAAATGGCGAAGAAACCATACAACCAACAGAGGTACTAGAAAAAGTATTCTTTTCATTTATAACAAGGCCATATGGTACATTAACTCGAATTGTACAAAGTCTATGTTTATGGCCGTTCTTATAATTTTCAAGACCAACATGAGAACCATCTAAAATAGAATTCATAGAAATTGTATAATGCATGGTAGGATTTGTGTGTATTTTTTTATATGTTTCTATATGATTTCGACCAGATTCTCTTATTATAAAAAGTTTTGTTTCTTTTCTTTGTTTGATTTCTAAATCTGGAGGTAAGAAAAATAATTTATTTCCTGGTCTGTGTTGAATATATTTAAAATCAGAAAGCTCATCAGCCATGTCTTCGACATTTTTAATTATTGAAGATCCTGGAAGGATATCGTAATTTTTCATATTAGGATAATCAAGCTCTTTATCAATATAAATTTCTCTGGTGAGGTGTGCCAAACTAGAAACCTCTAGCGTTTCAGCTGTTATTTCTCCTGGGGTAAAATACACATATTTATCTTCAAAAGGGCTCCCTTTATTTATATTTCCCTTTGCATTCTTATCATAGGCGTCTTGTGGCGAATCTATTGTAGGAAGTGGTATGAGGATTGGTCTAGTCTTATGAACTGGGCCTATATAAATTGGGTCAGTCCAAGTAGATGTATCCTGCGGGTCTGGCTTGTTTAGCCAGTCAACATAAACTAGCTCTCCCAGATGAGGAACGTGTAAACATTCTTCTTTTGCAACAAATCTTGGAAGTGCGATAACGGCGTCTACCTCACCAGGCTCAAGATCCTCTCCTCCAGAATCTCCTGTTACATGATTAATTAAATATGAGGTGGGTTTTGGAGTGAGCGTAATACCATCAACATACCCATAAACTTTTACTTTTGGTATCATTGGAGTTTGTGTTATCCTTCTCATCCGTGATTCGTCAGAAGTAGGATAGTCCCACGTGCTTGTACTGTCTAAACCAAATACGACAGCATAATATGGACCTGCTTGGGCAAGATTAATATTAGTTTTATAGTCTTTTAATATTAACTTTACAAGTTCTCTGAAGGGATTGAAATTGCTTACATCAAATTCTCGGCTGGTTGGAAGATTGGTTGTTATATTATCAACCATTTCCATTTCCTTGAATTAAATCAAATAGTTCATCTTTGTCTTCATTTGAAAGGGAGACGTCTTCCTGTTTAGAAAGTTGTTTGTGGAGCAAAGCAGTAATCTTTACCAATTGTTCATTAGACCTTTGTAAGGTTTCTACATACTTTGCAGCAATTTGTCCCAGATCTTTATGCGTGTCCGCAGTTGATTGTGTCTTTTTTATCTCGATGACTAAATCTGAAAGTAAATTCGCAGTGATCGAGCGATCATTTTTAATGTTTTCTATTGCTTCTTGAATATATTCACTTACATGTTTCAGTCCCGATTCCATTCTTTTTTAAACCCCCGATATCTTACTCTCAATTTATTAAGATTGTTGACTACTTGTTTTGTATTTAATCCTGTAATTTCCCTTAGATATAAGTAAATAGCTTTTTTGTTGAAAATTTCAATATCTTCTGAGCTTTCGAATAAAATTTTTACTGCTTCTAAAACTTTTCTCTCGTTGGCTTTAAGATTTTCACCGCCCCAAGATTCAATGCGCAAATACAATGATTTCCAAAATTCTTTTTCATTTCGAGTTTCATAATAATTATTATAAGAAACTAAATGCTCTTGTTCTAGGCTTTGTTTTACATCATCTAGTTGCACTTCTCTTTTTGTTTGTTTTGAATTTTTCTTAACTTTATGAATAAACCAATTTTTTGTAATTACACTAAAATAAGAAAAAGCTTTTGAGCCTTTTTCTGGATCAAATTTATCTAATATAGTTGTAAGCCAAATCTTACATTCTTCTTTTAAATTATCGATATTGGGTAAGTTTGTAAATTTATAAGTGTAAACTATCTTGTCTACCATTTCATCGAAAACGGGGCCTATATATTCAATATATAATTTTGTTCTAATTTTTATGTCATCTGTTTTTGCGTATTCTACAATAGCGTCTTGATGATCCTTGGTAAAATAATGATTTTTACGTTTCGCCATCTTCACCTTCCTCTTCTTCATCATATACTAATGTATAAATCTCTTCATAAGCTTTTATCTCTTGTACTATTTCTTTTGAATACTCTAAGAGGCGTTCAATTGTTTCGTCTCCATAATATGTTTCCATATTATATATTGTTTCTATATATTCAGAATAGTCACTTAAAGTTTCTAAAAAGTCCGCTACGTTATCGGAAACAAATAGTAATTTTTTCAATAAGGTATATACATACCAAATAAAAAATAAATTAACTACTGCGGACACTATTAATAAAGTTAAAATCATTCCTTATACTCCTGATTGCGCAAAATTTCTTTCTCTTTTTTAAGATCTTCTTTGTTGCTTTCAATAAAATCTTTTACTAGGCTCCCAACTTTGTGTGCTTGTTCTTGTTTTTTATGTTGTGCAGAAAAATTGCTTGGAATACGCTTTAAACTCCCGGATTCATTGCATTTTTTTACTTCATGGCAAGATGTATATTTTTCTTTAATTGAATGAAAAGCTTTAAATTCTTTTTCGCACTTTTCACAAAAATATATGTAAATTGGCATTTTTATTTTTGTGCTGGCTGATCAGCAACTGCATCAATATCTTTTAAATCTTGAAATTGTTCTTCAGCTTCATCATCAAATTTAACCAAAGGCGGATTCATCACCATCAAACCATCCTCTGATAATCGAAATTTAAATTCTTTTAGCACCGGTACAATATCGCTTTGTTCCAGCAAAGATCTCTGTAGTGCCATCATAACTGCGCCAACTGCTTGATCTGTCATCGCCATGTTTTTATCTTCTGTCATTTTATTTTTCCTCCAATTCGTTTTTAAGTGATTTATAACATCGATGTATACCATTTTGGATATCCATCTCTGCCTTCCATCCTAATTCTTTAAGGGGCAATACGTTGCCTTGTGTATACAATACATCGCCTTTTCTTTCTTCTATATAATCAAATGTTACATCTGGAAAATATTTTAGAACAATCTCTTTGATCTCGTTTAAAGAAATGTTACTGCCTGTCCCAATGTCAAAATGCCGTCCATTGAAATTTTCTTTGTGCTCCATTGCAAAAAGATTAGCCGATACAACATCGCCTAAATATGCCATATCTCTTCTTTGTTCACCATTCCCTGTGATAAAAGGATTTTTACCTTTTCTTATATGTTCCATCCAATTAGCAATTGCCGTGGCATATGGCCCTTGAGCTTCTTGGTCTTCTGAATAAACATTAAAATATCGTAAACTAACTGTGTCTAAACCATATAAATCAGAATATAGTTTGCATTCCATTTCGGAAATTAATTTTTGTAGCCCATATGGATTTGTGGGGCCGGATCCATTTCCATTTACAGATGAGGATCCGGAATAGATGACTCGTTTGACGCCAGCTTTTCTAGCAAAATTAAGAATATAGGTTGTTGCTAATACATTATTTTCCATTGTCTCTACTGGCTTTTCTACACTGTATGCAACTCTTGGAATACAAGCTAGGTGAAAAATATATTCTGGTTTGAAATCAAAATAATGTGGGTGGAATCTTTGGCTGCCGTCTGAATATTCTTTAAGATCTTTTACAATATTGCATCCTTCAAAAAGATCGATTCCTTGTACTTCGTGTCCTAATTCTTGTAATTTTTTATATACGCGAGAGCCAATATATCCTCTATGCCCCGTCACCAAACATCTAGCCATTATTTTTTTCCTTTGTTACTGCACCTTCGATATCTTTCCAATCATGCTCTTCTCTTACTTCAAGATTTTTTTGCCAAACGGACTTCATAACCTTTGGGTCAATGCCAATTTCTTCAAATAATCCAATAAATGCATTTAAGTCTTTTGGAAAACATTTTCCTCCAAAACCAAGGGAGTCATCATGGCCAGGAACATCTAAATGAGAATTTCCAATTCTTCCATCAGAAACAAATCCATGCATTGTGTCCTCCCAGCTTACATTAAGTTCATCTGCTGCTTGCTTCATTTCATTCATAAAAGAAACTTTAGTAGCAAAAAAACAATTTGCCATATATTTTATAAACTGCGCAGTTGTTACATCTGTTTTAATAATTTTAATATACGGAAATCTACTCTTTATAAGCTTTTCTGCCTCATCAAGCAAATCTGGGCGGCCACCTAATATAATTCGAGAGGCATTAATAAAATCTAGCCGCGCGCTGCGCTCAGTTAAAAATTCTGGACTGTGTATAATATTAAGATTAGGATATTTAAAAATCAAATCTTCCATGATGCCTGGTACAACGGTTGATTTAACTATAAAAATATTATCAGTTCTTTCATTTATTTCAGATATTTGATTGAAAGCAGAATACATAATATTTGTATCAATTTTTCCACCTAAAGCATCTTTCATCGGAGTTGGAACAGAAACAAAAATGAATTTTGAAGAGTTTATAACCTCACTCATTGAGTGTGTAGACTTCTCTGGATTTATATCATATATTTTAATATTTGCATGGAGAGAAAACCCATGTGCGATAGCAGATCCTACAAAACCATTCCCTATTATTCCTATATTGTACATTTATTCCTCGAAAACACTTACGCAGTTATTATTTTAGCACACTTTAGTTTATATGTTTAATAATAAATTTCTCAAATAATTTAACTGATTGATTTAAATTTAAGCTTTCAGTGTCAATAATTAAATCTGGGTCAATTGGCTCATCAAATGAATCAGAAATTCCAGTAAAATTGTATACTTTACTTGGGTCTCCATCTGGAAGAAGGGCTCGCCTGTATAGGCCTTTGGTGTCTCTTCTTTTTAACTCTTCTAAGCTACACTTAACATAAACCAATTTTGATTTTGGAATTACTTTTCTAACATGCTGTCTTGTGGAATTATAAGGATTAATTGCAGACATAACGCAAACAACGTTATTTCGGCCTAACACCTTCCCCACAAACGATAGCCTTTTTATATTTGTTTCGCGATCTTTTTTAGAAAATCCTAAATCTTTACAAAGGTTGTTTCTGTATTCGTCGCCGTCGATGATCTCTATTTTAATGCCACGTTTTCTTATTTTTTTTTCAATAGATCTAGCTAGTGTTGTTTTGCCGGCGCCGCTCATACCTGTCATCTGAATATACAATCCTTTTGTTTTGCCCCACTTTACTTTATTCCAGACATGTTCGTGGGTCATAAATAAAACCAACATTAAAGCGTGATATATAATTGCAACAAACCCGGTTTCTTTTAAAGAACCCGTAATAATATAAGCTACTAATGAAAGCACCAAAAAACCTAGAAGTTTCCAACTAAGTGCTTTGCTGAAACTTCTTCTTGTAGAATCAATCAAAATAGATCCTCCATTGTTTTTTCCCAACTCGTAAAGTGATACGCGCGGTCATCGATATATATCCTAGCTGGCACTTTTGTGTTTGTCACCTCGTCGAAGCAATCTTCTAGATCATATTTTTTAAGCCATTCATGAATAGGCTCTACAGGACGACTTGAAAATATAACCAATCTAAACCCTCTTTTTTTAAGTTCTCTTATGGACTCGGCCGCACCGTCGTGTGGCGGATCGTATGTATTATATAAACCCTGCCAGCCTTTAGAATATTTATGGATAACTCCATCAAAATCTATAGCAATTGTATTGTTTTTTATCTTGTACGATATCTCTTTTGGCATTATTCTTTATTCTCCTAATATTTCTTTCTCAACGAATGATTTCCAATCACTATAAGTTGTCTTCTTACGTTTGAAATATCTATTATCTTTTTTTAGTGTGCCGCGGCCGAGATGCATAAAAATAATATTCCCTGAGTCGTCGACTGCGCGGTCTGTCGTAAGAAAAGTAAAAGAATTTGGTAATTCAAAATCAACATTATTATTAAAAGTGTTTTTACTACAAAAATACTTTAAGTTAAATTTATTACAATATGCAGTATATGCATCACAAACGTCTATCTCGTCTTTAACATCTAAAGTTTTTCTTGTAGATTTTATTTCTTCTATTTTTTCTTTAGTTAATCCTTCTAACCTTGGATGGCCTTCTCTCAAGATTGGGAAACATGAAACTTTTTTAGCCAATTCTGTTGTCAACAACATACCTGATGAATGGACTGCATTTATTCTCGTATTATCTAAAAACGTGCCCGCGATTGAATAGCCTTTTTGTATTTTCTCGTATAAATAATTCATCCAATTTTCATGACAAGCCACAACGTCATTATGGCACATAAAAACTAAATCCGACTGTACATGTTCCAAACCAACTTCAATCGCCTCTGCGTGTGCTGCAGCCGCAAGATAACAACATTTTTGTTGATTTGAAACCCAAACAACATTTTCCGATAAAGATAAAATTTCGTCTTTATAAGATTCATCCGAAGCATTTTCTACTACAATATATCTAAATTCAAAATTGTTTTTATATTTTTCAAAAGAACGTATACATAGAGATGTCAAGCCCTTAGAATGATAAGATGGTATAATAAAATCAATATTCATTTTTTACTCCCTACAAAAAGTTGATATCTTTAGTTTCTTTTGGATGTGTTAAAAAGTCTATCAGTTTATTTGGTTCCGCCAGTTTACAGCACATTTGGCATTTTGTTTTATAATCCATGCTTCTAACATATTTAATTGCTTCTTTTCTTTGGTCTGATCCCCATATTTCTTTAAAAGAAGATTGATATATGTTTCCAAAAGATAATTTTTTATTCATGGGATGGTAGGTGCATACCTTAACTTCCCCAGTTGCATCTAAAATAGGTTCAAAAAAGTGCCCCTCACAGCTTCTAAAATTATATGCGGTGCCATTTTTAAGATCATGTCTTTTGTCGTCGCTTAAATTAATTTTAACATTTTTAGCGTTATTATCTAAATAATTCCACACATCTACATTAATCTCGGCTGTACCAGTTTTTTTATACGCTGTTTCGGCTTCTTTATAATATCGTGGAAGAATTGGCCTAAACTGTAAATAAGCAATATCATCTGTTTCGCCTACCCAATCTATCAATTGTTTTGCATGCTCAATCGTTATATTGGGACCTACGTTACAATTGATTCCAATTTTAGCTGGGTATTGTGCTAACTCTTCTACATTTCTTTTGATTACTTTTACACCATCAACCTCTTTCCATTCTTTATATTTTTCAGCATCAAGAGTGTCTAAAGAAATGCGCATCCATTCAAAATTTTCGCCTATTAATTTATTATACTTTTTCTTATAAACGGCATTTGTCATTAAACCAAGTTGCAAACCCATTTCTTTAGCATACAATACAGCTTCTTCGAAGTGTGGGTAAAAAGTTGGCTCACCTTGCCCAGCATATGTAATCGCTTTGCCGCCCATTTCAGCAAAATCCTTAAGATATCTTTTAAGAGCCTCTATTTCCAAGTGGGCACCAAATTTATTATCTCTTCCATTTTCCGTAATGCACCAGTAACAAGCCATATTACACTTGTTTGTTAAGCCAACTTCCATAAAAATGGGACAATCTGTGTCTCCAGTGGAAAGATACTGGTGTAACTTATCAAAATGTAAAATTAATTTTGCTTGTGTGCCAAATGGGTTTGCGCCTGAAAATCTTACGTATTCATTACTCATCTTTAATATTCCTTTTGATTTTTAATTAACATTTCTATTCCATCCCATATGCTATATTTTGGCTTAAACCCCAAATTATTTAATTTTGCAACGTCCAAATACATATCTTTAACTTGTACTGTTTTATGAAAATGTGGTGGTTCTACAGAAATAAAATTACTCTTTGAGTTTGTTCGTTGTTTAACATAATTCATCATATCTATAAACCTATGTGGTGTCCCGCTTCCAATATTAATAATTTCATTTAAAGGAGCTTCTTTCACAACAAGATTTATCGCACGACATACATCTTCTACATGCATAAAATCTCTTATATCTTCACCAGAATTATATAAATTAATGTCTTTACTATTAACAACCTCTCCTATTAAATATTGTAATGCGTTTCTTTTTTTAGAAACTTTTTTATCTTCTATTCCATATATATTACAAAGTCTTAAAATTCTATAATTAATATCAAATGTTTCGCAGTAAGATATTAATAATTGTTCAGCCGTCCTTTTAGTAATAGAGTAAAATCCTTTAGGGTTACAACAAGATTCTTCTTTAGCAGGAAGATCATCGGTCTTACCATACACAAACCATGAACTAATAAAATTAAAGACTATATTTTCTTTATCTCTACATTTTTCCAGCACGCTAACTAATAAATTTAAATTCGTATTAATATCCAAGTGTGGATTCTCAAATACATTATAATTATTATTAGTACTTATAAAATATATAATATCCTTTGTTTCTGAAGAGAGTTGAAAACGTGGGACAGTCAAAGACTCAGTAGCATATATATTAGAGTACACGCTGCCTATAAATCCTGTGGCGCCAAAAATTGCTATCTTCATGTTTCTTTCCTTTTATTACAAGACAATAAAATATATAATTGTGGTGGTGCGTTAGCCAATGTACCAGCTTTGATGTGGACAATCTCATCACTGGTACCGCCCCATAATGCCTTCATATTATATGATAAATCAAAATATTTTTTAATATATTTAATTGGCAAAATTTCTGGTATTTCTTCGTAAGCGGCTTTTACTAAACTAGCAAAATCATACTTTTCTTTATTATATGTATGTTTTTTCATTTTTCTTAGTGTACTTCTCCTGTGTTTGGATCAACTTTCATTCCTTTTTTATACTCCACTAGGTTTTTATGATTAAGGTTCATCCAAGCACTGTCTCTTATCTCTTCAAGCTTTTTAGAGGGAACAGGCGTATTTATCATGTTCGCTTTTTGCCAGTGCATTCTATCCGGATTGAAATCTCTTGGTAAATGTCCTTTTCTTATTGCCTCATCAAATATTGGAGTTCCAGGCAACGGTAAAACCAAAAAGAAGCTACTAGCATCTAGACCATCATTCATCCTCTCATGAGCGTAATTAACCGTGTTCATGACCTCTTCGAGACTTTCGTCGGGGTACCCTATCATAAAGTTGCCAGCGACCCTTAAACCCCTCTTTTTACACGCTTTTATCAAACCAGAAACATTCGAATTATTTATATCCCATTTATTAGAACAATACTTTTTGATAATCCTAGGATTCGCAGATTCAAATGGCAAAGCAATATCTCTAAAGCCTGCAGCAACTAAAAGTTCAATTACTTCAATATCAGGCTCACCATTTTTTAATAAGTGAATAATATTGACACCATTAACGTCTAATATTTCAAATCCAGATCCTATCATTTTCTTTATTAATCGAACACCTCTATTCTTCTTGCCAAGCAATGAATCATCTTCAATGAATATTTGCTTAACGCCAAGCTCTTTAAGGATTTCTAATTCTTGCATCACGCGCTCATCAGATTTTATTCTGAACCTTCCGATTGGGCCAGAAAGTGTTCCTTTCCCTTCTCCAGCAATGTGGCAATAAGCACAAGAGAATGGACAACCCATTGAAGTTACCATAGAAACATATTTTAATTCTTCTCCTTCCTGGAAATGGCCGCCATGAGGCCTCCCAATAGACCAATATCTTTCATTTGGCAAAAGATGCCAAGCTGGTAGTGGCAATTCATCCAAATCCCAAATAATATTGCCATGTGCTCTACTAAATATAAATTTTTCTCCATGGCGGAAAGCTACCTTTGGAATGTTACTAAAATCTCTTACACTCTTTTCAAATAAACGACAAATCTGCACAACTGTTTCTTCTGCTTCTGATAGACAAATTACATCAAACCCGGCGTCAAAAAATTTATCTGTCCTATTTCTAGCGTTAACCCCGCCAGAAATTAATAGTTTTTCTGGATAGTGTTTTTTTATTATTTTTGCAGTTTCTAGAACCATGGTTTCTTGGTGAGAAAAAATTGATGTCATTCCAACAACATCACAATCAGATATTTCTTCTAATATCCTTTTGTTAGAAACGCCGGTTCTTAACATGCCGCTTGGCAGTGGAGATGACCTGTAAAATACCTCTTTTAAATCGTCTCTTTCGTTTCCAACACATGCATCAAAAACTTTTACTTCTATACCAGCCTCAATTAAGGCCCCGCCGAGCATTGGATAAGCAAGAGAGCCATTTGGTTTACACATTGTATCAGACCAGTTTTGTTCTGGAGGATATAATAAGGCTACTTTCAAATTCTTTCCTTTTACTCTTTTTTAGTACCAGAGATTAAAATATAAATCTGCGGAGAGTCAGGCCATAAGGTTATTATATTATACGAGATATCAAAATATTTTTTAATAAAGTTTATTTCTAAAACTTCTGGCACTTCTTTAAAAATAGATTTTTTTATATCTTCATAGCCATATTTAGTAACAAATTTTCTAAATAATTTGAAGTCCTGGTTACTTAAAAATGAATCATCCCACGTCGTCGACCAAAGAAAATTGTCATTTTCATAAGCATATTCTTGTTCTCCATCTTTGATCCACCCTATCTTATA
>Ga0080013_1001150_pt1 | contig 35935 bp, 36 predicted proteins | sample ETNvirenome_6_85_FD_69236 | JGI IMG/M metagenome (GOLD analysis project Ga0080013, IMG submission 69236) | Marine viral communities from the Pacific Ocean - ETNP_6_85 (SPADES assembly) (version 2) | ecosystem: Environmental > Aquatic > Marine > Oceanic | place: Pacific Ocean | collected 2013-06-19
GGAGATATGGGTTTATTAGAAACTTAGGGATAGATTTTGCGAGATTTAATTATACGGCCGAATGTAAACGACAAACACGATACGGAACATATACATTTCGAAGATAGTGATATTATTTATTATGATGAGAAACTCGAATGGGTTGATATTATTAATAATGTAGGTATGATGAAATCTTTAAATGAAGTACAAACAAAAAAGTTATATGATAGAGTTATTCTCACAAAGAATATTAAAAAGATAATAAAATTTAAACCAGTAAGTAGATATACGATTTATTCATATGATATTAAATGTACGGAGAAATCCTTCTTTGGTAAAAATAATGTTTATACAGAAAATTTATCGTTAAGAGTGCCAAATACGTGGGATTGGTATTCAGATTCTTTAACTTTTGATATGATATCTAATGTAAATAATAGAGTGTGGAATGTTTTACAGAATTCCATTTCCCACTCTGATAGTCATAAATTTTTTGCATTATTGAATATGTTAAATATACACATAGAACAGGTAGATTATGAATAAGATAGCAATACAATTAGCAGGACAAGTAAGAGATTGGGAAAAATCATATTATGATTGGGTAGATTTTAAATCAAATTTAGAAAAAAAAGATTTTGATATTGATTTTCATATTTGTACTTGGGAAGATGAATATACTAAAGAATGCAATTTTGATTTCATAGAGACTGTTAATTTAGTTCCTATAAATACAGAAATGATATCTTTTAATGTAAAGCCCGGCGTTGGTACAAATGAAGAAAAAATGAAACCGGTTCGTAGAGACCAAACACCATATGGTATGATTCCTTTTTCTTATTTACAATATTGGGGCAGTAGATATAGAAGATTATATCAAAAACAAAATAAAATAGAATATGATTTTATAATTTTAGCAAGACCCGATATATATTATGAAGGAGATATATCTTTTGCAGAATTATTTTCAGAAGATTGGGAAGCCCCAGACCCAGAACCAACTTCACCAGGAAAGAATTTCAAAAATTCTCATTTTACAATTTTTATGCCACAGGGAATTAATAATGCTGTTGATGGACACACAAGAATATCTAATGATTTGTTATTTATGGGAACTGAAGAATCTATTAATTTATTTAGTAATGGGTTTTTACATTGTTATTTACAGACATCAAAAAGTTTTAATTCGACAAATCATACTTTACCCGCCATGGTTTGTATGAAAACAAATTTACACGATAGAAATGTCCTGTCATACAAGAATCCATTGGTTCGTTACATTAAGTAGGATAGTTGGGGAAAAGAATTACATCGATATATAAAGGAGAACTATGATATTTAAAAAAATAAAACTATGGTTTCGAAAATTTAAAGAAAATAGAAAATTTAAAAAGAAACTTGAAGAACTTAAAAAACGAGACCCGTTTATTTACAAATGAACGAGAAAGAATTCTTTTTAGAATTATTTCCACAAGAATATGAACTTCTTGATATAAAAAACTTCAAAGATTTTGAAAAAGTCCCATTTCATTTTGTAAAAGATTTGGAAGAATTAAATAAACCAAGAGAAGAAGAAGAGGGGCCAGTTTGTGAGTGTGTTGGAGAGAATACAAATAAAGCATTAGTGTTATATTTTCAATCAATTATAAATAAAGGTATTGAATTACCTATCTTTATTAATACAAAGAATCAGATTATGGATGGACATCACAGAATTCAGGCATATTATTTACTTGGTAGAGAAGAAATCCCTATATATCGTAATAAATTAACAAGAAATCATGGTTTTTGTTGGAAAACGGGTGTAGAAGGTAGAAGAAGATTACGATTAAAATCTTGGTAAATTTTATTATTTAATATTTATAATTGTAACAATATATTCGAAAGAACAGTATGATTAAATTAAAAGATTTACTATTAGAAGGAGTTGATGATCCAGGCATACTTAAATGTGTGTTTCTTGCAGGTGGGCCTGGAAGTGGTAAGACTTATATGACTAAAGGATTATTTGGAGTACCCGATAGATTAAATATTTCTCAAAGTGGAATGAAAATGGTAAATTCAGATAAGGAATTAAAATTTTTATTGAGAAAATTCGGATTTGGTACTGATTTAGATAAAATGCCCGATGAAGTATTTCAAAATCTTACCACTTCAAAAGAAAAGGGTGGTAGTAATCTAAGACAGTTTGCAAAAGAGTTGACTGCACAAAGAAAGAAAAAGTATCAAAGTGGTCGTTTAGGTATGATTATTGATGGTACGGGAGATGATTTTAAAAAAATTGCAAGAATGAAAAAAGAAGTAGAAGGTAGTGGATATGATACTTATATGATTTTTGTCAATTGTACATTAGAAGTAGCATTACAAAGAAATGAAAAAAGAGATAGAGTATTACCTCAAAAAATTGTAATGGATTCACACAGAGCAGTGATGCAGAATCTTGGGGGTTTATCGGGGTTATTTAGTGGAAATTTTATGATTGTAGATAATAATAAGGATTTAGATGAGAAAAGGGCAATTAAAAGATTTAATATGTTGGTTAAGCAAGGTCTTAACAAGTTTATTAACAAACCTCTCAAAAACCCAATCGGAAAAAGTTGGATTAGAAAACAAAAAATCCTCAAAAAACAAGGAAATTAAAATGTTAACAACATTTGATGAGATTATTGAGTTAACTTTAGAACATGAAGGTGGTTACGTTCACGATCCGAAAGATTTAGGTGGTGAAACTAATTTTGGTATTGCAGGTAGATTCTATCCAGATGTAGATATCAAGAACCTTACTAGAGAAGGTGCTAAAGATATCTATAGAAAAGATTATTGGGATAAAAATAAAGTAGATGATTTACCAGATAATTTAAAACACATCTTTTTTGATATGTGTGTGAATCAAGGTAGAGGAACTGCCGTAAAGATTTTACAACGAGCCTGTAATGCAAAAGGTGCAGATTTGGCTATTGATGGTGGATTCGGGCCAGGTACTAAAGGTGCGGTTGAAACCTACAAACCATCTGTAGAAAGAGTTCGTTGTTATAGATTAAAACATTATTATGATTTAGTAAATAAAAAACCAGAACAAGAGAGATTTTTGTTTGGTTGGTATCGTAGAGCTTTATCAGTATGATAAAAATAATTAATTAGGAGATAAAAAATGGCAACAGCAACACAAGGTTCATTTGTAGGTAGAACTGCAGCAACTGTAAAGGATAATGCAAAGTATAAAAAAGTACTTACTAAGACCGCGGTTGATTACTATATGACAGGTTCAGAATTAAGTTCGGCCGGATTTATAGTTGAATCGGCAGGAGATACAAAATTATCTTTTGTAGGTGGCGGTCAAATCGGCGCAGATGCAGTTACTGCTAAAACACTTTATGAAATTGGAGTTTCAAGAGTGAGCGGTAGTGGTACAGTTCACTTGGTATTCTAATAGAATGAATGAGTTAACAAAGTGGTTAATTAAAGATTTTGTTAATGAGGGAGTAGATTTACCAGTTGAGATAGGTGATACTGTTAAAATGGGTAGATTTAAAAATAAAAAGGTTGTTGTTAAGTCTATTGCTTGGAATGAAAGGGGTGACTTACTCATAAATGGCCGACCCGCATTAAAATTCAGAGTTATTGAACCTGAAACTGAAGTTGTTGTGCCTTCACCCAGCAGGAAAGGTATAGATAAAAATAAAACTGATAGATTGAGTGGTTATAAGAAAGTAAAGAAATTAGATGAAGTTGTAAATAGACCAAAAATTAAAAAGGCATTACTAAAATTGGTTGATAAGAACTTAATACCAAGAGCTTATATAAAAAATATTAGAAAATTACAAGTTTTCCTTACTCACAATCCAGCTATAATGACACAATTATTGAGATTACTTGGTGAAGAAGTTAATGAACAAAAAGAAACCAAACAAGTAGTAGGAATATATGGTGGTAGATTTCAACCATTTGGGCCTCATCATAAAAAAACTTATGAATGGATGAAATCAAAATTTGATGATGTTTATATAACAACTTCTAATATTAAAAAACCACCTAAACATCCAATGAATTTTAGAGAAAAAGTTCGTCATATGACTAAAATGGGAATTCCTAAGAATAAAATTATACAAGAAAAAACACCGTATGTTGCAACAAATACAATGAAAAAGTTTGATAAGGAAACTACTGCCGTTGTTTATGCTTTTGGAGCAAAAGATGCTGGAAGATTGACAAGTGGAAAATATTTTCAAAATTATAAAAAGAATAAAAATAATTTAGAAGGATTTTGGAAACATGGATATGTTATTACAGCACCGCACGTTTCAATGAAAGCAGCTGGTATGGAAGTAAGTGGAACTGTAATGAGAGATTTACTTGGTTCACCAGAATATGAGGATGATAGAGAACGAAGATTTAAAAAATTCTTTGGTTATTTTGATAAAGGTGTTTACAATATGATGACTAATAAATTTAGAAAATTATATGAGTTTTTTAATCAATCAAGTGTAAAAAATATAATAAAAGAAGTTAGTGCATTTAATTCAAGTTTTAAGGCATCAAGTTTATCTGATGAGGGTATGTATGATTTTTTCGCTTCGTTTGCCGATTATAAAAGAATATCACCCAGACATGCAAGAATTTTAGGATGGGAAGTATTGGCTGATATTTTAAACGATAAGGCAGAAGGAGTTGTTGATCCTGCATTTGATTATACTTTTGCATCTATGGAAAGACCCGCTACGGTTTCTTTTGGTAGAACGGTTAATCAAAATACAAAAAATACCGATAGTGTTGATAATCCATTTCCAAAGTGGAAAACCCATATAAATAGTATAGTTGATAAATTGGGTTGGGAAGTTATAAAATGGTTCGGTGAACCTACAGCTAAGATGAAAGATTCACATACCTTTGATATGAAAGATAGTACTAAAAGTGTAGATAAAATTAAAAAATTACAAGAAAGTTATCAAAAAGATGTTGAATTATTTATCGAGGCAGCCTGTGGTGTTGGCCAAAATCCAGAGGATACAGGATGTACACCAAAAGATAAATCACTAACAAAGGGGAAATCTACGAAAGTTGATCCTAATCAAGATGACTCTACACAAGAAAAAACCATTAATCAAAATAAAAAACAAATAAAAGTCGGCAAGGATTTAAAAGAAGATTTAGATTTTATATTAGAACAAAGAGATAAAGTTCGTTTAAAAAGTGGTGGTGGTTCTAACTCACCATCGATTCAAGATGTAAAAGATTTGCAAATATTCACACAAGAAAGAATGTTGCAAGATGAAAGAAGGTTAGAAGCTGAAGAAAAGGGTGAAGAATTTAATGAAGAACCTTATGTTCATCCAGATATAGTTCAAAGAGAAGTAGATGATGCAACTTTGGATAGGGCTATAGATTATTTAGAAGAAAGTTTAGAACCAAAAGATTATGAAGCTCTGATAAAAAGATTTGCAAAAGGTGGGGCAGTTTCTGCTCATTTAACAAAAATACCAAAATTGAAAAGGGGGGAGCCAGGTTATCCTGGGTTAAACAAAAACTCGCCTGGTTATAAAAGAGCAAGAGAAATAATTAGATTATATCTTAAAAATGATGCTAAAAGTCCAGTTACAGGTAAACCACTACCACTTAGTCATATGGAGCCAGACCATAGAATTCCATTTTCAACTGCTGAAAGTGATGTAGTGGATTCAGGTAAGTTTAAAGGTTTATCATTAAAAGCAAAAAAACCAGCGGATGGCAATTCAATACAAGAAATAATGAAAAAGAGAAAAGGTCAATTAACCGATTATGACAAAAAAGTAATTACTGCTTTAGAACCTTTACAGGCAAAATATGATGATCCTACTTCAAATATGGATTTGATGGCTGGCCCTGTAAATCAATTTAAAGGTTCGTTAATTAATGATGAGTTATTAACTTCTATTAGAAAGAAACTTGCTGAGAATCCTGAAGAAAAACGATTACAAGATGAATATACATCAGAGAGAAAAAGATTATTAGAAAATTATCATAGAGATGCTGTTAGAAATGGAAGTGTACCACCATACCATGAATCAGTCATTAGAGATGCAGACAAGGTTGAAACTAATGCTATTATGAAAGCACATAATTATTACCATCCTGACGCTGACAATATGAATACCTATTTAAAAGGTAGAAAAGATAAGGGTATAGAACCAGATCCTGATTATTATGAAAAGGTAAAGGAGTTTTGGGCGAAAAAAGGAGTTAAATTACCAGATAGTGTAGCTGATATTGATTATAAAAAACCACCTTTTAATCAGACAATGACTATTTATGTTCAAGCTGGTAGAGGTAGAGGTGGTGCTAAAAGGAGACCAACACCAAAAGATCATGAGTATATGGTAAAAGAATTTCAAACACAGAACTATTTTGGTAGTACACTTCAAGAAGATAAAGAACAAGAACAAGTTATTGATGATGCTAGAAAAAAGGTGAACAAGACATTAGATATGAAACGAATTAAAATATTAAAACTTCAATTAGATGATCCAGATTTAACACCTATAAAAAGACGAAACAGACAAAAAGAATTAGATTCGCTAACATCTTTATATGGTGAAGAAAGTACTAAAGTTAATAAAGCGTTAAAGGCTGAAGATAGAGCATTTTGGAAAAATAAATTTCAAAAATTACAAGAAAGTTATCAAAGAGATGTTGAATTTTTAATTGAAGGCGGTGCTTATGGACATATGGCACATCCATTCGATGATAATAATCTCACATTTTCAGATTTGAAAACGATAATTATTAATGGGTTAGGTGGAAAACTTGATCGAGAAGATAATGTTACAGAGAAACTTGATGGTCAAAATTTAATGGTTAGTTGGGTTGATGGTGAATTGAGGGCAGCTCGTAATAAAGGACACTTGAAAAATCATGGTAAAACTGCTCCTACCACGCGTGGTATAAAAAGTATGTTTAGTGGTAGAGGTGAGATTGAAAAGGCTTTTGTAGGAGCTATGAAAAATTTAGAAAAGGCCATTGGTAGTTTAAGTGATAAACAAAAAGATAGAATATTTGGTAATGGGTCTAAATGGATGAATTTGGAGATTATGTATCCTAAAACTGCTAATGTGGTAGATTATGATGTTGCAGAAATTATATTTCACGGTTCAATAGAATATGATGATAGTGGTAAACCAATTGGACAACCAAAAGATAGTGCTAGAATGTTAGCGGGTATGATTAAACAAACGAATCAACATATACAATCAATGTTTAGAATTGGAAAACCAAATTTCTTAACCGTACCTAAACATCAAGATTTTGGTAAGATGAAAAATAAGTTTTTAGGACAATTAAAGAAATTACAATCACACTATGCATTAAAAGATAACAGTCGGTTGGGTGAATATCACGAAGCGTGGTGGAGAGAATATGTTTTTAATGCATCTAAACAATTTAAGGTTAGTTTAAAACCAAATCAGTTTGTTAGTTTGGTTAATAGATGGGCATTCTTTGATAAATCATATAAGATTAGTGATATTAAAAAAGATTATAAAGATAATTCTAAATTTTTAGATTGGATATTAAGTACGGATAAGATGGATCACCAAAAGATTTTCAAACAAAATATTAAACCATTTGAAATATTATTTTTTGGTGTTGGTGCAGAAATATTGAAAAATATTAGTGGATATATGGCAGCCTCGCCAACTGCAACCACACAAAAGATGAGAAAAGAAGTTATCAAAGCGTTTAATGATTTAAAGAGTGGTGGTAAAGTAGATAAATTAAAGAGTTTAAAAATACAAATAGAGAAACTACAGGCAATTGGTGGGTTAGATGCAATAGTTCCAAGTGAAGGTATCGTTTTCAAGTATAAAGGAAAGATATATAAGTTCACAGGAGCATTTGCACCAATCAATCAAATACTTGGTAGTTTGAAATTTGGATAGGAGTTACAATGGGATATAGTAAAGAATCAGAAAGACAGAATGATGTATTAAAAGATTTATTGGCGGGACGAGAACCTGAAAAGCGGATAGTGGTTGGGTATAATAGTGGTAAAGAACCTGAAAAACACGGTGACAAGATAGATAAACTATCTGATATAATGAAAGAGGCTAGGATGCCTTGGTTCTGTCCAGAATGTAAAAAAACAATGAAGAAAAAACTTGATAATAAGTTTTGGAGAATAAAAGGACATTGTTTTGATTGTCAAGTTGAGATGGAAAATAAACTTCGTGTTCAGGGTAAATGGGAAGAGTATGAAAAGAATAAAATATTAGAAAATAAAAAGGCATATTTAAAAGATTTAAAACAAAGTATTGATGAATTTGAGGCAAAAGGTGGTAAGGAAGTATTTTTTAATGAAGTTGGAGTGGATAGAGTAGGAGTTGAGAAAGAAGAGTGGTCGATGGGAGAAGATAATTTTGATAAACTTGTTAAGGAAGCTAGAGAGTATATAGTAGAACTTGAAACGGAGTTAGAAGATGAAAATGTACAATAGTAGGAAATTAATATTACCTGAAGATGTAGTATTTGAATTGATGGATATGACGACAACTCTTGGTGAAGTTGCAGAAGAGTATCATCGTAAAGTTGGACATGATGAAGGAATTGAAGATATTTTGGAAGTTTATCATAGAATTATAGGAAAATTAATGGATTTACAAGAATATGAAGAATTTGAGAAAGAAACTGTAACAATGGATGAACTTGTACATGGTGCAGGTCTTTCGTTTTTAGGAGAAACTAAATGACAAAGGTGTGGCAAGCAATATTGGGATTTTTAGGGGGACTATTAGCTGTATTAGGGCTAGGTACTTTATTTTCAGGGAAGAAAAAAGAAGAAATTAAAAAACTCGATGATGTTATTAAACAAAAAGACAAAGAAGTTAAGCAAACTGAGAAAAAAGTTAAGCAACTTGAGTCTAAGAAGAAAATAAACAAAAAACAAGTGAAAAAATTGAAAAAAGAAGTTGAATCTACTAAAGTTGATATTAAAAGGGCTCAAAAAGCCTCTGAAATCGGTGATGTAGATGAGGCAATAAACTTTTTGAAGAAATTTTCCAAGTAAACTGATATATATGTATATATGAAGAATTTAATCAAAATATTATTATTTATAGGTGTAGGAGTGGGTTTTTCACAAGAAAAGACTTATAACTTTACTGAAAAACAAATTTTGGGATTTACCAAAGAAATAACGGATTTGCAGGCTAAAGATAGTTTAAATACTAAAATTATCAATGATCTCAACTCTATTATTAAGGAATTAGAAGAAAGTGCCCAAACAGATTCAGTAATACTCGTAAATAAAGATAAAACGATTGCAGATTTGGAAGAAAAGTCAAAATTGATAGAAAAAAAGGTAAAATTAGTAAAACCATCTTGGTATGAAAATAAATGGTTATATTTTACATATGGAGTAGTGTCCGTCGCGGTACCTGTGTACCTTGCCGGCCAATTAATAAACTAATGTCTGATAATATAACACCACTTAAGGAAGTAATTAAACAAGAGTATGTGAAGTGTGCTAAAGATCCTGCATATTTTATGAAAAAATTCTGCATGATCCAACATCCAATACAAGGGAAAATACCATTTAGTCTTTATGATTTTCAGGAGAAGACGATAAACGAATTTATGCAGCATAGATTCAATATATTGTTGAAAGCTAGACAGTTAGGTATTAGTACATTAACTGCTGGTTATTCTTTATGGATGATGACATTTCATCAAGATAAGAATGTTCTTGTGATTGCTACAAAACAAGATGTTGCAAAGAATTTGGTTACGAAAATCCGAGTTATGCACGCAAATCTACCAAGTTGGTTGAAACAAAGATGTGTGGAAGATAATAAATTAAATTTACGTTATGTAAATGGTTCACAAGTAAAGGCAGTCTCATCAGGTCCAGAAGCCGCTCGTTCTGAAGCTCTATCATTATTGATATTGGATGAAGCGGCATTTATTGATAAGATTGACGAGATATGGACAGCAGCACAACAAACACTTACAACGGGTGGTAGTTGTATTGCACTTTCTACACCAAACGGAGTTGGTAATTGGTTTCATAAAAATTGGATTGAGGCAGAAGAAGGTAGAGGTATGTTTAACTTTGTAAAGCTTCATTGGACGGTTCATCCAGATAGAAATCAAGAATGGAGAGATGAACAAGATACTTTGTTAGGATTACAGAGTGCAGCTCAAGAGTGTGATTGTGATTTTTTAACTTCTGGAACTTCTGTTATTGATGGTAATATTTTAGAACAATGTAGAGAATCAATGGTCAGGGATCCATTAGAAAAGCGTGGTGTTGATAGTAATTTGTGGATATGGGAGCCACCAAATTATACAAAGAGTTATGTGGTTTGTGCAGATGTTGGTCGTGGAGATAGTGCAGACTATAGTGCATTTCATGTTATTGATGTAGAAAAAGTAGAACAAGTAGCAGAATATAAAGGCAGGATTCCTACAAAAGATTTTGGTAATATGTTAGTGAGTATTTCAACAGAATATAATGATGCACTACTTATTATAGAGAACAATAATATTGGTTGGGCAACCATCCAACAAGTAATAGATAGGGATTATCCTAATCTATTTTATACGAGTAAAGATTTACAATATGTAGATGTTCAACATCAGTTGAATAATCGATATAGAGCAGTAGAAAAAAATATGGTGGCAGGGTTTAGCACTACTGCACGAACTCGACCTTTGATTATTGCAAAGTTAGAGGAATATTTTAGAGATGAATCAGTAGTGGTTCGTTCTAATAGACTGGTAGATGAATTATTTACATTTATTTATCTAAATAATAGAGCAGAAGCAATGAGAGGATATAACGATGATTTAGTTATGTCTTTTGCTATTGGTTTATGGGTTCGTGATACCGCTTTAAGATTACGAACAGAAGGAATTGAATTAACAAAAAAGACACTTGATAGATTTCAAGATGTTGATGGTCTATACACTCCTGAAGACAATGATAACGGTGAATGGGAATGGGAAGTAGGCCAAGATAGAAAGAAAGAGTCTTTAAAATGGCTCTTATAACTAACAAAGAGGTAAAAAATGGCTGACAAAACATTATTCGGTAGACTAAAACGATTATTTAGTACAAATGTAATTGTAAGAAATGTAGGTGGTAAGAAACTAAAAATAGCCGACACAGATCAATTACAACACGGTGCACGAAGTCATCTTGTAGATAGATATTCAAAAATGCATAGTGGATTGGACTTAATTAGTTCTGGATATTCAACCGTACATCAGGTTATGGCGGCAAGACTTGGATTATTCAAGGATTATGAAACAATGGATTCAGATTCTATAATATCGAGTGCACTTGACATTTATTCAGATGAATCAACAATGAAAAATCCGTATGGACAAGTATTGGAAATTCGTTCAGATAATGATAATATACATGATATACTTCATAATCTTTTTTATGATATATTAAATATAGAATTTAATTTGTGGCCGTGGGTTCGTAATTTAACTAAATATGGTGATTTCTTTTTACATTTGGATATTAATGATAAATATGGAATCACTAATGTTATTCCATTATCACCTTACGAAGTGCTTCGTGCAGAAGGAGAGGATCCAGAAAATCCATACTATACAAAATTTTATTTAGAGACTATGGAAGCTACTCATCCTTATTTACAAAGGAATCAATCTCAACATGGAAAAGTAGAATTTGAAAACTTTCAAATTGCACACTTTAGATTATCAAGTGATAGTAATTTATTACCTTATGGTAAGTCAATGTTAGAGGGGGCTCGTAAAGTTTGGAAACAAGTTACATTGATGGAAGATGCTATGTTAATACATCGTGTAATGAGAGCACCTGAAAAAAGAGTATTTAAAATTGATATTGGAAATATACCACCAAATGAAGTTGACAATTATATGCAACGAATCATTAATAAAATGAAGAAAACACCTTTCATTGATGATAAAACTGGTGATTATAATTTGAAATTCAATATACAGAATCTTACTGAAGATTTCTTTATGCCAGTTCGTGGTGGAGATAGTGGTACTCAAATTGATTCACTACCAGGAATGCAATATGAAACTACTGATGACATAGAGTATTTGAAAAATAGATTATTGGCAGCACTTCGTATTCCAAAAGCATTTCTTGGATATGAGGAATCTCTTGGAAGTAAAGCAACACTTGCAGCAGAAGATGTTAGGTTTGCTCGTACCATTGAAAGAATACAGAGAATTGTAACAAGTGAGTTAACAAAGATTGCAGTTGTCCATCTGTATTCACAAGGATTTACCGATGAAGAATTGGTTAACTTTGAGTTGGGATTAACAAATCCATCTACGATTTATGAACAAGAAAAACTTGAAGTGTGGGGAAATAAAGTTAGTTTGGCTCGTGATGTAAAAGATAATCAATTACTTTCATCTGAATGGGTGTATAAAAATGTATTTAATTTTACGGATGATGATATTGAGAATCTTGAAAAGGAAATAGTAGAAGATCAAAAACAGAAATTTAGATTTAGTCAAATTGAACAAGAGGGTAATGATCCATCGGATAGTGGAGAGGCAGTTGGTACTCCAAGTGATTTAGCCGCTATAGGAACAACACCTTCAGAAGATGGCCAACAGGCGGAACCACCCGATACACCAATGGGTTCAATATGGGATAAAGGTGGAGCTCCTGAAGGTGGATTTGAGGGAGCAGGTAGACCTAAAGAGATGAGCAAATATGGAAAAGATAATAGTGCTCGAGATAGAGATCCTCTTGGAAAAGTAAGTCCACGATTGGCACTTTCTCATTATGATGCTTTGAAAAAATCATTGAAAGGTACTAAGAAAGAGATACTAAAAGAGACAACAGATTCAGAGATAATTGAAAATGAGTATGATGAATTTGTTAAAAAAGATTAACATAATAAATGTATAATTATTTGAAGTTTTTATATTTATATATGTACGAAAATATACGGATTAATGGAGCAATTAATGTCTTATAATAAAAAGCATAATAAAATAAAGAATACGGGTATTCTTTTTGAACTACTTACACGACAAATAGCGGTTGATGTATTGAATAATGAAAAAGATAGTTCAGCAATTAAAATTTTAAAAGAATTTTTCAATGAGAAGACTGAATTAGGTAAAGAAAATCAATTCTATAAGGTTCTAATTGAAAAGAGATATAAAAATCTACACCACGCGGAGATATTAATTGAAGCAGTTATCAAAAATCGTAGAAAATTATCTAATCGTAGGTTAAGAAATGAAAAATATAATCTTATTAAAGAGATTAAAACTGTTTATGATGCAAAAGACTTTTTTAATACAAAAATACCTAATTATAAAATTTTAGCGTCAATTTATAATCTATTTGAAGGTGAATCTTCTCGTGAAGATTTCGGGCCAGTAATAGAAACTGATAGTAAAGTGGTTGTAATGGAGAATATCACGGATAAAACTACAAGTGACGTTAAAAAATCTAAAAATAAAACATTTGATACGTACAATACACAAGAAGAGGATATTAGACTCTTAACTTATCAATTATTAGTTGATAAATTCAATAAAAAATACAGTACACTAAACGAATCACAAAAGAATTTGCTAAGAGAGTATATTAACAATCTATCAAATACTAATTCTTTAAGAGAATTCATAGATGCTGAGGTTATCAAGATTAGAAAACTTTTATCACGACAGTTAACTAAGGTTACTGATAAAATTACTAAAATAAAATTAACAGAGGCAATTATTCATTCAAAAACTGCTACTGGTGGGACTCGTGTAAGAGATTCTCACGTAGTTTCTTTGATGAGATATTATGAATTAGTTAAGGAATTAGAAAATGTCCACAAGAATAAGTAAAAAACGATTTGTTGAATTACTTCGTACTTTAATCAAAAAAGAAATTGATGAAGCATCTACAACTGCAACTGCAGGTGGTGCATATGATACGCCTCGTGCTTTTAGTGGTAAGGGTAAGGATAGAAGAAAGTCAATTGCAAGTGGTAGTGGATTTGAAAAAGTAAATGAATTAAATCAATCTATAACGGGTAATAAGATGTTCATGAAACGAACAATCTTACCAATAACTAAAAAAGCTGGTATTAAGAGAGTAAAGATTAAGATATTGCCCCCACAACTTCCAGATGATAAAGATAAAATAGAACTTTCATTTGATGCAGATAAAGGAATAAATGATAAACTTTTAGATTTATTAAAACAGAAGATTGGTAAAAAAGGTTCTATGAAAAGAAAGAAACTTAATGTAACAATTCAAAAAGAAAGTGGTATTATGTATCGAGCTGGTGTGAAGAAATACGGAAAAGAAGGAATGACTAAAATTCAACAAGCTGCGGGTAGGAAAGCATCACACGCTGAAATAGGTAAAATTAAAGACAAATATGATAAAACACGGGAAATACCAGAATCCGTAAATGAAGGTAAGTTAGATAGAATAGGTTCTCAACTTATTAAAGACCTTGATAAAAAATATAAAAATCAAAAAGGTACTATAAGTACATTTAATAAAATTAAAAAAGATTTGAGAAAGAAAATGCCAAGAGTTAGTGATAGGGTGGCGGGTTCAATTGCAAATCAATATAATGACTTTTTATTAGATAAAGATTTAAATCCCAAAGAAAAGTTAAGACTTATGGTTTTGACTCTGAAAGGCCTCGGTATGAATGAATTTGTAAAAGAAGATACAAAAGATATTGCAAAAGCAAAAAAACTTTCTCAAAAATTACAAGGTATCGAAGGTAAATATCGTAAAGTAATGTATGATTTGAGTGATAGACTACAGGCAGATGATAAAAATCATAAATTACAAGATGAATTGATAAAATCGTATACTAAAAACGTAACCTCTTTTATGAGAGATATGATTAAAATAACGAAAAGGGTTAAATAATGAGACAACTTATAGTAGATTATATCCCATTTGAAGTATCTAAGCATCAAATTAGTGAGGCTATGAAAGAAAATGATGGTAAATTAGTAGTGAAGGGAGTTCTACAGAGAGCAGATGCCAAAAACCAAAATGGTAGAGTTTATCCACGAGAAATTTTAACTCGCGAAGCTAAGAATTATAATAGTAATTTTATACAACAAAAACGAGCTATGGGAGAATTAGACCATCCAGATAGTTCAGTAGTGAATTTACAAAATGTATCTCACAATGTAACAGAAATGCATTTTGAAGGTTTAAATTTGTTAGGTACGGTAGAGATTTTAACTACACCTGCAGGTAAGATTTTAAGAGAATTATTTAAAAATGGAATAAAACTCGGTATTAGTTCTCGTGGAATGGGATCAGTAGAGGTTGTAGATGAAGGTGATGGTAAGCAGCCATCGATGAAAGTTGGTGATGATTTTGAATTAATTGCATTTGATTTTGTTTCTAATCCATCCACACACGGAGCATTTATGCATCCTTTAACGGAAGGTATTAATAGAACTCAAACACAAGGTAGAACTTGTGGTACTTATTGTAAAGCTGAAGATTTAATTAATAAAATTATTCGAGGAGACTAAGATGCCGGCATCGTCTAAGGCACAACAAAAATTTATGGGAATGGTTCACGCTCTACAAAAAGGTGAACTTTCACCATCAGACGTTTCTGATAAAGTAAAAGATGCAGCAGATCAAATGAAAGATTCAGATGCAGAAGACTATGCATCTACTAAACATACGGGTAAACCAGAACACGTTCCAAAAGAAGTTGTAAGAAAACTTCGCGAAATAATTCGTCAAATAGTAAAAGAAAATCCTACAAATTTTCTTAAAAAGGAAGACACAGCTAAAAGAGATTATAAGGCAGAATACAAAAAATTTCAATCATCCACTAAAGCAAAGAAATATAGGGCAGAATTAAATAAGTATAATAGACAAAAGGGTACTTATGGTAATGGTGATGGTAAAGACGCTTCACATAAAGGTGGTAAGATAGCTGGGTTTGAAAAAGAATCTACAAATAGAGGTAGAGCGGAGAAAAGTAGATTGAAAAAAGAATCTTTTTCGAAAAGGTGCACAGTAAAAGAAATATCAAACTGGTTGAAAACGCTTGAAGAATTCAGATATCGTAAAGTTAGAGGTGTAGATGCTAGGAGAGTTGCTTCATTTGTGAATAAAGGAATGAATGAAGAAGATTTACCGATAAGTTTACAAAAGAAATGGGAACATAGAAAATACGGTAGAGAAAAACATTTAGCAAATAAGTATATGGAGTGGGCAAAAAATTCTATAAATGAAGGTTCATCAGATTGGAAGAAGAATTTTAGTTGGGCTAATAAAAAACAACTTAAAGCAATAGGAATGATGATTGATATAGATGATATGGGACTACGTGGTATTTTGAAAAATATGAGGAAAAATCCCAAAGCATTTAAACAATTTGTTAAAGATATTGCAAGGATGCCGGGTATGAATGAATCCCTAAATGAAAGTGCAGTTTCTTTTTGGCAAGATATGTTTCGTCCAGGCCCAATCCCAAAAAAATATATAACTCAGTTGATAAAGAAAAAAGGTGAATTACCATCTAAAAAACATATCAAAGCAATTTATAGAAGTAATGGTAATCCAAGTTCAAGTGAATTAGCAAAATCTTGGAAACAATTAACAAAAGAAAAATATGTAAGAGCAGCAAGTGGAATGTGGAGATGGAATGCGGATTTTACTGCTTGGGAATCCATAAATTATGATAACTGGGTTAATGAGGGTTTTGAAAAGTATCACTTAGGTGGTTTACTTGATAGTAAGTTAAAAAAAAGATTAGAAAGAGCCATTAAAATATGGGGTGGTAAAATAGACGCGGTGGGTGATGATTATGTTAAATTTAGATTGAGTAGTTTTGAAGTACAGAAGTTTCCAGCATTACTTAAAAAATTAGACCACAATAAAAATGTATGGATTGGTGATAAACGAAAGAATAATATTTACGATAGAAAACAAAACATTGATAAATTAAATGAAGGAAGTACTATTCCAAGTGCAGGTGCAAAGCAACATGTAGATGATGGACCGAGATATTGGTGGGGTGATAGAGGTTCATATGAAAGTCATCAGGATAAACTTGCAGGAAAACTTGGATGGGAAGTTGTTGATTGGATTATGAAGAAAAATACTAAAATGTGGGGAGATGCAGATCCTCGAAGTGCAGATTATCCAGGAAAATTTGATAAAAATTTATATAAAGGTAAAGATGTTGATCCAGGCGGCCCTACTGGAGCAGTTTCATATGCACCAACTGGAATAATGGGTAAAAAAGGTGGAACGAAAGTATTTCAAGTAGATAATATGGCTAAAGGGTTTTCTATGTGGGAAGATCATATAAAATTTATATTAAAGAATCTTGGTTGGGAAATATTGGATTATATGGGTGCAGAAGGTGTATTAATGAATACTATGCCACCTGAAGAACATCCAGACGATACATCACATACTAGAAAATCAGAAAAAGGTAAAGTAACTGAGGCAATGACTATAACATCACCAGCGTATAGTTCAAGTGAAGCACAAAAGCATGTAGATAGAGATGTAACTATAATGTCAAAATTTATAGGAAAGGCATCACAACAAGTTATTAAAACTATGATGGATGGTGTAAAAAGTGGTAGGTATGATGCTATGGATTTACAAAGAGGTTTTCAATCAGGTCCAGTTAAAAGAACACATTATGGAGAGATGGATTTTATTCAACAACTGTGGCGTAAAGTAAGAGATGGGTTTAGACGGTATTCTAAAGACAGAAAATTAAGATAACTTATATTTATAAGTAATAGGAGATTAATGATGTTAAAAATGAAAGATTTAATTAAAGAATTTGCAACAGTAGGTGGAGTTGTAACGACAAAACCTTTTAGAGAAGCTGGAATTGGATCAAGAAAAGCTAAATCTAGTAAATTACGTGATATTGTTAAAGATATCTATGGTGATGCAGAGGCAACTGTTGATGAAGGTGCTTTTTTAGAGGCAGTTGGTAAATATAATGAAATTGGTTCATTTATACATCGTGAAGGTAACTTAAAAGATGTTGCCGTACACCTTTCTAAATTAGCTAAGACAGCTAGAGCACATACTCTAAGTGAAACCGAAGATTGGTTTGATAAAGTTTCAGTTAATCGTAATATGAAAGAATTAAATGTTCTTGCGGGTAGTTTTTCAAAAGTAGCTACCGAAGCACAAGCTATGCAAGAGAGAATGTCTACATTATATGAAGATATGGGTCATATTATAAATAGGTATTATGATATTAGTGAAATTGAAGAAGCATCTAAATCTTATAGGAGTCATGAAGAAGAAAAGAGTGTAGATGAGATGGATGATCTTGAAAGTCCAGAAAGTGGTGGTAAAGATGAGTATTCTGCTTTCTTTGATAAGGCATTAAAAGATTTTGGTAAGGAAATTGATAAAGAAGTTGGGTCACCAGCCGATTTAGATGATGATCAAAAGAAAGAATTTTTCAATTGGATTCAAAGCAATTGGAAAGCAGCTGAATAAATTTAAGAGGTTTTAGTTTGATAGAAGTAAATGTAAAAAATAATAATATAGATAAAGCACTTCGTATATTAAAAAGAAAAATAAAAGAAGATAGGTTATTTGTTACTCTTAGAGAAAGAGAATTCTATAGAAAACCATCTGATATAAAACGTGAAAAAAAAGCTAAAGCACGACTACGAAATAAATACAAAGTAGAGAAAGAAAATAATTCTTATGGATTATGACGTTTTGGCGCAAAACTTTATACTTATATATGTAATGTAATAAAGAATACGTTATCTGCCGCTTTCAGGCAATTCTATATAACGTACTTACATAGTAAATCAAATTATAGTTCCCAATAACTATATTAAATCCAAAATCAAAACATGATAAGGTAGTTCCTTTCGGATAATTAAATCCAAAAGGTCGAGCTGGGAACTTTGACTTTATATGTAGGGAGAAATAAAATGGATGATCTCTTAAAAGAAGCTATTGCTGACGCAAAAGCTGTTAGAGAAACCGCACTTGCAAATGCGAAGATGGCTCTCGAAGAAGCATTCACACCTAAGTTAAAATCTATGTTATCCAAGAAAATCCAGAGTGAAATAGATATGGAAGAACAGGATGATGAGGAAGCTCCAGAAGAAGAAGAACCCGCTGAAGAAGAGGGTGAAGAAGATGCTGGTGATGGCTTTGGTGCTGAAGAACCTGCTGTTGAACCTGAAGAAGGTGAAGCAGAAGCTGAAGAAGCTCCTGCTGAAGAAGAGGAAGCTGAAGAGCCCGAAGAAGAAATGGAAGAAGAAGGCGTCATTGAAATAAATGGTGTTAAGTACGCTCCCGTTGTTGCTGAACAAGATGAAGAGGAAGCTGAAGAAGCTCCTGCTGAAGAAGAGGAAGCTGAAGAAGAACCCGCTGAAGAAGAGGGTGAAGAAGCAGCTGCTGAAGAAGAAGCAGAAGAAGATCTTGATCTTGAAGCAATTCTAAAGGAATTAGAAGCTGAAATTACTGAACAAGAAGCTGGCGAAGAAGGCGAAGATGAAGTCGTTGATGACTTAACTGACGCTGGCGCCGAATCTGATTCAGATCTTGATTCTTCTGACGTTGGTGATGCAGAAAATAAAGAACCTTCACCTGAGGCATCAGATTCGTCTGACGCTGGTCAGGGTTCTGAAGAACCTGCAGACGGTGGCGAAGAAGCTGCTGGCGAAGAAGGCGAAGAGGAAGTTGTTGACGACTTACAAGACGAAAACATCGATCTCGAAGAAATTCTTAAAGCACTCACTGAAGATGATGAAGAAGGAGAAGAAGAGGATGCTGAAGCGCTTAAAAATGAGCTAGAAGAGCATCGCAAGGTGGTTAGATATCTTCGTTCTAAACTGAATGAAGTTAATCTACTCAATGCTAAACTACTTTTCACTAATAAATTGTTTAGAGCACATAGCCTAAGCGAAGAAAAGAAAGTTAAAGTCATTGAGACTTTTGATAGAGCACGAACACTAAGAGAAGTCAAGTTGGTTTATGCAACTATGGCAGAATCTTTTGGTGGTGGTGCTAAACGTGGAATTAAGGAAAGTAAAGGCTCAGCATCTAAAGCTGTTGCTTCAACTAAGTCTAAGTCTCGGAAAGTAATTTCTGAAGCATCTTCGTTGAGGAATCGGTTTAAGAAGTTAGCTAATATTAATTCTTAATTCTTTAATCGGAGAAAGATCATGGCAGATAGATTTAATTCTATTGAGAAAATTATGAGTGGGTATAACCCCGCTAGGCAGTTAAGAGACCAGACAAAGAAACTTGTCAAAAAATGGTCTCCTACTGGTCTGTTAGACGGTCTTAAGGACTCTACACAAACTCACGGAATGGCCGTGCTACTTGAGAATCAGGCTCGTCAATTAATTGATGAAGCTTCAAGAGTAAGCACAACTTCTAATAAAGAAGAGTGGTCAGGTGTCGCACTTCCGTTGGTCCGAAGAATTTTTGGTGAAATAGCTGCACAGGACTTTGTTTCTGTTCAACCTATGAACCTTCCTTCTGGACTGATTTTTTATCTAGACTTTAAGTATGGTACAGCACAAACTAGTTTGCATAACGTTGGTTCTGATGTTCATGGTGATACATCAGGTTCAAACGATGATGCAAGTGGTGGTCTGTACGGTGCAGGTAAGTTTGGGTATTCAATTAATGATCGAAGCGTAACATCTGTAACTTATACTTCTGGTTCTGTGGCGTGGAAAGATGTTGATTTCGAACCTTCACTAAGTGCCTCTTTTGGTAACTTACGGAAGGTTTCGTTTGAAAAATCAGCTCTTACCCGTCCAGATATGGAAGGTGTTCGCGCTTTCGAACCTGTTGCTAGTGTTGCTGCGACATTAAATACTTGGTATCCTGCTTATACGCAGGTATCTGGTACTGTTGCCGCTCCAGATTCACAAATTACTATGGTAGTATCCTCGGCTGGTTCACAGTATGAACTAGAAGGTGCTGCTATGGAGATAAAGTATCATCGTCAACCGACTGATACATCTCGTGGTGATTTTGAAGCAGCTGCTGGTTCAGGTCCGCCTGAAACAGATGCTGGCATTCCAGAGATTGATATTCAGATGGTTTCAGTACCGATTGTCGCTAAGACTCGGAAACTGAAGGCTGTCTGGACTCCAGAACTCGCGCAGGATTTAAATGCTTACCATAGCGTTGATGCTGAAGCTGAACTTACCTCAATGTTGAGTGAATACATTTCGATGGAAATCGATCTTGAAATTCTTGATATGTTGATGGCTAATGCAGATGCTAAAGTTGAACGTTGGTCTGCAAGACCTGCGTATGAATATGATGCAGCATCTGGATTATTTGCAGAAAGTTCTGCAAATGCCAGTGCATATACGAAAGGAACTTGGTTCCAGACGTTAGGTAATAAACTCCAATCAGTGTCTAATACGATTCATCAGAAGACACTGCGTGGTGGTGCTAATTTTATGGTGGTTTCACCTGAAACAGCAACTATCATCGAGTCTATTCCAGGATATGCATCTACAGCAACTGGTGATGCATCCAACCAACAGTGGGCCATGGGCGTACAAAAGGTTGGAATGTTAAACAATCGCTTTACAGTTTATAAGAACCCATATATGCATGAAAATGTAATTCTTATGGGTTTCAGAGGAAGTAACTTCCTTGAAACTGGTGCAGTGTATGCTCCTTATGTACCTCTAATTATGACTCCATTGGTATACGATCCAACAAACTTTACACCTCGTAAGGGTGTGATGACCAGATACGCGAAGAAGATCGTGCGTCCGGAATTCTATGGTAAAGTTATCGTTGCCGATGTAAACTATGTCTAATATTAGTTTATATAAGTAGATTATGAAAAGAGGGTGGATGTTTTCCACCCTTTTTTTATGCCATTATATTTATAGTTGAGTAATAATATCTTTTTTAGGAGAATATAATATGGAAGCTATATGGCCAGGTAGTGGTTCAGCAGTAAGTGGAAATACACCTTATGGGTTTTATGATAATGATGCTACATTTCAATCAGAAGCTCCAAAATTCGCAAATTGGTGTGCAAAGAGGCTTGGATACCCTATTATGGAAGTTGAGTTACAAGATTCACAATTTTATACTTGTTTTGAGGAATCTATTTCAGAATATTCATCACAAGTTAATCAGGTTAACATTAAAGACAATTTACTTTCATTAGCAGGACAACCAACATCCTCTAATTTTACGCATAAACACGTAGTACCCTCTTTTGGGAATCAAATAAGATTAGCAGAACGTTATGGTACAGAAGCAGGAGTTGGTGGAACTGTAAGTTGGCAAACTGGGTCTTTATCAATTACAAGTGGTACTCAAACATATGATATAAATAAAATATTTACAGATACTACAGGTAGTGGTGCAATAGAAATAAAGAGAGTGTTTTATGAAGCATCTCCTGCAGTTTCAAGATATTTTGATCCATATGCGGGTACAGGTGGAGGATCTATAAATTTATTAGATCAATTTGGTTGGGGAGATTTATCACCCGCGGTAACTTTTTTAATGATGCCAATTTATGAAGATTTAATGAGAACACAAGCTATAGAGTTTAATGATCAAATAAGAAAATCTTCATATACATTTGAAATGACTAATAATCAGATTAGAATATTTCCAAGACCCACTACTAATTTTACACTTAGATTTCAATACATTTCAAAAACAGATAGGGATAATCCATTACATGCAGAGTATAGTGGGTCTGTTAACGTTGTATCTGACTTTTCAAATGCTCAATTTGACAATATGGAGTATAAATTTATAAATGATCCAGGAAAACAATGGATTAGAAAATATGGATACTCTTTATCTAAAGAACTTTTAGGAATGATACGAAGTAAATATGGTTCTATTCCAATACCTGGAGCAGAAACAACTCTTGATGGTGAAACATTACGTTCAGAAGCATCTACAGAAAAAGATCAATTATTATCACAATTAAGAGAAACTTTAGAAACTACTAGTAGGAGAGCGCTCTTAGAAGCAGATAGAGATGAAGCTGACTTTTTACAAGAAAAGTTAAGAAAAGTTCCCGATCCAATTTTTATAGGATAACATTATGGCAGGAAGATTTTTACCTCAAAGAGATATTGATGTTTTTGAAAGAGTAAATAAAGAACTGATTGGTGATTTACTTAATGCTAAAGATGGTATAATCAATCAAACTGTTACTATTTATAAAATATCAGCATATGACACCAAAGTAAATTTATATGGTGAAGCGCAAGGTGGAAAAGTGTTTCAACCTGGTGTTAAAGTTGCGTGTATAATTGAATCTGAAGATTTTGACTTTAATGTTGATGAGTTTGGTCCAGATTTAAGGCAAAATGCAATATTTAGATTTTTGAGACCTACTCTGTTAGAATTATCATTAGTTACAGAAATTGGTGATTTGATTGATTGGAATTATGCACATTGGGAAGTTAGTAGTGTTAATGAAAATCAATTAGTTGGTGGTCAGTATAACCAAAATTGGTCTGTAGATTGTAATGCACATTTAATTAGAAAAAGTAGCTTAAATATTCAGAGAGTGAGAAGTATCTAATGGCAAGATTAAAACCGTTACCACGTTCACAAAGAAAGTTAGTTGGAGCTCTTAGAGCAGCACCTGTAGAAAATAGAGCGCAACAATTATCTAGAAAAAAGGATACTGTCAAAGATGTATCAGTAGGATTGATGGATATAGATGCAGCTATTATGTATTATTTTAATGAGGTAATAAAACCTACAGTTGTTGAAAATGGTGAAGTTGTTAAGGTTCCTGTATATTATGCCAATCCAGAAAGATGGAAAACTATACAGAGACAAGGTTATTTAAGAGATTCAAAAAAACAACTTATAATACCTCTTGTTGTTTTTAAAAGAAATAGTTTAGCTAAAGATGATACCATTTCAGTTGATAAAATGAATCCAGAAGATCCAAAACTTCATTATACATTTGAAAGAAAGTATACTCAAGAAAATAGATACGATAGGTTTTCAGTATTGCAAGGTAAAAAACCTTCGCAGGAATTTTATTCTGTAGCAATGCCTGACTATATGACAATGACATATGAGTGTATTATATGGACTACTTATATTGAACAAATGAATAAAATTGTTGAAACAATAAATTGGAGTGATGGTTCATATTGGGGAGAACCAGGTAAGTTTAAATTTAGAGTTGCTATAGATTCATTTGACGATGCTACTGAAATGGCTGATAATGAAAGGCTGATTAAGACTACATTTAGTTTTTCATTTAGAGGTTATCTTGTACCTAAAGAATTTAATAATTATATGTTGACAAATAAATCATTTTCACCTAAAACTTTAAAAATTATGGATGAAAGTGGTTTACATTTATCATCTATATTCAGTCCAGATTCAAAAGCACAAACGGTAAGATATACTACAGGTGTACAAAGTGGATTAGGGGCATCTTCAGATTTTATTAGAGGAATTGCTGGTCAGGTGGGTAATCAAATACAAGACTTAGAATTTACAAATACCTATGGTGGTGAAACGATGTATATTATGAGAAGTACAGGAGAACCTTCATCTAGTACAGATACAAAATCTGTATTAAGTTTAGGATATGCAAATACTACTTATTTTATAGGTTCTCAACGATTTGCAGGGAATGCATCATCTTCAGCAGCATCATCATCCTTTGCAACTTATGTACCAACATTAGATTCAAATAGAAGGATGAAAAGTGGTACAGTATATGTATTAGTAAATGGATTAGATTTAAGTTCAAATACTGATCAAACTTCTAGTTCAAATGTTGACTTTTATCTTAATACTAATCAGAGACATATAAATATAAGTAAATTAGGAACAAATGGAGTTGGAATGAATATATTAAGCAGTGATTCTGTTCTTGTTGGGTTTCAACAGGAGATGATTTAATGGCTAAACCAAGAACATTAGAAGGGTATAAAGGGTCTACTCGTAATTTTATGGCTCCTGTATCTGAATCTAAATTTAGTGGTGATAAATTTAGGTTTACAGATGAGGATGATAATTTTGTTAATTATGTTATGAATAATAAAGCAGGTAAACCTAGACGTAATAATGAAGTATTAAATTTTGGAGAAGGAAATACGTGGTATCTACAAAATTTACAGTTATTTGATGGATTATCACATTTTATTGTAAACGGTGAACAAGAGTTTAGACCTACTCTAAATGATGGTTATAGACTTAAAAATAATTCTGTTATTGTTAAAGTAAATGGTGTAACTCAAATATCTAATAGTGATCAAACTTCAAATACAAATACTGATATTTATCTTACACCAGACTTAAATTATGTTAGAGTGAAGAAACAAAGTGCAGGTGGTTATGGAGTTACACTTAATAGTACAGATAGAGTTGAAATAAAATTCCAAAAGGAGGCAATAGTTTAATGGCATTAATTGATTTAACAAGACAAGCAGGAGCAGCTAGTACTGGAAGTTTATTACTTACTTCAACTGCTGTAACTAGTTCTGTTACAGGCTTATATGAAGTAGAGTGGGGTAAACTTAACCCAACTTATGCATTAGGTCAAGGAGATTTGACTCTTGGAGAAGGTAATAAGTTAAGTGTTGGATATCTTGAATTAGAAAATAATATTATTTATGATTCTGGTAGTAGAGAGGCTATAGTATTAACAGGTGGTGGTTCAGTTAGAATTCCAGGAGATTTAATAGTTGAAGGTGATACAGTAACTCAAAATGTAGGTACTATTACAGCAGAAGATCCAATTATAGATTTAAACTTTACAGGTTCAACTGCTTTAGGTTCACAAGATAGTGGTTTAAGAGTTGGTAGGGTAGGTAGTACAAATGCACAATTAATATTTGACCATAGTGAAACAAGATGGGCTATAGATAATGCCGCTGGTAGTAATATCAATATAGTTGGTGAATCTACTACAGATACATTAACTAATAAAACAATTACTTCACTTGCATCTTCTACTATGGGGAGTAACGCTGATTTAACATTTAGTGGTGGGGGAGAAGTATTAGGATTACCTGCTACTGCAAGTGCGGATGATGCAGCTATATCAAAAATATATGCACAACAAAGATTTGATTATTTGAGAAAATCTTATGTTAAGAAATCAGCAAGTATAACAATACCTAGTTCGGCTAGTTTTACGGCAGTATCAGCATCAGCTCCAGATGGAGTTACTTCTACTACTGAAGATGATTTTATATTTTTTATAAATGGTCAATATATGGAACATGATGCACTTTCAATTCAACAAGAAGGGTCAAGTTTTATATTGCTTGTAAGTACTGGTAGTATAGGATATGATTTAGAAGCTGATGATGAGGTATTAGCTTGGGGGAAATTTAATGCTTAAATTAATGGATTTATTAAGAGAAGTTAAAGTAGGTGATGCATATATTAGTTCAGATGGAGAATATATAGAATTGGTATTTGATAAGTTTATGAAAGGTAAATGGCGTACAATAGGATTTGATTTGGGACCAAAACATTTTGTTAGAGATATAGGAACATCACCAGAACACACACTTGGAATGTATGGTAAGTTAAAAAAATTATCTTCATCACAAAAAAATGCAATTAAAAAGATGTTAAAAAATCCTGAAGATATTCATATGATTAAAAGAGATGGTCAAAATGTAAATAAAGTGTTGAAGGCATTAAAATGATTAAATTAAAAGATATATTAAATGAAGATATTTTTTGGCCCAGAAATTTTGGAGATCCATTACCTACATTAGCTGATACTATTAAAAGACACCAACAATTAACAGAAAATGGAGATTTGGATTCTGAAGATATTGCGGGTGTTTGGATTAGTTATGATAATAGATGTATGCTATGTTTAAGAGAAGATGGTAGATGGAGTATACCTAAAGGTCATATACAAATAGGTGAAGAACCAGTAGATGGTGCTTTAAGAGAATTAGTTGAAGAAACTCAAATTATATTAAATGGGTTTCCAGAGTTAGTAAAAAAAGTAGAGAAAAGTAATGGTGATGGATACTTTCATATATTTAAATTTGAAACAGATAAAAAATTTATTCCAAGATTAGATCATGAACATACTAAATGGGGTTATTTTAGTTATGATAATCTTCCAACTCCTTTAGATGAAAAATTAGAAAATATATTGAAATAAACATTCACTTCCTCTTTTCTTTTACTAAAATTTGATATTTATTAGTATGAGAAAACGTCATTGGAAAGATAGAAAAAATAGAAAGTGTCCTGATTGTCGTAGAATGATAACCTACACAAGAAAGGATAATTTTGATAGAGCGGTAGGTAATAATTCGGTTTGTAAATCTTGTGCTCAAATAGATAGAAAAGTTAGTATGGAAGTAATTGAGAAAATGAGAAAACCGAAGGCAGTAAAACATAAGAAAAATATTTCAAGAGCAATGATTTTATATCATCAGAATAAAAAGGAAGAATTAGAACAATATGGCACTTATAGACAGCAAACAATTAAATCCTAAGTTTAGCGGTTCATTTATACTTTCGGGTTCAGCCCAATCATTTATAAGTGAACAAGTGGTTATAGGTTCAGATATTGGATCTGCAACGGCTCATTCAAATGCTGCTTTAACAATTTTAATGGGTGGTAAGTCAGGATTAATGTTACCATCTGCTTCCGCTGATCCTTCAGGATTAGGAACAAGTGATAAAGGTATGTTATATTTTGATGCTACGGATTCATTATTAAAAACATTTGATGGAACTAGTTGGATACCTGTTGGTGATCTTAATACTAAAAATACTCATTTTACAATGTCTGCGGATATTGATAATGATGGGGCTAATAGTACAATGATTTTTAGAATTGATGGTCAAAATGATTCTGATGTTAAATTTAGATTAAAATCTGATAATGCACATGAAATGACTGGTAGTGTAAATATTTCTGGTTCAATTGTTGCGACAAGTGCACCTAATACTACAACAACTATAACTGCCAACAATATAACAAATGGTTATCCAACTTCTAATGCTTGGGGAAGTGCTTTAGAAGGTAGTTATTTTAATAATTTTGATAACACAACTCATGTAAGTGAAATTTTAAGATTTATTGCAGGTGCAATGAGTCATTCTTTGGATGTAGCAGACGCTTCACCAAATACAAAATATTGGAATACATTAAGTACATCTCATACAGAAGGTTCAACTACATCAAAAGGTTCATTATTAGATGGAGTATTGGGTTCAACATATGAAAATGCAAGGTTATCTAATAGTTGGACTGGTTCTGCTTTTATAGATTTAAGTACAACTGGTTCTTATAAAGAACTTCAAGATTATTTAGAATTAAAAGGCTGGGTACAAACAAGTGATAGAGGAACTAATAGTAATGATGTAGGAACTAATCCTTTTCATGGAACTTATGCATCTCGTATTCCAGGAACAATACAAACCAATGGAACTTTTGATACAAATTCACATACCATTACTGCAAATACTGGTGGTTCAACTAATCCTGGTACTTTTACTGATTCAAATTATTTTGGAATGGGTAGATTAACAAGCGGGGGAGCAACTGAATTTAATGTACGGGTAATAGCATCACATTCATTTAGTGATAATTACGCAGATACTACTCCAGATGAAAATTCAACTTTTACAACTTCTTCATATATAGATTATGCACAAAGTTCTTTTGGAACATCAAATGGATTGATTTTATCTAAGATTGTAACTAATGTACCAGCAGTTATACCATCTGCATATCAAGATGGTGATTTTAATAGTGTAGCAGGTCCAATTAGTGGAAGATTTTATACAGGAGGTTCTCATAATGAAAATAGTATTTCCGCAAGTGGATATTATGCAACTCATGATATTCAAGCAGGATTAAAATCAGGTTCACAGGCAGACTATGTATTTAAGAATGGAAGTGATTCAAATACAAGATTTTATTTATATTACAATATAACAGAGAACATTACAACAAGTCAACCAACTGCAGTGGTAAGTCAACAATTAAATAGAACTGCATTTTCAGCCACATCAAGAAGTTTGAGTGGGGCACCTTATTTATTAACTTGTACATATAGTCTTACCTTTGATTCTGAAGTGAGTAAATCATTTGACCCTTGTTATGGATATGGAACTTCAGTATTGGTAAATAGTAATCCAACAGACCAATGGGAAAATATTGGTTCAACAACTTTATCAAATACAACCACAACTGTAAATAATAGTGGAGTGTCATCTACAGGGGCAACTAATTATGTTATAGATAGTACTAAAACTACAAAAAGAAGTAGTGGGAATGATCCAGAGATACAAGATATAGCAGTTGCAAGTTCTTCTCTTTCTTTTACTTTAGATAGTAATACTGAAAATGTATCACAAAATAGGTCAACGGATGAAGCAAGAAATTATGATTTAACTTTTAGAGCAAGAGGTAGAAATTGGAAAAATACTTCAGTTGATTCTACATCTGCTACACAAGAATTATATGATGCAACTTTATTTGGACAAGTAGCAGCAAGTGGAAGTATGGCAGTTTATAGTAGAGCACAAGGATATGATTCAAATACTTTGGCTGATACAACTGAAACATTTACGGGTGAAGATTTTAGAATAGTATTAGCAGATAATGTTCAAGCATTTAATGGGGCATATTTTACAACTAATAGTTTTGTTACTAATGATGAAGGTGATGAAGTTTTAGGTGATTATGACTTACAAGTAAAGCCTGGTTATTTAGTGGATCCAGGTGGTGATTATGGATATTGGTTTGCAGAGAATTTTGGTAGTGGAACATATAAATTTTATATAAGAAAATTTCAAACAAGTGGAACAAAAACATCGATGACAGTTGATGTTGGTAAAACATTGGTTAATTGGAATGCAACTACAAATGGAGTAGCAGTAGCACTATTATTTGAGAGTTCGGGTAATGGAAGTGGTAATACTACAGCTTTGGGTACAGCAAGAATTTATGACCCATCAGATTTAACAAGTAACGTGATAGAAACGGGTGTGGCAGCAGATAATTTTAAAAATCCATTTTCTACTGCAATAGATTTATACGGAAATACGGGTGGAAGTTTAAATAGTACACAATATACAGTTCCAATGAGAAATGCAGACGGAATGTATTTGGATAATAATGATAATGAACTTTATGTGATAGTTAGGTATAAGGCAGATCCAGCCCCTGTAACTTCAATAACATTGAGTTTTAGTTAGGAATAAGAAATGGCTAGAATAGATTCAGGATCAAAATCAAGTAGATTATTAGCGTCGAGAAGATATACTCACGATACACTTACAAGTGCTCAAGAGGCATTTACAAAAACTATTGATTTAACTGCTGAAGAAATTTATACTCAAGGACATTTGATCCCATCTGCAAGTTTACCTTTCAGTGGAAGTACACAACATCTTTCTACATATTCTACACAAGGACAATCTGTATTAAAATATTGGTATAGACATAGGTTGACTAAATCAAATATAAACAATGAAGTTTGGTTCTTTTTGAATCCAACTGGAAGTAATGATGGTATTGGTGCACAGTTGATTGATTCTAATCAACAAGTAAACTTTATTTCACCAAAGTATTCAATTCCATCTTTAGGAAATGCAGTTACTGAAGATGCAACTCCTGGATATGGAGTAGTTCTTTTTAAGTCAACTTCTCTTAATTCTGGTTCATTAGGATCGAGTGATAAAGTTTCAGTAAATGATTATACTTTTGATTATAAAACAGGAGTAGTACAGTTTACTAATTCTTCAGTAGATCCAGGAAATAGTGATTATGTTTATATGACTACATATCAATATGTTGGAACTACATTAGCGACAGGACTTGAAATAGATGGTAATGTTTCTGCATCTAATATGTTATTAACTGGTACTATTAGACTTGGAGATTCTGATACTGATTCAATTCAAGTACAGGCAGAATATAGTGGTAGTATGATACCAGATGTAGATGACGCATTTGATTTAGGTGAAACTGGAAAAGAATGGAAAGATTTACACATAAATGGAACAGCAAACATAGATTCGTTAGATGTAACCGATGCATTTACATATGGAAGTACAACTTGGAATGAGGACGCGGGAGCGTTAAGTGTAACTGGTTCAGATTTCTTTTGGAAATCAACTGGTGGTGGATTTGATGTGTATGATAATAGTGATGCTTTAATGTTTAAAATTGAAAATAAAATGGTAGTGTTAGGGGCAAAAGATACAACACCTACTGCAGTAGCTGGTGGTATATTTTATTCAGGATCCAATGAATGGTTTGTTGGATATGACAACGCGCCAACGTAAAATTTATGAAGTATATATTTATTAACGATAAACTACATAGTTTATCTAATAAGGGAGAATAGTAATGGCACAATGGAGAAAAGTCGTAGTATCAGGGAGTACTGCGGAACTCAATAACATATCAGCAAGTGGAGATATAGTACCAATAACTACAGATGGTAGTTCTCTTGGTTCGTCCACTCATAATTTTAGTGATCTATTTTTGGATAGTGGTGCTGTTGTAGACTTTGATAGTAGTGATATGACCCTGACACACGCTGCAAACGAAGTTCAAGTTGATGGTGGTGATTTAGTTGTAGAAGGTACGAATAAAATTGGTTTTGGTGGAGCACCAAGTACAGACTATATTCAGAAATCTACTGATGTTAAAGTTGTCGCGGCAGCAGACATTATATTAGACCCAGCTGGTGGTCAAGTGTCACCCGCTTCTAATGATGACGCAGGTCTTGGTGAAGCAGGAACTGCTTGGTCAGATTTATTTTTAGCAGAAGGTGGTGTTATTAATTGGGATAGTGGTGATGTAACATTAACTCAAACTGCTGACCAATTAGCACTTGCAGGAGGATATCTTACTGTTGCTGGTTCTATAACGGGTAGTCATTTCTCTGGTTCCGCAGCTTCAACTGGATCATTTGGATATTTGAATGTATTTGGTGACGCTGTAATTGCTGGAAATTTAACTTTTGGTGATGCAGATACTGATACTGTTAGTTTTGGAGCTGATATAACTTCAAATATTCTTCCAGATGCAAGTGATACATATAATTTAGGTAGTGATTCTCAAAGATGGAATGATTTATATTTAAGTGGTTCTATTTCTGCAAGTGGTGGTAATCATAGTATAACTTCAGATGATACCATTGATATAGATGCTGATGGTGCTCTTACTATTGATGGTGGTTCAATTACAATCGGTGGAGATGCAGATGTAGTAGTTGATGTAGATGCGAGTTCATTTGATTTAGATTCAAGTGGAGCTATAAGTCTTGATTCGTCTGCAGGGTCTATTGATATTAATGTTGTTGATGGACAGACAGTTAGTATAGGTTTGAATGGGGCTGTTGAAACAATATGGACACCACACGGTACGCCGGCAAGTGAAAAATGGTCAACAACTAATACTGCAGGAACTGCAACAGACGCAATTGCAGTAACTGCAACTGCTGGTGGTATTGATATAGGTGCGGGAACAGTATTAGCGTTAGATGGGGCAGGTGGAATTGATATAGGTAAAGCAGCAGATGTCGCAATAGATGTAGACGCATCTACATTTGATTTAGATGCAAGTTCTACAATACATTTAAGTGGTTCTTCTGTAACATTAGATGGTGGTTCAACTGGAATTAGTATACTCGGTAACGCATCAGAAGTTGACATTACTACAACAGGAACAGTTGATATTAATTCAGCCGCTTTTGATGTAGATGCAAGTGCAGGATTAACAATGACATCTACAACTATGGCATTTGATCCATCCAGTACATTCGATTTAGACGCAGCTGGAGCAATTACTATAGACGGAGCTTCAATTACTTTAGGTGGAGATGCAGATACAGCATTTGATATAGATACTTCAACTTTAGATATTGATTCAAGTGGAGCAGTTACTATTGATGGAGCAACCAGTTTAAGTGTTATTGGTTCTGGTTCAGCAACATTTGGTGATGATACAGAACATTTAGTTTACGATGGTTCTGGTAATGTTGATTTTGATTCTGTCGCATTAGACATTGATTCAAGTGGGGCAATAACTATTGATGGTACTTCTACAGTTTCCATTGATGGTGCTGATGATATGAATTTTACAATTACATCAGGCACTGGTGGAGAAGATTTAACTATTCAACAAATAGGTGCAAATGATTCGTCTATTATAATAACAGCGGCAGGTACGGGAACTGATGCAGTTAGTATTGATGCAACTGCAGGTGATATGTTGATTGCACCAAATTTAATAAATGGAAAAACATTAACAATAGGTCCTTCTTCAGCTACTCAAATGGTATTCACACCACACGGTACGGCGGCAAATGAAAAAATATCATTAACCAATACTGCAGGAGACGCTACAGACGCAATTGCAGTAACTGCGACTGCAGGTGGTATTGATATAGGTGCGGGAACAGTATTAGCATTAGATGGAGCAGGTGGAATTGATATAGGTAAAGCAGCAGATGTTGCGATAGATATTGATTCAGCTGCATTAGATATTGATGCAAGTGGGGCAGTTACAGTAGATTCTTCTGCTTCTACTATAGCTATTGGTGGTAACGCAGTTGCACAAAAGATTACAGTTGGTGGTGATACGGGTACGAGAACTGAAGTTGAATTAAATGCTATTCTTGTAGATATAAATGGAGGAGCGAGTGGAGTTACAATTGATGGTGGTGGAGCCATTTCACTTGATTCTGGAGCAGCAAGTAATTTTACAACTACTGCAGGTGATATTACAATAGATTCAGAAGCAGGGAGTGTAAATATAGATGGTGGAGAATCGGCTACTGATTCAGTTAGAATTGTAGCTTCACATACAGATGGTGGAATAGATGTTGATGCAGGAACAAATGGTATTAATGTGGATAGTACAGGAGCAATTTCTATTGGTGCAACAAATGGGACCACATTAACACTTGGTAGAGCTGGTCAAACAATTACAATGCCAGGAGATTTAGATATTAATGGAACAATGACTACTATAGATACTGTTAATTTACGAGTAGCTGATAGATTTGTTCTTGTAGCAAGTGGTTCGATAAGAAATAATTCTCTTGGAGATGGTGGTCTTATTGTAAATACAACGGCAGATGGTAGTGGTTCAGCACTTTTCTATAATGATGTTGGTGATAGGTGGGGACTTACAGGAGAAGGTGATACAGGTGAAACTCAACAAGTGGCACCAGCAAAACAGTATGTTGTATCTGTAAGTCAATCAGCTGCACCACCCACTGGGAATCCAGGAGATTTTGGTAGGGACGATGCTTCAAGACGTGGTATTATATACATACAAACATCTGATGATGTAGCAACAAGTACGGTAGATGGTGATATTTGGATTTGGTCATAATTAATTAAATAAGAGGTTACACAATGGCACTTACTGTAAAGGGTGGTATAAAATTAGTAAAAGGAAAAGGATTTGTCCATCCATTATCAGAACAAGAAATAGAATTTTTGTTAGAAGTAATAGCTAACGCTGGACATAAATTAGAAGATGTCCAGAAAGTATTACAAGTAACTCGTAAATTACAGGCAGAATACAAGTTACTTAAAAAACATTTAGAAGAATAACTTAATAATTGGCCCATCTCTAAGGCAGATGATGGGAAGTGGGCTTCGAGGGAAGTAACCAACCGCGATTAAGGAGAATATATAGAATGCCAAATTGGAAAAAAGTAGTAGTTTCAGGAAGTGATGCACGTCTAGCATCATTATTTACCACATCACATATAACAGGTAGTGGACACATATCAGGGTCCTCAACTTCAACTGGCTCGTTTGGTACAGTTCATACAGTAGGAGATCTCGGCATCGGGACAGCGAGTCCAAATGTTCCTTTACAGGTAGGATCTGGAACTCCGGGTCGGAGTCCAACGGGTGGTTATTTTGTTGGTAGTGTAGAGTTTGATAGTCAGATTATTGGTGAGGGTGGTTTGATATTATTTGGTGGTCAACTTCTTAATACTGGTGGAAGTGTGGGTACTCCAGCTTATAGTTTTGATGGTGATACAAATACAGGAATGTATAGAGCTGGAGCAGATACACTTGCATTTACTACAGGTGGAACTCAAGCTATATCTATTGATAGTAATCAAGATATATCTTTTTCTGGTAATATAAATACAACTGGTAATGGTAGAGTATTGGAACAAGGAAATTCAGTAATAGACCACGCTACGGCGATGGCAATAGTTTTTGGAGGATAATAAATGGCTAATACATTTAAAAGTGCAGCAACAGGTTCAACTACAACATTAACAACATTGTATACTTGTCCTGTAAGTACAACTGGAGTAGTTCATGCAATATATTTGAGTAATATTGATGGTACAAATGATGCTACAATAGATGTTGCAATTAGTGGAAGTGCAAACTTTGATACAAGGAGATATTTGTTAAAGACAGTTGATGTTCCGGCAGATTCTTCTATTGTAATAGAGAAACCTATTAATTTAGGGGCAGGAGATAAGTTAGAAACTAAGGCATCCGCTAATGGTGACATTGATGTTTTTGCAAGTATTTTAGAAATTACATAGGATTATATAAATGGGTGATTATTTTACAAGAATAGGTAAAAATATTCTAAATCATGAGCTTATTGTTCGTAAGGGCAATGTAAGTGGTTCAGCAACTTCAACTGGTTCATTTGGTAAAGTAGAGGGAACATCTTTTAGTGGAGATGGTAGTGCTCTTAGTAATATAATTGCAGCACCTTGGGAATCAACAAGCTCATTTTATAACGCTGTTAGTGATATACATATTACTGGCTCATTAAGTGTATTAGGTAATATATCAGGTTCTTTTGGTGGATTAGCAGTAGGTCAAAAATATTTACACGAACAAAGTAGTGCAGCTACAACTTGGACTATTTCTCATAATTTTGATTATCAATATGTAAATGTAGATGTATATGATGGAAATGATCAAATAGTTATACCAACAAGTATTACTGCTACCGATAGTAATACT
>Ga0080013_1001151_pt1 | contig 35930 bp, 44 predicted proteins | sample ETNvirenome_6_85_FD_69236 | JGI IMG/M metagenome (GOLD analysis project Ga0080013, IMG submission 69236) | Marine viral communities from the Pacific Ocean - ETNP_6_85 (SPADES assembly) (version 2) | ecosystem: Environmental > Aquatic > Marine > Oceanic | place: Pacific Ocean | collected 2013-06-19
ACCTTTGCCGCAACTAATGGAAGCTCGACCATAACGGTAACTGATGCGAGTCATGGAGCTGTCACTAATGATTATGTTACTTTTAGTGGTGCTGCTACTTTAGGTGGTTTAGTTACTGCTACAGTTTTAAATCAAGAATATCAAATACTTTTAGTGACAGGCACCAACACTTACACAATCACTGCTAAAGACACTTCTGGCGATACTGTAACAGCTAACAGTAGTGATAGCGGTAGCGGAGGAGGAAGCACCGTTGGTACATATCAGATTAATGTAGGACTAGATGATTTTGTTTCTTCCACAGGTTGGGGTAGTGGTACTTGGGGAGCAGGAACTTTTGGTAGTTCTAGTGCTATTTCTGCGAGTAGTCAGTTAAGACTTTGGACACACGATCATTTTGGAGAAAACTTAATGATTTGTCCTCGTGGAGGAGGAATCTATAAATGGGTAGAGAGCACTGGTACAACTGTTAGAGCCACTGCTCTTTCTGGGATTAGTGGCGCAGTAGACGTTCCTACTGTTGGATTACAGGTTATAACCTCAGAAAAAGATAGGCACTTAATAGTGTTGGGCGCAGATCCCATGGAAGATTCTTCTCGCAGTGGATCAAGTGATCCTATGTTAATAGCATTTAGTGATCAAGAAAATGAACTTGATTTTCAAGCAAGAAGCACCAACACAGCAGGAGAACTTAGGCTTTCTTCTGGCAGTAAAATAGTTGGCGCAGTAAAAGCAAGACAAGAAATTTTAGTTTGGACAGACACTGCTTTATACAGTATGCAGTATATTGGTCCACCGTACACGTTCGGCATAAACTTGATTAATGAAAATACAGGGCTAATGGCACCTAAAGCAGCAGTAACTGCGCCGAGTGGTGTCTATTGGATGGGCTACGACAATTTCTACACATACACAGGAGTTATTAAAAAAGTGCCTTGTAGTGTATTGAGTTATGTGTTTGATAATTTTAATGCATCTCAAGCATACAAAGTTCACGCTTTTACTAACACCCAGTTTGACGAAGTGGGTTGGTTCTATCCATCAGCTGGTTCTAGTGAAATAGATAGATATGTGCTCTACAACTATGCGGAGAATGTTTGGAGTTATGGAGAACTAACAAGATACGCTTGGTTAGATTCAGGGGTAGAACCCTACCCAAGAGCATCAACAGACTCTTATCTATATGAACACGAAACAGGGTACGACGCAGATGGAAGCCCGATGACTAATGTATACATAGAGTCCAGTGATTTTGACATAGGAGACGGAGAACAGTTTGCGTTTATCAGTAGGATAATACCTGATTTAAGATTCTTGAGTAATAGTAATGGCGGTCAGGTTAATTTTGTATTAAAAACACGTAATTTTCCAGGAGATAGTTTAAGCACCAACAGTACTTCTGTCCTAACCAGTTCAACAACTCAATCACACGTGAGAGCAAGAGCACGTCAGGTAGTTGTTCGGTTAGAATCAGACGATGACAGTACACCTGGAAACACAGCAACAGGTTGGCGATTAGGTGCCACTCGTTTAGAAATACGACCCGATGGTAGACGATGAGCAGACTATTAGTCACACAACTGCCTCAAGAGATGGAAGAGGTTGTAAGTGCGGGAACGTACAACCGTTTAGTACGAATACTGGAGATAAATTTAGGGGAATTTGACCCAGACAACATACGGCAGATAGATGATACAGAAAAAGGAAAAATACAATTTAATGCAGGAAGTATTGTCTGGAACACAAACAATGAATCTTTGGAGGTCTGGTCTGGTAGTCAATGGCTTACCCTTTCCACTCCTCAAAACGACCACGGGCTATCGGCTACAGGGTCTGTTGGGGAAGTTACACTAAAGATAGCAGGAGACACGACTATTACATTATGATCGTAAAAGAATATACAACGTTGTTTAAATTAGTTAAACTATCTAGATAGAGGAGTTGAATACAGATATGCAGCAGTCTCAAGGTTTACAAAGTTTAGAGGAGTTAGCAGACGCTCGTCATGCGTTGGCGATTCATGGTCGTTACGGCGACACGACCATAGGACACTTAACTCCTGGAGAAATGGTTCTCCCCAGACCCATAGCAGACGATCCTGTATTAAAAAGACAATTATTTGACGCTTTTGAACGTCACGAACTTAATCCCCACCAATATCAAGTGGGTCATTTTGAAAATTCAATCAACCCTCTCACTGGAGTTCCTGAATTTGGGTTCTTTAAGAAGATCGGTAAGTTCCTTAAAAAAGCAGCACCAGTTATCGGTAAAGTTGTAGGGTTCGCTATTGGTGGACCAGCAGGTGCAGCAATTGGTGGCGGTATTGGAGGAGCGGTAAAAACAGGCAGTTTAAAAGGAGCGGTAAAACACGCAGCATCTGGCTACATGATGGGAAGCATGGCAACAGGTTTCGGTGTTCAAGGTGGTGGCGGTATTGGTTCTTTATGGGGCAAAGGCACAAATCCAACAGGTAGTTTATGGAAACTAGGTAAAGCTGTTCCAGGAGCTCAGGGCGGAATCGGTGGCTTTTTCCAAGATATTGGTGCTAGTGGTGCGGGTGCTTTACGTTCTGCATCAGCAGCAGGGTTGCCTTCAAGTTATGCAGGAATCGGGGATTCTTGGGGTAAACTATCCACACTGCAAAAAATGGGTGTGGGGGGTTTAGGTTTAGCCTCACTTGGTGGATTTGAAGCAGGAAAAGACGACTCTCAAATGCCTGGACCGAGCGGTGAATTAGGCGGTTATCTACAGAGACCACTCTCAGCAGCAGCACTACCCACTCAATACGGTACAGAAGGTGTAGGAGTTGATGGTCCAGGAGGCATGAATACTATGGCTATGGGTTCTGGTATTGCTGGCGGTGGTGGATTAGATCCAGCAACTGCAGCTTATTTAAGAGCAACCATGGGTGACGAAGAATACAGTAAATTAATGTTCCCTGAATTTCAACAAAGAGCAGCAGTAAAAGATGGTGGAGCGATATATGAATTAGACATGCGTGGTGGCGGAGAATCTTCTGGTCCAGGAAATGGGTTCTCAGACGACGTGCCTGCCATGCTTAGTGATGGGGAATTTGTAATGACAAAACAGAGTATAATGGGTATGGGCGACGGTGATCATGAAAAAGGTATTGAAACTCTTTACGCCATGATGAATGAAAATGAAAACAGAGCGCAGCAGATGGGGATAGGGAGAGCATAATGGCAACCGAAAGCAGTTATCAACGAGTCGAACAACTTCCACCTAATTATTTAGCGCAGATGTATAGCGGTGTTCCTGGGACTAATGTTCCTGGACTAATGCCTTTATTGAACCAAGAACTTGTCAACAGAATGATGGGGTTTGGGGTAGAGGGAGCTAACCCCTATACATATTCAGGAGAACGAATAGCAGACTTTGCACCCGCAGAAAGAGAAGCAATGAGAATGACTGCGGAAGGTATGGGTTCTTATGCCCCGTATTTCCAAAGAGCAGAACAAATGACGGAAGGTGGACTAGGTGCAGCAGCAGGTGCTTACGGAGACACTCGTGGCATGATTGATCAAGCAGTTCAAGCTGGTGAAATGAGCACTAACGAAGCTATGAATATGTTAAGACGTGCCCCTAGAGTTGGAGCAGCAGCAACCAGAAGAGGTTTAAGGGAAGTTGGTAGAGGCGGTAGAGAACTGAGTGGTGCTAGAAATGTTTTAGGTGGTACAATGGGCAGGCTCGGCGAAGCAGCAGGAGTCGGTTACGGATCCACACAAGAATTTGACCCACGTGGTATAGAAAGTTTTTATAATCCGTTTGAGCAACAGGTTGTTGATCAAACCATGGAAGATGTTCGTAAAGGTTTAGCTCAGGGGGATATAGCACGTAGAGCAAACGAAATAGGTGCAGGAGCTTTTGGAGGTTCTCGTAGTAGACTTCAAGGTCAAGAACTAGCAGAATCTGCAGCAAGAGGTGCGGCATCTCAAATAGGTGCTATAAGGTCAGGTGGTTATCAAGACGCAGCACGTAGAGCACAAGGTGCATTTGAAGCACAACAAGGCAGACAAGCAGGTCAAGCAAATTTATTAGCAGGTCTAGGTTCACAACAAGCTAACATAGGTTCTCAACTAGGACAGATGGCAGGTCAAAGAGCAGGCATGGGAGCACAAATAGCAGGCATGGGTGGTAATTTAGCAGGACTATACGGGTCAACTGCTGGAGGTATCGGTAGCTTGGGCGGTAATTTATCGAATATATACGGTGGTGCTGGTCGAGATATCTTTGGCTCAGGTGCTCAATTAGGACAACTTGGCATGGGCGCAGGTCAACAGATGGCTGGTTTAGGTTCAGGTGTAAGCGGACTAATGGGTCAGGACATCAGTAGAATGATGGGCATGGGCGGTATGCAAAGAGGAATGGATCAGCGTGGACTAGACTTAAACTACGGAAACTTCGTAGGTCAGTATAATCTACCGATGCAAACTCTAGGTCAAATAGGTGGTATGGCTACTGGTTGGGCTCCAGCAATGGGAGGTACAACTCTACAACAAGGTCAACAAGGCAACACAACTAATCCATTGATGCAAGCAGCAGGCACAGCTCTCACAGCATACGGAGCACTTAAATAAAAATGGCTAACGAATACCCTTTCCGCTCAGCTATCGGTCCAGGAACTACGACCATCACAGCAGATCCCAATAATCCATGGGATCAAGCGTTTGGTGGGCAAATGTCTGATCAAAGTATGATCTTGGATAACGAAGACCCCACGCAAACGATAATGAGATTAGCTAGAGAAGGGTTGTCCGTGGACCAGATATCTCAAATGACTGGCATACCTCAAGAAGAAGTAGCGATGCAAGTATCTGTGATGCAGGGAGACCGTAGTGCTTTTATGCCTGGAGGAGAGTTTGGTGAACCCTACCTTGGTGGACCAGAAACAAATTTAACATCAGGGGGAATAGGTTCTTTTGATACAGAAATGGAAATGGGCGATCTTGATATGTCCCTAGAAGAAGGCAACAGTATAACTGATTTAGTTATGCCTGAGTTGAATTTAGATATTGATCCTGCTGACTACCTAACCGAAACAGAGCTGGTTGTTAATATGGAAAAATTGGGCTTTACCGATGATGAAAAAGACGATCAAGCTAAAGATGATTCAACAGAGGACACCCTACTTGATCAAGTAATAGCCTCCTCAACAGCAGGATCAATAGCTAACGGAGAAGACGACACAGATTCTAATCAAACAATTCAAGCTATGCTAGACATGAACTCAGAGTTTGATTCAGATGATCCAGATGATCAAAAAGAAATGCTTAATATTTATAAAAAAGCAGCAGAAATGTTCTATGATACGGACGACTTAAAAGAGTTAATTCCTCAACCCGATAAATCTCTTCCTTATATGGTGGCTGGTGCTGCATTAATTCAGTCTGGTTCAAAAGGAGAAAGTTGGGGTCAAGCGTTGTCTAATGCTTTCTTACAGTACAGCCTCACAGAAAAGAAAGAAGAAAAAGATTATGAAAAATCAATGCTTGGTCTTGAGTTAAAAGAAAGACAAGACATTAATAATTTCGCTATGCAACTATACATGGCGGACTATAAAGAACAAAAAGCATTAGAAAGAGCTCTCCTCACTAAAGAGAAAAAACCCTATAAAGTAAACAGTAGTGCTAGTCCTGTTTACTACACCACACACCAAGCAGGTCTAGAGGCACAAAAAGGAAACAGCGTAATACCATGGACAGCGGAAGACGGAGGAATAAAAGAATACACAATATTTACCGACGCAGACGGGGACGGTCAACCTGACGCTACTTCTCCTGCTATAACTCAGCTATTGTCAGAAGCAGGGGCACAAAATAAACAAACAGAAGGTTACATCATAAGAGAAGGCAACCTAACTAAAGGTAAAAAACTGTATCTCGTAGACAATGTGGCACAGATGTATTCTACAGAAGAATTAGAATCCTTTATGAACGAGAACCCATCTTCAGACGTTAGGGTAGTTGGTGCTTCTAGTGCTAAAGCAGTAAGAAACAGGTCTACAGGAGAACTAACTTGGGTAGACAATAGAGAACTCCTCACCCCTAGAGGTCAGGAAATGTATAGCCCTATCGGTCAAGAAAACACAATAGTTTTTGGACCCGACGGTGATCCTATAATGATGACGGGTGATGCTGCTGGTATGGGTACTTTGATGACTGGCTCACAAAGAGGAAAAGAAGAACAAAGGGTTAGAGAGTTTTTAATACAAACAGATCAAAAAAGAGACAACATTTTAACAACCCACTCTACCATAAAAGATCTTTTATCAAATCAAAATGCGAAAGGAGAACCAGTCGTGTTTGGTGTTGCGGGCAGTTTGACCACATTTGGTAAAAATGTAATAGATCAAGTAGATCAATTAAAAACAGTTTTCACTGATCCAAAATCTGGCTACGCTTTTTATACCGATAGTAATGGAAACGGTAAAAGAGATCCAGGAGAGTCTTCTACAGACTTTGGTTCATTTAGTAAACAGTTTGAAGATACAATTGCGAACACTAATTTGGGAAGATTTTTACAGGGTTCTGGGTTAGGTAAGAAGAGACTAACTAATATGGTCTTAACCTTAGCATTACAGAGTGCTGCTAACGATGACCAAAAAGGTCGTGATATTTCTGATAAAGATATTGAACGTTTCTTAACTAGGGCTGGAGCTTTCGCAACTTCTGAGGAAGAATTTATCACCGTAATCGATGATTTAGCTCTAGGTGCTATTCGTAAACATGAAAGTCTAGTAGATTCAGAAATCAGGTACGCAGCAAGATTACAAATGGATCCAGACTCTGATGAAAAAATGACGATGATTGATTTTATGTATCCTAACTTAGTTGAAGAGCAAGGAACTCAAAAACCATTTAGAGATGCACCTTACACTATAGCTGAATTAAAAGAACAGCTCGTAGCCTCTGTTACTGGCTCTGGAATAAACAGTATAACTTATCAACCGAATGTTAGTGCTCCAGGACAACCGAGTGTTGTTCTTCCTGGGGGCAATGAACAATCTGGTTGGGGTAATCAAACTATTCATGGGGTTTGGGAAGAGTTTAAAATGTTGGACGACAGCGGTAAAATTGCTTTAACTAAAAAACTAAGAGACACCTTAGGACAAGACTCCCTTGAGTATAAAGCAATTGTAGGTTATATTAAGAAAATTAGCGGTGGCGGGTAGTAATGGCACAAAATGATATAATAGACATAGACGCTCTTTTAGACGATCATGAAGCAGCACTACTAGCAGAATCTGCGTTAAAAGAATCCCAAAAAATAGACGACGAAGAATTAGATCTTCAAAAACTTACTGAGTTTGGCTACGCTAAACCACAACCAAGTCGTAGTCCTAGTCAGTTTTCCCCCGTGATTGACTATATGGCTAATCAGAGAGCAAGGGATCAAGCAATTGAAAAGGGGATATTAGCAGATGACCCTTATTTTATAGAAAAGTATTTAGCAGACGCCAAACCTCAACTCAAAGCTGAATACACTGGTGTAGACTTTACAGCAGGAGCACAAGGCGACGTTATAAGACAAATAGAACTGTTACCTGCAGACGTGCGCAGTAATCCAGACTACGTGCAACGTGTCCTACAAAAGAACTATGCAGAAGACCAGGATATTCCTCGTACTTATGACTATAACGTCAGAGTGGAACCAAACACCAACGAACTAATTTTTAATGATCCGTTAAATAATAATAAACCTACGGTCATCAATCCTCCAGGAATAGATAAGGGTGATTTCTTAGCTTTCGCTGAACCAGTAGCAGCAGAAATAACTGCAGCAATAGGTGGCGCAATCGCAGGGACGTTCACTGCACCTGCTACCGCAGGAGTTGTGAACCCCATTACTGCAGGAATCGCAGCAGAAACTTTAGCCACGTATTTTTGGAGACTTCAAAATCTAGACTATTTAGACGAGCAAGGTTATCTACCAGAAGGATATGATAAAAACACCAGAGCAATGAAAGATGCAGGCATGACCGCTCTGTTCAGTGCGGGTGGCGCAGGTCTGTTTAAATTAATTAAACTAGCAGGAGGAGTTAGTAACCTTCCGAATAAGTGGTTCCTCGACCCAGAAGAATTTAAGCAGTCTTATGAAAAATTGGCTGGCGAGTTGGGTGAAGATGTAGGCAGTATGACTGCCCCTCAAGTAATGCGTAGAGCATCAGACGAAGGTGTTGAAATAGATAGTCCAGTAGAAGAACTTGAAGCAGGACTAAGAGACGAAGCAACACGAGGCAGTAGACAAGGACAAGAGTTAAGAGAAAAATATGTACAGCAAGAACGTCAAGCACAAGATATAGTGGATGAGCCTTTTGGTGCTCAGGGGATTACTCGAGAATTAGCCGAAGAGGAAGTAGGAGCAGGAGCGAGAGCAACTAGAGGCACTGAGTTTAGAGACGTAGCACAAGAAGCACTAGAAACTAACCCTAGATTAGTAGAAGCAGAAAATGCTCTTGTTGAATTAGGCACAGAATCTGACAATATATTTAGAGGTTTGACAGATGGTTCTATAGACCCTAATCTAGCTGGTAAACAAATAAGAGACACTTTTCAAACTGCAAAAGACACAGCACAAGGTGTGGTAGATGATGCTTACGAAAAAGCCACAAAATCAGCAGGGTTTACAGGAAATATGAAACCTTATGATTACAGTCCTCTTTTAAAAGTAGCCAAAAGATATAAAAACATACTAAATCAACAGGCTTTTGCAGATCCTAAAAACGCAAGAATAGTTAAGGGGTTAATAGATAGTATAGAAGGTGGAGCTAAGAAATCACATACTGTTTTTGTAAATGACTTGTCTAGTTTAAGGAGCATCATAAGAGCAGAAAGAGCTGTCGGTAATAATGTAGAAGAGTTGGTAAATCTTAAAAAAGCCATGGAAACTATTCGTTCTAAAACTCTCAAAAATTCAGGGAACGCAGATGCATTAAAACTTTTCAATGAAGCAGAAACTGCTTACAGAAAATTGATGGTAGATTTTAACAATGACAATATAAAGAGAATATTGAATCTTCAAAGAGTTAGCGATGATGCTTATAAACAAGGCGACAAAACAGCATACACAGGCTTTATGAATTTTTTAAGAAACACAGTAACTAAGAATTCAGACGGTACTATCACGTCGCCTCAGTATATTGACGATATACTGTTTGACCCTAAATATGCAGATGGTCTATTAGGAACAAAAGGTGGGCTACGTCAAATGTATTTAGACGATGTAGTAGACACTACGGGAGATCTTTTTAAACCTAAGTCCCCCAGAGCTCACGAAAACTTCATGAAGAAAAACAAAACTTTATTAGAAAAGTTTTTCACAGCAGACGAAATGGCAGAGTTTACCAACGCTGAACAATTTATTAAAAACTATAAAGCCAGAGAACTCGCTTTAAATAAAACAAGAGATGCAATACTTAAAAACACAAACCTAGCAGATATAGCAGGAAACTTTAAAACACCAGAAGATTTATTCAAAAACACATGGAGTCCAGGAGGGTTTACAGCTACTAAAGAATTGTTTGATGCTGTAAGTACTCACGGCAGCAGAGATTTAATTGATACATATAAATCATATATTTTTAAAGATTTAATGGAAAAAACCCAAAGGCAAGGCACTTTGGGGTTAGATGTTTTTGACGGAAAAGCTCTTACCAGATATGTTGACGAGAGTGGAGACGCTTTAGAGATTTGGTTCGGTAAGAAGTTTAAAAATCAGCTTGGTGATATTGCTAAAAAACTCAAAGCACTTGATGACCCCACTAAGCCTGCCTTAAGACCAGAAGACGCATATCTATTAAAAAGTGCTAACTCTTTAGCCCGTGCTTATGTTGGTCTTTTTACAACTCCAGGTCGTGTACTTACTGCTTTAAAAAACATAGCTGGAGGTGCTGCTACTAATAAAGAATTAGACCTGTTAGTAAATCCAGACAAACTATATAAGGCTATCATGAACGATCAGTGGCAAAAGAACCCAGCGGTTAGGGGTTTAGTTCGAGAACTGGGTAGGATATACTATCGAGAGTGGGAAGACCCTGAGTTGGTTTCCGATGTATCCCCAGAAGAAACTATCATGTTTGGTCCAGGATATCAGGAAGATAGACAAAACTTTAGGTTCGGTGGTCACGTGGTTAAACAGTTAAGTGTTCCCCTTAAATACGGATACGGAAAATAAAATGGCATTATTTAAAAATTTAAAGAAAAGACGTCCAGGCAGACGTCCAACTACTATCGAACAACTTGGTCCATCAGATAAACCAGGAATGCCTACAGTAATGCCTATTGGACCAGGACACCCTTTATACGATCCACCAAAAGATGATCGTATTGATCCTGGACCTAGACCACCTGCTCCTGGACCTAGACCACCAAGAGATATTTCTATTCCACGACAACCTCTGATGCCTCCTCCGTGGTTTCAACAACAAAACAACATGGGGTTAGTTCAAGGAGCACCTGCTGGTAATCGTGTAGCCGAGATGTACAACCGTGCTCCATCAGTGAATTCTTTAGTTAATCCAAGGAGAACAGATCCAGGTGGCCAAGAAGATAGACAAAAAATGATGGATATGCAGAGGCAAATGTATAGAAGATTTTTGGCTCCTCCTCCAGGAGAAACTCCGCCAGTAACTCCGCCAGTAACTCCGCCAGGAACTCCGCCAGGAACTCCCCCAGGAACTCCCCCAGGAACTCCAGGAGAACCTCCTATAACTCTTCCTCCAGGATACCCACCTATACGTGGTCCATGGGATGATCTGCCAGAGATGGATTTTGATGAACTAGAAGAAAAATACGGTTTCAATCCTGAAGACTATATGCAAAATGGAGATCTCCCAGTTGGACCCCAGCCTGGAGATATTGGTTCTGAATGGTTAGATTTTTACAAAGACCAAGACTCTGGTGGACTACCGAGTCTTATGCCCAACGGTATTCCAGAAATAGATCTGTCGGGGATAGACTTGTCTCAGATAGGGGCACCAGAAATAGATCTGTCGGGGTTAGAAGAAAAATACGGTTTCTCTCCTGCTGATGTTTTACCGCCTGATGTTATGCCTGGATCTCCAGGAGTTCCAATGGAACCTGACTTTGATCCAAACATTATGGTTCCTAGAGGTCCAGATCGTGAGATGCCTGTAGGTATCCCTGCAGCACCACCTCAACTGCCTGCGGAAATACCTCAAATGCCCCCAGCACCAGAAATGATTGATTCTATAGAACAAACACCACAGTTATATTCACCATCTACACCAATGCCTATGCCTATGGCTCCTGAAGAAGTAGAACAAATACAACAGGTACTGCCTTCATTGCCTCCAGAACAAATACAACAGGTACTGCCTTCATTGCCTCCAGAAGTAATAGAACAAGTGTTGCCGATGCTTCCTCCTGAAGTAATGCAACCTCCAGCAGCACCAATGCCTGCTATTTCTTCTTACTTTCCTTCTACGCCAGTTTCTCCTAAAGTTAGTCCTGTGCGTCGACCTGCTAGAAGAGGGGGAAGGGGCGGAAGAACTTCTAAGAATTTAGGCGGTATTGTGAACTCAATGGGTTCGATGCCCCTCAAATACACATATAAATAACATACCTACATCCGTGGTGTTGTGTACTCGGTGGAATTCTCCTTCGTTGACGCAAACAATATCTCCTTCGTCTACATCAAAAAGTTCGTTGTCTATTTCCATTTGTCCTTGTCCCATGACAAACATATACACTTCTTCTTGTCCAGCATGAGAGTGTCCTGTGGTGCTTTTGCCTGCTGTTAGAAAGGTACTGCTTAGAACTAAAGTCTTCCCAAATCTGTTGTCTACAACAGTGTAGCGATCGTCTTCTTTAACCACTTCTCCCCCTATGTTTTCCATTTTTACTTTTTGCATTTTATACCAACCAATCTTTCCATTTTTCTTCGCCCAATACTGTTTGAGCAATGTTTTGTTTTTGACGTAAAGATTTCACTATCTTTTCGTCTACTGTTCGTTCACAAACTATGTCTATATAAGTGACCTTATTTACCTGACCTATGCGGTGTGCTCTGTCCTCTGACTGTAGTCGTTTTTCAAGATCATAGTTATTAGAATAGTATATAACGGTGCTGGCTGCAGTCAAAGTAATTCCGTACCCACCAGTCTGCGTATTCCCCACAAAAAATCTCATAGGACTTTCTGGGTTTTGAAATTGATTTATAACTTCTTCTCTACGCTCTTGTTTTACATCTCCGTAATAGGTTCCTACTGATTCTTCCCCATAAACTTTAGTCAATTCATTTTGAATCTTTTGTATGTCGTGTCTGTAGTTTGCCCAAATGATAACCTTGCCGTCTGTTTCTTCAAGGATCTCCATTAGTTCTGGAAGTCTTTGACTCGGTAACTCCGTTAGACCTCCACCGTCAAGTCCGACAAACCCACAAGAAACTTGGTGTAGCCTTATTATTTGTGTTATGACGTGTGTTATTGTTACTGTGCCTGTGCTTAAAAGTGCTTTGGCTTGTTTCTGTAAATCTTTATAAACTCTTTTTTGTTCGTCTGTCATTTGAATTGTTCTTTTCAAATAAACTTTGTCGGGAAGGTCTAAACAGTCCTTTTTTAACACTCTAGAGCTAAATTTAAGGAGACTCTCGTTTAATTCTGTAAGGTTTTTGTACCCTACTACCTGCTTAAACGTCCTACCGTTAGCAGAACGGTCAACTAAGTTAGCATATCTCGCTCTAAAAGAGAAATAACTACTAAAACCTAATAGACTGGGATCTAGGAAATATGCCTGACTGTATAAATCTAGTGGACTTTTAGTCACGGGAGAGCCAGTGAGTATTCTTTTATAATATGCATATTTACCTAAACGAACAGCGTTTATAGTTCTTTTTGCTTTGTGGTTTTTAATGGTTGTGCTTTCATCTACCACAAACATACACTTTCTTTTAAATAAAAAGTCGGTTACAAACTGAGTTCCTTTTTTCGTGCTCAGTGCTTCTATGTTCATGATAAGTATATTGAGTCGTTCAGGTTCTTCTGATAAAGTAGCCAGTAGTTTTTTATTCTTTTGTGTATCAGCGTTTGACCATTTTACAGTATGGTAATTAATTTCATCTGGAATGTGGTTCGGTATCTCTTTACTATACCATGTATCGTACACACCTTTAGGAGCTAAAATCAATACTCCGTTTATTTTTTCTTCTCTGTACAGGTGTACAAAGTTATCAATAACTACTTTAGATTTACCACAACCCATCTCCATAAATAAAGCAAACTCTTCTTTATCATAAGAGATATTTAAAGCATCTAATTGATGTTGATAGGGTTCGGTTTTAAATAGAAAATTGACCATGTTTCTTCTTTCTTAGTAGTTGACTCATAGTATCTTATAAATAGCTTAAAAAATAAATACATGTTTTAGCATAATTACCACCAACCCGTCAATACCCCCATAATAGTCTTGTCAATAGCTCCGTAACTATCTGTTATATCAATACTTTTGACCGTTGCCTATTACCTTATTACCTAATATTAAAATTTTAAGCACGTTTGCTTTTTAATTTTTAAAACCCCCCTATAATAATAGGGGTAGTAGATACGGTGGTGGCGGTGCTGCCTAAAATAAGTCTTTATAGACACACCGTCCACTTAATGTTAAACTTTCTATTTACCTTTCCTTAATATAAGGGTAAAATCGAAATATAACTAAGAATTAAGAAATAAGAGACAAGAGTTATGACAGAATCACCAATAGTATATATTGTTCAAAAACCCGACGAAAAGAAAAATATCCTATCCGCTCGGGACTATGGAGAATTTAAGTTTCTTCTACCTGAAAAAACTAATCTTATTTGGAACTCTGAAGAAGTAGTTTCCACAATCAAAAAAGAACTAAGATACTTTAATAACAGAGACCATCTATTATTGATAGGTGACCCTGCTGTTATCGGTATATGTACCGCTATTGCTGCAGATTATAATCAAGGTCGTGTTAAATTTCTTAAATGGGACAACCGTGAGTATAAATATTATCCAGTAGAGGTGGAATTATGAGCATTATAGATGAAATGGAAAAAGAAACTCAGCCAGACATAAAGGCTGAAGACTTAGGAAACATAAGCGATTTGGGTCGACAGTTATCAGAACTGGAAGAAAAGATTCAAATAGAAGAAGAACATTTAAAGTCATTGAAAAACGAGCATCGTAAAATTAGTGAGGATTTACTCCCTAATAAATTACGAGAACTTGGAGTCAGTGAATTTAAGTTAGCAGATGGTACAAGTATGTCAATACAACAATACTACTCTGCGAGAATAACCCCAGATAACCGAGACGCATGCTTTCATTGGCTTGAGAATAACGGTTTAGGGGATATTATAAAGAATACTGTTTCGGCGAACTTCGGTAGAGGTGAAGACGACGCAGCATCAGAACTCATGACTCAGTTAGAAGATGATGGGCACTCCCTAGTTCAAAAGAAATGGGTAGAACCTATGACACTAAAAGCTGTAGTCAGGGAGCAGGTAGAAAAGGGAACCGACCTACCCCTTGAAACCTTTAATGTATATGTGGGTCAAAAAATAAAGGTGAAAAAATGACCGAGAAAAATGAAAAAGTGACCGAAGAAAAAGAAACCCAAGCAACTGAGAAAAAAGAAGTAGCACAAAAAGAAGCAACGAAAAAAGAATCGACCGCTCTCACTACTGCAACTGCTTTTGAAGAAGATGCTGGTGGTGGATTGGAAAATATAACAGCCGAAGATCTTACTATTCCTCGTCTTAAAATACTTCAAGCGTTAAACCCAGAAGTAAATAAAAGAGATGGTAAGTATGTTGAAGGTGCTGCAGCTGGAGATATAATGAACACAGTAACCAAAGAACTCTACACAGAGAACGATGGTTGTGTGGTTATACCTGTAGCTTATAAGCGTATGTTTCTAGAATGGACGCCACGTGAAAGTGGTGGAGGTTTAGTTAAACAACACGTTGACCCTAATATTCTCAATCAAACTACGAAAGATAAAAAAGGAGCAGATATACTGGAGAATGGTAATTACATTCAAACGTCTGCTACCCACTATGGTCTCGTAGTAGATGGAGAATCCTTTCAACAAGTAATGATCCCTATGGCTGGGACACAGCTAAAGAAGTCTCGTACTTGGAATTCTGTGATGGCGAGTATTAAGGTTAAGTCTAGTACAGGCAAAGTCTTTACTCCTCCATCTTACAGTCACAAGTATAAACTTACAACAGTACCAGAGTCTAATGATCTTGGACAGTGGTTCGGTTGGAGTATTGAACTAATGGGAGTACTTACCGAAGAGGACATGTTTCTATATCAAGAAGCCAAACAATTTGCAGGCAATATAAGTTTTGAAAATAGTTTTGGCAAGCCTGAAGAAGAAGCTCCATTTTAGTTGTAATTTAGTTTGGGTGGGGGTAATTCCCCACCCCTTTTTGGAGCGCATTCCTTGGAAATATCGGAAAAACTACATGAAATCTTCCACGGCTCAAGTCGAGCTCACGGTAGCTTTATGGTAGAAAATAGTTCATTAGGACAAAAGACCCAAGGCAAAGCAAAAACAATAAAAACAATCGGAGCCAGTGTTAAACATTGGCAACAACACCTTGAGGGCAAGGAAGGTCTGGGTATCATACCCATAGACGAAGAAAATTCTGTTAAGTGGGGAGCAATAGACATAGATGTTTATTCCCTTAATCTAGAAAAACTTGTTTCGAAAATAGAAGAGTTTAAACTGCCTTTAGTTGTTTGTCGTAGTAAAAGCGGTGGTGCTCATGTGTTTTGTTTTCTACAAGAAAAAGCCCCTGCTGCAGATATGCAAGACAAACTTAGAGAAATTTCTGCAGGTCTAGGTTATGGTGGCGTAGAAATATTCCCCAAACAAAGAGAAGTCTTGGTAGAACGTGGTGATATAGGTAGTTGGTTAAACATGCCGTACTTTGAAGGAGATGAATCTTTAAGGTATGGTTTCAATCCCGAAGGCAAAGCCCTGTCCTTAGAAAACTTTATCAAGTTTATTGAGAAACGAGCCATAACACATGAAGAACTTATTGAACTAGAGGTTCCTATACTGGACGACATAAAAGATGGTCCACCGTGCCTTCAAGTATTACTCAAACAAGGTTTTCCTAAAGGAACACGTAACAACGGTTTATTTAATGTAGGTGTTTATCTTAAGAAGTCTGACCCAGAAAACTGGCAAACAGAAATAGAAGAATATAATCGTAAGTACGTTCATCCCCCTTTACCAGCACAAGAAGTTCTCACTTTAATAGGAACACTTAAAAAGAAAGAATACAACTATAAGTGTAGTGATGAACCTATCAAATCTTACTGTAATGTAGCTAAGTGCCGTGGCTGTAAGTTTGGGGTTGGTGGAGGAAACGCAACACCCACATTTTCTAGTCTAGCTAAACTAGACACTAAACCACCGCTCTGGTTTTTATCAATCAATGACAAGCGGTTAGAACTTAACACAGAACAGTTACAGAATCAGTTAAAGTTTCAACGTGCTTGTATGGAAGTGTTAAATATGATGCCTCCTAAAATACAAGACAGGGCTTGGCAGGCATTGATACAAAGTTTAATGGACAGCGGTATGGAAATCATAGAGGTAAGTGATGACGTAACTATAGAGGGTCAGTTTATGGAACTGCTTGAATCTTTCTGCACAGACATGGCTCAAGCCAACACCAGAGATGAAATACTGTTAGGTAAGCCTTACACAGAAGAAGGCAAAACATACTTTAGAATTAAAGATTTAAAAGACTACTTAGGAAAGCACAGATTCACAGATATGCAAACAAATCAGATAGCTTCTAAACTAAGAGACTTAAAAGCAGAACATAAGTTCTGGAATATAAAAGGTAGAGGCACTAATGTTTGGTATATCAATGAGTTCAACTACAGTGAAGAAACAAAAGAAGGACTTGAGGCTAAGGACTTTGGGGAGAGTGATCTATAATGTGGAACGTGGTACTTGGTCCACCTGGAACTGGAAAGACTACCTATCTTTTAGATACGGTGGAGAAGTTTTTAGAATCAGGAGTACACCCAGACAAACTTGGTTATGTAGCGTTTACTAAAAAAGCTGCCAACGAAGCACTAACAAGAGCGGTAGAAAAGTTTGGCTATGATCCTAAAGAACTGGTGTATTTTAGAACCCTACACTCTTTGTGTTATCATTGGCTAGGGCTTACTAGAAGTGATGTAATGGCTAGAAGCAACCTAAGAGAGTTTAGTAGAACAATAGGGGAAAGAATTGGTTCAGCTTGGGACGGTGAAAATCTTATGGCTTTAAAAACTAAAGGCGACACTATGCTTTTCTTAGAAAACATGGCTCGTAATAAAGGTATCGGTTTTAGAGAACATTGGAACGGTGCTGATTCAAATATATCTTGGCTACATTTTGAGTGGTTTGTTAAAAACTATAGGAACTACAAAGACAGTAATTTCCTAACAGACTACACAGATATGTTAGAAATGTTTCTTGAATCAAAAGGTTCACCAAACCTAGAGGTTTTGATAGTTGACGAAGCTCAAGATCTTTCTGCTCTACAGTGGCGATGTATAGAAAAGTTGGCAGAAACCGTGGAACATGTTTATATTGCAGGAGACGATGACCAAGCAATCTATAAGTGGGCTGGTGCAGATGTTAATCATTTTATAAATCTAACAGGCAAAACCACCTATTTAAATCAATCGTATCGTGTACCTAGAAAAGTACATGACGTTGCTTTAGGGGTGGTAAAAAGAATAGGTAACAGAAAAGAAAAAGTTTGGGAACCTAAAACTGAAGAAGGTTCAGTAAACTATCATACAAGTTTTGAACACGTAGACATTACTAAAGGGGATTGGCTTTTCTTAGCCAGAAATAACTACCTTTTAAATGCGGTAGAGGAACACTTAAAAGTCAATGGTAGGGTTTATCAGAAAGGCAATAAATCTTCAGTTTCTGAAAACCTAATTACTGCTATTAAAGACTGGGAGGCACTACGCAAGGGAGCCTCTATAGAGGCTGCAAGAGTCCGAAAGATATACAGGTATATGAAGGTGGGTAAAGGGGTTAAAAGGGGCTATAAGACGCTTAAAACGGTCAGAGACGACCTTAATTTATCCCTTACTGAGCTAAAAACTGACCATGGGCTATTAATGGACTGTATTTGGCATGAATGCTTTGATTTAATCGGTAATACTCAAAGAGAATATGTCATATCTTGCCTTAGACACGGGGAGAAATTGTTTTCTTCTAAAATAAGATTAAATACCATACATGCTGCTAAAGGTGGGGAGTGTGAGAATGTGGTTTTACTAACCGACCTAGCAAATAAAACTTGGGAAGAACTCTACCGTAATCCAGACAATGAGTGTCGTGCGTTTTATGTAGGGGTTACGAGAACTATGGAGAACCTGCACATAGTACGGGGCAAAACTCGTAAGGAGTTTCTGTTCACATGATGAAAGTTATAAAAGGTGCTTTAAAAGAACACGACATACACATAGAAAACTGGGATGAACCTTGTATAAGAAACTTTAATGGTAAAAAAGTACAGGGAAGACACACCAAAGGATACGGAACATCCGTTTTTAACTATGCTGGAAAAACTTATGAACCTGAACCGTGGACTACCAGTATGAAAATAATAAAAATGGACACTGAGTTACTGGTGCATAAAGAAACAAAGAAGGCTGTAAGGTTTAATTTCTGTTTGTGCGGTTTGTATGAAACAGGAGAAACTTCAATTCCTCATCACTCAGACACCATACCTACAAGAGAAGACTTAGTGGTAGGAATTTCTTTTGGTGCTCCTAGAATACTAGAGTGGCGAGAATACAACCAAGAAATAAAAAAGAAAACCGACTCCAGCAAAATTCATCTACATGGGTTTCATTTAAGGTATGAAACAAAACGATATCTATTAGAACACGGGGATGTGTATATTTTTGACGGACACTCTCAAATGAACAGTACTCATTCAATACCATCCATTGAGAACGTAGGGGAGAGAATTAATTTGACGTTTAGGACTGGATTGTGACTAAAATTTTTAGCAACAATCCTATACTTTCCCTTTACAAGTAAAGTAAAATATATATATGGCTAATAGTAAGATAAACACAACAGCGGAACCTCAGGAGAAGTCCAAAAAAGTAAAGGTGTGCAACAACAATGAATAACACAGAAAGATTCTTCTACTACATAAACGAAAGACACAAAATCTTTATAAAGCGTCAACTAGGGGATCCTTTTCCGTGGACTAAAGACGAGATACTACAAACATACAGTTTCTGTAATGTGTTTAGAGAACTAGACACAGTCACTCTATGGCTTCGCCAAAATTGGAGAGAACCCTACGCAGACCACCCTAACCTACCTTTTGCTATGGCGATGGCTAGACAAATCAATTGGCCATCCACTTTAGAAGAAATAGGCTTCCCTGAACATTGGAACCCTGAACGTATTAAAGCTATTATGCAAGGGAGAATGAATAGGAAAGAAAAAGTCTATACAGGGGCATATATGTTAACAGGCACTTTAGGAGGAACTAAAGTAGAACAAACCATAGACAAAATATTGACCCCTTTATATGAAAACCCACCACCCATACACCACAATAGTCTACAGAACACATGGGCGGAATACTTACCTTATGCTGGATTTAGTGGGTTTATGGCTTATGAAGTAGTTACCGATTTAAGACACACAAAACACCTAGAAAACGCAGAAGATATTATGACTTGGGCTAACGCTGGTCCAGGAGCAAAACGTGGTTTAAATAGAATACACGGTAGACCACTAAACCAAACCATTAAAAAAGAACAACTAAACGAGGAAATGAAAGAATTACTGGACATTTCAGAAGAAGTTACAAATACGTTAGACCCCTCTGTCCCTGACTTAGAAATGAGAGAGATAGAACACTGCCTTTGTGAGTTTGACAAGTATGAAAGAACTAGACTAGGGGAAGGCAGACCTAGAGCAAAGTATAAATATAAAGGAGAAGAGCGTGCCAGCAAACTTTAAACACATTCAACAACTAGCAGACCGAGACGTAGATAAATTAAAAGAAGCAGAAAAAAGCTATGGCGACAGTTGGCGCAGCAGAGGCGGTGTGGGAGCTTTTATGATGTTAGCACGTAAGTTCGACCGCATAGAAAATCAGGTCAGTAAAGAAGGCTACGATATTTTTAGGACAATAGAGAACGACCCCACTGCTACAGGTATATTAGACGACATACAAGATTTAAGACGATACTTATTATTAGTAGAGTCCCACATAGGTGTAGAAGCCTATATGAAAGAACTAGAAAAAAGAGAGGATATATGAAAGAAATAGAAATAAAATATTGTGACCCACGGGCTAAAGATCGTGGTTCACCTAGTTACGCCACTGATGGTGCGGGAGGTGTAGATCTGCGTTCCTGTGATAATGCAATGATTTATCCAGGAGAAACAGTTAAGTTTCCTACAGGATATGCACTCTACATAAAAGACACAAACCTATGTGCATTTATTATGCCCCGTTCTGGTTTAGGTGTACAAGGAATACTGCCAGCAAACGTGCTCGGCTTAATTGATTCAGACTATCAAGGTGAAATGATAGTGTATTTAAAAAACCATTCTAACGAGCCTTACCTTGTTTCAAATGGTGACAGAATTGCTCAATTGGTGTTTATGCCAATCGAGCGTGTATTATTTAACCCAGTACCTGACTTTAGTAAAGAGACAAAACGTGGTACAGGTGGATTTGGTAGTACTGGCAAAGGATACGGAGAAGTATAATGAAAATATATATACCAACAAGAGGCAGACCATTTAATCAAGAAACTTTAAAGTGGTTTCCTAAAGAAATGCAAACAAACGGTCAGGTGATACTAGTTATAGACCCCGATGAAGAAGATCAATATTATAATTATAAAGACACACCTAAAATGGTTGTACCTGAAGATTGCGTAGGTATTGGTCCAAAACGCAAGTATATTGTAGAAAACACAGACGATGCTCGTATGGTTATGTTGGATGATGACCTAAGATTCTATATTCGTAAAAGTCCAACAGACTGGCATCTCAGGTATTTAGAATCTAATGAGTATCCTGCTTTATTCGGTTTATTGGACGAGTGGATGGATCAAGGTTTTGCTCATGTAGGGGTAAGTGCCAGAGAAGGCAATAATAGAGTAGAGCAGTTATCTGTAGAAAACACTCGCTACATGAGAGTATTAGGGTATAACCTAGATGAGTTTCCTAGCGACGTTGAGTGGGGGAGAGCTCAGGTGATGGAAGATTTTGATATTGCGCTTCAGTTGTTAAGAAGAGGCAAACCCTCTAAGATAAGTTATTACTATGCTCAGGGGCAAAAGTCCTCAAATGCTGCGGGAGGGTGTAGTGAGTGGAGAACTATTGACATTCATAACGCAGGTGCGGAAAAACTACATGAACTCCACCCCACTTGTGTTAAAGTGGTGGAGAAACAAACTAAAACTGCTTGGAACGGTTTACCTCGTAAAGACGTAGTTATAGGTTGGAAAAAAGCCTATAAAGAAGGTGTTGAAACTTTTGGGGAAAACTCCAACACAACAGAAAAGAAACAACCAGACATGTTTCAATAAAAGAAGGAATATAAAATGCAAGTAATAGAAGTTAGAAACGTACAGGATGCACTTATTCGTGGTGTTGATTTACTCCACATAGAAGACTGTAAATCGGAAAGTAGAAACGGAACAGTTTATGAAGCAACAACTCCAGTGACTACCGTGTATCAGCAACCAACAGAAAGGGTTCTTTTTTGGGAAGAAAGAGACGCCAACCCATTCTTTCATTTTATGGAAGCCCTCTGGATGTTAGAGGGTCGTAATGACCTTGCCTTTGTTCAGGGTTATAACAAAGGGATGGAAAAATACAGCGACGATGGTGAAACACTACACGGGGCATACGGTTGGCGTTGGAGATCTTTTTTCATGTACGATCAACTCCCTATTATCATAAATAGACTAAAAGAAGACCCCTCAGATAGAAGATCAGTTTTACAAATGTGGGATCCTATAGAAGACTTAAATAGAAAAGGGGTTGATGTGCCTTGTAACACTTCTATTTATTTTAAAATAGACAACCTAGAACGTCTACAAATGACCGTGTGTAATAGGTCTAATGATATTATTTGGGGAGCTTACGGTGCTAATGTAGTACACATGTCTATGCTGCAAGAATACATGGCTGCTGCTATTGGTGTTCCTGTAGGGGTGTATTATCAAGTCAGTGATAACTATCATGCATACAGTGAAGTTTTTGAAGAGATCTTACAAAAATTTATAGAAAGAGACGCACTAGACTTTTACACACAAAGAAGCCTAATAAGTTCAAACCCCTATATAATAGGAGAAGTACAACCCTATCCAATGGTTAACACAGGAATACAAACATGGGAATTAGACCTATTAGGTTTTTTAGACAGAACCCCTTTTGAAGACATGGTCTTTAAGGATTCTTTCTTCAATGAAGTAGCAGTACCAATACAAGATTCATGGTGGCTACATAAATTAGGAAAAACTGACGAAGCCATGATTGAAATTCAGAAATGTGTCGCTAGTGATTGGCGCAAAGCCTGTTGGGAATGGTTCGGTAGAAGAACTAAATAATAACAACTAAAGGAGTAGCCATGATTACACAATGGTCATACAGCAGATTAAGCTGTTTTGAAAAATGTCCTAAACAGGCAGAGTTCAAATTTATTAAAAAGATTAAAGAACCTGGAAGTCCAGCAATGGACAGAGGTAAAGATATACACAAAATGTGTGAAGAATTTATAAGGGGTCAACTAGAAGAAATCCCTGCCCAAATTCAAGACTTTGAAGACGCTTTTGTTGTTTTACAACAACTGTACCTACACGGACATGTTATATGTGAAAGCGACTGGGCAATAACTAAGGACTGGGAAAAGACAGGGTGGTTTGAAGACGACACTTGGGGCAGGGCTAAAGTAGACGCTTTTGTCTATGAGGAAGGCACAAGTAAAGAAGCTCGGGTTATAGATTTTAAGACAGGAAGATATGACGGTAATCAAGAGGTCCATAAAGAACAGTGTGAGCTGTACGGGGCAATAGCTCTTAAACGCTACCCCGAACTAGAAAGCATCACTACAGAAATGTGGTACTTAGACCATGGTAAGATAGACCGCTACATATACACACCCGAAAGTATTAAAGTAAAACAAGAAAGAATAAACCTAAGGGCAATAGCGATGACCACTGCAGAAGAATTTCCTGCTAATCCATCTAAGTTTAAGTGTAAGTGGTGTTACTTTGGCAAACAGAATATGTGCAGAGAGGCAGAAGTATGACAAGACAAGGTGTAATGGAGTTTATGCTTCCTGATGTGGAGTGGGCACCGCCAACTTCTTTCCCAGACCTAACAGGGCAAAAAGAAATAGCGATAGATTTAGAAACCTGTGATCCGTGGCTTAGGAGTCATGGTCCAGGCTGGGCATTTAAAGACAGGGGATATATTATAGGGATAGCCGTAGCAACTAAAGGTTGGAAAGGGTATTTCCCCGTTGCTCACCATAGTGGTGCCAACCTAGATAAAGACGTAGTTAGAAAGTGGCTACAAAAACAACTGGACGCACCTAATGATAAGATCTTTCATAACGCTCAGTACGATGTCGGTTGGTTAATGGCGGAAGGCTACACAATTAACGGTAAAATACACGACACAATGATGGCTGCTCCTCTAATAAATGAAAATGAATACAGCTATTCCTTAAACAGTTTAGGCAAACAGTACCTAAACGAAGTAAAAGACGAATCTTTATTAAAAGAAGCAGCACAAGTTTTTAGTGTTGATCCTAAGTCTGAGATGTATAAACTTCCTCCTGAATATGTGGGAATATACGCTGAGCAAGACGCTGATCTTACCTATAGAATTTGGCAGATTTTAAAGATAGGCATCAAGGATGAAGATATAACTGATATTTATGAACTAGAGACTTCGTTATTACCTGTGCTTATATCAACCAGAAATAAAGGAGTGCTTATAGACACCGATAAAGCACAACAAGTAAAGAAACAACTTCTCAATGAAGAGAAAAAGATAATAAAAGAAATAAAAAGGTGGTACGGAATTGAACCTGACTTGTGGGCGGCACAATCTTTGTCTCAAGTTTTTGATAGAGCTGGTTTAGAGTACCCAACCACTCCTAAAACCAAAGCACCTAGTTTTGTGGCTGAGTGGTTAGAGAGACATGAACACAAACTTCCCATGGCAATAGCCAAAGCAAGAAAAATCAATAAAGCTAGAACCACCTTTATAGATAAAATGATATTAGAACATTTAGTGGATGGCAGAATTCACGGAGAATTACATCCTTTAAGATCAGATAGAGGAGGAACTGTAACTGGTCGTTTCAGTTGTTCAAACCCTAATCTGCAACAAGTACCTGCTAGAGATCCAATGATAGGTAATTTAATCAGAAGTTTATTTATACCAGAAGAAGGTCATCATTGGGGGTGTTTTGATTATTCTCAACAAGAACCCAGACTAACTGTCCACTATTCTGTTCTTACTCATCAAGATGGTGCAGAAGAAGCAGCAATAGAATACGAAGACGACTCCGCAGACTTCCACCAAATTGTAGCAGACATGGCTAATATAAGTCGTAAGGAAGCAAAGATTATAAACTTAGGTCTTAGTTATGGAATGGGTAAGGATAAACTAACCCAGCAACTAGGAATTAGTCCAGAAGAAGCGGAAATACTTTTTGATCAGTATCATGAAAGAGTTCCCTTTGTCCGTGGTCTAAGAGACTCTGCCTCTCGAATGGGGGCGAATCGAGGCTTTGTTAAAACGATTCTGGGTCGTAAGTGTAGGTTTAACCTATACGAACCTTTCGACCGTAGGGAAACTCCCCTTCCTATAGAAAAAGCCATGGATGAATATGGCGGTAGGTTAAAAAGAGCCTTTACCTATAAAGCAATGAACAGATTGATTCAAGGTTCAGCAGCAGACATGACTAAACAAGCGATGGTAGACCTATACAAAGAAGGGATAGTTGCGCACACTCAAGTACACGACGAATTGAACATATCAATAAAAGACAAAAAAGAGTGTGAAAAAATAATAGAAATAATGAGGGACTGCGTAGAACTAAAAGTTCCCAATAAAGTAGACGCTGAGATAGGAAAGAGTTGGGGCGAGGTTACACACTATGAGGAGTATTTCGATGAGAAAGACTGACCTTAAAACCTTGTACTTTAATATCTATATGACCTATACCAACAGCTACACAACACTTGAAGAAATCGGTAATAAGTATGATGTTTCTAAACAAAGGGTGTGGCAAATAGTTCGTTATTGTAAGTTGGGAGAAGGAAACTATTATAAAGGTCTAAAACTCTATAACGAAACATATAAAAGTTATCAGAAAGAATTTGAAGACGCTGATTTAAAAACTCTTAATGCATTAATGAGAGACTGGATGAAACTAAAAAACATAAGGTTAATAAAAACAAAACAATGGGTAAAATAAATTCAAGAAACAAGGGAGCCTCTTTTGAAAGAGACATCGCTAAACGCTTAAACACCTTCTTTAAACAGAAGGGAATTGACTTCAAAGTAAAAAGAAACCTAGAGCAATACCAAGAAAAAGATTTAGGAGACTTGAATATACCCAAGCACATAATTGAATGTAAACGCTATGCCTCTGGGAATTGGTATAAAGAAGATTGGTGGCAACAGGTGTGCGCATCTTGTGGAAGCGATATTCCTGTTCTGATCTGGAAATATAATCATCAACCAATCAGGGTGTGTGTTCCTTTGTGGACTGTGGCTGGGCACAACTTTGAAAAACACGGTGAATCCCCAGACAATTCAGTCACCATCGTACTTACATTTGAACACTGGCTAGAGTATGAACTTGCCTATAATCTTTAAGATTATCCTATACTCTATACTTATTATATATATCATAAGGGGTATGTTTAATAGTTTAAAGAAAGCATAACGCTCTCGGCTACTAAATAAAGAAAGGAGAAAAACTATGGTTGCTGCCGTAGAAACAATGGCTTATGCAGGGGAAACTCCCTGGCATGGTCTAGGTGTTAAAGTTGAAGACAACCTAACACCTCAAGAAATGCTCGTTGCTGCTGGACTTGACTGGACAGTTAGTAAAAGGCATTTATTTACCCACGCTGACCCAGACGTAAACGCTTCCGATGACCTCATCGGTGTAGATGGTTACTCTGTGTTAGTTCGTGATAGTGATAACAAAACCTTTGGTCCATGTGGTCCAAGGTTTATACCTAGTCAAAACGCAGACGCTTTTGAATTTTTTAAGAAGTTTACTGACGCAGGACACATGAAAATGGAAACTGCAGGTTCTCTTAAAGATGGACAAAATGTTTGGGGATTGGCTAACGTCAGTAAAGACTTTACCCTTCCAGGAGATGATAGAGTGCTCGGCTATTTATTAGTGAGTGTGTCTCATAAATGGGGAAAGTCTAACGAGATAAGGTTTACACCTATCCGTGTGGTTTGTAACAACACACTGACAATGGCTTTGTCTGACAGGTCAACTCTCGGGTTTAGAATGCCTCATGTACGTGCTTTAGATAGCGAAGTATTTGTGGCTGCTGAACAAGCACTAGGGTTAGCTGGAGACAGAATGGCTGAATTTAAAGAGACTGCTGAGTTTTTAAGCTCTAAGAAGTTTGATAGAAATTCTGTCGTTAATTATATAGCCGACCTGTTTCAACCTGAACTGATAACAGCACAGGAAGAAATAGAAAAGATGAGCGATACTAGAATGATAGCGACCCGTCAATCAATGGTTGATGAGTTTAAGCGCATACCTAGTATGGTCCATCAAGCGATTGACGAACAGCCAGGAGCTAGACTCAAATCGTCTAACGGTACATGGTGGGGAGCGATGAATGCTGTCACCTTTGTGGTCGATCATAAGTGGGGTCATGACCGAGACGCGTCATTACATAATGCGTGGTTCGGGGGTCGTGCTTCACTAAAGCAGAAAGCGATGAATAAAGCCATCGACTATGCGAGAGCTGCATAACCAGTAAGGAGGATGGTGTCATGATTATTGACACCATTCCTTTACATTAATATATATGTTTCTTAATATATCTGTATACTGGAGAAAAAAAGAATGGTAGAAACAAGAGATACGTGGGATGTGATTACTTTTGTAAACAACACTCCCTCTGGCATCGACTGGAAGAGAATCGTATTGACAAATGATTTAGAAGTCGGTAAACTAAGGGGCGGTTCAGCTAATATATATGACCCAGAAAAATACGCTCCTCCTTCATGGCTTACTCTTAGTAAAGCCACTGAACTTTGGAAACTACACACTGGGAAAAACAAACAATTTGAAACAAAAAAGGATGCACAGATGGCTTTTTGGAAGTATTTTTATAACAAAGCTAAACAAGTCAAGGACGAAGACTTATCAATAACTCGGTTGGTTTCCACACCAGAGAAACCTAAAAGGTCTCTCGCTAGTGATTTAGTGAAACAAGCTAAAACTAAAGTGAGCCCTCTGTTAGAGAACAATAAAATCAAACCTACAGGTAAACAACCTAAGTCTGAGAAAAATGCTGCTAGATTAAAACTGTATAAAAATCAAACAGTTAAGCAGATAATAGAAAAACACCCCGACATAAAAATGGGAGATATTAAATATGATTTACGATGTGGATATGCTGAAATTGTGGGCTAAATGCAGCCCCTTAGAGCGTGTTTTTTATATAACTATAGGTAGGTATAGCCTAGCTATAAAGAATTTAATGGAGCTTAAATGCAAACCCCTCCATACCTAGTCAAAAACTTTTTACTTACTATAAAAGCTGAGTGGATGCTTGACAAAACTACTCTCGAGCTTACTAAAGATTCGATGAAAAGTTTAAAAGAATTTCAGGAAAGTGCTGGGGAGAAAGACGTGGAAAACATACTTCAAGAATACGTTACTGACCATGGTCATGATGTTTATTCTGTGCCTTTGTTTACCGAAGAGTTTTGTACTACCTTGTTAGATGAAATAGAAAACATGAAACAGCACTTCAGTTTCAGTCCTAATGAGGACGAAGACGAACTCAGGCAAATACCTGAAATAGTTTTACATGAAAGATGTCCCGAGTTATTCAACTCAATGCTTGGGGTGGTCTATAATGTAATGAACCCTATCTTTATGTCCGTTTGGCAACGGTACTGTAATGGTGCAGCAACTATACAGATTGCGAACTATAATGTAAGGGATAAAAAACAAGGTGCGTGGCACCATGACCAGACCGCTGATATCACTATGGTTGTACCGTTGAACACGGGAAACTATAAAGGTGGCGGAACGGAGTTTCACCGTCGTACAACAGTGAAGCCTTTACCGAATGGACACGCTTTGTTTTTTCCCAGCTTTACGCACATGCACCGTGGGCTACCAGTCAAAGATAAAGGAGATAGATATTTATTAGTGTTTTGGTTATACGGAGGAGGAAACGATGAATAAACCAATAAAAACCTACGACGGTTACGAAGAAATACTGGACAATGTACGAATGATTATTCGTATACATGCTCCAGAAGAATCGGTTGTAAAACTCAACAAAGAGATAAACAAGTTTGAAGACGAAATTTCAGAAATGTTATCAGGTCGTGCAGATCAGGCAAGTAATGATTAAGTATTCTTTTCATATTAGTTCTGTAGTGCTTTTTGTTTTTCTTTGCCTACTTGGCATAGTTGGTCAAACATGAAAGAAAATAAGGTAGGAATTACTTTTGGTTCTTTTGACCTGTTCCATGCAGGACATGTATTCATGTTAGAAGAAGCAAAAACTGTTTGTGATTACTTAATTGTTGGGCTACAAATTGACCCAACACTTGATCGTCCTGATGTGAAGAATAAACCTGTGCAGAATATAGTAGAGAGACAAGTCCAACTGAGAGGGTGTAAGTATATAGATGAAATTATTCTATACAACACAGAACAAGAGCTTTTAGATATATTAAATACTATAAAGTGGGACATTAGAATCATTGGTGAGGAATACAAATCTAAACACTTTACAGGTAAGGAACTTTCTAGTACTGTTGCGGGTAGTGTTCACTTTAATAAAAGAAAACATGGTTTTAGTTCAACGAGTCTTAGAAAGAGAGTCACTGAGTCACAATTCTTAGCATAATAACGATTTTTGCTTTACTCTAGGTTAGAAGTAAAGTAGAGTTTATGTTTATATAAATAAAAAGGAGATGATATGCCTATTAACTTTTCTGAACTTCCTATGCGGAAACTGCTTTGGGAAGACGTTGAGCTGATTAATCAGTTAGCTGAGAAAAATAATTACAATCGACAAATTGACCTTCCTAAACTTAAAAAAGATGTTAAAAAGCAAGTTAAATCAATGGGTTACGAGAATTTTGATGAAGTGATTTTTGCTGCTAAAGAACTTATGGTTCATAAACACAAATCTGGGGAGGAGTGTGAACCACACATGAGAATAGGTATTTGGTTCCCTGATAATATATTAGTGACCGTGGACTGTGATATCCATCTCTGGGAATCTTTTGAAAGAATCAAACCAGACACTGTTTCAGAAGCCCTATCAATGAGGGTGCACTAAATTGAAACAATCTACTTTTGAAACAGGACTGCCTGTGCCTGAAATCGTTCCTCGTAATAATAAATACAACCTACATAAAATGCAAGTTGGTGAATATTTCACAATGGAAGATTGGGACTCTGAAGATGTACAACGTCTTCGAGTTGCTGTTTCCAACTACGCTAGAAGAAACGATAAGAAGTTTGTCACCAGAAAAATAGAAGAAGACGGTGATTGGAAGCTTCGTGTTTGGAGGCAGTTTTGAGTAAGAAACTAACACCCAAGCAAGAGAAGTTTGCTCAAAACGTGGCTAAAGGAATGAAGAAAAAAGAGGCTGCAAAAAAGGCTGGTTACAGTGAGAAAAATGCATCACGTGCTGGTACAATGTTAACCAGTGACGCCAACCCAATAGTTAAAGACCGTATTCATCAACTACAAACAAAAGCAGCCACAAAAGCTGAACTCACGTTGGGGAATCATTTAGTAGACCTTAAAGAAATTCGTGATGGGGCTATGCGTAATGGTGCGTGGTCTGCTGCGGTAACTGCTGAAGTCGCAAGAGGCAAGGCAGCAGGTCTTTATGTCAACCGCAGTGAGTTAACTGTTAATAGAGTAGACACCATGTCAAAAGACGAAGTCCTAGCAAGAATGAAAGAACTTTACTATGAAACAGGTGGCGTGCTCCCTCAAGGGAAGGTTATAGAAGGGGAATACGAAGAGCAACAGTAGTTGCCTTTATTCTTAAACTGATACTTTACTTTCCTTTACTTCTACCCCATACTTATAAGTATGGAAATTTATAAATATAACAACGGTGATTCTTATGAGAGCAACTTTGGTAGATGGTATTTGATGAACTCAGACGAGAAGAGAAGACACAACGAAAAACCATACACACGAGAACAAGCCAAAGACGTTTTTTATAATATATACAAAAACAAACTTGCCCACACCATAAGAATCAACGCTGATGGAATATTGGAGGATGTGTTAGTCTTGGAAGAATGAACGTTTTTCGAAAGCAACGGCATCCAAAAGCTGTGCGCCTCAGACAGCGAAATCGAGGTGAGATGTGTGTGACACCCAAGCCGTTGCACCAGTTTAGTTTATTCTGGTTCATAAGATGGGTTAATCTCACCGCTGGGGCACCTAAATGAGAAGCTGTGTCTATTGTAGGAAAGAACTGGAACTAACCAACTATTCCTTTTATTGCTCTGACGAGTGTAAAGCGACAGCAATACAAGAAAAACACAAAAACCCTCTGTCGTTCTATGGAAATGCAAGTTCTGATTACGATAGAGATGTTCACTACAGGAGTGGTTCTATTCGCTCAATGGGGATTGAGCCTGAAATACTAGAAAAAGCAGAACAAAATGAATGTTCTCAGTACGAAGAAGATCCTAGTAGAATTATAGTAGAAGACACAGACGAACTCTTTAAAGTTGTTTTTGAAGAAATGAACAGCCCCATATATAGAAAAGTCACTACCAAACACTACACCCGTAAATACAATCAGAGAAAAAAGAATAATAAGAGTTCTCCTAGGGATCAAAAAGGATCTAGTTTAAAGTACCCTAATTATAAATATAAACTTAACCTCAATTAGGAGAAAATTATGCCAAACCACTGCTATAATCAAGTGACGATTCAGTCAACCAGAGAAGACATAGAAAATATCATGGAGCATCTACGGGGAGATGAAACCATGTTTGATTTCAATAACTTAGTGCCGATGCCCGACCTCATGGGGGACATACAAGCTGTTCATCAAGGGGAAACTACATATTATTATTCTAGAAAAACGTGGATAGAACAGTTAAATGGAGCTAAAGATCCATATTTATCTTTCCCTGACTTAGATTGGCTGAAAGAAAATAAAATCGATCCCTTCACTATCAAACGGCTAGAGAATCAACACGGCACGGCTGATTGGTATCAGTGGTCTATAGATAATTGGGGTACTAAGTGGAACGCTTACGACGTGGAATATTCTGTCGGTCCAATCCCCAATGCTACAAATATTAAAGAGGGTAGGCAGGTGGTCTATAAACTTGCTACTGCATGGGCAGAACCTAGACCTGTTATCAATGCACTTATGCGCTATCTCGCTCAACCTGGATTTGACCAAGACCTAGAAATGAGATGGCGGTTTGAGGATGAGTTAGAAAATTTCAACGGTGAAATACGAAACGGTGACGAGGAGGTTTAAGGCTTGGTAATCGAAAGTCCTTGTATTATGTCAAATCAAAAAGAAGAATTCAATTATAGAAGATGGTTCTGGATCTTGATGTGGACACTCGTCGTACAGACTTGGGCTTTCTTCACCAACTAGATGAAGTGGCGACTTAATCTAACGGGATGGATCATTTGGGGACTAGGTGTTTATATTCTACTAAGAGTATTAGGATCATGCTAGGGACAATATTTAATCACGTTTATATTATAGGGGTATGTTAATTAAACTAACGAGGAAAATAAAATGGCGGAATACAACGCAATATTAGTCGACCCATTTACTCAAACCACTAAAGAAATTTCAGTGACGAGTGACTATAAACAATGGAAGGAGATACTAGAAATAAAGTCTCCTATAGACGTGGTGACCCTTAACTCAGAAACGGCAGTCATTGTCGATGACGAAGGGTTATTTAATGAAGACACCCGATACTTCAAACTACCTGACTATCACCAACCACTCGCTGGTCGTGCTATCGTGGTAGGTATAGACGATGACGGTGAAATTATGGACTATAACTCAGGAGTAAATGAATGGTTTTTCCCTGAGAAAATAGAATGGATGCCTGAAGGTTTCAGTCTCTCTCCCGAGTCGACCTTTATACCTTTTGATAACCTAGAGGACATGTTTGCCTTGCTTGAAAGGAGTAAGGGATGAGCACCTATACGACAATCAGTTCGACTGAAATTATTGATGCCAATTATTCAAACGAAGGTAAAACCTGTGAGAGTTGTGGCAAAGACGCCACTGACGGCAATAATAAAATTCAATTCTCATATAACAAAACACTTTGTGAACCGTGCGGTGAAGTTTTGCTAGAAGAGAAAAAACAAGAGCTCCTTAAAATGATTGAGGAAGGAGGATTAGACTAATGGAACTATTAACATGGATGCTGTATTTGCCGTGGAACCTGCTTAAATGGGCAGTGATACTTGGTGGTTGGTCCGTGGTGGTTTACTGTATATACATCGCAGTTAAGGATTACCCGTGGTGGTGGAAATGAAAAGTTTTGAAACCCACAACGACCAGTATATAGATGCTAACGGAACCTGTCTACAAGGCTACATAAATGCCCACTACTCCCAACTCGTTGATATCTTTGGGGAACCTACGGAATCTGACGGCTATAAAGTTGACGCAGAATGGTATATTGAGTTTGAAGACGGAACCGTGGGGACTATATATAATTGGAAAAACGGTCCGAACTATCTCGGTGACGAAGGAACACTCGTTGAATATATTACTGAATGGAACGTGGGTGGTAAACACAGTGCGTCGCCAGTATATGACATACAGCAGGTGTTGAATGAAAGTAAGGGATAAAGAACATCAATCACTTGGCTTAAAAGAACTGAAAGAACTCAGTTTTGATTTTCCCAATAATGCTAGGCTGGGTAAAGAGATACGAAGAATCATACGGGAAGCTGAAAAGAAAGATAAACTGGAATAATTAGATCATGTATTTACTTTACTTTACTTCTAATTATAATAGATTGTACGGTTAATAATTAAGTTAACCAAAGAAAGGAGAAACGGCAATGCCAAAATCTACTACTGCCAAAAAAGCTAGTCCTACGGCGACTGCAAAGAAGTCTGCTAAACGACCTTTAGCGGATATCGCAAAAACCACTACCGAGAAAAAGGTGAACGCAGGAGGTTTGAACCTTGATGCAATTATTCTGGATAACCCAGATAAAATTGCTAGAGCGCAACACAACCAAGAGCGTCATAAGGATATGAGTGGTAAAACTATTAGGGATGCCTTAGCAACCCGAAGAGTTGATGCTCGTGACATTCGTTACGACCTTCAAAAAGGTTTCATGACTATTAAGTCGTGAGGTTTTTGAGGAGCCCAGTAGTCCCCTATGGCTACTGGGTTTTTTCTTATAGATCAATAAGATATATGCTAGGGAAGGAATTTCTTCTACCTTATACTAAGTGTATAACTAATTAATTAAAGTGAGGAAAGTTATGAATGAAGAAAATATGTTTGACAAGGACGAGCTTGTCGAGGTGCATAAATGTGTGTTGTGTAACGGCGACATAGAGCACCAAAAAACCCCCGAAGGTCAAGTATTCTGGAACAGAGGGCACAACGCTGAACCTGTAGCTGAAGGTAGTTGCTGTGGAACGTGTAACGAGAACCGAGTGATACCTGCTAGGATGCTCCAAAGTTTCGGTATAGGCAAATGACTATACAACTTAAACTAGACCGTGAAGAGTTAGAACTTATCGCTCATGTTATTTATAATTATGAGCAAAACTTTCACGACCGCAGGGCTGAGAACCATGCTCTAGGGACTAAAATAGATAACGCTATTGAAGACTTAGAGATGCAAGAATACCTTAAACATAAAAGCGAGGAAGACGATGAGTAAATCAATACAAGAAGATACGGTATGGATGTTTTGGGAATTAGACGAAGAACAAAACCTTGAAGCTGGTGATTTTGAAATAGTAAATCAGAGAGAGACAGGAAAATGTTTAGACGTAATTGTTCTTAATAATAAAACAAAAACTTTTGAGAAGTTTGAAACTGTAGAAGAAGCGGTTAACTCAATACCTGAAAAAGATTTACTAAGCAACCCATACTTAGAGGAAGACGACGATGAGCTATAGACCGAGAAAAAACAAAATAGAAATCAATATTGAAGGCGATACGTTTATGCCTGCTGTTAAGGCAAGTTCGGGTACACCGTTGCCCTATCATTCTCTAAAAGAGATATGTGGGCGGATAGTCTTTACACATTGGACCAGTGAAACAGAAGGCATACTCTACATGCTCGATAAAGAGGAAATAGCCTTTAAGGATGTGGGTGATTGTCAAACTATCCCAGGAAGCACAGGTGAATACGCACCTGACAGGAGTGGTGAAGATGAAATCAGTAATGCGTTATTTAATGCTTATGATATAAGAAGGACATTAGAATCTTATAGTCTAATGAATATTAAAAGAGTGCATGGTGGTACTGAAAACGAGGAAACACTCAAAGATTTAATATCTGATGTAATTTTATTTTTAGAAAAACTAGAGGAGCGGTGAAGATGGATAAATACTTTAGCACCCTAGATTATGCTTTATACAATAACGCACACAAACCCCTACGCAGTATTAGAGCAGCAATGCGTAAGCAACTAAAAGATAGACATGATGTGGTCGGTGGCTGGCGCTATATCATCGACATTTGGAAAGAGTCTAGGGAAGACGGTTATAGAATGGAAAGCAATACACCTAAACCCGTGGTCCATCCCAACGTCTTTAGGAGGATATAGTGGTTAGAATCCCTAAACAAGCAGTGATCGTAGATATTGATGGAACGTTAGCACACGGCACGGGGCGAGACATATACGATTACACCCGAGTAAACGAAGATCAATCCGACCCCTATATAAAAGAACTAACTAACATTCTACACCAAGAGTTTTTTATAATCATAGTAAGCGGTAGGGAAGACTACTGTTTAGAGGACACTAAACGGTGGCTCGGGGATCATGGAATACGCTACGACGCAATATTTATGAGAGCCACTAAAGACTTTAGACCCGATACCGAAGTTAAACAAGAAATATACGAGCACCAAATAAGACCCCATTATACAGTGTTCCTTGTGCTTGACGACCGTAACAGCGTAGTGAATATGTGGCGGGAGATCGGGTTAAAATGCTTGCAAGTTCAAGCGGGTGATTTTTAAGAGTTGTGCTAGGGAATGACGTTAATCCTTTATATAATGACTATAGTAATTAATAAATATAAGGAATAAAATTATGAATAATCTAGAAAAATATGTAGACTACCTTCAACCAGTGGTCAAGACTTTCAGGGAGAACTATAATCAGTTTTACCGTCTTGAATACTATAACCTTAGTGCGGAAGACCTAACTGTTGAAGAGGGTTTAGTAGAATTTCAAACTCAAGATAAAAACCGTCCTGAACACTTTAGTGGTAATATACCTTTAGTGTATGCGCAGTATGGTGAAGAAACTGGTGCTAGTATGGTGCTGGAATTATCCGCTGAACAGCGTAAGCTATTAAGTCCCGAAGTGGCTAATACTATATTGGGCGAACACTATAAACTATGGGAGGATGGC
>Ga0080013_1001152_pt1 | contig 35918 bp, 63 predicted proteins | sample ETNvirenome_6_85_FD_69236 | JGI IMG/M metagenome (GOLD analysis project Ga0080013, IMG submission 69236) | Marine viral communities from the Pacific Ocean - ETNP_6_85 (SPADES assembly) (version 2) | ecosystem: Environmental > Aquatic > Marine > Oceanic | place: Pacific Ocean | collected 2013-06-19
GAGCAGAGAACAGTGCAGGGGAAGGTGCCGACGAGATTAGTAATCCATATTCGATCCTCCAAGGGGGTTAAGGGTTATCGTCCAAGTTAGCACTCCCCCACCGGGAATGCAAGCCTAGTCTGTAATGATGCGAGCAGAGATAGTCCGCAACGCCTCATAGGTCGCCATCGAGCAGAGTGCCTCGGAAAACGGCACGCCGTTCGCTAATTCTCGGTCCAAGATCACGTCTGCAGCTGCCGACAACTCCTGCTGAAACTGAATCCACTGCTCATCGCTCCTGTTTGGGTCGCGTTCTGTATCCATCGCGTTAGCCTCGCTCGCTAGATTTAAGGGGGGGAAGGGGAAACGCCGAGCACCACCTGGATAGGCGATGCCGGGGCGGTTGCCCTAGTTGATGTGGATATCCCTCTCATTGTTGACGGTGCCCTCGGCCAGATTGTCAGCCGTGAGCAACCCCTCCGCGATGCATCGCCGCACCCAGGCCCAGACCCCTGGGTCGTTGACGTGATACTCACGAGTGGTCATCCCTGCCCCACCTACACTGGTGACGATCACCGATGGACCGTGCATCGCGTGGCGGCTGATCCCACCGTCGTCATAATGAGAACTTGTATGTGGGTCGAACCACTCATGTTCGTCGATCACATACACTCGCTGGTCGCTGAACCCAATGTCGAAGTCCCCCGACTTACGCTCCGATGTCGTGGACTTCTTTGCCTTACGGTAATCACCAACGTCGCATCTAACAATCATCGTTCACCTCGTTGTGAGAGAAAAAGGAAACTACTGTAATTATACAGGCGGGGCAAATCACCTCGATTCCAGACCGTGGGACAAGGGGTTGCGCTGATAGTCTCGTCCTAACTCCAGTGGCAATGGGGCGCAACATAATACTAAGTGTCCAGTTTGTTCAGGTGGGGGGTGAGTCACTCGTAGCCATATTCGTCGCTCACGTCGTGCATGATGCCACGCAGCGTGTCAGCGGTGATCGTCCCGACCTCTCGCCCCCACTGCCATACCGAGCAGTGAAACACGAGACCATCGCTCCAGACGTAGCCAAGGAAGTCACGCCCAGGGTAGGTCATGTACGAATCTGTGCCTGCAGCCAGAAGGGTCGCCGCAGCGCCCTCCTCGATCGAGTGACCGCAGTTCGACATGCAGACGCCTAGGTCTGTCTTAGGGGTAGGGTCGTAACTCATCGCCGTTGTCCTCCTAAAGGGTTGCTTTGTCTGCCATGTTGTCGGTGATCGCACCGTCACGGTGTTGGTGGTCAACGAAATCCACCCAGGCAGAGCGGATGGTTGCGTTGTAATCATTCTGCCTCTTGCGGAATCGCCGTTGCGATGCAAGGTCGGAGGGAAGGGTTGCCCAAAACAGGTCGCGCAGTTTAGTAAGACTCATCGTTTTTTCCGATCATCTAGCCAATGAAGTTTAGTTTTCAGCCGCCCCAGTTCATGCCTGAGTGCGTCTGCCTGGGTGGTGAAGTAGGCATTAGATAACGCCATCTCGACCGCTTCAATCGCGACAATAACTTCGCGAGTTGCTTTATCCTCTTCAGTCTCATCGAGTGCAGCCGCGAGTCCGACAGCGAACCGAATGCTGTCCTCCACGGTGCCTCGATGGTTCCCGATGTACGAGCACGTCGGGCAAGTTTCTTGGTCGGTGATCGCGTCGCACATGTCACATCGCATCGCGTCATTCTCCTGGGTTGTGGTTGGTATGTTAGTAGTAACCGTGGCAGGTCGTGAAACGTCCGAGATAAATAAAACTATTCGCTCACATCGTATCCGCAGCAGTAAAGTCGCGTTGCGAATATACATCAGGCGTCCTCCTCGGTGCGAGTCCACTCAGCGTACAACTCGTTATGGGGATCGCAGGTGATTCCCCCAGCGGTATCGTCCACGTCATGCCGCCATAAGAGTGCAACAAGTTCGACCTCTAGCTGTCCGTTGTTACCCTCGATCGAGGCGTGAGGTTCGTACTCGCCTGACTCCTCATGACCGTCGTGGGAGCGAAGTCGATACGCCCACCCTTCGTTGTCGCAATCCTGCGAGTCCCAGTAGATACGCGCTTCAGTAATCATCTTAACATCCTCCAGAAAATAGGGAAACGGTAAACGATGAGTAGTGTGTTCTGTGATCGGTTTCATCATGGTAGTTCTCCAGGGTAAGGGGTTACAGTTCTTTGTGATCAGCCCAGATAACTCCGAGCAGGAAACCAATGAATAGTCCGACCACTAGAATCAAAACATAGCAGGTTGAGTGCAGGTTGTCCATGGCATTATCCTCGGGCGTTTTCTGGGGGGTGATGGGTGACCAATTCGATAATGTCGTTGGGATCGTGTTGTCGCGAGATCTCCCACCGCTCACGAGCTGCAGAAACTACATCGTTCGCCTCCGATGCGATGACCAGTTCAACGGTGATCGACCCACGGCGAAGTGTTAGGAGGTGGTAATAACTCATGCGTCTACCTCGGGTGTTTGGTGAGTGGAAAGTGCAACAATTTGGTTCCGGTGGTACTGCTTCTGGATTTTACATCGCTCCCCCCAGGCTTCGTCAATGGTCGTTGCCTGCGAGGCGATGATCCGGTCAATCAGTCGCGGGGAGTCGTCAGAGCGTAGTGTGAGGTGGTGGTAATAGGTCATAGCCTCTCCTATCGTCGCCGTTGGGATGGGGGCATAGGTATGGGGTTAAGCGAATCGTCATCACTCGCGTCGTAGGGGCTGTCGCCGTCGTCGGGCGCAAGTATCTCCCATCCGCAGTTTCGGCAGCGTAGGACGGTGTTTGGGCCTAGACTGCCGAGCAAAACGAGTTGATCGCAGCCGCAATGTGTGCAGTTCATTTTGATACTCCTAATAGATGTGAGATTTTAGCACGGGTCTGTTCCAGGCAACTCATCAATTCCCCCTCGGAGGAGAAACGGCCTGATTCCTTTGCCCAACGTAGCCGTCGCCTTAGTCGCTTCAATTCCAGCCGCTGCAGCCGTTGCCGCAGTTGCTTAGTTTCATGCTCGATAGTTCTCATCTGATCACCTCATAAAATAGGGAAGGGGAAACGGTTGGCGCAGTCGCTACACTGCGCGGGCCGGTTGCCCTACTCGCCCACTACGGACTCGTGCCCGCAGTTGTCGCAGCGCACTCGACCCATGCGAACCATTGACCTCGACCAGTTCCCCATCTTGACCTCGACCAGTTCCCCAGGCGTCGAGGTGGTGCCCAGTACATACTGCGCACCCCCGCACCTCTCGCACGCGGTGGTTGTCTTAACCGCGGCCGCCAAGCCCCGGATTACCTTCAGTCGGTGCAGTGAATACTTTGTGTGCATGTCATATCCTCCAATAGGTTAAAATCAGCCAAGGAATAAAACGAGGCATTGATCAATGATCGCCTCGAGATCGCAATCAGCATCGGCCGCCCTCTTGCAAGCTAAGCCGCAAGGGGAGTTGAGGGGCAGGTCGCGGAGCTCACCGACCCTAGGGTGGCATGATTCCAGATTCACCCCAGGATATAGCGAACCAATGTAATCAAAAGCGGTGCCCTCGATCGCCACCAGGTTGATCTCGACCTCGAGACCATCCCAACCCAAGGGGAGCCCATCAACGAGCAGCTCCCCCCCGGACAGCTTAGCCACGATCGACTCACCGTGCCGTATTAAGTCCCCGTAAGCGTAGCTCCCCGGCAGGAGCGTTTTGAACCGAACACATCGCGGCCAGGGGCGACGATCACCGACAGCCTCAATTGTAGTCTGTATTTCGAGATCTCCAGCATGGGGAGCAGTGGGGCCGATTCTGCGGCCGTTTACGTCTTCCTCAATTGGTTTATTATTCTGCATTAGCCTTGCTCGCTCAATTTAAAGGTATATATCAACCCATTGCCTGCCCCTAACAGCGGCAGAATCGCATATTTGGGCCGACGATCGCCAAATTACTCTCCAGTATTTTAGGTGGTATCTCGTCATCTCCCCATTTAACAGTGATCAACGCGTTACGATCACTGATGGGCTCACGCGATACAACCACCCCCCTGGCATGCGCCAAATTGTCGTGTTCACTGAATATAGCCCGCAGAAAATCAACAGAGTGGGCCACTTGATCGCCCGGTTTAACGTGGAAACTCATCTCGTCATCTCCCTTGTTTGTGGTGTCGGCTCCCTTGTTTGTGGTGTCGGCTCCCTTGTTTGTTCCACCTGGTGGGCCGATCGATCAGGTGGCTCTGCCGGCAGCTCTTCAACTGCTCGAGATCTCGATCAGCTCCAAACTGCTCGAGATCTCCAGCGGCCGCCGCTATTCTCCCCGGCCCCCGTTGCCATGTATGCCTATCCCGATGATGACATTTTGAAACAAGCTCGAGCCGCAAGCATGCTTACCCGACGCGCACGAGCCACATTGGCCAGTACAGCTCCAGCCCCTTACCCCATACTGCTCGAGAATAGCGGCTCGCACGCGTTTGTGATAAAGGGGATTAGAATATCGTGTTTTACTGTTGATCCCTGTCATATCAATGGCCACGGCCGCAAACAGTCCGCGCACCAACAGTGAGCCGTCCGCGCGCGTTAAGGTCTCGAGCTGTTTGGACAATTCGAGCCCATACTTCGAGCCGCTGCTTACGTTGAGCATATAATTAGCAGGGAAGGGACGATCGTGCGCTAAAAACAATGGCCAGCTCTTACTGTACCCATAAACAAGCAAATCGGGGCGCAGCTCGCATAGCTCGAGCCAGAATTGTAAGGTCGCGAGGTCTCGAAAATCGCCGTCCACGTATAACCGGACGATCGCCCCACGCGGTAGCTCGAGCCAGTGATCGCGAATAAGATCTTTCCTATACTTCATCGCGATTGTGTTGAAGAGCTGACGTAAGTATGGGCCCGGATTACGCCAACTGGTGGTGGTGTAACAATATTCAGCGCATGGCCCCTTACCAGGACAAGTAAAGAATGGGAGCTCCGACCAGCAGATAAATGGGAGCTTACTGTTTCCCTTCCTAATGAAGAGCGATCGATCTGTTTCACTGGCTCGCATCAATGCGTTAAGATCTCGAATTAACGCGCGAAAACCATGGTGCCAAGAGCCCGGGCCGCCGCAAGGGATCCCAGGGAGAATATTGTACCGAATATAACGGGCCAGCTCATCAGGGGCCATTGTCGCGGCCAACTGGCCTAAGTGCATACCCAACGATCTCGAGACCTTAACAGCGGCGGCCGCTTTCCTATTCTTATTCAGGGAAGGGAAGCGGCTCTTAAGATTGCGAACAAGCTGTTTTTTAGTTCTCATCTCGAGATCTCCCTTTACAGGGGCAATTGGCCAGCGGACACGAGAGCCCAAGCCGATCACCAGTTGATCGCATAAAATCAATGTGATTCCAGTTGACGCATTTTGAACAATAACAATCGGGGCCAAACAGTTGATAGTCGGCTCGATCGATCTCGTGCGATCGTTGACACCTAGGGCACACGGCCGTATGCGTTGATGGGCTATTAATTCTCATCTCGTCATGGCTCCAAACAGGGAAGGGAAGTAAAGGTTAACAATCGGGAGATCTCGAGCAGCTCCAACTGCTCGAGATCGACCGGAATTAATCTTCATCAGTGAATACCGATCTCAACTGTTGGAGCTGGTTGTTTTGGTGGTGGCCCGTCCCATACGAGATCACCACCCACTTCAAAGCCTAAGAATCTTACCTCCTGATGGCGGCCGTATAAATGGATAGCGATCGCTTCCTCGATCGTTGGCGCATCAATGCGGATGGGGGAATCACCATAATTGGCTGAATACGTCCAAAACAGAATAAAGGTCTTCATCTCATCATCTCCAAAACAAGGAAGGGAAGGTAAACAATCGGGTGATCTCGAGCAGCGGCCGCCGCTCGAGATCGACCGGAATTAACCTTCAACGCAATCAACGCGAAACACTTGGCAATGGGTAACCGCTGTTGGCCGCTGTTGGTTGGCCATAACGGCTATCTTGGCTCGATCACAATCAACAGCCCAGACAAGGGAAGTAAAATCGCGTTGAGAGATCACCCCATTGTGGCTCTTAACGCATATGATTCCCTTTACTTGCCATTTCAACTGCTGACGACAATTGTAGTTTTTAGTTCTCATCTCTTCATCTCCAGTAAAGGGAATTAATTAGACGACGATCGCATCATGAGCTCGAGCCAACCAACAGCGGCTCGTGCCGAATCAAACTGTTTCCCTGTTTCACGTTGAGACGAAACAGCGCGGAAACCAGAGCCGAAAGGCTTGATGTAACCAGCATAACGGCCGTTAAAATTAATTAGTGTTCTCATCTCATCATCTCCAAACAGGGAAGGGAAACAAACAAACAACACAAGTAACAATAGCGGTGATCGGTTCGAGATCAATGGGGAGATGAGAATAAAATAGCGGAATTGTACAGATACGCTAGTATGCTAGGCCGAAATAAATTTATTTTGTCATGAGATCAACCGATAAATGGGGTGATCCCGAGGTAGACAATGGGGAGATCTCGATAAATTGAGCCACCTGGTTCCAGGTCAGCTCTAGGCCAAAAATGAGATCTCCAGCGATCAACTGGAGGGAAGGGAGCAGCGATCAACTGGAGATGAGACGAGGAAGGGAGATCAACAGCGGCTCACTGCTGGAGATGATGAGACGAGGAAGGAAGGGAAGGGAGATCACTGCTCGAGATGAGACGAGGGAAGGGAGATCTCCCCATTGATGAGATGAGACGAGGAAGGAAGGGAAGAAGTTGAGCAAGGTGCATTGATCGCGATCAATAGAATAGCGTTGAACCGGGTTGGTTGTAGGACGGCATCGGTTTGAAGCTAGAATAGCAGAGGGAAACGACGAAACAACACGATCGGGGGGGGTCGTCCCCCTCCGGCACCCCGCACTATATCAACCTTCGCCCCAGAGTATTTTCGCTCCAACATTACTTTCCCTCCCTACCCCCCATCCTACCTACCCACTCCTCTCCCCACACACTCCTTTATGCTCATTATGCCTCTCTCCCGTCTCGTACGTCCCTCCCTACCCCGCTTCCTCCCACACTCCTCCATTCTGTCTGCCTACGTCCCTGCACTCCTTGACGCTCCATATGCCCCCATACGGCTCATTAGACGGCATTTGTGTCGATTCACGCATATTCATCTAGCCTGTTTCCCTGAACCGGCGTTGACTCTGCTTCGATCGAGCGTATAATGTGGCTGTCTTTGTTGGACACGTTGCTATGGGGCAGCATGGAGCAGAAACCGATCCATGTGTTGCGTGTTCCAGTATGCTGTCACCCTCCCTGCTGTGGTTAGCCGGTGGATGTGGTGGAAGTCACTGCTGGTACGTGCCCGTTTCTTTACCCTCTGGAGTGAACCATGTACACCTACATCTCTCGTGACTGTACCCCCCTTCAGCGTAGGTGGTATCGCCTCTTGCGTTGGCTTGGGTTCTACCGTATTCGCCACATCAAGGGGGTAATGCGTGGTCATCAGCATGACATTGGCGACCCTCGTGAGCCGTCAGTTAAGTATCTGATTGGCTTGGCTGTGACGCAGGAGGTCGAGGATGCTATCTACTACGGGCGTACTCGCTGGTCCTGGCGTCATCTCTCGTTTCAGCGGGAGGTGCTTATCGACCGTCACGTCATCTGGGACGTTGAGCGCAACATCCTTACCCCGATCCTCGACGATCAGGCTGGCGACTCTTGGCGTGGACTCATAGACCGGCACTCACCAAGCCTCAATAACCGTGGGCCTGTGCCGATAGGGGTGGACAATGAGGTGTTCTGGTTATGATCACTAGCATTAAGACCCAGATCGAAGACGCTGTTACCGTTCCTCTTGAGGAGGATATCCGTGACCACTGCCGCCTCGTTGCTACAGTCGTTAGCGTCAGGGTGCTCAGACCAGTAAGGCGCGCCCACTTTCCGCTCCATCGCGGCATCACATCCGGCAATCACCAACGCATCTACAACCTAGTTTCGTATCACAGCTGACACGAACTTGCCTCTGCGGCCCTGTTCTGGTACAATAACGTGCCTCTTTTTATTACTGGAGTGAACTATGGATATCGACGACACCTATCTAAAGATCCTGCGTGCCACCCGCAACGTCGTAGATGATCAACTCGACAAGAACCTCGTGGCTGGTGTCGTTGTGCGGCATGTGCTCAACCGGGTGTCGGATGCTGTTTGGCCCTTGCAATGGATGCTGTACACGGGACTCTCCAAGATCTGTAACTCGGAGGTGTACTCATGAGCGGTGAACTATATCGCAGTGAACGCCATAACCCGCACAAAACTGCAGTGTGTAAAAACTGTGGCAATATGAACGCCCTTATAATATGGGGGAATATCAATTGCGACACCTGCCCTGGCCCGCATGAACATCGCTCTGGACTACAGGGTATCGCTAAGGTGATCGACGATGCTGTCTGGAAGAGGGCGAACATTGCTTTGTACCGTACTACTGCCCATCAGAGGAATCTTGATGATGAAAACCACTTCTCACTGGAGGATCGGGGTCCGTTCTGGGATGCTGTACGGGGGATTTGGGATCAGCAAGAGCAGAACCGTGCGGAGTTCACGGCATTTCAAGTTCGCGATACAGCAAGGAGGGCGACTTTATGAGACGCATCATCAAACGTGGCACCGAGCAGAAGCTAGTGCATTTCGTCTACCGTGCGGAGTGCCCTGTCTGCGGCTGTATATTCGAGTTCGACGACACTGGTGCTTGGCCCACTACATCGGTGCTCGCTTCTAAGTCACGAGAGACTTGGTGCCCTACCACGAACTGCGCATCGCAGCGGCTGACGGGTTATCGCACGGACGAGGGGCAATGATCACCTTCCTCCTAGCTTTCACCCAGGGACTGTCCTTCTGTCTCGTGTCTCGCTCACGCAACAGGGATAATCTCACGTACCACCTGTTCTCTAGCTTGTTTTCTAATGCTATATTATTTGCCACCTTCCGACATCTCGTGCTATCAGGCATGTCCTTCTGGCTGTTCTTCCCCTACACGATTGGGATGACGCTGGGATCTCTGCTTGGTATGCGCTGCTCACTCTGGATCGAACGTAGGATAGCCTAATATGAAGACAATCGTGATACTATCGGGGGGTGTGGACTCTACTGTGATCCTCTGGCGGTGCTTAGCTGCGGAGGATGAGGTGAAGGCACTCTCATTCGACTACGGTCAACGACATCGCCGGGAACTCGACGCTGCCACGAAGATCGCTGCCAAGGCAGGGGTCGAGCATAAGATCGTGGATGTGACAGCATGGGGCGACCTGATGCAGCCTATCCTAAGAGCTCCTGTCCCCCACGGCCATTATGAGAGCGAACAGCAGAAGTCTACCGTCGTGCCTAACCGGAATATGGTCTTCATCGCGATCGCTGCCTCCTGGGCTATGTCTGTCGGATACGATCAAGTCGCTATCGGTGCCCATGCCGGGGATCATCACATCTACCGGGACTGCCGGGAATCGTTCTTTGCTCCCCTGGAACTAGCACTCTATGCCTCTGATGAGCGTCAAATACAGATCTGGCGACCGTATGTTCGGCAAACAAAGGCTGAGGTGATCGCTGACGGCAGGGATCTAGCTGCTCCGCTTGATATGACCTGGACTTGCTATGAGGGCGGGGACGTGCCGTGTGGTAAATGCGGTGCCTGTGTCGAGAGAGAGGAAGCGGAATGAAGATCAACGAGAGGTTTGTTTCGTACCAGGGATCGGGGCTAATGACCGGTCAGCAGCAGTATTTCGTTCGGCTACACGGTTGCTCTGTACCTTGTCCTATCAAGGCAATGTGCGATGAGTCTGATGCACTATCGGGCGAACCCAACGAGGAGTTGACCGTGGAGGACGTGGCTATCGCAGCCGCTGAGTCTGGCACCGGTTGGCTGCATCTAACCGGTGGTGAACCGATGGATCAGCGTAGCGAGGTTGCGTATGCCATCGCTCATGCCCGAGACCGAGACGTGAAGACTCACATTCAAACCAGCGGTGCTGTCTGGTGCCCATCAGTAGACTACCTCACGGTGAGCCCAAAAGCAGAGAAGGTTGCTCAGAACTACGGCGACGAGATGATCCTTGTCTACGATCCGGCCTGGGTTACGGTTGATGTTGCGAATGAACTACGGCGATCGACCTCGTTCGGCCTGTACTACATGCAGCCGCTATGGGAGTTTGGCACATGCAACTCAGACAAGACCTTGAAGTTCATGGCCGCGCTGAAGGGTTCATGGAGAATTAGCGGTCAACTGCACAAGTACTTGGGGATTCGGTAATGCGGCACTACCACGGCACGCCACTTGGAGGTACACGGGAATCGGTGGCGCGATTTGTGATCACAGGGAATCGACACTTCCTTGTACCCTTCCCGAACCCCGACGACCTCTCCGTGATCGCTGAGTCGAGTTGTGGCTTCTGTGTGGACAATGGTGCTTTCAGTGCCTGGAGATCCGGCAAGCCTGTCACCGACTGGGGACCGTATTACGACTGGTGTACACTGTGGTGCCGTCATCCCCGCTGGGATTTTGCGGTCGTCCCAGACGTGATTGGGGGGTGCGAAGAAGAGAATGATTTGCTTGTAGAGGAATGGTTTGCCCGCACCCGACTCGACGACGGCACTTGTGCTGAGGGAGCACCGGTCTGGCATCTACATGAATCATTCGATCGACTCAACCGGTTAATGGCCGACAGCCGAATCATCTGCTTGGGTAGCAGCGGTGAGTATCAGAACCCTGGCACCACCGCTTGGCACGACCGAATGGCAAAGGCTATGGATGTGCTGTGTGATAGCACTGGTAGTCCCAGGCGTAAGATACATGGCCTGCGTATGCTGGACCCGGCGATCGTCGCGAGATACCCGCTGTTCAGTGCGGACTCAACGAACGTCGCACAGAACTCTCAACTACTCGGTCGGTACGGCATGTACAAACCACCTACTCAGGCCCAGCGAAGGGAAGTACTGGCAGCTCGTATTGAGACGACTAGGTCTCCTGGGATCTGGGTGCCTGCCGCTAAGCAAGAAGAACTATTCTCTCTGGAGTGACCAATGGACGACACACGCGACAGTATAAACAACATCGCCTGGGAGGCATGGCATCGCCTGCGAGAGGACACCGGCAACTTGATACATACGGTGCCGATGATAAACGCCGTAGCGATGTCAACAGTGCACGGTCCAAGCCAACTCATCGGAGACGAGGTATGGCTTTTCGCCGGGGGTTACCATGGATGATACCAGCCACAAGATCACCGCCGCCACCAATATATGCTTCCATGGCATCGACTTCACCCCACTCATGCTCGCTAGCATTGGTATCGTGCGAGGCAGTTGGTTCCGGCGTGACGAAGGTTCTGTTTGGAATGACGAGGTCATGGAGGATATATCATGGATAACACAGTGACGTTGATTGAGGTCGCGGTGGACGTGCCCTGCGTCGGAGGAAATACGCTAGCTGCTTCTTATGTTCGACAGCACGTTGCCAGTGAACTGCATTCCCCTGCATTCTTCGCTATTGATGGAATGCTAGACCCCGAACTCACAGTAGACTGGGAGATAACACGGTGTCTGTAATTCACGAAATAGAGCGTACCTGCGGCGTATTCCTGCTGTACAATCGCTGTCCACGGATCAAAGAAGCATTTGTTGAAGTCTGGGGAGCAGTGGATAACGACATGGACTTCCAAGTGATCGTCGGGGATCGGTTCATGGGGGGCATTTGCGCAAAGGTTGGTGAAACAGTAGAACACATAGGAGAAGACAATGGATAGAGGAATCAGCCTTGATATCGAACGGGCGACCCTAGACAGAACTCGACTGGCACTCTTGGACGACCTGTCCGCTGCCATCGCTGTGGATGTGCATTTTCAGATCCCTCCCAACTTCTCCACTACATCGGATGTGATCGACTTGCGAGAGACTGTTGACGACGCGATATATTTCACGCTTGACAGTAACGACGGCAGCGGTACAATAAAGCTGTGACTGTCACGGTCACACGATGGGTAGGCGGAGGTGGAGGACTTGTTGTCCTATGTGCTGTACCGCGAATTAGTTCCTCATGGCTGCACACCACCTTTGCCGTTTTTATACACCAAACCACCAAGGGTCACTATGAACCACACCGACAAAGCAATCGAACTTCTCACCATCGCACAAAGCAGTGCCCAAGCATCCAACGCCGCTCTGGTCACAGCCACTGCTGCACAGACACATGCACTGCTCGCTATCGCGGAAGCTGTCACCAAGTCAGGTGCTTGCCAGTTCCCCGAGATTAAGCTAGGGTCTGTCACGGAGGCCGCTGCGTTTACATCCCCACCGCTTCCACCACCCTCAACCACAGAAGGCCTAGGTGAAGCTGCGAAGGACTTCACTCAAGCACGCAAGCCTCGACTCAAGAGAAAGAAGAAAGATGATCGAAACGGTAATGGACTTCAGTGACTACTATCGTGATTCGTTTTTACCCCTAGGAGTGTTATTTATCGTGTTGTTCATGCTGTTCGACACATGCTAAATCATCTCCTGCGTGGTCTTCCTCCAGGGCCACGCACCCCCGGCGCTGTGCCTCACTCCCATGGCGTCGGGTTTATTTCATCCTCCCGGTGCGGCTTGGCGATGATAGGGCGTCAGGTCGTGCCGGTTTTCATATATTTACTTGACCTTTGACTGACTGAGGTATACGATGGATGAAGCAGCAGAGAGGATTGTTGGCATCGGCGGGTTCCTTGGCGGCATATGCTCAGACATGAGCGCGGCACTCGGCAAGATTCAGGTTAACTCGCCTCACGACCTTCTCTACACAGACGTTGACGACATACACATGGCAGTATACACGGACGTTTGGAAAGACATATGGATATTCTAGACCGCCTTCGCGACTTAACCGGCACGCCACTGCTCAACGACTGTTTCAAAGAAATACAGGACTTGCGGCATCGGTTGGCTGAGGCGAGATCAGTTGCCACGAGAAGGCGAAACAAGAACGCATTGCTGACCAACGAGATCGCAGTGCTCAAGAGTAGGTTGGGCGAAGACAAGCCAACTGTCGTGTGCAGGGAAGTGCGTGGAACCATCCGCTATCATCAAGGACAAGACGATGACAACAGACCTCAGAGTGACAATTGAGAACCTCCGTGTTGAGAGAGACGACTGCTCGGAGATGATCAAGATACAAGAACACAAGATTGCGGAACTGGAAGAGTACCGGGCGAGGGACACCGCCTACATCAGCTTCCTTGTGGACAAGCTGGCGCGGATGCGTAATATCCTGAACGAAACTAGCTGATCGGGGTGCATGGGGGCTCGGTGGCCCTCGCAGTTCTCGTGCATCCTGGTTTTAGGAGTGACCTATGAATAAATGGCGACTCAATCCGCTTGACATGGCAGAGTACGATGAGACCTGCCGTCTAGAAGAACTGGCTGCAGCTGAAGAAGATCGCGTTGCTCGATTTAGCGTAGCGACCGATGCTGAGAACAAAGCTCTAGAGGAGGGGCTGAGTGATGACAGCGACTAAGATCACAGCACCGTCGAATCTCCCGTGGTTCGGCATAGCCCGCGACACACACAAAGCGATGAGTGCGTGTATAGACCACAATGTCCGTGACAGGGTTTGGAGTGGTGTGCTACGACGTGTCGATCGGCAAAACCTCGGGATGTCTTGGATTACGCACCCACAAGTAATAAGGGAGGTGGTCAGTGAATTTTCTACAAAGCATGTGTCTGAATAGGCACAGCACCGACGTGAAGGCGATGGTGATGTCCGTTGGGGTTGTTCGTCGCGCAGTGAACAACGTCAACTACGACATCAAAACCAACGGCGAGGCGTTGGTTATCGACGTTGCCCTGGACCATCTGTCTGGTCCCTTCTTTGATGTCGGTGCGTTCCATGGTGACTGGGGCAGTATCCCCACTGCCAAAGGTCGCCTGACGTACATGTTTGAGGCTTCCCCAGAGAACTACGATACCTTGGTACATAGCGTACTCCATGAGAACTGCGTGACACACAACGTCGTAGTCGGAGAGCGTACTCACTCCAAGGTGAACTTCTATCACGTCGAGGATAAGCCGCATACCAGTTCACGCTACGGGATGTTCCTTGACAAGCACATCCCTGGTTCCAAGAAGTCGCATCACATCCTACCGATGATTACCGGCGACGTGTTCTGCGAGGGTGAGCAGATCCCAGAGATCGGACTGTTGAAGATCGACGTTGAGGGTGGAGAGATGCCAGTCATCCGTGGATTCAACACGATGCTCTCGACCGGCAATATTGGTGCCATCCAGTTCGAGTACGGCTTGGTCAATATCGAGGCACGGACATTCCTGAAGGACTTTTATGACTATCTCACTCCAAGGGGTTTTCTAATCGGCAAGGTCTTTCCAGACGGGGTGGAATTCAAGGCATATGCGTACGAGGATGAGGACTTCCTTGGCCCTAACTACCTCGCCGTACACAACTCACAGACCGCATTCCTTAACGCTGTGAGGGTAGGATGAAAGACAATGAGGTATACATGGCGTTAGCAAAGCCGTACATCAACTGCATCGATGGAATTCAAGAGGCGTACTCAGGTGAGGTTGTGAATCTCGCCACACGCGAACTCTGGGACACCGCTGACTTCAGGTGCCGCGCTGCAGTCGAACAGGGTATATTCATTGACACTAGAGTAGGATATCCTTACGACCGATGGTAGCTGACACAACCACCACTGATATAGCAAAAGCGATAGAGTCATTCGGCAACGCACCCTGGAATAGCCCGGAACTCTGGGCGAAGTGCGAGCCGCTGTACTTCGACGACGCCGGTAGGTTAGACACCGCAACAGCTGTCATGCAACAAGCGTGGGACCATCGTGATACATAACGAGATCGAAAACGCCACAAAGGACTTGGCTGTCAAGGAACTGCAGCGCTGTTGCAGCGGCGGTCTGGATTCGCTACCCATGAAGTACTGGATACAAAACGACCACAGCGCAGGGAGTAGGCTGAGAATATTTTGGGCTGTAGTACACACAATTAACCGGGAGATGAGTGAACATGACTACACGACGTAACTTCTTGAAGGTCATCACGGCGGCTGCAATCGCCCCGACAATGCCATTGGCTGTTATCCCTGCGAAGGAGTACTCCACCATATATGGGGTGAGTCTCTTCCAATCAACGGGGGTTTCACACTTCACGGCAAAGGGTATACTGAAGCACCTAGATGGCACGATCACATTGAAGAACGAAACAGATCAAGAGATCAAGAGAGGAAGCCTCGTCTACCTCACAAAGATCCAGGCCGGAAAGGAGAAGGCGTGGCTTGACACCGCATCGTACATGCGAGGTGGCGATGAATCGGAGTGGGATATGCCCGACGACGAAGCAACATCATCAGAGCAGTCGCTGGTGCAGAAGACACGCAAGATACACGAAGAACTGGCACACAACAAAGCAATGGGCTATCGTTCATGAGAAGCGACAACACTACGGCACTGGTATCGTGTCAATGCGACATTGTCATCGACACACTATCATGCGACGACATTGTGTCCAACGAGGTCTGGGCAGTGGTCAACAACCGTTTATTCAACCCTGTTGCTGCTACATTAGCACAATTTTACCCCCCTGTTATCACGGAGATCGACGAATGTCTAGTTTCAATCGAGTAGTTATTGTAGGTCATGTCACGCGAGACATCGACCTGAAGCACACGCAAAGCGGCACTGCCGTATGTGATCTTGGCGTAGCTGTCAACGATCGCGTCAAGAAGAATGAGGTTTGGGTCGATGAGACCACGTTTGTGGATTGCACGGTCTGGGGTCGCAACGCTGAGACCTCTGCACAGTTCCTGCGGAAGGGTTCACAGGTCTTGGTCGAAGGTCGGCTGAAGATGGACGAATGGGAAACGGACGGTCAGAAGCGATCGAAAATGCGCGTATCCGCTGATCGGGTTGTTTTTCTCGGAAGTAAGTCTGATGCCCCAGCAGAGGATGCTCCCGCTGATCTTGCTTGGTAACCTCGTCTACCCCTGCCGAGCATGAGGCTTAGTGGGGGTATTTTTATGGAGATACGACATGGATAACACGAAAGAACTGATTCACGCCCCCTTCGTGCAGTTGCTGTTTGGGATGCCGCTTGGGGTTCACCCAGATCATATCGAACGCCGCCCCCACGACGCTGTTGACCATGAGTTATTCACTATGCTCGAAGGGGGTCCGATATGGATGACACAAGAGACCTCATAGAGAAGCTAATGCACTCCGACATTGATGACGCCACTGAGCAACTCCCGATGCGCGTCTGGTGTCCGGTCTGGGGGCATATGTGCGGGTTTCGGTCGATGCAGGATGGCGGTACACCTACCCTAGGAATAAGGTCCGACATGGATGTTGCGGCCCAGGCACACGTACGCAGCAAGACTTTCTCCCTCCGGTATGGGGGTATCGACTAGTATATATGGGGAAAACATAGGCGTAAATAGAATCTAAGTCCTTAAGAAGCGTAATTCCTTGTGAGCACTCCCCCGTTCACAAGGAATTACAATGACAGAAGAACAACCCCAAGACACCCCACTCGTCGATGAGGTCGAGGACAGGCCCCTAGAGTCGCTATCTGATGACGACTTCCCTGATCCCGAACCTCCAGCCGCAGACCCACCCTCCGGCGAATCTGAACCGGAAGATCCTTCTGATATTCCCCCTGATGCCGATCCGGCAGTTGACGATACCCCTGCATTTGAGTTTCACGACCAAGTGGCAGCGATGGGTATCCAGGGCGTTAACGCTGACAATGCTGGGCAAATGCTCCTAGAGCAGTACCAGTACAACCTTCAGAATCAGCAGCAGCAGAACGCTCAAATGGCCTCGACTTATGATCAGGCCAATCAATACAACCAACTCCGGTCTGACCCCGAGTATCAGAAGTGGGTTGAATCGCGGAACCAACCGCAGAACGCTGAACCAGAAGCACCAGCTCATGAGTCGTGGTTCAATGCACCCCCTAAGCCAGACTACAAGAAGCTAGGGCAATACGCTGAACTAGACGACGCAGGCAATACTGTCTGGAAGGTCGATCCGGTTACTAACCAGTATCTCGCCCCGCAAGACTTTCGTGACCAAGCAATTAACTACGCGAACTACCGCGATGCGTGGGCGCAGCGATGGAATGAGGCACCTCATGAAGTCATGCAAGAGGTCATCAAGAATCAGGTCGTGCCAGAGATACAGGCACAGATGCAGACGCAACAGGCGAACATCTCACAAAGGTATGAAGCAGAGCAGATCCTGCAAGAGAACTCATCTTGGCTGTTCGGCGTCAACCCCGCCACCGGGTATGAAGAACTGACCCCTGCCGGGCAAGCGTATCGAGAGATAACGACCAGCCTCCGCAGTCGAGACGTTCCCATCCGAGAGGCACATGGACTTGCACTCGCGCAGGTACAGCAGCAGTTCGCTCAACAGCAACAGCCCCAGGCTGCACCTCCTCAAGCTGCACCCCCTCAGACCCCTGCTGATCTAGCAGAAGCAAAGAAGAAACAACACCTCGCGGCTGGTGGTAATTACATCGCCAACCGTGATGGCACCGTCCCGCAGAACGGAACCGTAAATCCGGCACACCCGGACGTACTAGCTGAACCGACACTAGATATCACGCAATTCCTCGATAGTCAAGTTGACGGGGATGATTTTGTTAATCGCATGATGTCGTCACAATAAGGATCTCCTGTAATGGGCCAATATCAAAGTTATACCCCTTCAGCGTGGGATCGGAGTCTACAGACGACTCTCGCCAACCACACTAAAGAGGTCGAAGATGCGACGTGGCGTAACTACATCCTTCCGGGGATGATCAAGGAACGCGGCAATGTTGTATTGAATGTGAGCGGATCTGGTATGACCAGACCGATCCAGTTCGATATCCACGATGTCAGAGACACTTTAGGAGAAGACCCCCTCAGTCCTACTAGAAAAAACCTCTGGCAACGGGCTGAATTTGAGATGCGCGGTTACGACGTAACCGATGCAATCAAGAAGAAAGAGATGCTTGAGAATCGCAGTAAGCACGCGATCATCAACGTCTACAAGCAGTTCGTGAAGCAGCTTGGCGACTCGATGGACAAGCACCTCGCCACTCGCTACGTCGTGGACGGTTCGACCGCCGCAAATAGCAAGGGATGGGAAGGACTCGGCACGCTATTCCAGGCTTCTGGCGACACGCTCAATGTGAGCACCGGTGCCGCACGAACCGCCAATGCCGCCGATCCGATCGCTGAAGCATCGGGTACTTACGCCAATCTCACTATGGACCTTGGTTCATATGGGGGGGCACAGGACTCCTCAGCGGTGTGGCCTTGGGGTCAAGCAGATGTCAAGTATGACTTCTGGACCCCCCTTTTGGTGAATGCGACCTCCACCTACTTTACGGGGTCCACTTGGGCAGCTAACGGCGTTGAGGCCTTGCGACTTGCATTGGCACACTCGCAACGCAACGATGCTCGCTCATCGGCTGGTATCGATCTGTTCCTGATGTCTCGCGACTGGTTGTATGCGTTTAAGAACCAGCTTGACACCAAAGAGCGGGTTATCGTCAGTGAAAACCTTCCAGCGCGTGCTCTTGGCTTCAAGACCATCTCGTTCGACGGTGTTGAGATTGCACAGGACACATCTATGCCTGCTGCATCTGCATATGGCGTCTCGGTTGCTAATGTCAGCCTAGAGTGTCAATTCGACCAACTGCTTCATAGCGAAGGTCCACACTACCAGTGGTTGGATAAGTCGTACGCCGCGAGCGTGGAAACTAACAGTAACCTCATTTACAAATCGCCAGCCAACTTCTGCAAGTTGTCGGCTGTTGCATAGGGAGAATTTTGATGACGCAACCTAACTGCTCAGCACCATTTGACCTTGGGACGTATCAGACTGATGATTCGGCCAAGGGCAAACATGGTGCCTATGTAGGGCAAACCTTCTGGGTTGAAGACAAAGATCCTTCTGCCGCTATTGGTCAGAAGTCTCGGCGTACCAACCGAATGAAGCAAGTGCTCTGTGTTCGTAACAACTGTGCGATCAACCTGAAGCCTGGACAGCTCGTGCTCTTTGAAGCATCTGGCGGTGCAGTGTATTTCAGTGAGGTCGATGGTTACGCTGCTGTCACTGCTGGTTTGCATTGTGCTCCAGTTGATGATTGCATTGTCGCCGCTGGTGTGCCTCAGTATGGCGTGTTCTATGTCGTGGTAAACGGCCCGAACAACGTCATTACCCAACAGGCCAACATGGCGGCTGACATCGCTGTCGGTGACCAGTTGATCAGTTCTGGTGCCGGTACGACTCTTGAGTCTGCTGGTACGACCGCTGGTCGCGTGATTCCACTTGACACGGCTGACACCGACTCGGTGATTCGGTCGAGCAATGTCATTGGTCGGGCACTGACCGGTGCGATCACCACAGCAACGGAAACCACAATCCTTGCGTCCGTAAACGTGAGGCTATAAATCTGCGGGGGCTGGACCTGGGGTGGGGGTAAAACCTCGCCCCAGGTCATTTTCCCCGTTCTTATTCCCGCAGGAGTAACGGCCACCGCACCTGCTAACACTTGAGTTAGGAGACTTTAATGGCTACACCCCGCAAATTAAACGTCCTCGTCTGCTTCCCTTCCTATGGGGGGAATGGTGGAATTGCCGCCGAACACCCCGATGTGAGGGGTTGGGCGATGACCACTTTTCAGTCCATTCTTCAGGACGACCGTATTGAGTCTTATTCTGACGTTACGGAAAACGACACCCCCATAACGATGGTGCGTAACCGCTTCGTTGAGATTGGTAGGGAACAGAAGGCTGATGTCCTGGTCATGGTCGATTCCGACATGCGCCCGGATTACTACCCCGACGCCCCTAAGTTCTGGGATACGTCATTCTCGTTTCTGCACGAACATTGGGAAAAAGGGCCTGTAGTTATCGGTGCCCCTTATTGTGGACCACCACCTCGCCCCCCGCACGACATCTGGGGAGAGAATCCCTATGTGTTCAAATGGCAATCCACTAGTAATAGCGATCTCGTGAGTGCCAACCTGGAGCAGTATTCCAGGGATGAGGCCGCGAACGCCACAGGCATTACCAACGTGGCGGCGTTGCCAACTGGTCTGATCATGTACGACATGCGGGTCTTCGATATCATCGAGAAGCCGTACTTCTACTACGAGTATCCCGACGACGGCGAGAATGGCAAGATGTCAACTGAGGACGTTACGAACACCCGTGACATCTCTATGGCTGGCGAAGAAATCCTTGGCTACAACCCGCTGTATTGCAACTGGGATGCGTGGGCAGGTCACTGGAAACCATGGTGCGTAGGCAAGCCTACCGTCTGGAATTCTAGCAACGTCTGCAAGAAGAACCACGACGCCGTCCTGCGTGGTCCTGCACACAAGACGATCGAGATGTCTGGTGCAATCCCATTCGACTCTGAGCAAGGCCGACGCCTGATGGGAGTTGAAGGGTGATGTATGTAGCCGCAGATTCCGGTGGGGATAACGAACGAGCGTGTAAAGATTGCTTGCAAATCTGCCCGGAGTCTGCGTTTGGAGGTGCTCGCAACCTCCTATGTACGGCCTGCGTCGAGAAGCAAATCGCGCTCAGAACCCAACTGAAGGCAGAGATAGCCGACCAGAACCAAGAGATCGTTGAGAACGCGATGCTCAAGCGGGATACGCAAGTCGTACGCCTGATTGAGCAGATCGTTAACGCTCCGGTCAACAACGGTGTACCCACACTGGAAGAGGTCTGGGAATCGCTGTCATCTGCTTTCGGCGGTGCGAGAGGCATTGGTGCCGAGGCGGCTATTTGCTACCGAGGTGCCAAGCCTACCGTGCAACAAAAGATCCTGCAGTTGGTCCTGGGTGTCGGAACCAGGGTTGATGAGCGGGGAACATTGAATCGCAACGTCGAGGACATGGAAACGACCGAACTAGAAGCCGCTGCACTTGAACTCCTAGAGCGGGAAAAGAGACGCCAGAAGGAAATCGACGACAAGACCGAGAAGGAAGAATGACCGAACAGAACATCCTCCTAGACCGAATCACTGAACACTCCACGTACGAGGAACGCCGTACAGAGGAAGTGCTTAGGGAATTAGCGGATCGACGTGCCGAGGCTCTGAACATCTACGAACCTCAGCCGTTCCAAGCACCGTTCCATGCGTGCAAGATCCGTGAAGTGGCGTTGATCGCAGGCAACCAAACCGGCAAGTCTCTAGCTGGATTCGTCGAAGTCGCTCGCTGTGTCACCAACCGTGACCCGTTCAATAAATATCCAGACCGTGGGCTTGTTGTGTGTCTGGGCTATGACGAGAAACACATCACACGTATGCACGATTACTTGCTGCGGGCGGGTGAATTTCAGATGATCTGGGACCACGAGAAGAAGGGCTACCGAACCTACAATCCAAAGTTCGATTCAGCCAGAGCGAGTGAGGCACGACCGGCTCCTCCGTTGATTCCACGACGCTACATTAAGCAGATATCGTGGATCAGCAAGAAGGACCGCATCTTCGCTAAGATCACGCTCCATAACGGCTGGGAGATCTGGGGATTCAGTTCTCGCGGTGAACCTGCACAAGGCTTCAAAGCTGACTTGGTGCATATCGACGAAGATATTCAGATTCAGTCATGGTACTCCGAGATGCTTGCTCGACTGTCGATGCAGGAGAAGGGGCGACTGATCTGGACGGCTATGCCACAGAGCAAAAACGATGCGATGGTTAACCTCGTGAATCGTGCTCGGCAAGAGGAGGAGGATGAAGATCCCAGACCCTCTGCTAAGGTGTTCAAGGCGACGATATTCGACAATATCTACCTTCCAGAAAGTGTTATCGAACAGAACGTCAAGGCCTGGAAAGCTGAGGGCGAAGAGGTATACCTGCGACGTGCAAAAGGGGAGATGATCCTCGATCACCGGCAGATGTACCCGACCTTCGCTCGCATCGTCCACTGCCTACCAAAGACCGGTCCACAGAAAGTGCTCAAGGTAATGGCTGAACGTGGAAATCAGCCGCCTGAAGATTGGTGCAAATACACGATCACTGACCCTGGTCACTCGCGATGTGCCGTTGCGTTTATTGCCGTCCCTCCACCCGAGATATACGGTCGATATGTAATCCAGTACGACGAGTTGTACCTCGCGCAATGCGATGCGGCTATGTACGGCAAGGCGATGGGTCGCAAAGTAGCCCGAACAGGAATTCAGGCACACATCATCGACGAGCATGGATCGCGACCTACCGAGGCTGGTTCCGGCAAGACAATCAAGCGGCAGTATAGTGACGCATTAAGGGCAAACAACGTCAAGTCGTACCACACTAAATTCGGATACCTCGCCGGTAGCGACGACGTGAAAGCACGCTGCAACGCGGTGCGTGAATTGCTCACCATTCGGGGCGATATCGGACAGCCTACTTACTTGGTAGTTGCAGCTAATTGTCCTAACACGTTACGCGAGTTCGACAGGTACAACAAAAAGACACAAAACGTCGGTGGTACACAGATAATCCTCGACACACCGATGCCACGCCACAACCACCTAATGAATTGTCTGGAGTATGCGGCAGCTCACGGAGTTCCGTACGTTAAAGCACCTCCAGCGAAGAAAGCAAAGACCACCTACGAACTCTGGAGAGAACGTAAGGACTTTGAAAAGAAAATGCGCAATTACGACCCCATGTCGGCGCTGAACACTAACCACATCACACTCGGCCCTCGTGGTGCCTAACAAAGGAAGAGATCATGCAATCACTAGCAGACGAACAGAGAGACCAACAGGACGTTATACGAGAGGAGAGGAAGCGTCGGCGTGCAATCGAAGATGCCTTCATCATGCCTCAAGACGTGTACCCCGGTCAGCCAGTTATCATCCGTGAAAGCGGTCGCACAGAATACGCCCTTGGTCTAGTTGAGACAGTCCGTGATCGAATGATCATTGTCATCATGCCCGGCGGTAAGCGAGTGGACGACATCTTGCACGTCGAAGATCCTCGACACCAAAACAACAACCGGCGAGGAAGTATCAAAGGGAAGTGGGAACACGCCCCGGCAACGCTCAAGGCACAAGCGGAAGCGATCGCCCTGGACGCACGACTGACCCGTATCGAAGGTCTATTGAATCAAGTCAAAGGCCCGAAACCACAGAAGGTTAAGGCGAAGGACGATGTTGATCCTGAACTTGAGACACTTCGCAAGCGTGGCATCGAGGCTGGTATTCCTTACGCTCACGTGATGGGCATTCCAAAACTAACCGCTCGACTCAGGGAACTGGACGATGGTAGATAACGAAGGCACTTCTCACCCGCTGAGTGTGGTTGTCAAGGCATGGACCTCTCTTATCCACGCTGCTGAGAGGCAGAAGGATAAGACGTTCGGGCGGTACGCGCGCGAGGCCATGCAGTTTTTTGACGGCGACCACAATTGGATGTGGGAATCGGAGTATCAAACGGGCAAGGGGGGATACCTTTCAAAGGGTTCCCCTGACTCCGTGAAGCCGCTGTTCCTCTCTAGCACCAACAAGGTGTCTGAGATCGTGCAGCTGTTTTCTCCAAGGCTGATCGCTCGTGACCCGCACGTACAAGTGTCGATCCCACCAAAGGACGAGATACATCCTGCTGCCCTGGGGGATATGAATGACCCACAGTTTCAGCAGAAGTTTCAGATGCTTCAACAGCGAGAGGCATACAACCGTGCTCGACTGGAGACGCATGCTGATATTCGACAACGCTACCTCAACTGGCTTCAGCTTGAAGGCCGGAAGAAAGAGGAGGTACGCGAATGCGTCACAGAAGCGTTGATAAAAGGAGAGGCACCCCTCTGGACGGAGATGTACAATCCCCCCGGAAGTACCCTCCGTTACCCCAAAACATTCCACGACAGCGTGGATAATCTCATCAAAGATCCCGACGCACGTAAGCGATCGGAGATGAAGTGGGTCGCCCGTAAATGCACCCAGCCTATTTGGCAAGTCGCCAAGGAATACGGGATCGATCCCAAGCTGTTGAAAGGCAACGGCGAGAGTGCTCGTGGGGCTGCGACTAGTGGCACACGACCAGGGATCGCAAGCGACCGAAACAACGGCAAAACGAATGATTTGCTTACCTACTACAAGATTTATTCCAAGACTGGTTTCGGTGCTCGACTAGAGGACTTCGCTCACGGTGGCGATGAACTGAAGGAAGCACTAGAACAGTTTGGTGATAACTGCTTCTTGGTCGTCGCTGATGGTGTTGAATTCCCACTCAACCTGCCGCCTGGAACAGAACCAGAACAAGTGCAAGAGCGAGTCCAATGGCCTATCCCATTTTGGACCGATGGTGGGTGGCCTTTCCAGTCCCTAGGCTTCACGAACAAACCGAACGATGTTTGGTATATTTCGATTGTCAAGCCTGGAATTGGGGAGCTACGCTTCATAAATTGGGCCATGTCACACTTGGCAACTAAGGTCGCCCAGGCCGGTACAATCATCGCCATCAAAGAGGGTGCCGGTGAGGATTATTACAACAACTTCATGGAGCGTGCCGGTGCATATACCGTCATGAAAACCAAGGAGATTGACGGTAATATTCGGGACAACGTCGAGGTGTTTAACCTCCAGGCATTTAACTCTGAACTGTACCAAGTTGTGCTTGAGGTGATGAACCAATTCGATAAGCGAACCGGCTTGATCGAGATCCTCTACGGCGTCAATTCTGGTACTCAGATCCGTTCAGCCAGTGAGAGCAACTCCCGCGAGCAGAACGCTACGATCCGCGTAGACGACATGAACGATCGGACAGAAGACTTCTTGTCCAATGTGTTCCGCAACGAGATGGTAGCCGCGTCATGGACCCTTACTGGTGAAGACATCCGACGTGCTGTTGGTGATCTATCCGCACACGTCTGGGACACACAAATGCGCACGCAGGACTTTGAGTCTGTGGTGCGCGACTACAACTACCGAATCGAGGCAGGGTCCGCAGCCAAGCCTAACAAGCAATCGCAGCAGGACAAGATTAACAACCTCGCCCAAGTGATGATGCCAACGCTCTCGCAGATGGTAGGTATGGGTCAAGTCGGCCCGTACAACGCCATGATTCGAGACATCGGCAAGGCACATGACATCGACCCCACTGACTATCTTGTGCCACCGCCACAGCCTATAGCCCCACCCCCACAGCAAGGAAACAGTAAGCAATGAATTGGGAAGAACACTACAGAGAGGAATGCGAGCGTCTTGGCTGCGTGAAAATGTACGACAAGATCCTCGCTAAAGAGAAGTGCAATCCTTCGTTCGCAGCGATGTTGGCACAGAAGAATCCACCGGCTCTCGATACCGACACGTCTTGGTTAGCAGCACATCCCCGATCGTCCGACAACATGGAAGGCATGACAGCACGTTCTGCAAAGCAAGTCCTCCGGCGAGCGAAGAAGGCTGGCATTAGTACCGCTGGGATGGTTCACATCTCTGGTCTAGGCCCACCATCTGACCCTTGTTCATGGGTGGAGGGTAAGTCGGACATGATACGAAAAGCGAAGATCAAGAACGCCGAACTCGTCTCTAGCGGGAAGGTGATAAACGCGATCGTGGAGATGGAACCAAAAGAGAAGAAGCCGAAACTGTCCAAGGATATAACCCAAGCGTTGTCCCGCAAGCACAAAGCAGAGAACCTCGACTGTAAACTCGAAGGACAGGAACTCAAAGAAATGATCATCGATAAACACGCATACAAAGGCTAGCAAATGAAATCGACAATGGCAAAAGGCTGGTATCACAACCGTACTCGCTGGAACTGGCGCTTTGTTAATCACTGTTTATAAGATTTGGAAAGGGGGTCAAGGTTAAATGGCATCAACCGCCTACAATTACCTCGACATCTACGACGGCACGCCATCGGGTGCGGCTGGTGTAATCCTGAATGATAACTTCAGCGACATCAGCGACTTGACGCTCGACTCGATCCAGGGTTTGCATACCAGCAACGGTACGGACTCGGACCATGACATTGACATCACCACAGGTGCGGCGACGGACTCGACCAATGCATCTGTGCTTGTGCTTTCATCTGCCATCACCAAGCAGATAGACGCCTCATGGAGCGTAGGCACGGCGGCGGGAGGGCTTGATACGGGATCAGTTTCAACGTCAACTTGGTATGCCATATTCTTGATTAAACGGTCGGATACGGGCGTGGTTGATGCTTTATTTAGTACGTCGTTTAGTTCGCCCACAATGCCAACGAACTATGACTCCAAACGATACATCGGGGCTGTTCTCACTGACGCATCTGCCAACATCTTGGCATACAGCCAAAAGGGCGACACATTTAGGTTTGAGATTTTTTTTAATGACCTATTAGACGCCACACCGGCAACATCATTCACAACACTAAGGCTTTCCACACCCCCCATTTCGACATTATGGGATGGCGCTGGGTACGTTCAACCATCATCAGGTGGGGCATCGAAGTATATGTACATGCTCCCTGGAGATGTGCCAAGCGACTCTGATGGTGCTGTTGTTGTTGCAGCATATAATGCTAATCAATGGGGACAGCAGCGGAGCTTATTCTGGACAGATTCAAGTGGCCAGATGAAATACAGGTCGAACTCCGCATCTGGGCTTGCTTACTTTATCATTCGCACTTATGGATGGATTGACCCTAGAGGGAGAGCAGTAGAGTAATGGGTACAGCAATAGCTAACGCAGAAGGCAACGTCTTCTCATTCGCAGCAAATGGCGAACCAAGACCCCTAAGGGCTGGTGAGTCATACATCTATGATGTTGACAGCCTAGAAGATGCAAAGCCAGACAGTCAAAAGACAGCAGAGGCAAAAGCCAATGCAGTCAAAGCCATCAAAGCCAAGGCTGGGGCAGACATCGTAGCTATCGTGCCAGAATACAAGCAACGCAACGCACTAGCACGCATGCTGGAACTGGTCAACAAAAAGGTTGACGGGGGCACACTGACAGCGGAAGAGGATGCGGAGGTGGCTGCAGTTGAGTCTCTCTGGGCCACAGTCAAGGCAATCAGGGCTCAGTCAGACATTGATGAGGCTGTTTTATAATGGCTCTCGACTGGAACACATTCTCCGATTCCCAGTGGAATACATTCTCCGATGCTGAATGGGAGTCGTTTCTGCTTGATGCCGTGGCCGCTAGTGTTATTCTCCCGAATTACTACAATGTGCACATAGCCAGGATGGGATGAAATGGGATTAGAAAAAAACACCGCAGGCAAATGGGTTGTGTTCGCATACGGAGCACCTGACCACGCATCGGCAGGGCTTGCGATTACCGGCGATGCTGCGAACATTACAGCCAACGTACGCATAGACGGTGGTGCAGTTAATGCTGTTGACGATACGAATCCGACTGAACTAGAAGATGGATTCTATGTGTTCGACATCACTGCAGCGGAAGCCAATGGTGATGTCATTTTGATTTGCCCAGTCTCATCAACATCTGATGTGATTGTGATCGGTGCCCCGGCTGTGTCGCATACAGTGCCAGCCAATTTCAATGCCTTGGGTATTGAGTCAGATGGGGATGTCACAAAGGTCAACACACTCCACGGCCACACAGCCCAGACTGGTGACACATATGCCTTGGCAAATGGGTCTGCTGGCTTTGTGGCGATTGATACCGTCGTTGACTCAATCCTGACAGATACAGGAACTACACTGCCGGCAACGCTCACGACCATCGAAGGCAAGGTTGATACGGTTGACACTGTTGTCGATACGATTCTCGTTGACACCGCCGACATACAGCCTAAGTTCGTTGGTATCACGTTACTGAATGAGTGGCTTGGTGCGTTGATGGGATCACAGGCGGCAGACGCTACAGCACTGTCTGAGATTGCAGCGACCGGGGCTGGGTCTGGGACGTACGACGAGGCTAACGAATCACTTGAAGCGTTGCGTGCCCGAGGTGATGCTGCCTGGACAACGGGTGGTGCCACTGGCAATGAATGGCAGTTGGTGGATACGACTATCGCTACTCTTGCTTCGCAGACCTCATTTACCCTCACAGCAGGATCGGCTGACGACGACGCATATAACAAGTTGACGATTGTGGTGGAAGACGCGAGCACATCTACCCAGAAGTGTACTGGGCGAATCGCTGACTACACTGGTGCCACAAAGACGGTGACCCTCGTAGAAGACCCTGGCATCTTCACAATGGCGGCTACGGACAAGGTATACATCTTTGCCGAGAAGGATTCGACCGTCGCTGGTGTCGGTGCGATTGAGTGGGATATTGAGGTAGAGGATACCGGGAATAATGTGCTAGAAGGCGTGTCTGTCTGGATCACGACCGACGCTGCTGGAGCGAACGTGGTTGCTGGAACGCTTGTCACGGACGCACTTGGCATAGTCACGTTCTACCTCAACGCTGGCACTTACTATGTATGGCGGTACTCTGCCAATTACACCTTCGCTACTAATCCAACTACAACAACGGTGGCATAATGGCTGACTTGACGATTAGTGACGGTACTGGCGTATCACCGGGATCAGTAGCACCTGCCTCCGGTACAATACTACGCTATACCTACCAAGACCTCATGTACTACCTCATGTCCAATAACAGGGCGGGGTTTGGTTCAGGGGACAAGATAGACTTCAAGACGGCATGTACTAGTGCCCTGGAGAATCTTACGCAGATACACTCATGGAGCTACTACCGTCCTAGCCACAGGATACAGCTATCGGCGTCGTACAGCACGGGGACGGTGACGTACGTTGACTCGTCCCAGCAACTAACCCTTGCCTCTGGTACATGGCCCTCGTGGGCTGCGTACGGTCGGGTTGTGATCGACGACGTTGTGTACGAGGTCAGCACACGGACATCAGACACGGTGATCGTTCTTGACGATGTAATTAAGCCGTCAGACGACATCTCTACTGCGAGCACGTATGTCCTGTACCGCTCAAAGTATCAGCTACCTATTGACCTGCGTGCCATTGAAGAGGTGTTGATTGAGGACGGTTCGTGGTCTACATACCAAGTGGATATGCGGGACATATTCTCTCGCGAGCGTTGGGCATCGAACTCTGGTCAACCTTGGGCCTGGGCTATCGCACCTGACCCTGATCGTGACGGCATGTACGCAATTTGGATCGAACCATATCCCGACACCGCCGAGCCTCTGGGGTTTCTATATCGTCGTGAGCCTCGCGCTTTGCGGTGGTCGGGTACTGAACCATTATCGCAATTCACTGGCGTTACAGCATCACAGTCTGCCACCGATATCACCATCAGTTCGGACTTGAAGCAGAGCATGGTTGGTTCTATTCTTCGCTTCGGTGATGACAGTTTGAGCACCAAGTATCCGGGTCCATTGACGAGCGATAACCCGTACGTCGAGGAGCACAAGATCACCGCAATCGCCGGGTCTGTTGCAACGATTGAGACTGGGCTGACTCAGGCGTACACATCAACTCGGGTAGTGGTTACCGACCCTTGTGACATCACACCGACAATGAAACTAGCACTACAGGATCTCGCTACTTACTACCTGTACAAGATGCACGGCAAGGCGGCTGAGTATCCCGTCGCTTCGGTGCGGTTAGCTAGGGAGAATGACTCCAAGGTTCATTCAGCGTTGCCGTCCCGTAAGTACCATCGCTGGGATCACTGGCTGCAAGTCGGGGAGGTTGACTACTCATGACCAAGCCTCTGAGCAAGATTGAAGTACAGTCGTGGAAGGGCATCATATCCGATGCTGACACTCTAGATATACCATCCGGTGCCGCACAGACCGCCGAGAACGTGAGCACCCTGGTTATAGGTACGCTCAAGGGGCGTGATGGTATACGAGAAGTCACTTTCGGTAGTACCGCTGCAGCAACGACCGGAACCAACCACGTCATTGGAATCACCACATACGTCCATCCTCACAGTGATATGATTGTCTTCCAGTTGGATGATGGTTCTGTCCGAGTGGGGCGTGACGTAGGAGTAATTACGTGAGCAGTACCGAGATAGACACAGGGTTAAACCCCCTCCAGCCAATCTGCTGGTTTCAGGACCGCAAGCAGGTTCTATACGGCGTCAATGGTATCGACCGTGGTGTCAGATGGGACGGGTTCGCAGCGGCAACGGGACTGATGGGCGTTACTGCCCCTGTCACTGCACCGACTATCACGCCAGACACGGGTGGAGCCGCTACCGCCGGGGACTACGTCACCGCATACCGCTATGTCGCAAGAGACCTAGAAGGCGATGTGTTCTCTAGCTTATCCGGCTTGGCTACCACGACGATGACTGCGAATCAGGAATTCAACTGGTCTGCGATGGACGCTCCGACCGAGGATCGTGTCACGCACGTTCAGTTCTGGCGCACCACCGTGGATGAGACGAATGTGTTCTATCTGATCGAGGAGGTTGCTGAAGGCAGTCTCGGTAGCCACGTTGATCAGAAGTCTGACGCTACGCTACTTGCACAAGACGAAGACGAGCGGTTGGTGTACGAGTGGGGTAACGGCCAAGCCAATGCGATGCGGTTCACGCCTCCACCCGAGGATAGACCGTACGCTGTGATCTTTCAGGACAGAGCGTTCTACTTTGGTTCGCTACGCCTGAGGGGTACATGCACCACTGACGGCACAACGACCATCGCTATCGCTGAGACGTACTTTCCCACGACAGCCAACATCGCCGGTTGGCAACTGAGTATTGAAGGAGAGGCTATCACGTACGTTGTACAGACCGTAGGAGGTTCAACGGGTGCCTGGACTGTCGTGCTAGACACAGCACCGGCATCGAGTACAGCGGGCCTTGACTATACACTCTACCCGCTAGTATCGAATCATCGGCAGTTGGAATACTCCGAGGTGGATGAGATCGAGTCAGTGCCGGTAGCGAATACAATCACAATCCAAGACAACATTGGAGATGATCAACACATTACAGCGGGACGGCAATGGGGTTCTGCTTTGTATGTGTTCACACCTCAGAGCAAGTACGCTATCACGTTTGTCAAGCAGGCGAATATCGACTCCACGATTAGGCTGATCGACGACCGGGGAGCGTTCAATAACAACTGCGTCGAGGCGTTTGAGGATGCTTTTTACGCAATGGATAATATGGGGTGCTACAAGTATTCGATGTACCAGGGCGGTGGGAACTCAATGCCTATCTCTGCAGCGATACAGAACGAATGGCGTGATGGTGGGATTGACTTCTCTGCCTCCGACAACTTCTTCGTTGAGGTGGATCGAACGACTGCTCAGGTACGGTTCTGGGTGCAATTCGGAGACGGCGTAACAGATCGCTGTTTTGTGTGGAACGTACGCACAAAGACGTGGGACCACGAGAATTATCCTGCCCCAGGAAACAACGGGATTCGGTGCTCGACACCTGCAGTCCTCGACCAACAGTCAGCTATCAGTGAAAAGCCTAGAAGTATTTTAGGCGGCAGTAATGGACGGTGTTTTGTTCGCGAAGGGACGACAGACATCGTATCACAAGTAGAGTCGGGAACCTGCGAGGCATCGTCGGGTACAGGCTGTACGATTACTGACGCTTCAGGCTGGCAGGGCTGGGGAGTTCGCAGTTTTGTGGGTGCCACGCTTCTCTTTGAGGAGACTGGTCAAACAGCGGTAATCGCGTCCTATACGCAATCGACGAATAAACTCATCATTGTGTATACAGCGACCATCTCTCCAGTGCCTGCAGCTACAGCTACGGTCAAGGCTGGTGTAGTGCCTTGGTCTTGGAAATCACGTAAGTTATCCGTTGTGGATGAGAACGATACAGATGCCTCAGCGGTTCAGAACCGGAGGGAATGTCAGGTGGGGTACGAACCCTTCGATGGTGACATTGCCACATTAAAACTTAAACTGTTCCAAAACTATGAAACTACTCCGGTTCAGTTTCAGAGGGGAGCAGACTTTATATCTGGTATCACTGTGAGCAACGACACGCTTGATAACCATGCAGATCAGGCACAGTATAGTGATGCAATAAACTTTGATCTTTCCGTTGACCGTTTCGACAGTGATATCGACGCCAATGGCTTCCTGAACCTGGACCTCTCCGGTCGATTATACCCTCTAGGTGAGGGACTTCGCTACCTGACCGTAGAGTTGTCCGGGTATCAGGGAGATGATCGTATAGTGGTAAACGAACTCAATCTCATAGGGTTCACTAAATGACATCTACGCTACAGACACAGATACTTGAAGAACTACGCCAATTCCTCCCTGGGAAGGCTGTGGATGTATTGCAGGGTGCGTTCGGCAACTGTCAGGCACCAGTGGAGCACCGAGCGCAGTTCACCTTGTCGCCAGCAGGGGAGTACAACGACACTTGGCACGAGGGCGTGCCGATCACTGACAGCGTGGTGGATGGAATACTTCATGTACAGAACAACGCTGCCTGGGAACTCGACGCCAACAACGTACTACATGGTGGTGCAGCGGCTAAATTCATTGGTGCTGTAATCATGGAGGGCCCCGCAATCGTACAGGACTTGTTCGTGATGAACTCATCTGGCGTGCTTGTTGAGGTCACCGGCACGGGTAGCGGGCTGAATAACATTGTCGAGGACGCAACACCGCAATTCGGCGGCAACCTCGACATGAACAGCTACAACATCGAAGGGGTGACACCTACAGAAGTGGGTTATGTCTCCGGCGTGACCTCTTCGATACAGACACAGCTTAATTCCAAGCTAACGGACATCGTAGGCGATACGTCCCCACAACTTGGTGCTAATCTCGACGTGAACGGTTACAACGTCGGTGGTATGACGCCTACAGAGATGGGTTATGTCTCCGGCGTGACCTCTTCGATACAGACACAGATCAACGCTAAGCAAGCTACGATAAGTGGAGCGACACTAACGAGTGTAGCGGTTGCCGACACTGACAAGGTGCTGATTCAGGACACCAGTGACAGCGACAACCTCAAGACAGTAACCGCATTGTCGATTGCTCAACTCACTCCGTATAGCGTAGACGATCACCACATAAAAATTAGCGGTAGTTGCTTTGTTATGTCGATACCGAATAACAATGGGACAGCGAGCACGAGTACAACGCACAACGTGGCTCTATCTGCTGCGTGTCATATTACATTCGACGATTCAGGTAGGATATTGGGGGTGCATGATGGTACAACATGGCAAAATGGAAACTCTGGATTCTCTGACCCTGGAACCCCTTAAATGAAGATCAAGACTTACGTTTTCGCAAAGCGAACATCCCCCAACAGGCACCTCACTAGGTGGCTAACAGACAATCAGGTTGACTGGGAATATGGCTCAGAGGAGTGGGGTATAGATGTGGCACGCAACCAGACGTGTGTACGGTTCATGCGTGAGTGCCCTGATTACACGCACATGATAATGCTGGATTGTGACATTGTTCCCGATGCGTCAATGTCTGACTTCCTGCTAGATCCAGACGAAGATATTATGTGGGCCTCGTATGTAGGGCGTGGGTCTGAGGGACACGTTGACACATTCGGGGCGGGGGCTTGCCGTATATCAGCAGGCGTGCTCAGGAAGTTAAGCGAGTCGTATCGTATGCCGTTCCGATTCACGTACAACGAAACAGCCGACAGGTTACTCGACTGTGAGTGTAATCACTTTGCACGCGAAGCCACTGCGTTGGGTTATGTACCAAAGCAAGTCGGGTGCGTCGGTCACATTTTACCTGTGGTATGGTATCCCAAGGACGGTGGGCGTGTCCATGTAATGCCGCATGAACTAGACGCAGGGCAGTTAGTAGAATCACAGTAAGAGAACCAGGGACGACGAGATTTCCGCATAAACCCCCTACTATTGGGATAAAACCACATATAAAACGTAGAGTATAACGAGGAGAAGCGATATGAGCATATTCGGGAAGCTGTACAATTACGCGACAACGGGCAATCAGTGGGGGAAACAACCCTCTAACGCTCCGACACGCCTCGACCGGCCTGGATACGCTGCTGGTAATAATTATCAAGGCCCTGGGTCGGTCCCTGGTGTTAGCGCGTTCATGCAAGAGAACCCCTGGATGCCGGGCACCAGCACAGCCGATTTCGTGACAGGTCGAGGTGCCCCCAGTATGGCAGATATCATGAATCCGTATCTAGGCGGTAGTCTCCCGAGGACATCTACGCTGCCGGGCGCTAATGCGTTTAAGCCACAGAATCCATGGATGCCGGGCACCAGCACAGCCGATTTCGTGACAGGTCGAGGTGCCCCCAGTATGGCAGATATTACATCTCAGTATCTCGGCGGGACTCAGCCAGCAACGTCTCATTTCTCCCAGGCACCTGCCGTGTCTAACCCCGTGGCGTCTGTTGCCCCAATAGGTCCGACCCACACAGGCGCGGTGCAGGAGTCAAATCACGACCGGCTAATGAAGAACCAAGACCCTGGCAACGTCGCTAACTTTGGCGTGCAGATGCCCTACGCTGGTGGTGGATCATTCCATAACACAGCACAGAATGTAGCACGTAACTTCGCTGCCATGGCTGGGCAGAACCAGAACCGACGCCCTATCATCGGCAAAGATAAGAACGGCAATCAGGTCATCCTTGGGTACGAGACGGTAAGTCCAGCCCAACTAACCATGGACACCATCGGGCAACAGCTAAACATCAACGCTGAACGATCTCAACGCAATAGCGATCGTGCATCCAAAGAGCGAATGATGAGAGAGATGCTCAGTGCGTTCACCAACAATCGTCCTCCGGCTCCAGTGCCAGTGGGTTCTAGTGGCAGGTTCAATGCACCGCAGCTAAGCAGTCTACCTGTTGCAGTGCAGAACATCCGTGGTCCCGGTGCTCAACTCACTGGTGACCCCATCGCAGACAAGCGTAACATCGCACTAGCCAACGCTCGCAATCGTGCTGCACAGGCGTATCGACGAAAGACTATTGGCGAGGATATATCTACACACGACCAAGCCAACGCCGCCGCCGCTGCACAACAGCAGACACGAGATCTACTCGCTGCGGTTGGGGATCGACGACTTGCTTTAGGGCAGGAAGCTAATGACAACTCGACACTCATGCGACTGATGGGTCTGCTCTCATAAGGAATAGGTTATGTCGTTTTACAGTGACTACAATCGGCCCAACCAAGGCCCGATGCCAATCCGTAGCTACTCGACTCCGGTAGCGCCGGGGGTTCCTCACGGAGCCCAGAAGGCTGCAAATATCAACAACTACATGGGGTGGCAGGCTAGTAACCCAAGTCCAGGTAGACAAATGGGTCCAGCGAGCAACTGGGGAATGGGGCAATCTCAGGAATCTAATAGTTCCGGCGGTTCATCCGTCCCTGGTGCTGGTGCCGCTGGTTACGGCTGGGGCATTAATACTGGTGGTGCTACGCCCGCACCGAACACATCTGTCTGGGGTCAGAACGCTGGCAACGCACCCTCTCACGCTGCACAAGTAGCACAATCCCAAGCAGCGGAACAAGGCTTCACGGCAGCGGGTGATCCCCTCAAGCAGTATCAGTCTCCGGGTCGTTCGCTCGACCCAGGTTCACAGGTGCTCGCAGACCAGCGTAACCTTGGACAGTTCGCAGACACGTACGCACAGATTGGTGCTATCCCTCATCAAATGAGCCTGCAGGATGCGACGTATAATCGTGCAGGACAAGAGATTAACAACGCCTCTGCGTACACACAAGCCAATGCGTTACGACAACTACAAGGTGCAGAGTATACCGCACAGAACCAGCGACAGAATGACGTACTCACTCTGTTACAAAGCATCTTAGGGTAATAAATAATGGTAAATCCATTCGCTGAACCTATCAACGCTATCGTTGCAGCTAAGAGGCAGGAAGATGCTGAATACGCAGCAGCGGAACAAGCAAAGGCGAAGGCAAAGAGTGATGCACTGGCGAGGCAGCGAGTTGATGATGCGGCGTGGTTTAATGCGGAACACGCACGAAACGTAGCACGGACACAGCAAACAGGAAACAA
>Ga0080013_1001154_pt1 | contig 35886 bp, 16 predicted proteins | sample ETNvirenome_6_85_FD_69236 | JGI IMG/M metagenome (GOLD analysis project Ga0080013, IMG submission 69236) | Marine viral communities from the Pacific Ocean - ETNP_6_85 (SPADES assembly) (version 2) | ecosystem: Environmental > Aquatic > Marine > Oceanic | place: Pacific Ocean | collected 2013-06-19
CATCGCATCAAAGTATTCTAATACCTTTTCACTTTTTATAAAAAAGTTCCTGTGTTTTCTCAGATCGATGTGATCACACAAAATGATCTCACCATCCAAACTAATTAGTGTTACTCCAGTTATAGAGGTACTTATATCTAAACCTAATATCATTTAAATATTATATCATATAATATATTAGATATCAAGCTTGAGTTTAAAGGTAAAATCACGGGTTGCAGTTTTATGTACGGGCTTTGAAACTTTCGCGATTCCAATTAAATTTTTATTCTCGTCAAATATTCCAACTTTAGAAATATAAGTTTCCTTTACAAATTCCTGCGGAGTTGTATATGATGAGCTTACAATGTTGTTAATTGCTATATCATCTCTCTCTTTGTAACCCTCGGGAGAGGAAACAAATAAAGAGTCCATAGTTTTAGATGTTTTGTTGAGATAAGTTGGATTATTAGAATGATTTAACTCACCTTTGGGCGCTCGACATAACATAGTTAGTATGTTTGTATCTGTCGAGCCGGCAAATTTAACCTCAAAAGAAGAACTTAATAGAGTGCCCGCTGAGTATGTCGTGTTGCCCTGCAATCCGCCGCCAAAGTATATCCATTTAAAGTCGTCGGCGCCTACTGTTTGATCGTAATCTTCAATTGCCGTCAAACTTCCTACTGACCATGCTCCGGTTAGAGCCAGGAATCCTTCATTATATAAAGCCACGCCGGCAACTTTATTATAGTTTGATCCGGATGGAAAAGTTTGTCGCAGTTCTCCGTTGCCAGCCTGATCCGCTAGCGTAGCATATTTTACTCCATCAATATAGATATTCAGTTCTATAGATTTTTTATTAATATTATTATTATAAAATATACTTGGTATATCAATTAAGTTTATAGCTTGTGTTCCCTTATCTCCCAGAGACGACGAAAACTCATAATGAGGTGAGATGTTAGTATAATAATTTAAAATATTCTTAAGAGGAGAGACATATTTTCTAGTTGCGCCTTCAGAATAATAGAATCTAGATATACTGGCGCTCAAAGGATAACTGGAGGTTATTGTGTCTCCATACTGAAACTGATCGATATCAAAAAAGTTAGATGTTGATATAGTTTTGAAACTGGACAACGTACCATCTTTAACTATGAAGGGATATATTAAGGATCCTGCTGGCCTGTTTATATTGTATTCATACAACGAAACAGAACCTGATGATATATTTTTAAGCTGAAGCCCCGACAAACTACCAGTTATGTTTGGATCATTGTTATAAAAAACGTCATTGTTATAAATGAAAAATGATGAGGAGGGATGTGAAAACAGAGTGTTTGTAATCACATCCCCTTTTTCAAATTTAAACAAATACATTTTAGTAGTCTAGACGGACCCTTAGTGTTAATTCGTTGGTCGGATCCTTCTTGAGTGCTTCTGATAGTTTTGCAACGGCGAGAAGCTCATTCTTGTCGTTGTACAACCCGATAGAAGTGACGTAAGAAACTGGAGTGTCATCAAAGTCGTTCTTGACAACCAACTTACTCCCGCTTAAGTAGGTTGGGTTGGAAGAGTAATTAAACTCATTAGAATTCGCGCGGCAGAAGTAGATTGAAGAGTTAAGCTCTGTGGTATTGTTGAAGTCCAAGTTGTACCATCTGTTACGGAGACCTGTAGAACTAGATTCAATCGTGCCGCCGGTTAATACTTGGTTGATTGAGGCGGTGCCTATGGAAACATTCATGGGGCCAAACTCCCCATCAAACACAGAAGCAGTTAACACTGCAATTCCAGCTTGATAATAAAGATGTCCGACGGCACTACTAGTAGTTATGCCCGTTGAGGAAGTATAAAGCAAGCCATATTCCCCAGCTGGTGAGTTAACTTTGTATTCAGTTAGTGCATTGTAGTCAGAAACGGTTTCAATATCAGACGGAGCCGAATTGGCGCCCCCGGTTAAAACTTGCAAAGAAAAACTTTGTTTCTTAACTTCATCTTTTGTGAGAAGTCTAGCCAGTGAAATGAAAACACACTCTTGCATCTTTGTGCCGCCCGCAGATATATTCCCATCTTGATCAAATTCTTGGATGTTTCCATTTACATCCTTTTCAACTAGAATTTGAGCCATTTGATTATAGATATTGATTTTTTTGGTGTTCTGAACGCTGGCGGATCCGGAGAGGCCAGAATTGGCTGAATATCCAACTGTTGTGTCAAAAATATGATTAGCCGAAGAACTTAAATAGGGATAGTCATATACCGACTGGAACATTCCGTGGGCGTAGTTTTTGATATTTGTTCCGTCGCCCGATTCCGTATATGTACCGGAAACAATTGTACCAGTAATAGGTATCGCCTCGTGTAATTTTGAAACTGTTCTAGCGACGTCAGAATCAAAAAATCTTTTAAAAGTAGCAGCCATTTTAAACCTCTCTATAATATATTAATCTTTCTTTAAGAATCTTATTGGGATATCAATTCTGTATCCAGTTGACACACCCGTAATTCTAATAAATGTATCTATGAACTTTACAGCTACAGAATTTTTAGTTCCGGTAGAACCGAACAGATCAAAATAATAATCTGATGAGAATAAATCATCAGATGCTTGTATTCTGAAATCGAGTCTGGTGCCGCGGGGGCCACTTATAACCTGATCCTCGCCGCCCGATTCACCTTTGACAACCGTATTATCATTAGAAATTACAAACCCGCCTCCGGAAATGTTTGAAACTTGATAAGTTGCCATATTATCATCATCAATAAAACTTAAAGGAGCAACTTCGCTTGGCGAAGTTTTTGATGTTATTTTTCCTAAACGATTATCGATTTCAACTAGATAAAAGTTTTCCACCAAGTCACCCTGCAGCGCTCTCGTAGGGGGGATAACTGTTGCGACTGTATTCAATCCTTGATCTACACGCACAAAATTCGCTGTGGCCGGATCTAATTCAGTGCCAGAACCAAGAATCACGCCCTGCTCGGCAGTTGCTATGACGCCGTTGTCAGGTTTTTCTGTGTTTTCATCAACAGTAACAAGAAATGTGTTGTAGCCAAAATTTCCTGGGCCGCTAACTCTTTGTGTGATAGTTTGCTGTTCGTTGAGTTTTAAAACCGGTAAATACAATAAATCTGTTCTACTAATTGATAAGAGTTTTGAATGCATAGAAGAAGCATTATTTGTAAAGGCTTCCAATATTGGGGTTTGCAAGACTTCTAAATCGTAATAGGCAGATCCACTAGTATGGTTCTTGTTATAGTTTGCATAATCGATTTCATCATCACCTAAAGCAAATTTTGTAATCTTAAAAGATCCATCCCCCCTTGCTAAACGCATTCTGCCCGTATCGGTCAAAACAGCGTCAAGTATTATATCACCAGAATTATCTAAAAATCCCATATTTTCTCCTCCAAAACTTAATTAGTTTTATTTCTTATGTAATTAAATAGTTCGCTTTTATCTAAATCAAACTTGAAATCAACAATTAGCTTCTTACCCGTCTTTGTTGATGTAATTTTTGTTCTAAATTGCTTACCAAACACGCTCTTCTCTTCCAAGCCTAAATTGATACTACTAACATCTTCAATTTTTGTTGTTTCATTAAATTGTTCATCCGATAAGTAAGATTGTCTTATTGTCGGCTCTATTTTCAAAAATCTTCTAAATTTCTTACTCGGTATAAAAGAATCTTTAATAAATTCATATTCTTCTATTATTGGTAAATAGGTCCCATCTTCAAAAACATTCCTCACTTTAAACACTGGTGTTGGATTTGATATAGAACCATGCACATCTAGTGTTCTAAAAGTATAATAGTAATCCACATTAGGCTGAAGGACGTCAATAAACGTTGCTGAATCTGATCTTTTTTCTCCAAGTGATGTGGTTTGAAGTCTGACGGTCGCCCGGGAGAAGTCTGCATAACTTGATGGCCTAAAATCTATACGGAATATTTGATAAAAAGAAGGTAAATCATCTTTCTTATAATGAATGAGTTGATCAGATTGCGGAGGAAGATCAAGCTTCTTCTGTTGGGAAGTCATGACTGCTCTGAAGTAGGACGCGTCTGAGGGGATTATTGATATTGGTGATTGAACCGTGTCTCCGGTTGTCGGAGTAAAAGACATTTTCATAATATTTGGATTGTCCTTCACAGGATAGAAATAAATATTCGGAGATAACGGGGGGCTATCTAGAATTAAGTTATCTCTTATTCCAAGTCTTATTTTTGCAATTTTAACTGATGCCTTTTCTTTAATCTTTCCGCTAACAGAAACCATTGGACGCGTATCTCCAGTAAGGATGACGGAGACGCCGGATTCGCCGGGCGCGCCATCGCCGCTAAAGTCAAAGGTTTTGTTAATAATCCCACTTAGACTCTCTACAGCTAAAGAATCATATATATATTGATTTCCAACAATCATCGCAAAAGCATAAAGATTGTATGTATATTGCTTTGAATATTTTACTTGTGTATCAATAAAATCATAAACATTAGTTATATCATTAAAAATAAATATATCTTGAATTACGTCAGTATTATTTTCAGATTGTTGGCTCGATAATGCTTTCTTTTCTATGGCGTAACAAAGGATTTCGTTGTGGCTCTTATCTCCTTTGAGAATATCAAAAAAGTTTCTTCTCTCTCCACTTTTGGTAAAACTTTTTATTTTCTCGGCTATAGCTGATGTTCCGATAGATTTTAAAAACTCTATACTAACCTCATCTTCCGAAAAAGTATCTGAAAAATTTAGCATGCTCTTTTCGCGGATTGCGATCTGCGCAGGGGTGAGGGAATCATTAAATGAATAGGGAGCATCAGAGGAGGGGCTTGAGAAGTTGTTAAAATTAACTTGAAAGTTTGTTAATGAATTTAAGAAATCTTCTACTTCCAATATCTGAACATCTGTTTTTCTGGTTGTCTTAATATCTATCGACTGGGGGGCGCCATCGTCGGTGCGCGTTGGAGATGTAATTGCTTTATTTTGAAGTGTAAAATCGTAACTAAAAGATTTCTTAAAGGAAAAATCTTCATTAAAGTTCTGACTTAAAGACTTGATGGTTTCTAGGTAGATGTTAGAATTAGCAATATTCCCTGCTAGTGTTGAGGGGTTTGAAATTGAAAAACTAACTTTATTAAAAAATGGAACATAATTTAAATTTCTTTTATAAGAATCATATAAATTATCAAATTTCTTATCTAAATATATTGTTTTTTGATCGGTGGAAAATGAATCGAGTTCGGACCTTCGCCTAGAGACATTTCCTTTTCTTATTTGATCGGAATAATTTCTGAAATATTCTTTTTGTTTTGCGAATTCTTCGGCTCTGGCTTCGCGCCAGGACTCGCTCTCGGGGAGGTACCCTGGATATAGCTGCCGTCCTATGTAATCATGTTTTTTCAAGAAGTGATTTACCGATTCATTTTCAGTTCCATTGAATATATAAAAATTAGGAAAGGTTGTTTCTGCATACTGGCTTGACGCAAATGCGATCCCGCTTGAAGCTCTTTCATAGTCTTCTATATAAAAGTTATATTGATTCTGTATGTCGTAATATGGGAAAGCTACACTGCCGTTTAACTCACTAGATTCCGCCAAAGTCAAAGGAATCTCTATGTCAGTTCTATGGTCAAAGAAAACGGCCGGGTTCAAAATGTTATTGAACTCAACGAGATCTGGGCCCAGATCTGGGGACTCGTCTGGATCTGGGCGCGGACCTCCTTCTAAAAGGCTGTCGAAGGCGCTGGGGGCGAGCTGCAGGACCTTAACTGAATCAAAATTAATTTGTTGAAGATCTCCATTGTTATCTCTTTTCTTAAAAGAAAATCTCCCTCTTAGAAATTGTACAAAGTTTTTATAAGCTATAAACAGCTTTTCTTGATCGAATCGTGCAACGTCGCCCGGGCTGATGCCAAGCCTTTCAAAAACATCCTCAATTGTTAAAATCGGCGGTTCGCCACCGGTCAAAAGAGGGTTGTTTATGGAAAATTCTGGAGGAAAGTGGCCGGCCGGAATGCTTCTTATTAATTCTCTGCTTAAATCTTGATCCGTAATTACTACATCTGTAAGCGAGCTTTCGCTAACTAAATTCAATGAAACAACTCGGTTCTCTTCGGTCAGCTGAATAGTTCGGGTCGTAAAGCCGATGCCGGATCCCAGGGAATAATTAATATAAATTGGCCTATTCAAATCGGCCACAACAACAGCCTGCACCAAGTCTTCTGGCCCCACTTCTGTGCCAGTCGCTACTCCAAACGCCTCTATCAGAGTCCCGGGAGGGGAGGGGACGCCGTCAGAATACGCAACGATTACAGCGGCGCCGGGTGGGGCTTTTATTCCGATTACCCCCTGTGTTTCCAAGAGGGACTCCCCTTCTTCTACGGCATTCAATAAATCATTTAATCGCTCATTGACAGCATTTTGCATACTTTCCAGATTGATTTTTTCTTCTTCTGATATTTCATTATAGAAAAATGCATCAGATTGGTCTTTATCAAAATCACCTGTTAAATTACGATAAAAATAATTCGCAGCTAACTTTTCTATATTAACGAAATCGTTTAAGTTGAAAGAAGCGGTGAACATATATTCGTTTCTTTGAAGGTATTCAGTAGTACTAATTGGAGCGCTTCGTACGATTGAGAATTCTGATATGGGAGATCTTAAATCTCTACCTGCTTCTGATTCATTGAAAGATCTTGTATTTGCGCCCGTTCTTTTTAATCTCCCGCGGGCCTCTTCAAGAACACTCAACTCCTCTGGCTGTCTGTTATCTCTCGTCGCGTATACATTTCCTAAAATATGCCGCAATCCATCTGCTGATTGATTGGCTGTATTTATATCAAATATATTTCCCTTCTGTCTTTCAGACAGGGGGTTCCCTACAGTTGAGGTATCAAAAATAGAAAGTGTTTTCTTTTTATTAACAGGCATTTAATTTTTTATTCCGTTGTAAGTTGGACTTCTTCCTGCCCGGGAATTTCTGTGAATGGGCTAGCAAATGAGGAAAATCTAGACGAAAACTCGTGTCGAGCATTTTGAACATTTAGAATAAATAGAGAATTAATAATATTGAAATCTAGATTTGCATACTCTTCTGCCGGTACTTTGTGATTATTGTTTCTCCTGATTCTGCAAAGAACCTTCTCTACAGACGGGGAAAGCGCTATTAAGTTTTCGAAAGTGAGTTTTGTCCAGTTGGAACCTTTAACCTCTAAGTCCCCCTTCACATTTTTAGTAAAACCAGCAAAAAACTCTATATCATACAATAACTCAAAATTAAACTTAAAGATAGAATAGTTTAGAAAGTTAGTTAAAATATCTGAAACATTATATAATAAAACATCTTCTCCTATTATCGTTATTTCTTCAGATCCCCCAGAAGCAGTACTTCTACGGAACCAATCAAAAGTTAAAGAATCGATATTTCTTACAAACCCACATATACTCTTGAGTTGCAGTGGAAGATTGTTGAGAGCGGCCTGGAACTCGGTATCAGTTACGGTTCCGGTTCTTAAGAAAAATTGCCCTTCCCGGCGCACAGAATCGCCCGTTACTAAAATAAAATCTTCTAAACTTTTTCGATCAGAGGGGTCGGTAGAGCGAATTGATGGAGGGATATATTTAATCTTTCTTAATACATCGGCAGCTGTGCGACATTTTGAAATAATATAAGGTAGTTCTAATAGATGCTGATTCGTGGTAAATTCAGAAAACAATACCGGGTTCCAAGAATATCCTTGTATCTCTTTCAGGAGGGATAGATTAGTCAACTCTAAAATCTCTTGCGATATCTGCTGTTGACCTCCTATATAAAATTCAGAATCTACTAATCTTATTAGTGAATTTGATCCACCACCAGATAAAAGCGCTGATTCAGCACCCTCTCCAGAGGCGCCCGTAAATGAAACTGTTTGTATATTGAAGCGATTTGCTAGATATTCAGTAAATATCTTTAACAATCCTAGCTGAAAAGTATCATTTTCATTGGGTACGCTTAAGTGATAACTTTTTATAATTCTTTGTGATTGATCGTATGTTAGGTATCCCAGATGGTCTAGTAGGATGATCAATTCATTAATTGAATATTGAATCGGATCCCACTTGGATAAGCTTTCATTCTGAAGGAGATTGACCATCGGATCTCTTTTATCTTTATTGAAAATAAAAGAAGGTGTATATGATTGCAAAATATTATTTATAAAACTAAATTCTCCTATTGATTCCAAATCTGAAAGTGCCTCAATATTATAATATTTTCTCGCTTCGTTTAAAACCCTCGTAAAGAGATCATCTAAACTAACGCTATTCAACAAAGGCGTTCCCTCCAAGGGGGGATCTTTTTCGGCGCCGCCGAGAGGAAGAGGAGATACGACTTCTATAGAAAAGTTGCTATTCTTTCTATTATCCAGATCGAATATCTTACCTCTATATGTTTTTTTCTTATTAACAAACGCCCGGGGCGCAGATGTGATTGCGCTGGTGGATGCTTGAGTATCACCCAACAACTCAACTCCTGACGCATTAATGAGATCGATTAAGTTTTGCTTAATTAACCTCATAAAATCTAAAATATGATTATAGGTTTTAGAATTTGCACCAAGCTCTGGGTTTAACATATTTGCTATATTTCTAAACGATACACTTTCTCCAATATCAAAGATTGAATATAAATCATCCTTGATGAAGCTTATCAAAGTATTCCAGAAGTTCTCTCCGGGGATTCGAAATATTTCTTGAATTATATTTGATAACCCTTCTTTCCCTATCGGCCTTTGGTCATAAGTAAAAGCACGATTAATAATTTTTTCTAAAGTTGAAATATAAAAATCTACTCCCCAGACCAAGCTTAAAAAGAATTGTCTAGAGTTATCCTCAATGACCAACGTGCCTTCATAGGTAATGATGTCGTGTGGGGTATCTTGAAAATCCTTATCATTATAACCGTATATTAAAAAATCCTTAGTTGAAGAAAAATCAGCAGTTAAATCCGATATGGTTTCTGTGTCTGAATCAACCAACCTTTCTCTATAAACATTGTTACACAAACTACCGCCTAACTTTTTAAAAACCTCCACCCTTTCAACACTTATCCTCTTTGCCAACTCGTTAATGGCGCCTTCGGAAAGTAAGTTGGTTATTTCGGAAAAATCAGATTGATATTTAACATAATTCCTGAGATTGAAAGCAAAACAGCCGGTTAAATTCTTTCTAGGGTTGTCTATTGTGTGTCCAAGAGAGCCAAACAAGGAACTTTTAGTCGGATCCAGTAAAGATCTTATTTCTTGTCCGGATGTCTTTGTCAAGATCTCCGAAAAAGCGAACTGATCGTTCGGCCGAAACAAACTAAATGTCATCTCATCCTGCTCAGTCGGAAACAGAGAGGACATTCTATAGTCATGAACTGAAGTTGAAGCAGGAGAGTTATTTTCTAATATTTTTTGAAAAGTAAAAGATTGAAAATCATCAAAAAGTTCATTCATTCCGACAAAACTCTCTCCAAGCTCTGTCACAGCTCCCGAGAAAACGGCGTCCGGAAGAGAGGAATCCAATCTAGTTGAAAGCACTTCTGAAACATATCTTTCTATGTCAAAGTCACAAAATAACAAAATGCCGAGCGCCTTCTTAGAATCTAAATCTCGGACACCTATTTTTCGAATTTCTCTCTGCGTTATTCTCAATGGAGAAATATAAGTTTTATTGTTAAAGGTATTTATTGTCGGATCAAAAAATAATGTATTTTGAGAACCATCTTCGGCGGCGACTGAAAGGGACTTAAGTCTTTTGAATCTAATCTCCTCCCGGGAAGGCCCTGAACCTCGGGCGCTCAGTTGCGCGGTGGCACCATGGGCAAAACGAGACAAGGAAGCATTTCCGATAATGGAGCTTAGTTCTGTATCGCCAAACTGATTGCCGGATGTGGTTGCTCCAGTTTTGTAGATAACTATTGGCACAACGCTTAAATAATCTTTTACAGTATCATCGTTGCTGAAAGAGCCGAAAGGTATTCGAAAGGATTTTAAATCATTTATCGCTGTCTGTATATTGATTCTAAAACTATTTTGTTCTCCCTCTATCTCAACACTTTCTAGGGTGACTAGAGGGGTCATTCTCTTTTTGAGCACTTGTTTTGTGTAGTCAGTAGCCATTAGCAGTCTTCCCTATCTATTCGGACAACGCCGTCGCCTCCAGGGATTAGTAGATTCCTTCTGGGGGTAGCTACTTCAAAGTCTATTACCGGATCATCAAATATCACATTACCAAACTTGTCTTTCGGCAAGAGAGATGAAAGTCTAGGGATTCCAATGTGATGATCTGTTTTGATGTCGAAATAATAATCGACATTCAGATTGGTTAGTTTTGTTTTCGATGTCTCGTCAGTTTGAACCAAAAACCCTTCTTTGTCTATGTTATTTGACCGATCGGCCAGGAAAGTCATTCTTCTCTCGCCACCGTCAGTTACCTCAAAGAACTCAACTTCTACTGATTCATTGCTATAATCGGTATTTTCTTCATCAAAAGCAAATATTAAAGTATTTTCTGAAACTGTAATATAGTGAGAATCAGGGAAAACTTTTGATACCAGAGGAGGGCGCTCAGAGTCTGATAGGTTGATTCTTTCTTTTGGTTGGGATAGTAATTGTGAATTTTGTACTTTTGGTTTGATCGTGTATAGAGAAGCAGATAACTGAATATGAGATATATTCTGTGTTGATAAACTTCGGCCTCTTTCGTCAATAGGGGTAAATGTTTGACTAGAGGAGCTAAGCTCTCCTTGGAGGATTGTGAATTTCCAACTGGGAGCTGAAGATGACATTGCAATAGAGGTTCCGAGCGGGAAAGCCAAGAACGATGGATTTTCTGCTTCTAAATTAATTGAAGCAAATTCAACTTCCTTTGTTGCATTTAAGCTAAAGACAGAATCTTTAATTGTTTCTTGGATCATTTTCTGTCTTTTTCTTATAATCTCATCGACACTCTCAACAGAACTTTGCACTTTCAAACTTGGCGTTTCATCCAATATTCTTGCTTGTGCATCTTTACTTGCTTCCGTTACGCCGCCATAATCCGATCCATATAAAACATCATCATCGTAAAAAGAATAAAATGTTGGTTTAAACTTTCCCTTTGATAAGAGGTGTTTCCCGAACGAAGTTAGCTGGATATCTAATACTTCTTGATTTGAATCAAAAAAACTCATTTTTTATTCTAATTTTTTAATATTTCCTTTAACTTTATTAAGGTTGCCGCGAGACGTTCCTATCGTTTTATTTTGATCTATATCAGTTAAACCTTTTAGTTTCTGAGGTGTTAGGCCAAGAGGTTGATCTTCATTATTTGTAGAGTCTAGTAAGTCAAATGCTGATCTTTTTAAAGTTGTAGGCACTGAAATATCAATTTTCTCCAGGGCACCAAACCTCTTTCCTAGCGTTAGTTTAGTATCTAATTTAACTAGTTCTACCATGGAAAAGTAGTCATAAGGCCAGTTATAGGAAGCGGGAGCGCGACCGGAAGTTTCGGTATCCGGATAACTAATTTTTTCCATTAGCGGGTATCTGGCAACCAACTCTTCATTTTCTTGCGGGATTGAAGCTAATTTATCAAAATAGTTATTGTGGGCGCGCTGCTTAACTTTAAAAACAAACCACCTGACGTCACGGGATTTGTCGTCTATAGAAAACATAGGAAACTCAAATCCAATATTAGCAACAGAATTATCGGTACCATTATTGATATCATGAGTAATTTCCGAGTTCTGAATCTTAAATCCCCTAGTAATATCAGAATCCAACTCAGTTGAAGAAGGGGGCAAGTTCTGCCATATGTCTGATAGGTCCTGTTTTGAGAATGTGTGATTAAATTCAAATATGTACATTGCGACCGGCGTAACTTCTTTATAGGTTAAAAAGTCAAATTTGGGAGGAAGAACATAGTTATTCATCTTACTGACCATATCAACAACAGAGGCGCCGGCTTTATAGGGGCGATCCGGATCTAGAGCCTCTCCATTTATCTGTTTCCTGGCATCATTTATTACCGGTGGCTGTATTTCGAAAAACTTTCTATTGTCAGAAGTAACTGTTTTAACAAATGGAATTGCGATAATTGCTTCTTTGGCTTCAAAAGATTCTTTCAATTGCCCTATTTCTAATCTTTGATTTCTCATCCCCAGAACATCCGCTAGCGAACCTGTGGTTGTACTAAAGAATGGCGAAACAGAAATGTTGACTGTTCCCAATGCTCCGGGCAGGGCGCCGTATTGATGCCACATTCCAACAGAATAGAGAGAAGAGTCTGCCCCGGCCGGGACTGTTGCGGAGCGCGCAGTGAAATCCAATATGGGAGCTTGCCATTTCGGCTGTATTACTAAACTATATTTAGGATCGCCAATCGGCATCGTTATGTCAATGGGGTTTTTAGAGGTTTCGCCCAAGTTTCCTAATGATACATCAAGTTTTGTTGAGGCAACTTTCGCAATATTAAAACAATCAGTAAATTGAGGAAACTTATTTCTTATCTTTCCCTCGCTTGGTGCGACTTGTCCTAGCGAATCTATGTGACTGGATGTTAGACCGGAAATAATATCATCCATACTTGGGGAAACGCTTGTTGCTGTATAACTTAATCTTATTGTTTTTATTGTTTTGTTTCCTGAGTTTTCAGATTTGCGATAAAATGGCGCATATAAATTATTGTTGGGCGACGTCGGCGTTGCGCTTGAATCCCAGACCCAAGGACCGTAAGAGCTGGTTCTAGAGTAGTTTTCATATCCAATATCGATATTAAGATCCATTATATAAGTCTTCCCTACCTCAAAGGTATCTATTCTATTTTCCGGGTTGGATATTAAGACCCCGCTCTTATTCGAATCTATAAATACATTTAATGACTCAGCCAAAAAGTTATTAATGGCATTTTCATAATTTTTAGTAAAAGTTCCGCTGATTGCTGCCGAGTTTGAAGTACTTGCCTCTAGCAAAGATTCAGAATCGTAAATTATATCTCCAGAGCGAACATTAAAATATGAAGATGGTTCTAAGATTGATTCAAATGGCAAAAACTTGTAGTAAGAAGAAAAGTCTTGACCTCCGTCAATAAAATAAAGCGGGGAGGGGTTGTTATAGGAAACCCCCAAATAAGTCTCGGCGGTCGTGGGGGGTCCTGATGAGGCGGTCAAGACTGGATATGGCAATGATATTCCTGACTTGATTGAATTGAATAATATTCCCGGACTAAACAATGGCGTTTGAAGCACTCGGAAAGATCCGGTACCCGGGGAGCTTAAAGCACTTCCGTATGATTGAGAGAAAATCGTAGAAATTTGTGCTGTTCTTTGTTCCGGATAGAAACCCTCATAGGGCAAAAACTTCATTATTGATTTACAAGATAGAGTAATCTGATTTGGATCTGCACCTTCAATTCCACTGTGGTCGTTTCGCAGAATATCAAAATATTGTAAGAAATCTGAATTTGAATATTCTTTTAAGAAATTAGGATTATCACTGGAAGATAAATTAGTTTCACCACCAAGTATAGAGAAGTAATTATCTAGCTCGATAAATGGATTTTCGCCGGATGCTAAATATTGATCAACGTGATCTGAAATTTTAAACTCTGGGATGATTGTATGATCTTGGCCGACCAATCTAATTTTTTCTTGATAAGCATCATAGTCAGAATAATAGAAAGGATTCTTGCCTGCTTGTGAGCCGGCATCCCATTGAGTTACGCCAACAACATACTTATTAACAGTATCCGCGTCGACACCTCCGGATAAAATAGGTCTAGCATATAATGGAGAAACTAGTATATCCGACTCTGAACCTGCAGTATTTGTTTTAAAGAAAAGAGTTCTTGGGTTTTGTAATTCTCCTGTTCCGAATACATCAACAACAGTGTTAGCGCCGGAAGCAGTAAGGGGATAGACCGGCCCATCCGATGAAGATACTTCGGAATCCAGCGCCCATATACTTGCGGTGGGGAATGTGATCCCATAGGAGCCTACAAAATCATTCTGGGTTCTACTGGTTCTAGATGAATTCCACCAATCGATTGTAAAGTTTGTCCTTCCTCTGAACTCTTTCAAGAAAGTATTTTCTGCTTTTGGATATATTGTTTCTTCGGAAGACAGAGAAACAAAACTAACATTTCCTATTCGGTTAGCACTTAAATAGTTCTTCTTGATTAAATCATAGTTTCCAAATATCTCCTTATCTTTATTCAACAAGGAATTAAGCTGTTTATTCCCATAGAAAAACTTATTATTTAAATAAGAATATTTGTTATCAACGATTCTCGCGTCACGTTCATCCAGACGAACTGATATCGCATGCTCAAACGGTTTAAACTTCTTGAGAATAGGAGACTCATTAAAGGAATAGTTCGTTTCGGGACGATCGCCAGCTACTGAATTTATAATATTATTTTCTATTTGCCTCTTAACAAAATGATTTCTATTATCTGTTATTTGTTTAAACGTTGGATATCCATAGGGTCCATTAAAGAAATAGAGATTGTACATCTGATTTGCGGCGGTGGTGCCGGCTGGGAAGGTGTCGAAATTAACATCTTGTACTAAATTAAAAATAGAATTATATTCATATATGTTGCCACGGTCGTCGGCATCGGTTAAGAAATAGAAGTCTTGATTTGACGTCCTCTCCCAGAGAGTCAGCAATGATGCTGTTGGGAAACTCGTCGATGTGGTACCACTTGGGATTGTATATCTACAAGTTTTTAACCCGGGATCGGCAAAAACTCCAGACATTGAAGCTGTAATCCAGGCATAATTCGCATCAGATCTGGGAATCTGGTGTGAAACAAAAAAGTTATCGTATATTATCCCAGTTGAATGGCTTAATGCATTTCTATTGGTTTGCTGGTAGGAAGCGGTAGCGTTATAATTTAGGGCGCTGACGGAGCCAAATACAGAATCTATACCATAAAGCCCAGAGTGTCTAGAGAGCAACACTCTCAACCCATCATTTTGTGTATGGATGTTAGTGCTCATATTCACGCGGGGTCCAGAACCGGTGAAGTTGTTGTTCCCAGATCCGCTTGAGAGAAGCACAGAGGTATTTCTAAAGGGAAGAGCGTTATAGGGGGATAGTTCTTCTGCGGCGGGCTCTAGATATCCCCTAGAAGTGATTTCAGGGCCTCCGGGTGCAGCAAAAAGATTAACAATAATTGTCTGGTTTGAAGTTCTTGTTGGTAAAGTGGCGTTTAGATAAGGAGAAGATATCCCTCTATTGAACTTCCAGATTTCAGTCTGCGTAAGAATAGATCCGGTGTTCTCTTTAAACCATAAATTATTTGTTGTTCTCCCATTAGTCATAACAACTTCATAGTTCTTTGTAAAGTTGCCCAAAACCGAAGAGGCTGTCGAATATTGAATATTCTTGATGTTTAGAGGTCTTTTAGATATTTGGTCTCGGTAAAACCTTGCTCTAGGCGTATCTTTATCGTGGGTGCCGTCAGATGTATATGTTGCATCAACTACTCCTATAGATGCAGTTCCTAGTGTATTGGACGGAAGAATAAAAAATCCTTCCGGCCTATTCGATTGTTGATCGGTACCGGTGTTTAAAGCAATGTGACGATAAGCATTCCCTCCTACGTGAGCATCCGTAAAAGGACCCTGCAAGGGGTTGTTTTTATATTCATAATATAAATCATCGTGAATATTATTTATTTCTATGTTTGAAACAAAGTTTGCCTGAAAGTCTTTCGCATAACCAGTATCGATCGACGAACTCCAGAGTGTAAAGGGTGCTAGCAATGCCCCCTTACCATAAGAATAGTCTTCTTGGCTTTCTCTAGAGTTGGAAATCTTAAAGCGTTTTTTAACTTTCTTGTTCGGTCTTAAAACGTCTGTGCAATCTTCTTCGCTTTCAATATCAGAGCCCAGAGTTAGCAAATAGTCCCGGGATACAGATGCGGTAAGTGGTCCCGGGCCATCTACATCAACAATGGGTCCAAATTCTTGTAAAGCCGATCTCCAGTAACTTGATTTTCTTTGAGATTTCCCTTCTGAAAGATCATCTACTTTAAATCTATAGGGTGTAGAAAAACTTCTATTTAATGCAGAAATGGATGCAGATAAAATCTGATTTCTATTTGAATCAACATTAGCATCTCCGGAGGATATTACAGAATCAGTCCTATCTGCTCTTTCGTTCCACCATGGGCAATTAATGCTTTGAGAAAAAGGAATTGGGGCATGATTAAACTTCCAATTGTATAACTGCCTGTTGATTGATTCTAAGCCATCTTCTGGTTCAACTTTTTTGAACTCTAATGTTGGAAATTTATTTTTATATTTTGGACGTTCTAAGACATGTGATTCAATAACATTTAAAACATCTGGATTAAAGTTAGATGATTCTGGTATCAACTGATAGATTATTGAACTTAAACCATGATCGATCCACTTGTAAAAATTAATAAATCTCTCTACATCTAATTGATTTGATATCCTTTTAAAGAACAGCTCTCGTTGCTTTCTTAAGAACTTATAGTTATCACGATACCTGTTAACAGGATCTCCAATAAAGTTATTAAAATCTTTTACAGCTTCAAAATACTTTAGCATCTCGCGGCTAATAGCTGCATACGGAGATTTCTCTACTAGAAAATTATATTCTATAAATTGTTGATCTCTAGAAAATCTCTCTTCTTCGATCTCTCTCTTATTGAAAGTGATATCATTTTCTTTTGATATCTTATCGGGGGCCTCAACTCGATAATCTACTAGAAACTCATTCTTCAAAGAAGCGGTAAGGCTGCTAACAAAGTTAGAACCAGATGGAGGATAAAGGCCGCCTATTAAGCTCATCGGGTATCCGGAGCCGCTTACGCTCCCAGAGGAAAAATCCACCAGCTTGGAGAAATCAAAATTCCAATTAAATATTAAACTATTATTCTTATTTAAGTTTAGATTATAAAAGTTCTCGTCTAGATCATAAATATCCAAATAGTTTGTTGATGTGCCTAAATTATTCGAGTCGACGGCGTGTGCTTGGAGTTCGTTGTTTGTTATGTAAGAACTCCAAGCTCTAACATTGCCGAGCTTAATATCTGATTTGTATATATTAGCACCAGTTATGTTTGTATTGAGTGCGCCGGCATACACCCTTCGGGGTTGCTGCAGCAGGTTGTCTCCAGTTTCCAGCGTAAGAGCCCCTGTAACTTCAAATTCATTTATTATCTGGTCTCCATGATTATTAACACCATAAAAAGAGATTTCATAATCTATAGAGCCGGTTTTTTGCAAAAATTGAGCTGTTAAACTATCGGGGCGAACGCGGACAGCAAAGTTCCAATGACTTTCATCATATACATTAAAAAATAACGAAGAAGTTAAAGTAGGTATACTTGCGTTAGATGAAGTTAGAACAAAGCGCGCTGATTTTGATTCTGATAAGTTATCTCTCTGGAAAAGGACTCTTAAATCGGCGTTGTTAGTACCTGGACTAGTGGTGCCGTATGACACATCGGATATTGCATCTTGCACGCCAAATATAGAACCAGTTAAAATGCTAAACTGGTATATGTCATTAAGATCCCTGGTTTCTATCTGTGCGGGGAATATTACTTCTGCCTCCACCGTGAAAGAGCCCGATGAGTTCTGGGGGTATGCTGGAATATAAGCTTGTCTAGCCGAGGCAGTTGAGAAGTTATATACAACAGCTTCATTTCCATCCTTTAAATTAAATCTTAAAAACTTTCTCTTATTGTTTTTAGGTTCTCGGGTATTGTTGATATTAAACTTTGCCCGATCGGCATATTGAGTTATTGAAATTAAATCTTCGTCAACCCCAAACGTTCTTAAGACATTCCTAATAGATTTTTCAGTGCCCTTTGACTTAAGAATATAGCTTAAATTATTATATAAGTTTTGATATATTAGATTTTTAACATCAAAAAGACTTTTGCTAAATTCATAATTATCTTCTTTTGTTTTATTTGAAAGCTCCTCTAGAAGATTTGAATTTAAAAAGAGATCTTGTATGTAGATTCCTTTCTCCATGATAAGATTTCTAACAAAAGGCAATTGTTCTACATCGGAATTCTTAAATGGACCTTTATAATCTACATCTTTAGAGTGGTTAAAATAATCGATTTGACTTTGAAGCGAGTCAAAATAAGAAGCCATAATCTGAACTAACTTTTTAAGTTCATATCCAGCAGTATCATCCTCATCTAGTATAAATGAGGGGAACATCTTATAGAGAGACGCTTGATTTATTTCATCATATCTTTTTGCAAATTTTACTAAACTCTCTAAAGAGGAAACATAATCCGGATGATAACTATAAAGAATGGGATCTAGAAATTCAGTGTCGGCGGCGGTGCTGTCTACTATGGCTGATCCCGTATTTCTAGCCGTGGAAACGTAGTTTATATAAGATCCATTTGATAAACGGCCGGAATAATCTAAAATATTGGCATCAGTAACAGCTCTGCCGGTGATGCCTCCATTAAATTTGAAGTAAACACCCAGATCTGTGTTAGCAGTGTCGCTATTTGTGCCTCCATATACTTGGGTATACCAATTTCTCCCTATCTCCTCATCAGTCCGGAGAGTTTTCCAGTGCCTGAATTCGTCCAAAGAGCCCGATAGCTTGCCGGCGCCGGTTGATCCAGAAATGAGACCACCAATATTGGCGTTTATGTTACCTTTTATATCACCATATGAATTAGAGGAAGCGGTAGTCTGATAAACTGCTCCATCAATATACAAACTAGCAGTTTGAGATTTATAAGAAACAGCAATGTGTTTCCAGTTTCCTTCATATAAGGTGCTTTTTAGTGTCGTATCTCCTAATAGAATGTTTTCAGAGGTAGATCCAGATATCAGGCGTAGTCTAAACGGAGCCACAGCCGGGTCGTAGTATTCATACAGCTCAAGCGTGACTAAACCCTTGGTGGCAGATCCGGTTTCGTTGTTCCAATATTCTACTAAAACTTCATTTCGAGTTAAGCCGCTAGCTAGTGAGCCAGATTTCTTAAGCCAAAGTTCGGTTGTGAAGCCTTTTGTTGATAGATCGAGTGCTAAGTTGCTAGCTCTCGAACTGGCAGTGGCATATAGATTATTAAAATGTGGGCCGCCTTTGACAAAAACATATTCTAAATTATCTGAGATGCCGTAATTTGTATCAAAATCTCCCGTATTGGAGCCCCAACCGGCCGACGAAACTATTATATATCCATTTGTTCTAGGATATTTCTTATTAAAAACATGAAGATTATAAGCATTTGCAGAATTTAACCAATTTTCCTTCTCTTTACGAGAACCATCATAAGGATAATTTAATCGTATATTTTCAAAAGAAGTTTCTACATATTCCTCCGCTAAACCATATCTTACAAAATTTTGAAAGTTGGTATAATCAACGGGGGGAATAAATCGCTCGCGGTCTACCTCTAGGGAGTCTAGATAATCAAAAGATTCAAATGCTTGTCCTTCTAATTTTTCTAGTTTTTCTAAAGTATATTTTTCTGAGCTATTTTTAAATTTATCTTTTAAACTCATTCTAGAACTCTAAACTTAAAAACTTGGGGGTATTCATAGTAATTAGAGCCTTGCTTAATAATAAATTTAAACCCATAACCATTTCCTTCTTCTAATAAACTCATATCAAAATCAAAATAATTTCCGGATGCGTCGTAAGACATTAGAGTATTTTGTGATGAGCCTGTGCCGTATGATACTACGTCTTCCCCAGAAGCTAAAAGCTTGACTTTATAATATATATTTTCAATTGCAGTATTCTCAATATCAGTACTTGCTACGGTGTAAATTGTAGGAGACCAATCTTTATTTCGAGCGTAGAGCCTTATTCTTGCATCTTTTTCCTGTCTTGAATAATTATCTTTAAGATTAGTAACATCTAAAACATATTTTGGTAATGCATTATTGTTAGCAACACTAATTTGATTTACTTTTATTGTCCCAGTAAAGAAACATGTTGTTAAAGTAGAATCAAACCATCGATCATAAACTGTTGAGGCAGTGGTGGCTAGATCGAAAGATGCAGAATACGTACCAGTGCTAACATATCCTCCCGTAACCGGGTAGTTGACAGTAACATTTGAAGACAATTCGGTACCACCAGATGAAGCATCAAAAATCTTGACATATATAGCACCCTCTTCAATTGAAGGGATGTTTCTCAAGTCGCCTCTAAATCTATTATAGAGATAAACAGTATTGAGATTTTCTGCAGCAGTTAGAAGAGAAGACGAAGCATAAAAGCTTCCTCTCTCGTCTTTTGTAGAAGAATCCCAGCGCGCTTCTATTGTAGGTTTCTTAAAGAAGTACTCAGTTGATCTAGCGAAGAATTTCTTTACATAATAATTTTCTGTATCTGTCTCAAAAGTGCCAGATAACCTTATACCAAGTCCGTAATTATCTAAAGTACCATCAACCCATTTTTCAACGATATCAGAAATATTAACTGATAAATTTTCAGTTCCGGAGACAAAAGAAGCCGTTACATCATACTCACTCTTATAATCGCCGCCCTCCGAAGTCCATGCGGCCGCAGAAGAAGCAGATACCCAGTTGGAGATACCCGTATCGGTAAAATTATCGATGTCCACGCCATTCCCCTCGTCCCAGGAGCGGGATATCGGTTGCACTAATAGATCAAATTGCGTAGGTACAGTAAATGGATGCGGAGCGTTGTACAAATTCAAGAAAAAGTCGACCGATCCCGAGGAGGCTAGCCGTCCTGCGGCTCTTTCTGATACAATCTCATTAGAATTGAACTGAATTAGAGTTCTAGCCAGTTCAGTTTGCTCGGCGTCTAGACGATCGTATAGTTTAAAAACAGATACCGAATCAGCTAATCCTGTGTTAGATCCGGTTGCACGTATGGTGGTGCTGTTTGTATTAAAGACGTTTGTTATTGTATTGTCTTTTGTTGCAAAGAATTTTTTATTAGCCACTATCTTACCTCTAGAGAAATATCAGTATTTGGAATTCTTACCTCATAAATAGCATTTTTAGGAATAAAAATCGTGTTTCCATCTGCCGATGTGTTATCCATAACCGAGAAACGAGTAGTGAAATAATTATCACCGGTCTTCCTCACTACTTTAAATCTTAATACATCCGCAACACCTGGTACTTCATTAATAATATTAGTAAATTCAGAAATTATTATATTTTCACCTATTTGTGGTTTTGTGGCAATATAATTTTTTAGTTTTGTGAGTACATCTCTTCTAACTTTCAGTTTTTCAACTTGAGGTTCGGTGATTAAAACTATGTTGAAACCCACATTTATAACGCTAGCATTAAATATATCAATTGAGTCTCCAATCATTTTATAATTTTGAATATAATTTTTTACATTCTCGCGAAGAGTCGTCGATGTAGCTAGGAGCCGGCTTGAAGAATCCTCGCTCATTAGATAGATGTTTAGATTATTCTTAAACGCTTTATTATCCTTATAAACAGCCACCCTTTTTATAGCCCCAAAGTTTGCCGGCATCGTATAAATAAGCGCTTTGTAGTCTTCACCGGTGACTGCTCTATTTTGAGATGCGTGACTGGCTCTGGTAAGAATTCTTAACTCATCCGTTGCTAGCAGTCTAGCATCTCCCATTACAGGTTCTTCATTTGTAACTTCTAGAGAATTCCTAACAGAAGATATCAAACTGGAAAGAAGAGTGTCGCGGTTACGAAAAGAGAAATTAGATTTAATAACCCTTGTTATAGTTCCCACGCCCGCATTTAAGTTCCCTCCTTCGTTAGCCCTATATCGTATTGTAAGGGTGGTATTTGCTGGAGATACTCCCATCCTTCCGCTGCTTAAAAGTCTTTTTGGATCAAAAGATGGATCTGACAAATAATCTTTTCCATATTGATTTAGCAATACAAGACTTGGATCTACCACATCACCATCAGTATCCAGCTCTGCTTCCGATCCATATCCAAATTGGAGGCGCACGACGCCATCTTCAAAAACGGTTTCGAAACGTCGGGCGGCGCCAACAGGCTTTAAAATAAATGGGACATGAATACTATCCGGGCCGCGGTTGGGCACTGATCGATATACAACATCTTGACTTAAGTAATCTACTTCATAATACTCATTTCCATTAGAATCGGTAACTGATATTATCTCTGTTACATTGTTGATTGGTAGTGTTGTTGAGTAGAATGCGCGGAAATCGCCAACTGTTTTTGTTATGCTATTAACGCGACCGGAAAGAACTTTTCCAAACCCCTTTATAATAAAAGCTATGGGGGCGCCAGTGGAACTGTTGACTTTATTAACAACAACTTGAAAATTAGGATTAGAAAAATCAACATCCTCAACCAAAGTGTATACTTTGTTATTGCTCGTCGCAAAAACAGAATTCTTTTTTAAGATCGGAAGATAATTGGTGTCTGGACCTATATCGGCAAGGTTTCCACCGGTAGTCGTACTGGCGGGTACTTCCACAAAGAATGATATAATCCCAGTGGCGACCTTGTTTGGTATAAATTTTATGCCGGCTTGGCGAGCAATCCTATTTAGATTCCGGAATTCTAAAGCAGTCTCTGAAAACGACTCGTTAAATTGGTAATCTAGGTAAAACGAAAGAATATCTCCAATATAAGCTACATTGTCAAGCATCAGAGAACCAAAACCTGCTTCTTGAAAATCTTTAAAAGTAGTAGGATAATAAGTTTTCGCATATTCAACTAAATCACTTTTAATTGTTCGAAAATCTCTTGAGGTATAATTTATAATTGGTTTATTGGTTCTGGACATGTATTTTATTCTCTATTTCTAAGGAATCAACCTTAAAACACTGTGATAGATCCGATCGTTCCTTCGGTGACGTTGGTGAATTCCAACCGCTGTTCATCAGCTCCCGCTCTATAAGATATCGATATATTTATTGCATTATCAATCTCTTGATTTCTTTCAACGTTAATAACACTAACTTTAAGATAGGATAAGTATCTATTGATTTGAGAAAAGATTCTCTGTTTTATGTTCTCTAGGGTGACAGGGGTGCTTTTCTCGAAAAGAAATGTCTGCAGACCAACGCCAAAATTCTTATCAGCGATTTTCTCTCCGGGTGTTGTAAATAATAATATCCTAAGATTTTGTTGTATTAATGTATTAATTGTTGAGAGCATCCGATAGGGAGAAACTTCTGCTTCGCTAACGTTCAAGGGCAGCGCCGGCGTATAAGTCCAGTCATCGCGAGATCTGATCAGGGCGCCGTCTGTGACCAAGATAGAAACTTCATCCCTTAGAGCGGTATCCCGATCCGAATCGACGGGGTCGCGCAGAAGATCGTCTGGGAGGGCCTCTTCTAAATTGGGATATCCAAGTGATGTTGTATTGCTAAAACTCATTTCTTATTACAACTCCACAGTCGTCTTAATAATACCAGCAACCGTATTTCTAAATGAGTTTAACTGATTAGTTAAAACTCTATTTTGACCAAAATTAGATTTTTTAGCTAGTTTATCTTCAACATCTTGAATTTTTCTAGCATAGTAAATAGTTTTGAGATAGATTAAATTTTCTAGATTTAAAATAAAGTTATAATAAATCTTAAAATCTTCTAACTTAAATATATTATTGAAGATCTTTTGTTGTGTTCTCATCGAGTTTGCAGTTGTTTCATCGGAGAATCGCAAATCATAATTCTGACCTTCGGGTGCGAACGAGCCCGCGGCCAATCGTGTCTTATTAAGAGAGTATTCTTTAGAGGAGATGTCAACGTATACAACGCCCCCCAAGCCTTCTAGGATGAAAGTCTGCGAGAAGCTAGAATCTAATTCGCTGGTTATCTGAAGGATTCTTCCATCGCCAGAATCAATTAAAGCATTTTTATTTATAACAAAGAAGTTTCTCCGCGAGGAATTAATTGTATTTATCCCATCCTCTATACCATAATCTGATATCAAGTTATCATAACTCATTAATATTCCATTTGATATTAGCAATTTGATATCAAAAGTATTAAAAATAAATTCTCTCAATGCGCGCAAATCAGAACTGTTCTCATTGAGAATTTTCATTATATAAAGAGCATCATCAGTATTCAAAGTAAAAGAAGAAATATCTATTCTTGTATTAAAAATAGAGTTTATGAAACTGTTGATTGTATCAAGCGATTCCCGAACCACCGGATCTAATTCGGCCGGCAATCCAGAAGTTATTTCGTGAAAGCGGGCCGCGGCTATCTGGCTGAGGACCAAATTATCTAGATTCTCTTTCAAGGAAAACTCAATTGAGTAGCTGCTAACGGGCATTGGTGCATCTGCTGCTTGTGAAAGGAGAAGGAAATAGTCTCCTCCAGTGGGAGCAATTGCAATATTTTTATCTGAATATGTTCTTACCAACTCCCGGGTGGGACCAATGTTAAAGGGGCTTTGTGTTTCGAAGACAGAAGGTCTATCTATAACTCTCACTATCCCGCCACCAGTTCCGGGGTCGACGGCTTCAGAGGTCAGCTGGAATATGTTTTCATCTAAAGTTTTAAAATTCCCCTCTCCCCCAGATTCGATTAATCTACCTATTTCTCCTTTTCTGGCCTCCAGTTCTTCTATGAAATCTGTTCCAGCAAATAACTTAATAACATCTTCAATTTGTTTTTGCTGCTCTTCAAGCCTCCTAATAAATGCTTCAGGGGAGAACATTTTATCTAAAAATTCCTCATAATAGTTCTCGATTGCTAATGATGCTATTTCTCCAAACTGATCCTCTGTCACGCCGCCTTTCATTCTTGCAATATCGCTAGCGATCGTAAGATAAGGAATCTTTAAGTCATCAGCATCTAGATCGTTTAAGAGATTCACAACATAATATTGTTTTATAATATTTTTATTCTCCCCGTTTTGTTTTAGCAATATCGGGGATCCAAAACTAACAATGTTGTTTATTAAAGTTAAGGAACTTTTTATGAATGATGCATCAGCATACATTTGGAGCGCCTTGTCTAGAACGGCTAAATCGGCATCATCAGTAAAGAGATATTCAAAAATATATGCTGGATCATCCACCCTAAATCTCTTTAGGGTATTTTCTTGATTAAAAGATCCGGAAAAATATGCTTCACTTATTTGTTCGTGAGTTTTATCTAGTTCTAAATTGTTAATATCGATAGAATTTAATAAATGCTTAAGATAAGTTCCATAATTTAAAGTGAGCGAGGGTTCTTCTTCTTCTTCTTCTTCGCCGGTGCTGGGTCTCGTTACTGATAAACCATCTCCAGCTGGAGGATGTAAATAATTTTTGAATGCCGTGCCTAGGCCGCCGACTGTTATACCCGCATACAAGTTTTGCAAAATATCAGCGTAGAAATCATCATTTTCGGTTTCAAAAGTTAATGAATTCTTGAATTGTTGCTTAAAATATTGATAATTTAATGAATTTGTCTCCAAATCTGCCTGAATTGTCGGTGAAGACTTGACGCTAGCGAGGATTTGTTGAGTTTCTCCGAGATTGTAGCTCTCCACAGAGTTTAATTGGACTAGCTGGTTCATAGAATTGAGATAATTTACAGTAAAAACGCTTTTAATTGGGGTATCAGACTCTAAAGAGGTTTTTCCCACATCTTCTTCCTGTAATCCTATATATGCGGCGACGTCTGGAGAAGTGAAATCATAATTTGATTGATTAATCATGCTAAATCCTAATCCTTGCACGCTTATATTATTAAGTCCAAACTCTAAATTGGGTAATTCAAGCTTTTCAAAAGATATACCATCAATATTAAATGGTAAAGACTTATATTTGTCGGAAAGTTCCTCATAGTTCTTCGGTGGTGGCTCTGAAAACAGGCTCAGGGCGCCGCCGACTAGGCCACCCCCCAAAAGGGGCACTGGAGAGAAGATAGTTGGGGTAAGGCTGTTTAAAGCACCAAAAACTCCCGGTTTAATTTCTATGTAATCATTAAAAATGTTCCTAGAGATAGTTTCCATGCTTCCCTTTGCCGACTCGCTAACTCCGGCGCCTATAGATTTGAATTTAATTTCAGTCATCGTCCTAAATGGTTCCACATCTCTATCGACTATTGGAGTCGTTGAAGCATTGTAGGTGGGGATATCGTCGCCGGCCTCAATCTTCTCGGCGGCGCCGGCCAAGATTCTAGTTGGGTGAAGAAGGGGATTGGAATTAAATTCTTGCTGCACCAAGTTTTGAATATGATCTGGGTTCGTCATTAGCGCCATTAAGGTATCCAAATTATCTTGCTGTCTTTCGGCTTCTTCTCTCATTAGTTGATTAAACTCCTCGGAGTTCATTTGTCTTTCTTTTAATATTGTAGAAGCGTCGGTTTTGCAGTAGGTATCGGTCTCTGTAAAGTCAATTTCATCCACTATTACCATCAGATCGAGAGGAAGCACAACTGTGCCCATCGCAGATCCTAAATCCGCTAAAATCCCGGGTTCATCGGAAATGCTTTTTGCCGCGGCGCCGTATTTGTCTGATGTTTCGGCATCTGGGCATGCCCCAAACCTGGACTGGTCCTCCGGTGGGAGGTTCGCTTTTGTCTTCAGGTAGTTACTTACAACATCAGTTGTTTGCCTGTCTGGTTGTCCTCGCAAAAACCCTAAATATTGATTCGGTGTCAAAATTGAACAGGCATTACAAGATATATCCGCTATCACATCAGGATCAATGTCTTTCGTTAGGAGCGCCCGGCAAAAGATACTCAACGACTCATCACTTAGGGCATCCAGCAGATTTACCCCTTCGCCACAAGCTCTAGTCTGCACTCGAAGACCAACGTCCCTCACGAAGTTCATAACATCGCACGGCTCAAAAGAGTTAAGAAAAGCGATCGCCTTTAAAATCAATGACACAATCAGATTTATAATTGCAGACAAAATTCCCAAGATCAGCGCTAGCAGGACAGCGAGAAGTGCTGATAGGATAAATTTAAGTAAATCTAATATATTACCAATCTTAATATTAAAGTTCCCTAAAAGAAAATTAAATATAAAATCTGCAAATGGAAGATCTGGGGGGTTGCAAAAATCTACATTTCGCATATCCCAAGCATTTAGAAACTCGGAGATTTGTGCAAAATCTTCCATAACGGTATCAAAGCCAACAAAATCTAAAATAAGATCCAAAAGAAGTTCTTTAAGTTTACCGCCTTCATTATCGCTACAAGTTAAAACATCTTCAAAAATAAAAGTGAATATTAGTTGTATCTTTTCTGCTGGTGTTAAATCGGCGCCGGCGATACCAAGTTCAGTTTCTATTTTGGCAACTAATTCCTCGGATATTGTAAAAACATTATCTTTTAATCTGTCCCGTTCAATTTCAGAATAATTTCTAGAAAACACATTTGTTCCCTCGGAATTAGCAGAAAGATAGGTTCCATATGTCTCGCGTGCTAGCTCGGCAGACTCCCTTCTTTCCTCGCCGTGATTGAATGTTTCCACAAAACGATCGCGCAACAGGGCGCCCGGGGTTCTTGATCCCGCGTCATCTTGTGTTCTCCAGCTTCGAGAGCGACGATCGCGGATCGCGTCGTTGTCGCGAAAGCGGTCGAGAAACCGGGGGCGAAGGAGGCTACGGAGGGCTTCAACATCGCGCTCTTCGGCCGGGGGCTCGGTGTCGGCCGAGCCAAGCGCGTCGTCGACATCGAGGTCGTCGAGGGCCCGGGTGGCATCGCGCCCGGGCGCGATGCCGTCGTTGGTGCTTGTTCGGATTGCTTCCATCCTAGCGGTTATTTCACCGTCTGTAGGATCTGTATTCGCCCCACCGCCCGCGCGCTCTCGCTCTTGAGCGAGTGATCTTTCGGCTTTTTTTCTCAGCCGCCTGTTATCCCCGGCCTCCATGAATTTCCCAAGGCCGGCCCCATCAACATCAGCAGCTTGTAGTAACCCTATACTAACCGCCACAGAGAAATAAGCAGAAGGGGGTATTAATTGTAAAAATGCCCTTAGGCGCGAGCCGGTTATCAAGGGAGAAAGCTTGCTTTTAATAAATCTCTCTGGATCCAAGGCTCCACCGGCAGCGCCGGCGGCCGCGGAAAATCCTAGATTAGCACTTGTTACAGCTGTAACCATCAACAGATCGGAAAAAGATTCCATCCACTTACTACCATCTACAAGATTTTGAAAGAGGGGCCCATTGTCGAATAAACTTTTGAACGGATCGCCCAAAGACTCTATCTGTTTTCCAAACTGATCAACACTTACATCTTTTTCAAACAAATCCCTGAAACTTCCGATGTCATCCGGATCTGGCAAAAGAGAATCATTCTCGCGTGATTCGTGTACAACTTTGAGAAGCTCTGGGTCGAACTCCTTTATGGCATTTGTTTCGGCAACGACCTTCTCGGCAGTTCTAGCGATATTTACATCCAGCATTTCTCTAGCTTTGGCTGCACCGAAAGTTTCGAATGCTACCTCGCGGACGATCTCTTCGGCCTCTGTATTTGAAAAGTTCAAGCAATCCAACAACTCCAAAAAAGTTCCGGGTGGCCTAAAATGTCTTGCACTCAAGGCTGCTATAACATTTTTTCTCTCCTTTCGCCGGCGAACCCCAAATGCTGTTGCTTGAAGGTTATTAAATATTTCCTCATAGTTTTTAACAAAATAAAATAAATTTATGTGTTTCTGTACCTTGGTAGTGGAAATCTTATTAACAAAGTTTGTTACTTGGTATTTCTCACTGTCCAACGGGTAAACTACTTCGTATCTATCAAATTTCTCATTCTTAAAATACATTAATCTTATTCCTGATAAATCATTTTTGAAATATATATAAAAATTATTGTCCTTATTGAATTTAACTCGCTTACTTAATTTATTGATCCCGGCGAGTTTACCAGAAAACTGAAATAAATGCTTGGAAGTATTCTGGTAATCAATGCGCCGCATAACATATCCGGATTTTGGTCTCTTGAGGAGGAAGCCAAAAGCCTTCATGAAGTTGGCGACTCTTTGAGATTTAAATCTAAAGTTCCGATAATCGCAAATTTTAAGATAATTTCCGCCGGCTCTCTTGATCATCCCTTCAATTGAATTATTTGGATCTAAAAAGGGAACCAACAAACTGCTCTCGGCGTCTTTGCTAACCTCATTTGTAATGCGAAGTGAAATATCATCAAGAAGTTTTCTGGGAACTTTTATGATGTATTCTCCAACAAAGAAGTCGGATGACTGGTCTGCGTGTTCGATATCCTCTATTCGGTTCTCTATAAGTTCAATTTCATCTTTATGTTCTTCATAGAGAGAGTCAATAAAGGTTTTTAAATTAGCTAAATTCTTATAACTTTCCTCAGAACGAAGTCCGGTGCGGGCGCTATCTTCTACCAATGTATCTAAATCATAAAAAGCAAATCGATCATCTAAAATATCAAAAAATATTCTAAAAAATATCTGGTTTTTCTTGTTTGGAATCGTATCTGAGATATCAATATTTTCTACATTGACGTCCCGATTGGAGAAGGTGGCCGCGGTGTAATAGAAGATATTCTTTTTTCTATATCGTCTTGAATAAAGACTTAAAATATTATTAAAATCCTCCTTTACATCACCGATCATCGACCACAGGCTCTCCGGTACCGGGAATGGGGCTAATGTATTATACCCCACACTATAAAGAGATCTAGCGCGTTCTTTTATATCATCCCTTTTGGGGAAGTTTTTAAATTTTATTTCTTGTTTATTCGCCATTCTAATTTAAATTATGATATCTAGATAAAATGTAGTTTGCACTGACCGGTAAGAAATAGTTCAATTTATCCATTGCTATATTTGCTTTCTGGAGACCAGCATCCACAGTTGATAAGATATCTTTTATATTTTTTTGTGCGCCACCGACGATTACTTCTACCGATGGGGAAGTGGGACCTACTGGGCTTATGTGTGTATGTCCCATTAATACTGTCTGGAATATTTGTTGATTTCTCATCATTGTATTGACCACACCGTTTATATCACTTATTTGATCGATTATAGTATTTAGACACTGAATTAGATTCTTGCCCTTTACCATTGGTTGTAAATCGCGATCATCATTTCCGGCGATTAAATCAACCCCTTTCGAAAAAACCTTGTTGAATGCGCCGTGAGACCTTTCAGAGTGGGTTGTCACTATCTTAACACCACCCCTGGCGGATAAGCGAATCTCGTCAGCGATTAACCCAATAGCAGATTTAGCAACTGAGTTGTTCATTCCAGCCATGGATTCATTGGTTCTTCCCGGTACTAAGTTCATGTATGTGTCTATATCTGCTTTTTGGCTTATATAAATTCGGGCTGCATCTCTATCAAAGTTGGGATGTACATTATTCTGCTCCGGTTTTCCGGTTGCATCATTCTTAACGAAGGGAGGGCCCCAGCGACCAACAACTAAGTCTATAGCGGCACACTCTGTTGTGTTTAGTATTTGAGCGCCATAGCCTTGTTTCAATGTTCCGGAGCGATCTTTCCCTAAAACTATATAAGAATTCCCTTTTCTGTAAACTTTTTCCCATGGTGCCTTGATGAATTTCGCTATAGATTCTTCAGGGTTGGCATTAAGTTGCGCGAAGGTCTCCGCGGATATCCTAGATTGGGTCTCCAATCCTTGGATGGTTTTCTGTTTAACTTTTCCGAAAACTTCACTCATAATATTAATAATCTAGTAAAAAGTTTGAATCAACGGTTGTTCTGTTGGTGTCGATCCTTCTCTCAACTAATTTTCCTGCTTCAAAATATGTTGTTGAATCAACAGCGGTATACCAATCAAGTCTGGGAATAAGGCATTCCCAACTCCACGGTTCATATAAATTGTTACTAAAACCAAACTTCCACGCATTATTAATTAGCCAGTTATAAGCATTTGAAGATTTAATTTCCGTTATTTTATCAAAATTTCTCTCTAAAGGCTTTGGAAACCCAAGATCAAAGACTAGCCCAGTGGCAAAAGAATTGCGTATATTCGGATCCCTTACCGTAAAACCTCTCTCAATTCTAAAATCAAAACCGGCTCGTAATGCGAAGTTTCTCATTCTTGTAAATCTGTTTGCCGCTACTAAATGAAGAGATTGTTGAAAGCCATTGTTTCTTTCGGTTTCAATTGTTGGAACATTTTTTAATTGTGAATTTGGGTTTAGAATAATACCATAATTTTTAAATAAAACAGGATTGGGTTCAACTTCTTGAATTGATTTAAAGAAAATTTCAGTTTGTATAAATCTAAAATCAGATTTTATTTCTCCATTTTCATATGAAACAAAATCACGTAATTGGCCTTTGCGGCGTTTGATTTTCCTTTTGGAAGGTTGTATGTTGTTTGATAAAATTTTCATTATGTGTCCTCAATCGTTTCAATCGTCCCTTTTCTTCGATCTCTAGCGAAGTAAAAACCGGATTTTTGAGTGGCGGGCCGGCCGGCGTCGGTGGCGGCGATCTCATTTCCTAGATCTTTCAGTTTTTCATTAACGGCGGCTTTATCAACGGTGGGAACTCCCAAGTCGTCTGCCGATCTGGGCCGGGAAAAAATACTATTACCTATAACCAAACCCGAGTTGTCTGCGGCCCCATCTTTAAATATTCTTGTTGGATCTAGAGATATCTGGGCGCCCGGGACGGCGAATTTCTCTCTTTTTAGGGCGTCTATGTATTTATTGAATAGGCCATCGCCACTAGAAACAACTTCAAAGTGGTAATGGGGGCGATCGTTCGCGATGGAGGTCGCTCCGAGATATCCGAAAATGTCGCCGGGATCAATAGTGTTTGAGTCGCGACTTAAGATCGATCCGGGGAAACCTGCAAGATGATAAAATATCATATAAATATCTTTCCCACCAGCCAGATTGGCCAAGGTATTGTGAAATATTTTGATAGCGATATTGAAACCTGCCTTGGATAAACCTGCGTCAGTGGTTTTTGTTGATGAAAAAAGAAAACCTTCTCCTGGAATGAACTTAATGGGGGGTATGTATTTTTCATCTCTTAGGTACTGGCCCCGGGCAGTGTTTATGGTCATATCTAAAACGTAAAACGAGGACGCGCCGGATCCGTAAACATACCTTTCGGACCGGTCGGTGAAGTCACTGGTGGGAGAATCGGCGCTGAATCCAATCATATTGCTGGCTACTTGTGCTGCAGTACTATAAGATCCGGCCGCTAATTCAACACCCTCTTTAGCACCATTGACATGAAAGAGCAAATGGCCATCGCGAGTTGCGCTGGTTAAGTCTGCGTGGAAGTTCTCGGCTTCACCACTATAAAAGTAGTCTAGAAACGGCTCTATAGATTCGACCAGATATATACTTCCAGGTTCGGCCGGCTCAGTTGATTGTCCCGCTGCTCTAAAGAAACTAATGTTTTCGCCGGAGGCCGAAGTGACCTCCCCGGTACCGGGCCCGCTACCGGGGTCATAGTTTATATCAGATGCTTTTATAGCAAAAATAAAATCATTTTTATGGTTTTCCTTAATAGCACTGGTGGCATCCTCTAGTTTAAAATATTTTATACTTTCTATTTCTAGTGAAACACTGCTATCAAAGTTATTTTTTAACGGTAAATGCATCCCATAAGGGTTGGGATTGGCAGCGTCGGCATAGATATCCAACCCCTTGTGAAAGCGGATTCCACTACTTCCGCTCGGCCTGATGGCGCCATGGGATGTGGCGCCCCATCGAAGCCTCTCTGACCCGGCCGGTACAACAAAGTTAACAACTTGCGGAAAAGCAAATGCGGCTGCAGCCCTAAAGAATATATCAATCTCATCTGCATCCGGACGATCGTCATCCGGCTCTTCATCTTCCGGTGGATCTCCTTCAAAAAAGTCAGGAGGATCGGGATTTAATTCAACTCCATCAGATCCAAACTTAATCTCATCTATCACTCTCCTAGCAACGACTTCAACTAGTTTAACATCAATCGGCTGTGATATATTATCAACTTCTATCAAAACGACATCCCCATAGTTGAGCCCATCTATGCTGTCATCAACGGCTGATGCGATTAAAGAATGCATATCCCGAAAAGCTAAATTAAGCTGCATCGCCTTTTGGCCGTCGTCGCCGTTGTTAAGGTCATTCAATGATGAAATATTAAACATCCCTTCAAACAGTTCTTTGTCTCCGGGATCTCCTAGGGCATAATGGCCAACTTCCAAAAGGCGAACTTTACCAGAGACAAACTTCTCCACCGTGCCTTGTTCAAATCTCTGACTTGATAAATGGTGCATAGAGTATCTCTGCGTTCTAGTATCGGGTACTCTTTTTCCTAGAGGTTGTATCACCAAAGCAAGGAAAGTTGTTGCGCTATATTTATAATAATCTCTTGTATAAAAATCCGATACGATTTGAGATAAACGCTTCCCCACATTCATCCTTTGCCGTTGAAGAACGCTGGTTTCGTTTGAGGACAGGGTATTAACGCTCCCTTTTATCCGTGTATTGTTATCTCCGCTCAAATTTCTATTCCTTATTCAGTAGGGGATGTGTAAGCAAATTTATCTTCTTCCAGGGCCTTAACCAAAGAATCAGAAAAATCTTCTAAATGGCTCTCCATGGTGGGCTCCGGCGAATGATCTTTATAGAAGTGTGCTAAAACATAGTTTCTTTTATGCTCTTCAACACGAAAAGCAGCAACATCACTCTTCCATTCCTCGGATGTGCCGGCTTTGTGATATACGGCTGTTATTCCAAGTTCTTCAATAAGCGAATTTCGCGTACGATTTGATCTGGATACTTCCGGATCGTTCAAAATTTCTTTGATGAAATTTAAGTTTTCTGATGTTAATCCGTAATTCACTTTAAATAAGCCCTGAAAAACTAGTTGCCTCATTACTTCCGCAATGGCTTTAACGGTAGGTTGTCGGCGCGCCATCACCCCGGATGATCCGAAATCTAAATTTATTTTTGTTTCTCCATCAACCAAATTTATAATTCCATTATTTTGGTTAAAAGAATCCCTAAACCCAAAACCTTTAAAGTCGTCGGGGGCATATGCGCTATTTAATTTAAGGTTTGCCGCATAATGTTCATCTGAAAGAATGTTTCTATTGATATCATCATAACTTCCAATCAGAGAAAGTAAATCATAACCAATATTATCACTTCTTATTAAAGTTTCTTCAAAAATCTTTCGTATGCCTGGATTGCCTTCAAAAGTATAAAGATCTCCATTTGGCGGATTGAATGTCGCTGTACCATCAATTGATATTCCTGCACTTTGCAACTGGCGTAAAGCAGCAAGGGCGGCAATAAACTTAATTGAAGAAGCGACATTATAATGTCGCCCTAATTCAGCGGAACTTTCATAACTATACCAGCGATCAGGAAAATATTCCTCTGGCGCAGGGGCTAGTAAATCATCGTCAAAAGCCCCTAAAATAATTCTGTAATCCAATTCGGTGGAAGAAGGAGAGGGTAGATCTATATCCATCAAGTCACTTAACTCTATTATGCTTGGATCCGGATCATAATCTCGCTGCGAGGCCGTGGTCACAGGCGGAACGTCTGTTGGTGCGGTTTTAACGGGTATTTCATCTATAGGAGTTTCTCGATCTGGTGGTGTGGGAGCATCTTCTTCTCTTACGAAATCAGGCAAATCCGGATTTAATTCCAAGTCTGGCGTTCCAAATCTAATTTGATCAACGGCGCGTTTTACTACAACCTTCATCAACTTAACATCAATCGGCTGTGATATATTATCGACTTTAACCAAAACAATATCCCCATAATTAACACCGGGAATATTATCATTAGTTGCCGTTGCGGTTACTTTATGCATATCCCGAAAAGCCAAGTTGAGTTGGAACGCTTTCTGCGCGGCGGCCTGATCACTAAACTCATTCAATGTTTGAAAATCAAACATTCCTTCAAACAGTTCTTTATCTCCGGGATCTCCTAGGGCATAATGGCCAACTTCTAGAAGTCTAATCAAACAAGAAGTAAATCTCCGGACTGAATTTCGCTCAAAACGATCGCTTTCTAGTTTTGACGCGAGATATCTCCTTGAACGGATATCTGGAACATGACCATTAAGAGGTTGGATTACTAATGCTAAAAAAGTTTTTGTTCCAAATTCATAATAATCCCTCGTTGATAAGTCAGTAATGGCTTGTGATAACCTTGAACCGATATTAACGCCTTCGATGCGGCCAAGTACTGGAGTTGAGGGAGAGGATAAAGTGTTGACGCCGCGGGGAATCTTGAAATTTCCCATTATCCATCTTCCTCTTCTTCATCTTCGGAATTAATCAGATCGTATAAGTTGTCTTTATCTTCGGATGTGAGGGAAAAAGAAGTTGTCTTCTGCTTCTGCATCAAAGAAGCAACCTTTACAAGCTGCTCATTTGATCTTTGCAACGTCTCAACGTACTTTGCAGCGATCGATCCTACTTCTCGGTGGCGATCGTCTGCAACGGCCAAGTATTTCATCAAGTCATGAAGAAGCTCTTTTGTTGTTGCTCGGTCTTCTTCGATGTTCTCTAATACAGTTGATATGGTAGAATCTAAATCTTTCATCTAATCTGCCTCATAAAATAAATAGTTAGATTCTAGATTTCACCATTATCCCACTCACTTCTTGCGCCGCGGTACTTTTTGCGTATCTTTGTGAGGGAATTTGTTATCTGCTTGGTGTTTAGTCCAGTTATTTCACGGAGATAAACATAAATCGCTTTTTTGTTGAAAATCTCTATTTCCTCCGATGTTTCAAATAGGATTTTTATTGCCTTTAAAACTTTTTGATCATTTTCTTTCTCGGAAGAAGCCTGCCACCATTCTATCTCCTCAAATAGAAAGCTAAAGAACTGCTGCTTCTCTACATCTTCTAAATAAGTATTCTCATAGACTAACTGTGTTTCTATTACCGAGTGAGATAGACCATCATAATCTACTTCTTTTTTGAGTTTCTTTTTGTTCTTTTTGGTCTCGGCAATAAACCAGTTTTTCGTGATGACCGAAAAATAAGTG
>Ga0080013_1001156_pt1 | contig 35862 bp, 30 predicted proteins | sample ETNvirenome_6_85_FD_69236 | JGI IMG/M metagenome (GOLD analysis project Ga0080013, IMG submission 69236) | Marine viral communities from the Pacific Ocean - ETNP_6_85 (SPADES assembly) (version 2) | ecosystem: Environmental > Aquatic > Marine > Oceanic | place: Pacific Ocean | collected 2013-06-19
AACCCAAACTTTGTTGTCTGGTAATACTTCCAGTATTTTAGCCCTGATTTCTCTTTTAACATAATCACCGGGCTTCATCGTCAACTCCTATTTCGTTCCATTCATGATAAGACATAAATATTGGGTGAGGTCTTTCGACCCAAACTCTGTCCGGTGAACCTAGAAAGCTACAGTAGCCATCCCAAGAATCTATCTTGTGATACCATGGGACTTCAACTTTACTCTCTATATCTATTATAACAGGTTCAAAGATTTTGTCAAGTAAAAAATGACGTGCTGACCATCTTTCTTCTTTTGGCAGTTTCTCTCTGGGGAATATTCCATCTTCCATGACCTCGGAATTATACTTCCCGGTGCCCTCGCGGAGCTTTCTACGACAGGCGACGAAATCATCGCGGCCGAATGTAAAACCAAGGTACTCATTATTTTGAACTGTCTTCCCGTCGTGACTTAACATAAAAGGTCTCTCACTTGAAATGTCTTTCCGATGTGGCCTCAAAATCTCTGGGTCATAGACTCCGTAAGGGAACGCCACATAATATCTTTTGGGGACGACCCACTTGCTCAGCTTGATCGAAACTCTGAAAGCGGTGGTTGCTCCCCAAATGACGCTCCAAGATAGGCAGTCTCGTTTGCCCACATCCTTTGCATGAACTGGAACGTAAAAGATTGGGATTTGTTTTCTCGTCTGCGATGGATAGGGGTCGAGTCCTCTTCCAATCCAAACGGGGTCTTGGACCCACTCGCCAAGCCTGTGTCTTATTAGCGGCGTCATATCTTCGTTGCAGACGATCCAGATGGTTTCGCAGCCAGCCCAGGTACACTCGTACACTGCTCGCTCGACTGCGAGGTAGTTAGGCGCTATTGGCATCATTGCGTCGTGCCAGTCCATTTTGAAATCTAATGGCTGTCCTGCTACTGGGATGATGCCAGCTAAATGAAAGCTGCTCAATTAATAGCTCTTGAGTCCAAGTTTGTCCATTTCCACTTCGTGGCCTCGATCAGTCTGTTTATCTTGTTCCCTTTGTTGACGACAGCGTTGATAAATTGTTTTATCTAATTTCGCAGTCGTTGTCTCTTTTTCACTTAGGCTAACTTGACGCATTGTTGGGTTGCGCCAGTATTCCGCGACGAGTTTGTTTAAATACTCAATTCGGGGAGCACAGTCGTTATAATCTAATTCGGGGAGCACATCATAAGGAAAAAACCACATATATTTTTGTTGCATTTTTTGATTTGCTTTTGGTTCTATCTTTGCTCCCCTCGTATGTCGTTTAATTTTATCCACAAGTTCTGGATTTTTATCATCTTCCAAATCTCTAACAAAATCTATAAACAAATTAAAATTTATAAGAAATTCTTCTTTCTTGACCGCGTGCTTATCCTCAAGGCTACGGATGGTGCGCGCATATCTGCTGTGAGCAGTTTCCTTCTCTTCAAATAAAAATAGCGGGAATAAACCAACAAGACATCCTAAAATAATACCAATAACACTAGCTTGTTTATCTAAAAATCGCATCCAGAGGCGTCCAGAGGCAACTTCCTCATCGGTAACTTTCTGCGGATCTAACCCCACCTTCTTCATTACACTTTCGATTGAATTAGATGCTAATTCTCCAATTGCGTCCGATAAAGTATTTCCAAGACCAGCAGCCAGCATCCCGGTATTAATTGAACTTCCTATCATTCCACCGATGGCGCCCCCTATAACTGTATCGATTTGTGACCCGGCTATAACCATAATAAAATTATCAATAAATCCAAAAACAAAAGAGCCAATAAATTTAGAAACAAATCTTAAAAGCCAGTCTTTAATTGCTGGCGGCGCGGATTTTCCTACAACCTCTTCGGCGGCAGAGACCAATGTTTCTGCAACGATCTCACCCGAGCTTACTCTAATAAGCTCTATAGTTTCAGGCCCAACCCCCAATTCACGCAACTCATCAACTGTAAAAGTTTTTTTAGTCGTAGACTCTTGAAGGTTTTTTTCATAATATGATGCTATTGCTTCTGCAATTTCGCGTGCGGAGTCTTGCATTTTGGGACTTTCGGCCCATTCTTCAATATTTCCAACAATATTGTCTGAAAAATTTTGTTTTGTTTGCTGGACCATCTGATCAAACTTCGAAGGGGCAACTATTAAATTTTTAAAACCAGCTTTTAAAGTATCTAATATCTTTCCTTCTATTAATAGATCGTCTTGGTATCTTCGCCAATTTTCAAGTAGTAGTTTCATTTCAATTAATCCTCATCGGGTGATCCGCTGAATAAATTTGTCGTCTTTCGATCGCGGGCCCACCGTTTCGGGGTTTCGAGATCTGGGTGTTCGGCATGCTGCCTCAATTTTTGGAGATCATATATCCCCGGTTTTGGTGTATATTTTGGCAAACCTGCCACGCCGTGCAATCTCTTGTATAATCCCAAAAGAGCGTTTCGATGGTTTTCGAGGGCCTCGATTGATTTTGAGAGTCGGTCGTAGGCTTTCCCGGCGTGTCGGAGTTCTTTTGGAAATCTATTGCCATAATTTTCTATTTGTCCGAGTGCAATTATTAACTTAGCTAAAAGTGGTTTCAGGGACTTTTCGTATAATTCTATTGCTTTTTCTAATATCTTGGATAATGTCGAATCGGGGATGTCGTAACCGAGACCAAACTGGACCCGGTTGTGTTTCTTCCACTGGGGGTGCAGGTGGCCGAAATCGTGGCATAGTGGGCCCGACAGAGAAGCGGTGTCCCCCGCCTCGGGGTGGGAGCTTAATATACATATATATTTGCTCGATGTTTCGATGATCTCTTTGGCGTCTTTAAAATCTTCCCCGCTTATCTGGGCTTCCTTTTTGTTCCTCTTCTCTTTTGGGCCACCGATGTCTTGCTTTCTGCGAAAAGGATTCCAAACTTCGTCAACGGTCGTCGTGAGGGCTCGGGGTGGGCGTTCTGGATAGACAAAAGAAGAGTCATTTCCTTTTGCTCGATTTATTAATTTGAACAATTTGTTCATCGATGGTGGCTCGGGAAATTTTGGTGGATCGAGTTTGTCTCTAAGGCTGTCGGAGTATTGCCAGCCTCGATTATAAAATAACTTAAGATCAGATGTATCCCGTAACAAAATTCGAATTAGTGTGTCAAGTTGTTCTAATGGAGTTTCATACCCGTCGAGAAAACCCTTTTCCCTCGCATACTCAAAGACCTCTTCGCTCTTCATTTCTTTAGGCCACTTGAGGTGTAACTCATCTATTTGTCTGCGTACAATATATAATTGGTCTAAAAGTGGCACTATTTTATCCAAGAAAAGATCTTTTGCTTTGGGTAGCCAACGCAGCAGCAAATCGGTGGAACGCTCCCGAACCTCTGGATGTTTGGGATAATAAACTCGGTCAGACTCTCGCAATAGGTGGGCTACAATTAACTCGGATTCTTTGTGTATTTCCCAAAATCTTTTATAAACATCAAAACTTATATCGGCTTCCTTCGTTTTCTTCTTTCTTGGACCACCGATGTCTTGTTTACGAAAAGGATTTCGAATTTCATCCACGGTTTCTTCTTTAAGATATTTTCGCCAGTTTTCCATGAGAAGTTTCATGTCTTCACCCACCCCTTCCAGTTTTCACATAACTTTCCGTAAGAAGTGCTTTCAGCAACGGCGCCACCATTGGCGCCGGGATCGATATCGCCCAATCGGTCAAGTTCGCGGTGGACTTCCTCCTCTGACCGGGATCCCGGTGGCGGGTCATAATTTTTAAATTTTTCTGGCCAGCTTTTTCTAGCCTGTGATTGTTGAACGTCTACCCTTTTCACTAATGATCGTGCAGAGCCGTCATAAAAGATTTCTAAGTTACTATCGAGCCAAAAGACAAACTTTAACATTCCTTCATTGTCCACTGGAATACCATCAAACCAGATTCTCCCGGTCATCGTACCGCCATTTTCTAAATTCACCTCGAATTTCAAAAAATCTCCTGTGATATTTTCACCGCCATCACCCGATGGTGCGGGCAAACGAACTTCATTTAAGGGTAGCTCAAATTGCTTTCGGCCCTCGGCGGCGTCTTTCATATATTCGTCCCAAGCAAGTTCGAACCCATCAAGAAAGATGCCAGCCTTGGATCGATTAAAGATATTAAGTTGTCCCCGAATCCAGCTTTTTCTGATCGCATCGTCGGTGTAGACCGCCCCCGCTTCTCGATCTGGGGGTAATTTTAGATCACGAATTCCCATGGCGCGGGAAAGGGGCGCCCTTATTTCAAAAGGATTTTTTTGCAAAAAATTAACTTCGCCTTTATCAAATTTAGCATCAAAATTTTTAAGTTTTGACAACTTTTCAAAAACGGATTTCTTCCTATCATACTCGTCGGAACGAGTAATTCCTTTCTCCTCCATCATCTGCAAAGCAAGTTGGAGAACATCATCGTGTTTCTCATCATATTCTGAAATGCGGTTTAGGAAGTCTTGAAATGCGTCAGGAGTTCCATATTCATCATTGTCTGGTCTGAAATCAAAGCGAATGGCTGAATCTCCCCTATAATTGTCACTATTTACTTCATCTGGATAAACTCCCATGTGATCGGCCGCCACTTTAAAGATTTCTTCGATGTCATCTTGCCAGTCTCCAAAATCAGTTTCATCTCCATCTTCGTCTAATGAATATTCAAGATCGTCGGGAAGCTCCCAGCCCATTCCGGCGTCGTAATGAATACTTATAGAGTCTCCCCCGTAGTCTTCTAAGCTCACATAAACATGCTCAAAGCCACCCTCCGCATCATCCAAAAGGGCCTGATAGTCTTCCATGTTGGGTCCTGCTGGATTGTTGTAATTATCATCGGCTGCTTCGGAAGTCAAGTAATTATAAGCCCCATCCAATTCTTCATCCATTGCCTCGGAAAGTTTCGTTGGATCCAGGGCCGAAGATAGCTTTTTCGTTATTGGACCGTTGAATTCTCCAGCTTCGAGTACAGCTTGCGATACTTTTCTGATTTCATCGTTTATTTCTCGTTCTGGCCAATTAGTGAATTCATCAAAATGGGTCCAAAATCTTTTATAATCAGAAACATGGCCGGCCAAGATGTTTTGTTTAATATAAGAAGAAAGGTCCTCTGTATTAATTGACGTATTCTTGGCATTCCAAATTTCGTATGGCTCTGTATCTTCCTGATCTTTGTCATAAACAATTGCAATCTTCTTCCCCGGATCGGAGGAGTCCAGATTTTTCATCAAGAGCATATAGAAAGATTTACCTTCCGATGTATATTGGTTAAAATAATTCTGCCCCTTTGTTTTTGCAATGCACCACGGACCATATTTGGGTGTTCCAGTCCCCTGTCCATAATAGCACGATGCCTCTTCCGTGAGTGGTCTTACCATAAAGAAATCATCATTTTCAAAAATTATATTTGAGCCTTCTTGGGCAGTTTCTCTCGCTTTTCTTCTTTTTTGTTTGTCGGTGAATCCCAAATCGCTATTGGCTTTTTTCAAATCTTCCAAGGTTTTATAAGAATTAAGATCTTTGTCTTTTAGTCTCTGAATATTTTTGTGAAACTTTTCTACTTCTTCTACTATCTCTCGGATAGCAGTCGAGGCTGCGCCGCTATTAAGTTCAAACATGGCTGGTGTTCCGAAGCCATCGGAGTACAGGGCGCGTTCGTCATCAGCCACGCGTGATTTGAGCCTTTTGGCGTCAACGCTCAATTGTGCGTGAAGCTGCTTGGCCATCCACATTAAATATTTATTTCTCGAAGAAGGATCACCAACGGAAAGAGCCGTTATTATCTCTGCATTAATGTCTGGATATTTCTCCCTGACATCATCGAGCCTCCCCTCTGCGAGAAGTTGTCCCTCTTCTAATACTGTCCAACGACGAAAGCCTTCGAATAAAGATTTCATATCTATAATTAGTTCGCGTGATTTATTAAGTTTGCAATTTTTGCAGCATAAGTTTCTGGATTGCAATTAAACTTTTCAATAATTTCTTCGGGTGTTTCATAGCGGAACTCGAATCTTTCATCCTCCTGATAAAAGTTTTTAATATTTCTAATGACTTCTCTTTCAACTGCCTCGATCTTGGGAGAGTAATAGCGATAAATCTTGGGGTTGTAGGTATCGCGACCGTTTCTAGCTCCTCTGATTCCTGCGTCCTTCATCATTTGAGTTATCTTAAATTTTGCCATCGTGTCGGAATAATCAAAATCATTTATTTGATCCTCGTCAAGATGTGATATCGCCACAAGGTCTTTTCTAAGTCTTCCTGACTTTTGGTTTCCAAATCTTTCTGAGGGGTAGAAAATAACCTTTTGAATGAAGTCGTCTTCGGTCTCAAGTAAATCATGATTGTGCTCCATCCCAGAACGAACATGAAACCAATCAATAATCCTGCATTTTCCAAACTGCTGTTCCTTTACTTTTGGCAAGCCTCTAACACCTTTGTCATCAAATATTATAAGTTTATCAAATTCAAATCTTCCGAGCCTCGAATTATGAGTCGATGCCTTTAGTTTGTTCTCTTGGATACTCAATGATGCAACCTTGTCTCCCATCGGGAGGAGGGCGCCAAGAGAAAGAGAAGTTATTAATCTTTGCCAGACGATCGCCTTACTGGCACCGGGGCGAAGACCCAGGAAGGAGAAGTTGAGCCCCTCATTGTATACATCAAGTATAAAGGGAACAATAGGTTCACCAAAGATGCAAGGATAGTTATTGTAATAAGAGAATAGAAGAGCATTTAGCCCCCCTCCAATGACGATCGTTTCATATTTATATTCATGCTTATCGAGCTTTAGCATTCTTCTTCAAAAGTTTATTAAGTTTTTGTTCAAGAATGGCTTCTCTTTTTTTATTAACTGGTGATTCAAGAAGAGCTTCCTTCTTGTCCATTTCTTCATTAATTAAATCTTTAAGCAAATTTAATAATTGTTCACTTGTTAGTTTCATATCTATCTTCCTTTAAAATACCAACCACATGGTTCTCTAATACTAAATAGACTTTTCCCATCCCAAAATCTATTTCTTCGATCATATGAGCCAAAACTACAACTTGCTGTCCTGGTGAAATAGGTGGCCTTACATCCGGTGAGATTGATAGTATTTTGACTCTCTCATATTTTTCTACTGTCTTAAAATCATCAGGAAGAGCTATAAGGCTTTCTTCTTTCGGTGATGATGACCTTTCTATACGCAGATATCTATTACAAGGTTCGAATTTCATGTTTCCTCCAAGTGCATTATCGCACTTTGTGACTCTCTAAGCGCATCAAGATATTCAATCGGCAATTCGCATGCGCCACCGGCACAAGCGGAATCTGCTTCAAACTTAACATTGTTTTCTTCTTCGCACATTGTTGTCCAATCAACGTCGTCATACTCTTGAGAAAGTTTTTCCCATCGCTTTAGGTTGTAAACATCTTTTAGACAATAAGTCATTTTTCTAACATTTCCTTCAAAATGACTATCAGCAAATTTAATTGCAGCGGTGGCCCAGTCTCTTTTGATAGGAGTAACCCGATCGAGTGGCTCACCAATGCCCAGCAAACAATCGCTGGCTGCCCAAAGATCGTGATTAAAGGCTGCTATGCCCTTTTCGATGATCCCGGAAGCAAAAAAAGAACCTGGGCCGTACTCTCGAAGAATATCATTCGGGTAAGGAACTGCACAAAACGGAGCCTGAGGATAATCCTTATCTCCCGAATACGGAATCAGGGAGATGCCTGCGAAGTACTTTCTATTTTTATAAATGTAATCTGCAACCTCATCCCACTCGTCTTCTTTGACGTGGATGGTATTAGAAACATTGTGGCTCAGCCATGGCTGTGTGCAAAGATCTTTATTAGTTCCATAACGAACCCAATTCTGTTGGGTTAACTTGACACTTTCCAATAGCCTTAATGCATCGATTTGATTCTTTGTCTTGGATCCAACTGGAACTTCACAAAGAAAAGTAATAACCTCTGTTACTTCATTTGGATCCCACACCGAAATTTCAACTGCACGGGGATTATATTTTTTAAAATGCTGAACTGGGTTCTCTTGCTTGTTCGCCTGAACTCTTCGAAAATACCTCTTTGCGTGATGGGGGTGAATTCCCGAGGCTGTCCCAAGAACACAACTAGTCGAGCCGGCCGGTTTCACGCAAGTCGTTCGGGCAGCTTGGTTAATCCCAATAACTGAAGCAACGTACTTATTAATTTCTTTAACAATTTTGGCTCCGTTTCGTTGAACTTGCGGATCAAATAAAAGTTCTGCATTATCCATCATACCAGTAATAGAGACACCGAGCAACGCTTCCCGTTTTGTTATCTTCTCGGTTGTCTCCCCTAAGTACGGAAAGCTCGTATAGGAAGATTGAAGTGTTCCAATTATGGCGGCCGCTCGACAGGCTTTATAAAAGTTCTCTGGAGTATTTGCCTTCTTCCCATTAATCTCGGTCAAGTTACAAAACTGCCATCCAGGTTTGCCCGTATCCACATCAACGGGATAAAGTCCAATTTCGACACAGGGATTAAATCCCATCTCTGTACTCTCGGCCCACACAAAGGCCGGCTCTCCAAACTCGCGCACCCACTCCATCAATTGACTAAACTCTGCTTTTGTGGTTTGATCGCGGATAAGAAGGGCGCTGTTGTTTGATCTTCCTCGCTGGGGATTTTCGACAAACCAATTGCCCGTCTTTGCTCTGGCCATCTCTTCATCATCTGGAGAAAAGAGCGCGATAGTTGCAGATCGTCGCACGCCGCCCGAGATGACTGCATCAGCGGCATGCATAATAATATCATATACGTCGATGGGGCGCATTCGAATACAGTTAGAGTTTCCAAGGCGCGTTTCAAAAACTTGACGAATCTTTTCAATAGATCTTTTAAGCCCGTCTGGGCCAGGGGCCTTTTGACCCGAACTCAATGGAGCGCCAGCAGGACGAACCTCTGAATAATCAAAAACTACTCGATGTCCAGCGTATTCACTAAACTCTGAATTTCCTCCGAAATAACTTGTAACCAAAACCCCAATAGCATCGGCCCAGCCCTCAATAGAATCTGGAACGACAAAAGTTAAAGATCTACTAAGAAAATCTGGACGCACAATGGGAGAAAGTTGTGCAACATGATGAGCTTGAACAGAAAAACCAATGCCACAACCACATAAAAGAAGATACATTAGCTCTTGAAACGCCCTTGTGCGATTAATGTGACCAAAGCCACAATTATAAACGCGAGCATTGTGCTTAAAAATTGGATCGCCGCCAAATTGAAGAATTCTTTGTGAGCCCAGAACTTCCTTCTTGTGAACGGCCGATTCAGCCTCGCTGATAAAGGACATAATTTCGTCATTGCCTTCGAACTTCTGCCTATGCATATCGAAAACTCGGGTAACCTGCTCTTTCCAAGTTTCTCTCCTCTTTAATTCTGGCAAGTACTTTGCATATTTTGCTATTCTCGTATATTCTTGTAGTGCATTGATTGACATTAATCACCTCCTTCCTTCTTTTTCACTTTTTTGTACAATGTTACTAATTTTTTCTCTTGTCTCTTCTTGGCCTCTTTCTTAACGTCTCCAATAGTTTCGCCGCTTGAAGCTTCGACCTTTATGGTAACGTTTGCTGTGTCCATATAAATCGGATAGATAATTCCGTCTAGGCCGTTCCTGTTCTTAGCAATAAAGATACGTCCGGAATTACTCAATTTGTCTTCCGCCGTTCTGGATATTGAAAAAATAAAATCTGCCACAAAACATTTATTAAAAGCCTCCGATATAGATTCCATTGTAATAACTTCGGCATTCAGTCCAGAACGATTCGTTTGGGATGCGGTCCATACACAACAATTATGTATTTGCGCCAGTGCTCGTAGCTGTTCATAAATAGTCTCCAACTCATGCCTTTTCTCTTTTAATGTTGAAATTGGACGTAAAAGATCCCCGTAATCTACGAGGATCATATCGGGTTTAAACCCGCGATTTATTAATTTTTCAACGTGATTTTTTAGTGTATTAACAGTGGCAGATTTTGTAGGATATTCCTTGATAACGAGCTTTCCGTCTAGCATTTGGACCTTTTCATAGATCTCTTCTTTGAAAGAGCTAAGATCATTGAGGGGGACATTTGTTATGCAACTATCAAACCTGGAGCCCACAACTACATCTGCCAATTCAAGTGTATAATAGACTACATTTCTGCCAGCCTTTAAAGCCTCCGATCCAAGGTGAACGAGTGCCATACTTTTGCCCGCACCAGTCGGGGCGATGACTACTCCAAGCTCCCCCTCTCCCAAGCCTTGGTGAGTAATAGTGTCAATTTCTGCCCACCCGGTTGGAGTAGGATTCCGAGCCTTAAACAAAAATCGCTGCTCAAAGTCTTTTATGTAATCATGACCAAAATTAGAATCAGATCCAAGCTTCAAAGCCTCGTTGATAACCTGAGAGATTTCATCAAAAGAAGAAGTTTTAAGAAGTCGGACAGACTTAAGCATCGCCTCTTTTAACTTTTGCTTTCTGCAAAAATCAAGAGAAGTTTCAATAATATAATCCGAATCCTCTATGTCGCTTTTTGAGATTCGTGCAAAGAAGTTTCTAATTTGTTGTTGAATGGAGTCATTGTGCTCACTCAACTCTGTCCTTAGAATAGATGTCATAATCTTTTCTGTCGGATGAACAGAATACTTCTCTCTATATTTTTTGACCAACTGCACAAAAACCTGGAGGTATTTAAGCTCCAGGAAATTAATATTTAGAACCTCGAACATCTGATCAGCGAATGGTCTATCCACCAAAATCAAATGACACAAGCTTTCTTGAAAGTCCTTGCCGTATTGGCTAAAGTCCTCCTTTGGCATTATTCCCCCTTATTATTTATTATAACACCTAAGATTTATCTTGTCAAGCCTTACTTGATATTCTTTTGAAAGTAGCAAACAGGTCTGATGTATCCCAGTTTCCAAAGCCGTCTTCGGCCATACGCTTAATTACTTCTGTCTTATTGAACTCGGGCTCAAAGTTGTCGATTGTGTATTTTACCCTACGTTTATCGTCGATGGACATAGAGGGAGAGTAGAGTTGCATAATTTTATAATTATCTTCAATAATTTCTTGCGATTCACAAATTGAAGAAAACGCTCTTAATCCTGTATTATCATTTTCACAAAAATTAATAAGATCACTAATTGTCGCAGATTTTTCTTCTGCGAAAAAAGGAAGCCTCTTAGAGATTGTTCCCAGACCGACGCCCTTTACGCCTTTAAGGTTGTCCGAAGTGTCACCAGCAATGGCGCGAGCCAAAGCAAAGTTAGTCGGATGAATACCGAACTCCTCTAAAAGCCGTGGCTTGTTCATAAACTTCTTCTGAATGGGGCGATATAGAACTGTCTCGTCATCGCATAGCTGAAAGAAATCTTTGTCGCTGGATATGATTATCTTCTGCCAGCCTTTGTAGTGCGGCGCTTGTGCAATAAAGGAGATCACATCATCGGCTTCAACTTGGTCTGCCATCAACTGAATGACCGGCATATAGTTAAGCATTTCCATGAGCCGATATTGCTGCCAAACCTTGTTTTGCATCTCCTCATCTTTTGTAAGATTTCTTACATCTCGATTAAGGCGAATGGGCTTGCGCCCTTCTTTGTAATTCTTGTTAACGAGCTTTCGTCGCAAAGAACCACCAGCGCCATCCCAGGCAATTACAATCGCGTCAGGCTTCATCTCTCGGCAAAGCTTTTGTAAGATTCCAATAAATCCCTTATATCCACCAATGGGCTGTCCATTTTTAGATAGGCTAGGATTAACGATGTACGCCCTGAAATAAGCATTCAGGGCGTCAATAATCATTAGTCTTTTCATTTTATTTATTCTTCTTTGTCATAAAAATCCTCGGCTTTTCCTTGTCGATTATCAAATTTATAAATTATCTCTTCATCAATGATCTGATAAACTCTTTGTTTGAACTTATCATCCTGCATCCTCTCAATCCATTTTGATGCTTGAAACTTTTCGCTCGTTCCATCTTCAAAGATTATAGTATACCAAGCACCTGCTTGAAGAATGTTGTCGGAACCCTTGACTGCATCGAATAGAGATTCATCGTCTTGGATTGCGACCCTATCTCCTCCCCACAGGATGCGGAAATTACATCGGCGGCCTTGTGTGCCGAAGCGAGACTTCTCAATCTTTACTTTGACCTCAGAGCCAATACGAAATCCGTTATCATCGAGGACAAAGCTGGCCTTTGCTTTTCTTCCTGTGAGCCAAATACGCAGTGAGTACGCGTATATCATGGCTTTGCCGCCAGGAGTCACATAGGGAGTTGTCATGGCTTCGGCTGCAAACCGAGTAATATTAGCCTTTAATTGATTTAGTACTAAAAAAGTACATTGTGTATTGGCAATCGATAGAGTCAACTTAGACATTCCCTTGGCTAAGATACGCGCCTTCACTGCCATGGAAGATTGGGGATTGAAATCTCCTTCCACATCAGAAATAGCTGGCGTCAAGGCCAGAGAATCCCAGATGAAGAGAATTTGATTTTCGGATCCGAGCAACTCTTCGATAGTTTCAAGAACAAATTCAACAGATGTTGCTTGAATGTACAACAGCTTATTGAGGTCGCAGCCCGCATTCTCCAAGAAGGAAGGGTCGATGGCGGATTCAGAATCAAAGTAAACAACGTCCATGCCCATCTTTTGAGCATTGGCCGCAATTTGAGCAGCCATATAAGACTTGCCTGTTGATTCTAGTCCTGCGATTTCAATAACTTTACCAACTGGGATCCCTGCCAGCCTTCCTCTGCTAATAATTGAATCAAGCCATCGTGATCCTGTAGGTATCCATTGTATAACCTCTGTCGGATTTTCTTCTTTCAAATTATAAGCAACATTCATGCCTGCTTTCTTATTGATAAGCTTTTGCATCTCGGACATAGATAGCTTTCCAGTTGATGTTGATTTTCTTGCCATAAACTAATCCCTTGAAATAAAAATGGGAGCACTTATTTTAAACCGCGTGCTCCCAAACGGTGGGGGGATTGCTAGTTTCCAGTTAGCTCGTTGAACGCAGCAACAACATCAGGAGTCGAATTCGATGGAGCAGGAGGAGTGAAAGAATCAGATTCTTCACTCGCGCCTTCCAGAGAATTAATAAACCCGTCCAAGGCTGCTTGAACTTCTTCAAGCGTCTTTTTGGGGAAGAGACCATCGATGTTAGGGATATTATCCATAAGACGACTACACTCATCCTCTCCACCAACCGCTTCATCACAAAGTGGTGATGTACGACGACGAGGGGTCAGAGTGGTCTTGGGGAACTGTGCTCCTGGCGGTTTCCCGTAGGTCATAGTGAGGTCGGTTCCGTCATCGACATCAGTAATGTCACCATACTCGGGATTCAAAACCAAGTTAAGGAGAGCGGTGTAAGCTTCCTTACCATAGCCCCAGATACGGATACCTTCTGCTTCTTCGCCACGAACCATTACGGGTGAGAAGAAACGTTGCCGAGGGCTCAAGTCCTTAGCGAGCTTCATGGTATCAGGATCCTGATTGCCATTAAACTCCTTCCAGAGTTGATCCTTAAAGTCACAGATGGGACATTCCTCTCCATGATTCTTCTTCGGACAAAGAAGACCACCTCGCTGATCTGGACCCAAGTTGTAGTGGAACCAATAATCCTTGAAGGGATCGCCGTCCTCAGTCGGAACGATTCGGATTGTCTGAGTGCCGTCCTTTGGACGCCAGAAAGACCCTCCAGCCTTGTTGTTGTTTTTAACGCTATCGAGCCTAGCTCGAATTTTTGCAATATCTAGTGCCATGTTAATTTTCTCCTATTAGTTTTAAATTGTGCCATTGGCTAAAGTCAAGACGACAAATCTCTCGTCTTGCTAGTTTGTTGTGTTGTTTACTCAAAATCACTAATGAGTTCGAAGTTCTCAAGACTTTCAATGCTGAAATTCTTAATCTCTCCTATAATCGTGCTTCTGTTAAAAACACGAAATCCTTGTTTATCTAAATCCCAAACAAGATTGCTCCCCTCTGCAAGAGTTCTCTTCTTGCCGGTGCCCTTTGTTTGAGAGACAAAAAATCCTTCTGGAAGGTTATCCAGCGTTACAAACCTCATTGTTCGCAGGCTTCCATCTTGCTTTTTAAATGTTCCTAAATGTGCTTTCAATTTATTTCCTGTAATTGGATGTGTGGTGTTCTTTCTATGACATAGCCGAGATCATAATCATAATTGGTTGAATATACAGCATATGTTACATTGAAATTTTCTTTTGATTTCGACTTGACTTGCTTTTTCAGCTTGTTGAATAAGTCGTTATCTGTCTTTAACTTATCTTCGTTTATACTATAAATATAACATCTTTCGCGGGCTTTGTCAAGGGAAAAAAACATTTTTTCTTCATTTTTTTCTGCGTCGAAAAGGCCAATCGTTAATATGCGGTGTGTTTCCTTGGGTTTCCCGATTTTGCCAATTACTGGTTTTGTATTTTGGAATACATTTATCATATGGATCGTCGAAACCAATACTTCGTTTAGTTTATCGTAATATCCAATGATCGGCGCACCGCCGAGAACAGAATCAAGCTCTGGATTTGAAATTATATACATCTTCTCGAAAACTGCTGATCGTGTATATTCTTGCATCACGCCGAAAACGAGTCTTTCACGCATCTTCTGTACTTTGCCGAGCAATGTCATATCGGGTTTAATATAAAGAATGGAAATTGGCAAATGCTTAATGTTTTCCAATATCTTCAAAGAAGCGCAAGATATTTTTCCCGAGCCTCCGATGATAAAAAGGGTCTCTCCCTCAGTTCCTTTAAAAAATGTTTTGATTTTTGGGAGATCCACGTTCTCATATTCCTCTGCTGTCTGACACTTTAATATATTATAGCACCCTTTTCCCTCGATGTCAACATTTATTTTAAATATTTTATACTGAGTATATCGTGCGAAAGCATCTGCAATATTACATCCAGCATCTCCCAAACCTATGACGTTCAAATTACACCCCCCAATCTCTTTAGTTGGCCAAAATTTTTACCCACGTTGACATTCACCATAAACTTTCCCAATACCGTATTAGAAAAAATATCTATGATTTCTGGCAGCTTTTCTTTGTCCTCAACCGATAGGTCCAGTACAATAGAATCATGGATCGGGAAAGCAACATAAGACTTGGCTCCTTCCAAATAATTAGATACCTTTATCATTTGTTTCAAAACATTTTCAGCACAAGTGCTCTGAATAATGTAATTCAGGGCTGTTCTCTCTTCGGAGGGAATGACTTTGTGAAAAAAGGTCCTCACTTGGCCCTGAGTGAAGTACTTTTGTACCACAGAATCGCGGTCATAAGCTCTTGATGAAAGGTGATCTTGACTTTCTGGGTTGTATAACCATGCGAAAATTCGTTTCTTGGCCTCGTCTCTTGTTCCTAATCCTCGATAAACATTCTTAACATTCCATTCGTGAATATCTTCCTCGGGCTGCATCTTCCCTTGGAGGGCTATCAGAGTTCTTAGTTCTGCTGCATTGAAATCAAGCTCAACAAAATAATCATTGCGAGGCTCGATAATTGAACGAAGTTCTTTCTTCAAAGTCAAAATTGGAAAGCTTTTTGGCGCAGTTGTCAGTCGACCGGTCTTTGTTCCATAAATATTAAACTTGCACGAATGTTCAATCTGATTTAAGTTTTGTGAAAACTTCCTATGATCTGCTTTAAACATCGAAAGGTTCTTGGGATTTAAGTTTAATCTTCTATATTTTATGTCTTCAATTATTTCAGTCAAAGAAACAAGATAATCATAGTTCGATGGCTTTTCATAATTCTCGAAAACATGCTCACAGATGTAATTCTTGACCTGACAGAACTCCTCAAGGAATTTTCGAGGAACTAAGTCAAAAAAACAGTTCTCATCGAGCGATACACGCGCCGTTACAAATGATTTGATGAAAGCCTTGAGTTTGTCACTGGATCGCTTCCAGCGGCCTTTCAGGTCCTCTGGGCACACCATATCGAGGGTCTTTCCTCCGCAATAGAGTTTTGCGTATTCAACGTCCCTTCCCTTGAGAAATCCCGAATATGACCATGTATGAGTCAGATCATCTGGCAATTCTTGGTTGAAAAGAAGCTCGCCATAATAAATTCCGACGCAATCTTTCTTGTCGTCAAGTGTTTGAAAAAGCATGATCCCTCAATAAATTTCGTTAATTGATCTCTTTAATAACATTATAACATATTGAGAGAATTTGTCAACACTTAAATTCTGATTTTTAGAAAAATAATTCTTAAGAAGTGTATAGGTCGTTGATCCTTCTTGCAAGAATGGAAACCTAAATTTCTGATCAACATATTCGATTTGTCCTCGCGGGATGTCATTGGCGTTAAATACAATCTTTTTTATTTCAGACTCATTATATTGAAATCCCCATTCCTTGTTCTTGACTTCTATATATTTTTTAATCCAATAATTTTCTTTTAGGATTTTTTCCAATACTTCGGATCGCTCAACCCGATCCCTATCAAATCGACACCTACCTTTGATATAGAAGTTTTTTCTATCGACCATAGAATTATATCCAACAATAATTAGCGAAATCAAGTATTCAACATCTTTGGTTCTCACGCGCAAAAAATTATTTCTTAAATAATATTGTACAGGATCTCCAGAACTGTCTCCACTTTTTATCTTCTCGGCGTTAGCTGGAGAAGATAAATCAAAATTTAATCTCCAGGGTATATTTTTATCTATCATAAATCCAGCGTTAATGGCCGCTTCTCTATAAAAATTAAAATTATTACTGTCCAATATTAATTGTTTATCTGAATTATTAGAAGGGTCCAAATCCGCTATTTCAATTGACAATCCAGAATTCAAGGAAGAAACGTTATTTGATAAATAATAAGAAGTTCTGGTTATATATTTTATATCATCCTTCTCTAAAACATAATTGAAGAACAAATTAGCATAATCTTTAATATTTTTAATACTATTATCAATTTCTTTTTTGAAAATTTCGTCATCATTAAAACTTTGAATTAAATTTGTAATGTATTCATTATATTTAATTGATGCGTCTTCATATGCTTTATATATTTTGGGCTCTTGGAGATATGCATCCGAAGATAATCTTCCATCCCGAGCCGCCAAAGTAAAAAAATTTTTAAACTTTTTATATGAAGATGCAACAGAGGACAGCGCGTTAAACGTCACGCCATCCTGCAAGATAGATCCCATATATTCTCGAATAGGCTCTATTACCACCATTTTCTTGTCAACTTTTCCATATAAAATATTTTCATTTTTCCAATAATCTTTAATTCCAGGTATTAATTGTAAATTTGCATTTTCTCGACTGATCTCTCCCGACAAAAAGAAAAATTCATATAAGATTCTTTCAACGAAAAGAGTCGAAAGATTTGTCGAATTAGTTGCAGTAAAGACTGGTGGTATTATTGGCATTTGTTATTAAGAACCATCCCTATCTATAAAGGCGCTTCCGTCTCCCGAAGTTTGCCAAATTGCTGTGATGGATGTTTCAAAAGTACCATCGCTTATAATATTGTCAACTTTTGTTACAAAATGATATCCTCCGAGGCCCATAATATTTGAAATAGATCCGTTTACCCATGGTCTTCCGATATCTCCCATAGAAGCCGGATAAATAAAAACCATAGAACCGGGCTGGAACAATGTATTCCCAAATAATTTTACTGTAACATTAAAAACGTTTGCCAAAATATTAAAAGGGCTCCCCGCGTTTTCAACTAATCGATGTTCTCTCGCATATTCCCAATCTAGTTTCTCAAAAGATATATTTTTTATAACAGAGTCTCTATTTCCCAGCGTTAAGTGGGCTAAATTATTTTTCTCATCGATACCTTTTTGTGTCGCATATCCTCCGGCTACATCCTCAATTTTCAAATCTGTTGCACTAGAATTAGCGTGTACGACCAAATATGGAGTACCGGGGCCCTGGAGAAGAGTCTGTGCTGGCGCGACACCGAGAAACAAAGGACGCGTGGTGGGAATATCTGTATCCAAAGTAATAAAGGATGTTCTAAAGCTCCTGCTGTCTCCCTTTTTTGCATTAAAATAATTCTCTATTTTATTATTCACAATATAAGATAGAAGATCTTTTATAAAGATTCCTATTGTTTTTGTTTGAGTATCTTCGGCTTGAATCTTATCATAAAAGAAACTAGCAACAAGGCGCATATCTATTGGCAAATCAGCTAAATTATATGGTTTAGATCCAACATAAAAATCAGCCAATATAACTTTATATTTATTTATGACAGTTAGGGGGGCGCCCCATAGAGCAGCAACCTCTGGATCACATGCAATTCGCATCGCGACTTCAACAATATCGCCAAGAAATGTATAATAAAAACGATGTAAGCCCCCAGATGGATCGGCCGCGCCATCGAAAAGAGCTTTGGTGTTGCCGTCAGTATTACATCGCTCCAAATAATCTATTGTGGCTGATGCATTTGAAGGCTTTTTAAAATCTGCCGCTGCTGACGGGGAAGTCTCGGAACTTATAATATCTGCCAAAGAAATATCTGTAAAGTAAATTGAATTATTGTCTGCCAACATTTTTGTCATACGCTGATAAGACTCTTTTTTTGATTCTTTAACTTTTGCATCAAATTCATCTTTTTTTTCTGTGTATGAGTTATCCTCAGTGCTACCTTTTGCTTTAAGGACTTCTACCTCGTCTTGTAAGTCCTTAATTTCTCTAACGGTGGCCGGCAAAGGAGCAATAACATTTACTAATTTATCTCTGGCTATTCGTTCGGCTCTGGCCCGGTAATCTATTTGAAGTATAAAGGTTCCAGTTGCGCCCTCATCGAAGGTAATAGAGTAATCTTCCATGGTCAAAACCAAAGATACGCTATTGTTTGTAATTATATCTTTTTCTTCATCTGTAAAGCTATTTGGAGTAGACCACCCTACTTCTGCTACGATATCTTGCTGATATATTCTTTTTAGGGGTTTTTTCCTTTTTCCTCCGGTTCTCTTAAGAAATTTTTCGTCGCTTATTGCCAAAAGAAGATCTAAATATCTATATTTTCCTCCCGTAGAAGCTATTCTTTCGACACTCAATTGGGCAAAGTCCTGAAAATATAACACCAATGACGCCGTAATATCTCTATTTGCCGAATAAGTGTCCGCGCCGATATAGCTCCACGAAAAAGATTGAATTCCATATCCAGCTCTCGTTTTATAAAAGCTTTCTGGATTATTGCCGGGGGGTTTAGGGGTCGGGTGAAGACGTTCGAAAATATCTGTTATATCTGGCTGCCACTGGTTTCCATTTGCAACTCCAGTCCCCTTGGGAAATCGAATGGGCGTTCTTCCTTTCTCATTCATATTATCATCATACTCTACCTTAAAAATCTGTATTTTAGGCACCAAAGCAGAAAGTTTGTCTGTGCTTAGTCCCATTATTTTGGAGGCGTTTTCTCTTTTTGTCAACCTTCCAATAACATTAGTCGAACTATTTTGAAGAGCCACGGTCTTATCATATGGAATTCCGATCGGAGTCGAAAACGATTTTCTCCTGATGGCTTGTCCTGAGAGCTTATTTATGTTTTTTAATAAATATCTTTGCGGACCAAACTTTAGGGCTGCCTCAAGCCTGAGTTCAGCTGCCTGCCGGGCCTTTTCCTCCGCTTCCGACGCTGGCAAATTTTTATCCTTTTCAAGACTCGCCATAACGCGTTGAATCTCTTCCTCTTTGGAAGCCGGGTCATTCAATAATCCGTTTGGGTCGTTCATCTCATCAACAACCTCGATGGCCCGCTCGCGTCGGTTTGCTTTGCTTTTAATGCTCTGATAGCTGGATATTAAATCAGCTAAATCGTTCATATTTCGTGAGCCAGCGGGAGTTGATGATGTATAGGCGTCATAAATCGCGCTGATCGCGGGTTCGTCCTCTCCGTATTTCTCTTTCGCAATGGTGCTTCGGTCGGCCGCTGGGGCTGAACTGATTGCATCAAGTTTCTTTCTGTTTTCCTCTACTTCTTCGGCCGATGATTCTGTATCATCGACAACTTTTTGTTTTTCGGCAGCAGGAGCAGAAGCTATATATCCGTCTTCCGCTTTCGGATTTAGCGTCGTAAGATATCCGTTAAAACCAGGAGCCTCATTTAATATGCTTAATTTATCCGCCATGCTGTTTCCTTAAAGCCTCGATCTAAATTCTAAAATAATCTAAAATTTGATTTAATGAAAGGGGAACATAATAAATATCACCCAATTTAAAATGCGATGGAGTTGGCCTTTGATTAAACTGGGCGATTACCCACCAATATCGTGAATCTCCGTATACTTCGTGTGCTATTTTATATAATTTATCGCCCAGCTTCCACCTTCTCGTATCATATTTCACCTGCAACATATCTTCATCAGTCGGGAAATAAACAACGGAAGTCTCATATTGACGAATACTTCTAACGCCTTTATTTTCAAAAGTATCGTCATACATTTCGCTATCATTGATAATGATTTTTGTTCTTGAATATCGTGATAATGCCATAAATTAAATTCCTTTAGGGTTCGCTGCCTTCTGTACGAACAGGTGTGAGCGGAGGACCACCTGGGAATCCGGGTTTGCCGGTATTGGCAGCGCTTGATCCTGCTATTGGAAGTCCTGCGCCTCCTCCTCCTCCTCCTCCTCCTCCTCCTGTGATCTTGCGCGCGGCGGCGGCGCGGGTTGGGCCGGCCGGGAGGAGAATTTGGTTTCCCGCAGCATTAACCGTGTCGGGGGGATCCACAGACAATTCTTTTATGACTGGGCCGCTTAAGCTGATCAATACTTTTTCTGGAAGCATCCCCGCGCCAGAGGAAACGATAACGTCTTTCAACTCCGGACTCGAAGATCCGTCTGATGCAATTATCGCTCGATTGATGGTTTGTGCGATAAGCCGTGCGCGGTCTCCAAAATCAAAAGAAAGAGATGTTGGCGCGATGATTACATTAAGCCAAGGAGCGGCGGAAAGCTTACCATTGGAGTCAACCGGAAATTCCAGCTTTAAAAGGGGTGCTTCTATTATATTGCCTTCTAGATTGTATGTTGGTCTAGTAAATTGACGCCCAAATTGAAGAAGACTGCTCAGTTCCTCCGGAGATGGGTTAATCAACGGCCAAGAAACAGAAATAGTATCGCCTGTCGATTTATAAGTCTGAATGGGATCTTTTCTTCCGTAAACAGTTACTGCCTCCCATTGAGCGTCGTAATTTCTACTAAGAGAATCAAGGCCGGCAATGGCTTCATATTTTAGAGGATCGCCGACGCTGTTTTTTCTATTAATATATGTGAGTCGCATTACTTCTTTTGCCATTTATCTTCCTCCTCTATACAAATAGTTTTTCATTTTGTTTTTCCGCCAGCCATAATCATGTTTTTGGAGTGATTCATGGGCTTTCCAGCCTCTTGTAAATCCAATCCCTGAGAGACAAAAGTAAAGAGGGGATTTGGGTTTATAACTGCATCAATGGCCACTTTTCCTGCGAGGGGTGGCAGTTCTTTCCAGACTGCTGCCATTTGTTTTGCGACCTGCTCCCCCACTGCCATGGCTATTTCGGCATAACTGTCTTCCCTTTTTACTCCACCAGTTTCTGCGCCCTTTATATTGGTAGTACCAGTTAGTGCTCCTTCTATTTCTCCACCAAACCCTAGCGCTGATCCGATTGAAGAGACCATTCCTATGGCCTTAGAGAAAGCCGAATCGAGCATAAATTTTGCAAACTCTAATAACTTGTCCAGCAATTCACTAATCGCATCGATAGGAGATCTAAGTGCGTCTCCGAGGTACACGAATGCGCCCTGGAGAGCTTCTAAGGTTTGCATAGTTGAAGGACTCATTCCCTCCCAAACCGCACTCATAAAGCTGCCGAGCGCGCCATTAACAGTACCTATGGCGTCAGTCAGTGGCTGCACAAACGTCGCCGCTATTCCGAACGCGTCGGATAGTCCGTCAATTGCAGGTTGGACCGTGTTTTTCGCCGTTGCCGCCACCTTTGAGAGAATCACCTTAAAACTTGTCCAATATAATGTGGCCAGGGCGATATATCCGTTGAGTTTAGCCATGGCTGTTTGTACATAACTTATACCCAAAATATATTCTTTGAGTTTCCCTACCAGAAAACCGATTGCCTCTGTGGCCAGTTCTATTATTACTTTGCGCAACTCTCTGATCAGACTTTGGACAAACTTTACAACTTTCAACAACGCCCAGAACTGTGCCACGAGACCGATGATGAGCCCAATTATGAGGATCAGCGGTAAGGTTGACACAAACAGAGCAACTGCCAAAATTCCGAGAGGAATAAGGAGAATTCCTAATATAACTTTCCAAAGTCCGGTTTTATAAATGAGCAAATCAAGCAACTCGATAAATGGCATAGTCACTTCATATAGCGTGAGCATTATATCAATGACATAATAAAGGACCATCGTGTTTAGCCAAAGGAGCGCTTTTCCTACAGATTTAATAATATCCAGGAGATTCAACCCCTCGCCGGCCGGCCCCAGCGCGGCAAATCTGTCTTGAAGTACTTTTAGCCGAGCTATAAGGGGCGCGAGGGCTTGGGTAAAATAGTCTATAATGTCGTTCCAATAAACAAATAATTGGATAACAACATAAATAGCAGCCGCGAGGATGCCAACAATCCACATGATGGGTCCCGAGAGGAAAAGGAACGCGGCAGCAAGCGCGATGATGCCTATTTTCAGGGCCAGGGCGGCCACTGTGGTATTATCAAAGATATCTCCTAAATTTCCTATATAAGAATACAGTAGCGCTGCGGCGGCGATGTAGGCTCCAATGGCAGTAATAAGCCACGCAATCGCCTCGGACGTGCCCAACGTGGCGCCGGCCATCGACATACGGATTGCAAAAGCGGCGGCGACGAAGGCTAAAACCAGCACTGCGAGTCCTGCTTTTACGACAGGAAAAACATTAAGGAGTCTTACGAATCCCATAATCATACTTTTTACCCCCGACAGAACCGGGCCCAGCGCGATTGCGAATTGGCGCATCAAGGTGCTCGCCACCTCTGATACCTCGTTGAAATCAGCAGTTTGCTGTGCGAGCGCTTCTATCTCTGACGATGTTTTCTTAACCGCGCCAGGGAGTAAATCAAAATTACCCTTCATCACTAGTGCAAGCTCATTAACGTCGGTCAATCCCATAGAAGAAGCAATCATTTTTCTTTCGTAATATTCCATACTATCGAAAGACTTTCCAGTTTCTCGAATTGCGTTGGACATAAGTTTCATTCTTTCAGTAGGGTCGGTTGTTGTCACCATTTCCAGTGTACTCAGATAGGGTCCACCTAAGGCAGCATTTAATCTACCGACAGCTTCGGCAGCAGTATCAAATTTGTCGAACTTTTCCGTAATATTCATCATTTGTTCAACGGACATTCCTGCTGCACGGGCATTGATGGCCATCTTTTTGAATACTTCCGTGCTTTGTTTTCCAAACGCCGCCAACTTAGGCATCGCATTTTTGAAATCATCGGCCATTTGTTGTGGAGGCATCCCAACGGCTTGAGCAAGCACAAATAAATCTCTCTGGGTTTTTGCTGCTTGTTTTCCACTTTCTCCGAGGACCGCTGTTAAAAATTGAATATTGTTCGCTGTCGTATCGGTGTTGACCCCCAACTCATTTAACATTGCAGTAGTTGTTGCAACTTCCTTGCGATTTGCCTTGGACATCTTATTAAGGCTCATAATCGTCGTTGTCATAGAAGTATAGCTTTCTCCCACGTCTCCTATGGAGATATTATATTCATGCATCTCCTTTTCGAGATTTGTTATTTCGTTAGCATAAAGTTTGTGGGCGCCTGTCGACTTGTTGAAAGATACCAACGACTTGTCGGTTGCATACATAAGGTCCATCGTGGACTCGAACAGCTTTTGATTAAGGCTTACGATCAAGTTCATAGGATGAAACGCTTGTTTGAAGCCCTGTGTCACCATCTTCCGGGCCCCGGCGTCCTTGAGCAACAACGTAGCATTCATTTTCATGCTGTTTCCCAGCTTTGAATTAATGCCAATGGCCCCGGCCATTGCATCTCCCATACCGGCCAACCCCTTCTTAAGGGATCCCAGGTTTCGGCCGGCTTCGTCCATGGTAGCTCCAAAGTCCTCCAAACCTCCACCGAATTTTTCTATAGCATCTTGAAGCTCGCTTCCCGACAAATCGTCTGCGCCGGCTGCGAGGGCCGCCATCTGCTTAACAATAAGTGGCAGTACCGCACCCAATTGCTCCATCGCTTTCACAAGGCGCTCTGTCATTTCCACACTTTCTGCTGATACTGTTCCGTCGTCTGCCATTAATTATTGTTCCTTAATTTTCCCCTTACTTAAACGGCCATTTGATGCCAGTGGTTTTTTCAAAAGCACTTGTTGCCCTTGTGAGGCTGCTTTTTTGTTTATAGGTTTTCGGATCGTTCAACCCATATTTTTTAGCTGTTTCAATATACTTTTTCTCGCCGCCAATGGCTTTAGCAAAAGCTTTGACATCTACTGCTTTTCCCTTGATGCTGCTGGAAGCTCCAAATAGGGGAATTCCAAACATATACTTCAATATCATCTCGATGGCATTTCCATACATTCTCAAGAAACTTTCGTTGAGCATATCTTCATTTTTTTTCATTTCTTCTAAATCTATTTCAATATTTTGCATGATATTTTATTTCCTTTTTAAATTTGTATTTCACTGTACAACAATTGTACCCTTTTTCTTCTTCTTCGCGGTGTTCTTTTTCTCATCGGAGCCCTCGTCGGGATCGGTCCCTCCCGTAGAAGTCAGAGCGGGTGCACCAGGAAGCAGCGAATTAAAATGAAATTTAATTGATCCTTCCACCACATCAGATAATCCATGTTCAAAATCTCCCAAATTATAAGCTGTTGGCATTACTTGATAAAATGTAACTCTTCGAACCAATTTGCCGGCGGAATTATACATATAAACCATTATATTAGATCTGTTAATAAGATCATAAGCCCAAGATACAGTAGTCTTTACCTTGCTTGTCATGGGATTCTGAGTATATGTCTGAACCATTTCTCTTATATCCTTCATCAATGCGGGCGTCATATATAATTTAAGCTCCAGTTCATTGTAGGTCGGATCTCTTGCTGTTATTATAGACTGAGAAACTTGTAAATTCGCTGCCAACTGATCTATAGTCAATGACAAATCGGGCATATTTACTGACTTAATTAGGTGCGATGGAATATTATAACTTTTTCTACCTGTAATTTGAAATAGGCCCTTCTTAGTAAAAGATGGTTTTCCTTTATAAAGAATTGTAACAACTTGAAAACGATATTTTTGAAGTGGTTCAGTGTTTTTATCAGTCCAAAAGGCCATAGTAATATTCTCCCCGTATTATAAATAGTAAAAAACCAAGAAATATCTATTATCTCTTGGCTTTCGATGATTTTTTCATCTGATCATTTTCTTTTTGCATCTGATCTGATAGGCGCTGTAAGAACCAACGGCGAATTTTAATGGGAAGGTTGTAAGCCTCAATGAAACTCCATCCCCCATGGTATTTCATCAAAAAGAATTCTTCATAAACAGATTGGATGTATTCATCACTTAGGCCAAAAAAAGTCCGTAGTGAACGGCACCTCCAGATCCGTTCCATAGTTGCAAGAAGAGCATTCAAATTCTTGAGTCATGTCAATATTTGGAATGTTCTTCTCATAAATTGTGCGCAAGTGTTTTGAATCTCGGGCGGGTATAACTTCTAAAAATTCTCCAATTAAACTCTTTGTTTCGTTTCCATTAACAGCAACTACAATTGTTTTTAACAAATCTGTAAGTGGGGTTTCTGGTAATTTTTTTCTTTTTCTTGATTCTTGTAGACGAGAAATATACATCTCATCCTTGCCTGTCATCGGCCTCATTTCTACTTCCACTTCCGTAATCGGAGTAGTCGCAACAAGAGTACCATTCTCTGTCCAAACGGCATCATCTGGCTCTGAATTAAATTCTCTTATTTCTACCTCAGAGAGATCAAACTCATAATCAGAAGAATTCATGCATGCTGGACATACTATCTTTGTTGAATATTCTGCACCATATCCATTAATTCTTGCTGCAACGAGGATAGCGTTTCTATCTCCCGATAGCAACTTATCGGTTTTTACCGACTTATCAATAATAATATTCTTAAGAAATCTCTCAATTGCAATACCTTGCTTAATAAGCGTTTTAGAAGAAAGAATATCTTCCTCCTTCGCTGTCATATATTTAATTTCAATACTCTCAACACCATGTAGAGGATGATCCTCTGGATAACAGCGCCCCATTGAAGGAAGCTCTACGAACTCTGTTGGTGTTGTGAAAGACAACCCCTCAGATTGTGACTGCATTGCTGCTGCAATGGAATCATCCGAGGGGGTTTCAGTAGCGCCTAGTTCTTTGCCTAGCCTACTGCCACTATTTCTAGCCAATTTTCACCTCTTTTTTATTTTTAACTTTTTTATGGGGCGCCATTGAAACCACCCGATGAGCCTCGGGTTGGACTATCAAATTGGGCCCAATCATATCTAAATGTCATTGTAATTTCCGACAAATCTTCGGAAGTATAATCCAAGTCGCCAAATCCAAGTTTGATTAAAAATGCATTTTTTAATGTCCAAGTTTCTTGGGTATTCCCATTTGCGTCGACTTGCTTAATTATGACTTCAAAAGATTGAGATTTTCTTATAGAATACAAATTTTGAACCGCGCCTTCTGGGCCTAGATATCCCATAGCTTCCAATAATTCTACAGTTGCGTCAGCTGCATCTGGACTGATTGGATCTGTTAAGACAAGGGAAATTTCATTCCACTCAACTGTTCCGGGAAAATAAAACTTATGTTGCATAAAGTTGACATCTGCCGTATTGACTGTAATCTCTGGCTTATCAACCGTCTTTGCAAACCAAATTGGGGCGGCAGCCTCCAAAGCGTTTTCTCTTGCGGCGCCGCCAGCAAGACTAACCGTAAATCTATATTTTCTTTTCGGGTCTACGCCCTTGCTTGTCCAAAAATTATCAGCCATTTTTTTAAAATCTCCTGCTTACATTATATATAGTAGCTAAAATCATTTTTAATCCTCGAAACCTGCACCTTGATTCGTAATAACGAAGTCAAGCGCAATATATTCAATTGCCTTAGCGGGCTTTAAGAAGATCTTGGCGTACACGATATTTCGGTCAACCAAATCTGGTGTAGTTGTGGTGCTATCCAAAATTAATTTGAAATCACTTAATCCGAGTCTTGTCTGGACGCTCGCCAGGAAGGGTACTGCTACAGCTTTAAACCTGTCCCAAGTAACCTCTATGTTCTGGTCAAACAAGATTCCGTTTGCGAATATTGAAATTTGCTTCTTAACATAAATCAGCATTCTCCTAACATTAATTCTATCCAGTGCAGATGGTGTTGCTTGAAGCGTTTTTTGTCCAAAGATTACAATTCCCTCATTCGGGAACGAAGCAATCGGATTGATATTCGCATCGTAAAGCTTATCCCTATCCTTGGAAGTCAATCTTTGACTTACATTTAAGACGGGGATCCCAGCCGAGCCGGCAGTTAATCCACCTCTATTAAATCCAGCAGGAGCAAACCATACTTCCGACTGTGCTTCCGAAGAAGCCATGGTTCCCAAAGCAACAACAGAGGGTGGTACCCAAAGCCGGTTATTAGAAGTAACAGTATCCTGAATCTGAACCCATGGGTAGTAAGCACATCCATAAGAGTTATTTATTTGCCTATTTTCTAAACCAACAATTGCCGGGGAAACCGAAATGGCTGCGCGGCTTGTCGGGGAAGAATACGCGGTTGAAGTTTCTGTGAAAGGTGTATATACATTGTCTATATCAATGATTCCCAATGCATCCGCGCGATCTTCGCAGACCTGCAACACATGATTCGTAATAGTATCATTAGTTATTCCTGGAACCGTAATTATATTACAAGCGACGGCTTCCGGGTCGGAAACGATGCTTACTCCCTCACGAAGAGTGTTCAAGGCATAATTTGTTGCAAGGGTCGCGGCTGTCATGCCAGCATTCCTAAAAGGTTCAACCTCTTGAATATCCAATCCATCAAAGCCACCAGCGAGGGGAGAATTAAATCTCACCCAGTCATCATCAATAACATCTCTCCAACTTCCGGTGGCAGAATATGAAGTCCCGCCAGCGCGGCTTCCGGAAAGCCAATAGACGTAGTTCTTGTCAAGCGGCTTAACGAGGTCGTCCAAGGAGAATACCCATTGTGGGGTTCTTTGAGCCGTCGCGATCGCTCCTAGTGGATATACATAATCTGGATATCCAGTCCCGGCCTTGTCGCTTGAATAAAAAGTAGTATTTTCAAGATATGCCGAGACATTTAATCCGAAGTAAGCATTTGTCTGATCTGTCAATGCTCCAGCAGATGACGAAACTCTCAATTGACTTTCGGGGAAAATTAAATTAAGTGTATAGTCCCCAATCGTGCCAGTATTAATATTATCACCAGCGGCGTTGGGATTATTATCCGGGCCAGATGAACCGGTTTCTAAAACCGCCGCGAAAGTGGAGCCGACACTGCCGCTTGCTATAGTAACATCGATGATTTTGTCTGGCCCGTAAACGCCGAATGGTAGTAATACGGGGTCAGCAATACCATTTCTAACCGTATCATCTACTTCGATTCTAATATATTTAGAAGAATTATCATATTCTCCATACTCTCTTAAGACAGTTTGTTCTTGATCCCACACTCTGTATCTGTCGCCAATCTTCTTGGAAACATAACTATCTGAAAGTGGATTCAAATCACAATTTGAAAACCTTTCAACTATTTGTGGGCTACTATCTGTATCGCCGGCCCTCCGAAGAACAACCGTAAACGACCCATAAGGATGAGTACCTGTAGTATCCCTGGAATATGTTAAGTCTTGGATGGCCACTTTCAAGTTATCCTGAACCCACTTACCCGGCTCCAGCGCATGCACTTTGAAAAGCTTTTGCATTTTATCAGCAGTATAAGAGCCCGTATCGGTGCCAACATCTTGAGAAAAATACCAACCCGTCGAGGCGATACTAAAATCTGTTCTATAGTGTGCCTTTGTATTATTATCAAATGGCAAAATAAGACCGTAAGAACCAGTTGCTAATTCACCCGTATCTAACTTCTTTTGAATGAAAGATTCATAACTCTCACCAAGCCAATAAAAATTTTCCCCTCGTGTAAAGGAACTGGCAGGGATAACCGGACCTGTAGATTGTGGATTTGTATTAAAAACCTTTCGAATAAACGTCCTAGATGACGGATCGAGATTAAATGTTGTTTTATACAGAGTGTCAGTGCCAGAGTTATTTCTAATATAGGCAGTATAATCTGGGCCATCACTGGATCCCACATCCGAAGACGGGTTAAGAAGAACTCCGATGCCACCTGACATATCGGTGGTGCCAGCGAGTGTGCCGGAAAGACCTACGGCGCTCCCAGTTGGAAGATACCAAATTGCGGCCAAATAACCGTTGTGAGTAGATGAAGTGTCTCCGGAGGCAGAAGGATTACATAGAAATAACCCATAAGCACCACCATTTGCTCCGACCGAAGTGCTAAGATCCGCAGTTCCCCATCCGGCAGCGCCAAGGTCTCCTGTCACATCTTCATTTTCCATTCCTGCTAAACGAACAACAGTAATGGCATCAACACTGTTTCTCAAATAAGCTTGAGCAGCATAAGATGTATATGTCGGGCCTTGATAGTTTCCGTCTCTCCACACATCCCCAGTTGCTTTACCCGGAACTGGATTTCCAAATACATCAACAAAGTCTGAAAAAGAGTTGATTTTCACTGGCTCCATTGCCGGTCCTTGTGGCAGGCGGCCAATAACTACTGGCCCTGCATCTCTATTAACCTGCGGAAGCTGTGAATTGTCAATTTCCCTGACAAAAACGCCTGGAGATACAAATTTAAATTTTTTAACTGACATCTAAGAGATTCTCCTCTAAATCTAGATTACTTTATCACATAATAAATAGTTCCTGGAATTGCGAAAGACTCAATAAATGTCTAATGAGGTCTTTTTGCTTTTTTAAAAATCCTAAGAAATAACTTTAAAATTCATCAATCCCTTTCTCGATCTAATGCACTTGGCCGCCAATTGGAATCTTGCTTGGACTTGGCCAAATATTTCTCTTTCTTCCGTGAGCGTGACAATCTCAAAGAAGGAGGAGCCATACTGTATATAGTCTCCTTCTCTCACATAAAGGTCTTGATCTTCAAATAATCTTCTTTCATGAAATCGGACAGTTAAAGAATAACTCTTATCCAATCCATAGTTTTCTGTAACAGTGTTGATTCCATCGAATTCAACAAGCACATATACTCTAACAGGAGGAAGAAAACACTTTTCTATCGCCTCACCATACAAGGGATGAAAATTTGTTCTCTCCATGGAAAGCGGGAAATAAGTTATAGCCTGTCCAATGACTCGTTCCATAAGCTCATCATTAACTTGCTTTACAAGATCTCTTTCTTTTTCACCAAGAAAAAGAGGTGGCGGCGGATTTGAAGGTTTTTCCCATTTGTTCTCAGCCATAATTAATAATCCTTTTTGTCACCCATTACTACTCTTTCTCTTACAAATTTGAATTCAACAGCACTTTCCCTAATTGTAACTTTTGGCTGCTCATCATTTTTGTTGGCCCCCATTAAATATCCTAATATTTTTAAATCTATCGTAGTTTGAAATTTTCTTTCTTCTTCTCCCAAATTAGAAATGTTATTTTCTAGGCCAAATTCACCTTGAATAAAACCCTCAAACCTGTGACCATCTTTATTAATAAAGAAATTATTTATTTGTCCCGTAGAGGTGATAAATGGTGTAAAAATTTCATTCATCTGTTGTTGATATTCGGTTGTAATCGTAACTTTATAATTTGCCACAACATAGGTTGGCAAAGGCATCGTTATTGTTTCATAAACGACTTTTTTATTATCGAAAGGATAAGTCGATTGATTAAATCTTCTTCTTGCGTCTTTATTAGCAAAATTTGCTGTTTTCTCCTGCTGGATTCTTCTTGCAACAGTAAGAGTTCCTCCCTTTGGATCATTTTGGCGAGCAATATGAGACCACGCAACACCTTTCATGGTGGGATCTTTTATTAAAGACGCCCTCTCTACACTCATCACCGGAAACGTAAAAATATCATCCAGATTGCGCAACTCTTTATTTTCTTTTACTTGAAAGGCTCTTTCGGGCATTGACCATATAATGGGCACCTTCTTCCATCCATCGTTCGTTGTACAGAATATATTTAACTCTTCGTTCAACCATTCATGAAGAGCATAATCAATTGTTTCGATGGTGGATGGCATAAAAGTAATTTCTTTCAGCGCAGGTACAGTAGCCTTTTTTTCCTCAGGGAAATAGGGTCTGAAATCATCATCAAATTGTTCTTTTTTGCTGCTCATTTATATTTATCCCTGGAAAATTAGCATTGGTACTCTCTTTTGTACTGTGTTGACCGCCTCTGTTGTTTCTGCATCCTTTTTTGTTAACTCTGCATAAGTTAATTCATCCAATATTGTTTTTAATTCTTCTCTGAGTTTATCTTGCTCCTCTTGTGCCTGACTCAGTAATGTGTCGGCATTTAAGGTAATATCAGAACCTGGGATTGGGATTGGGTTAAATTTTCCTCGGATTTGTCCGAGTGTTTCTTTTGATAATGCCAAAGCAAATCTTCGAATCCACTGTTTACCTATTGCATTAATATTTTCATAGGGAATATTATCAAAAGGAATGGTATTAATATTATTAACTCCATCTATTCCAGTTTTGGCATCGCCCGACTCTTCCCAACTATCGGGTATAACTGAAAATTCAACCCATAAAAATCTATATACACTTAATAATGATGGCTGTGGAAATATTCTTAATTTATTGTCTTTTAATTCATATGAATAATGAGATAATCTTGTCCATAAGTGATCTTCGTAGGCCATGGCTTGCATTTTATTTTGCCATACAGGAATTACTTCAAAAGAAGAATCATCAGTATACTGCCCATAGTACAAAAGGTTTCCGACAACATTCAATCCCCCATAATATCCGAAGAATCTCCACATTGCCGCCGGGGTCTTGAAGAAAACTTTTTTGACCATAACTCTTTTATCTCCGACAATACCAGCAAAGATAGCTGGGTCGCCATTGGGCTGAACGCCGGTTGCCGAAGAGCCTGAGATGATTGCTTGTAAATCATAGTCTTGCTCTCCCTCTTTAAGCTCAAAAGATGCTGAATAGATCGGAATAGTTCCTCCGATGTTGGCTTCAAAGGAATAGTTATCGGCCACTCTTTGTTCATATTCGAATCTAACGCGGGGGAATTTTAAATTAACGTTGCTCGGGCCCGTTACGATGTTGCCATCCTGATCGAATGTTCCTGTTGTTTGTCCCAGAACATTAGATAAAACATTCTTTGATTGATGCAGATTAACTAAATAGCTATATTCTAAAACAGCTTCTTCATAATTTGCATAAACATTTCCTGCCAGCATTTCAATGTCTAAGACATCGCCGCCTATCTTTTTATAAGTATAAGCAACCTGATCTGCGGCACCAGAAAGAAAGGCGTCGGACGAAGCATATATACCAAGAGGCAAAGTTGCAGCTACATCTCCCGCTGTACCGGTGATGGGTAAGATTGCCTTGCTCATTTGGCTGACTGGTGTTAGTGTTGGCAGCGCCATTTATAGTCCCTCCACATTAATTAGTTTCCAAATAAACAAACCCCCCTCCGAAAAACGGAGAGGGGTATTTTTTGTGTTAATATGTCCTAGACTATATTACACCAAGTCTTCAACAATGACCAAACCGTACATATCCGGACGAACCATCTTCTTGGCATAACGAGTCATCACGCCCTTGCGGGGCACGAAGTCCTCGACACCGAAGATTGTCGGAGTCATCTGGAGTGGCACATAAGGCGCGTATACATACCCGCTTTCGAGGAAAGAAGAGCCTTTACGTCCGCAAAGAACAACGTTCCGTGGGAAGTAAGGATCGACGTAAACGTCAAACTTCTTGCTCAAAGAGCCGACTTTAACTGCACCAACCTGACCGCGATCATCATCGTGAGTCACAGCGCCTCTAAATCCAGCGGTAAACTCAAGAAGGTTTGCAACCTCTGGTGAACACACCAGGAAGTTAGCGCCGCCCCTCAGGGTCTTGCGATGAATTTGGGCCGAGACATCATTGATAGTTTCAATGAGGGTTTCATACCACTCACTGACATTACCCGTGAAATCTGGATAGCCAACAGAAGGATCAAGTCCTTGACCAGTTGTCCGATTAACGAACTTACCAGGAAGTCGCGACCAGAACAAGGTTTGAGCAGTGGAACCCTTCACGAGATCTTCCAAGATTTCTTGGTCGATTTCAAGAGCGATGTGCTCAGACAGAATGGATGTAAGCTCAACCTCTGCATCGAGATTGTGATACGCATTCAAGTCCTGCGCCAATTCTGGCGTCCACTTAGCCTTGAGCTTCTTGGTCTTCGCGGTGACAGCCACAGAATCGACCTTGATGTCGATTTCCGGGATGCTCGGATTGTTTTCCAATCCCCACACGTCAAGACCAGTGACAGAACCAACTGATCCACCAGCATCGAAGGCGTCGTCAATAACGAAGTTAGCGCCATCGACAGCAGCCAAAGAGGCAGTCAGGTCACCAATACTTTCAGAACCGGTTGCCGCGAGGACAACAAGAACTTCACCAGCAGTAACCGAATCATCGCGGGTTAGGCGACGTACCTGAGATCCATCCAACAATGTGGTCGAACCACCATCAGTAAGAGTGATGGTAATATAATCCTTGATGTTGAATTGACCTGCGGCGCCCAAGGCGGTAATGTCCGTCAAAGTGAATGCTCCAACTGCGCAATTTGTTCCGGAAGCAATATCTGGATCGAAACGAACCAAACCATCGCCAAGAGCAATATAGGCAGCAGTACCGAACCAATTACCTGGAACACCAGCACCAACGGTGCCAGATGCAACTATTGTAATAACTGGAACTCCCGAGCCAGTCGGACTTGAATAGCCGTTGTTCAAAGCGTAGTAGCTTTGTTCGGCAAGATCGCCAGAAAGTGAAACACCACCAGTAATCTGTGAAGCGACAACACCACCACCGTATACGGAAGTACCACTAAGGGTATCCAGACGATTACGATCGTAGGTGAAATCTAGGAAGAAGATGAGGCCCGAGGGCAAACTCATCGGCTGAACACTAACAAGATCGTTAGCGATCAGGCCGCCGAATACTCGACGGACGATTGGGAAAGCGACGGAAGCAAAACCTTCCACGTCGCCCGCAGGCGAGCCAGCCATTGTGGAAGCCTCACGAAGTAATTCCTTCGCTTGATTTTCCAGCAATGATGCCATCGCATGCTTAGAACGCTCATTCTTAAGTCCCTCTAAAAGACCAGTCTTTTCCCACTTGGAGAGAAGAGCGGATCCTTCTTTAGAGAGGTCTCTACGAATGATGCCTTCTGTTAACTTATTAAGTATAGACATGATTTTTAAAAATCTCCTTTATTGTTTGTCTTTATGCCAGCTAAAATCTGCATCCTGTCCAATTCAGGAGATTCAGCAGTTCTGACTGCTCTTCTAGGTAAAGTGGCAGAGGGTCTTTCGATGTGCTCGCGGAGTGATTGTGGACGTGCTTTACCTGTTACACTTCCCACAGCGCTTTTTAGAGTTTCGAATATTACCTTTGCTTCTTCAATAGAATCAGATTTTGACAGAGCTTCGGCAATTTTCTTTTTTTGCCGCCCATTTAAAGAGTTGTCTGTTAAGACCCGATTCGTGTAAACTAATCTCGCATTTGAGAGATTAACTTTATTAAAACTTTCTTTTAAGATCTGGAGAGCTTTTAGCATTTTTGTATTCTTTGCTTTGAGGTCTCTATTAGCCTCTTTAAGTCTTTCTCCAGCCTGTGTCAATGCTTTTACTTGTGCCAGGGCCTCTGTTCCGGAGCGCCTAGCCAAAGCCATTTGTTCTTTGTGATCCATAATGTCGTCTGGGGTTGCAGCCCAGCCGCTTTTTTGAGGAACGATATCGACGATAAGTTCTTCCAAAATTTCATCGAGATCATCTAAATCTATTTCTTCCTCAAGAGTTACATCAACGGGAACCGATGAAACTTCTTGGTCTCTATTCAGTGTCGGGATCGTATCCGAAGTACCAAGAACATCAGATGCTAATTGCTCTTCCGAGGACTGATCTCCCATCAAATCTTCATTTGCCAAAACTTCGGCCATATCTTTGAGTTCTTCCATACTTAATACAATTTCTTGCTCATCAAGCGCCTCTTCTGGCGCGCCCCCAAGAGGAATACTGTCCTGCAAGGGAGAAGAAGAATTCATTTCTTCCTTGGCGCCAATATCACCTGCCAATGGATCCTCATCTTGCTCCAATAAACTTTCCACCGCCTCTTTTATGTCGGTTGAATATTTATTCAAAATTGCAGATTCAGCATTTTTAATGGCTGCCTCTTTCAAAGCTGATGCATCAATTATTGCTTGTTCTAGTAATGAAGACATAGATAAATTCCCTTATAGATTTACTCACAAATAAATAGTCTTTCGAAACACAAAATGACCGTTTTATTATAAGGAATCAATCTGTAAGCCCTGATCCAGTTAAGGGAAACATCTCGTTATCTTTAATTCCAGTTAAATCGGCAACCAATTCAAAGGATCCCGTTGAAGTGGTTGTTTCCAGTGAAATATAAATTTCTTTACACTTTTGATTAAAAGTTATACTGTCTTTTTTATCTTCCAACGTAAAATAGTGATGCCCCCCAATAACATTTCCATCTACAGCAGAATTA
>Ga0080013_1001157_pt1 | contig 35855 bp, 30 predicted proteins | sample ETNvirenome_6_85_FD_69236 | JGI IMG/M metagenome (GOLD analysis project Ga0080013, IMG submission 69236) | Marine viral communities from the Pacific Ocean - ETNP_6_85 (SPADES assembly) (version 2) | ecosystem: Environmental > Aquatic > Marine > Oceanic | place: Pacific Ocean | collected 2013-06-19
AAGTAGATGAAGCTTATATAGTTACTTCTAATTTAAAATCATTACCAAGACATCCAATGAACTTTAAAGAAAAAGTTCGTCATATGGTTAAGATGGGTATTCCTAAAAATCGTATTATTATGGAAACATCACCATATAAAGCAAATAACACCTTAAAGAAATTTGATGAAGAAACAACTGCAGTAATTTATACTTTTGGTAAGAAAGATGCTGGTAGATTGAAAGGTGGTGCATACTTTGATGATTATAAAAAGAATAAAAAGAATATGGTTGGATATAGAGAACGTGGATATATTCTTACAGCACCTCACGTTTCAATGAGAGTGGGTGGAATGGAAGTGAGTGGTACTACTATGAGACAGTTACTTGGTTCACCTGAATATGCTGATGATAGAGAACGAAGATTTAAAAAATTCTTTGGTTATTATGATAAAGGTATTTTTAATATGATGACTAATAAGTTTAAAAAATTATTTGAATCAATAGATGAATTTTTAATACAGAATGATATATCAGAAATTATAAAAGAAGGAAGCGTAACAGTTGGCTCACCAGTTGATGATGGACCAGCAACTTTTCATAAAGGATTTAATGATTATAAAGTAAATAGTAAGAAGTGGATGGATTCTATGTATGCAAATACAGGTTGGGAAGTACTTCAGTATGTTTTAGGAAAATATGCTGTAAATCCTGATTATGATTATACATTAAATTATTCTATTGTACCTGCAGTATCATATCAAAGTCAAGGAAAATATAAAAATCATATAGAAGATAAAGTTTTAAAAAATTTAGGATATGAAGTTATTAAATGGATGGGAATAGATAACAAAGGAGTTGACCCTAAATCACCAGCATTACCTGGAGCAGATGGTGAAACTGAAAATACAGATTTAAAAGAGCGAATTAATTTAGATAAAGAAGTACAGTTAATACTTGAAGTAGATAGAATGACTTTAGAAGAGGGAGTTAAGTTTAATAACTTTTTGAAGGATTGGGCTAAGACAGCAAAACAACCATTATCTAAAATTAGAAAAACAATGATGAATAAGAATACTTTTTCTATTGCTAAACTAAATGATTTTAGTGTTGAAAAAGTATTTGAGGGTGCTAAGAAAGGATATAAAAGAGCATCAATTGTATTTCACTATTTACCTGATAAGTTAGCAGATAAAATTCAAAACACAAAAGTAATGAAAGAGAAGGATAAGTATCTTAAAAAAGCAGATGAGTTTTTACAGAAACATCCTAAAACAAAGAAAGTAGTTATGATGGGAGCGGCAGCAACTGTAACTTATATGTGGACACAAATGACCTTCGTTGGAGAACCAGATTATGATTTTGATTTATCTGGTGTAGCAGGAGCAGCGGTTGGAGCTAAAAATTTAAAAGATTTATTTGGTGGAACTGAAGGTGCTAAATTTCTTACATTATTTGCAACAGGAAAAGCTATGGGATTAACTATTCCATATCCTGGTAAAACTATAGCTAAATTTGCAGTTGGTATAACTTATGGTGCTCGTAAACTATATAAACAGAAAAAAGCACAAAAAGCAGACGCCGAAAAGAAAGCAAAAACATCTGCACCAGATACAGTAAAAAATCCCAACCCAAAAGGTAGAAAGAAAACAGTTAGTCGTAAAAGTGCAGTTCAATGGGTAGCAAAAACTAAAGGAACTAAGGCTGCTAAAAAATATGCTAGTAGTTTATCTGAAATAATAAATTTAGATGAAGAAGTAAAACTTATTATTACAGAAGAATTTAAAGCAGTCAGTTTAAAAACAGGTTATGATTCAACTTTTGATACTGCAGATGCTATGAAGAAAGCAATAAAAAAAGGAACACACGCTAAACCAGGAAGTGCTAAGGCAAAAGCGGCAGAAAAGAAAAAACCAAAAACTAAACCAAAATTTAACCAGAAAAAAGCAGCAGCAGATGTAGTAACAAAGGCTATGAAAAGTTTAAAACAAAATCCATTATATAATCCAAGTGGATATGAATTGAATTTGTTTGGAACTAAACGTCAACCAAAATTAAAACGTACTGAAGTAAAACCTGGTATCTTTAATACTAAAATTACAAAAAATTATGGATTTTGGGCGGGTAATTTTAGAAAATCTTATAATAATAATTGGCAAAAAGATAATGGAAATCCAGATCATGAAGCGAGAGAAAATTATGAGAGTTCTTTATCCGATAGTTATAATACTGTAAAAGAAAGTTTACCACCCAAAGAACAACGACAATTAAAAAAGGATATTTGGAGTTGGAAAGAATTAGGTGGATATGAGGCTATTCAAGACGCGATAAGAGATGGAGATGTTACAGAACAAGATATAATAGATAGAAATGAAAGATTAAGAGATAGATCACATTCAACTATAACTAAAGTAGAAATACCAATAGAAAGAGGTATACAAATACCAGCGGAAAATGAAGATGAATTTCTAAATCATTTTGAAATAGGTAAGATGGTTGAAGTACCTAATGAAGATAATGAGAAACATAATGATTCTAGTGGGTTTAGTACTAATCCTGATGAAGCAAGAACTTTTTCTAAATGGTATGAAGAAAGTACTGATGAAGTTTCAATTATTATGAGAATTGTACCAAATAAAAATGATGAAGTTAGAGGATTATATATTGATGGTGAGAAAAGAGAAGGTGGTGGATATTGGACAGAAGGAGAAATTGTTAGAAGTTCTAAATCAAAAGCAGAAGTAATTTCAAGAGAAACTATTACTAATAAACACGGTAGAAAGATAATAATTATAACCTTACAAGAACCAGATGATTTATCAGAAGTAACATTAAAAGAACAAAAGTCAGACAGTACTTCTAAATTATTAACAAAATACCTTTCAGGTGGTCTTAATCCAAAACCACGTAAGAAAAAAGTTAAAGAAGATATAAAACCAGATATTATAAAAAGTTTTATTATAAGAGATTCTTTGAATACTAAACTGTGGGATGGTGATAAATTAAAACCAGAAATTAGAAAAAAATTATTAGTTATAGCTAAAAACTTTTTTAAAGATTTAGAATTAGAACCAAACGTAAAATTAAAGGATATTACTCTAACGGGTAGTATCTCAAATTATAATTGGTCAAAGTTTTCAGATGTTGATTTACATTTAAGACTTGATTTTAAACAAATAGATGATGATGAAAATTTTGTAAAGAATTATGTATTAGCAAAGAAAACAATTTGGAACAACAAACATGATATTACTATCTATGGATTTCCAGTAGAAGTTTATGTTGAAAATTTAGGTGATGTACACGTAGCATCTGGATTATATTCAATATTAAACGATAAGTGGATAGTAGTACCAAAGAAAAAAGAATTACAAATTGATTTAGATGATATCCGTTCAAAGGCAGAAGGTTATTTAGGTTCAATACCAGTACTACAAAAATTTATGAAAGAAAAAAAGTATGATGAAGTAATTGAAATGGTAGAAAAGATTCAAGATAAACTAAAGAGAATGAGAAGTTCTGGATTAGAACGAGGCGGAGAGTTTTCAGTAGAGAATCTTGCATTTAAAGCATTAAGACGATCACCATTTATTGAACAAATACTAGATATGAAACGTGATGCATATGATGAAAAGATGACAATGAAAGAAAGAATTAATTTAGATGAAGAAGTTAAGTTGTTGGTAGAAGGTGGAGCATACGGACATATGAACCACCCATTTGATGATAAAAATATTACATTTTCAGATTTAAAACAGATAATTATTAATGGACTCGGTGGTACATTAAACCGAGAGGATGGAGTTACAGAGAAACTTGATGGTCAAAATTTAATGGTTTCTTGGGTAAACGGGAAATTAGTTACAGCAAGAAATAAAGGACAACTTAAAAACTTTGGTTCATCAGCTATGGACATAAAAGGTGTTGCTTCTAAATTTGCAGGTAGAGGTGATATTAGAGACGCTTTTGTTTTTGCAATGAAAGATTTGAATAAATCAATAAGTTCTATATCTGATAAACAAAAAGAAAAGATATTTGGTAATGGTAAAAATTGGATGAACTTAGAAGTTATGTATCCAAAGTCTGCTAATGTTATAGATTATGATAAAGCACAAATAGTATTTCACGGAACATTAGAATATGATGAAAGTGGTACAGCAATAGGACAACCTAAAGATTCAGCTCGTATGTTAGCGGGTATGATTAAACAAGTTAATCAAAATGTACAAAAACATTATAATATCGGAAAACCTCAATTTTTAACAGTACCAAAAGTACAAGATTTTAGTAAAAAGAAGAAAGTATATTTGAATAGATTAAAAAAATTACAAAATCAATATAAACTAAAAGATAACGATACGTTATCAAAGTATCATCAGTCATATTGGGAAGAGTTTATCTTTAATTCAGCAAAACAATATAAATATAACATACCAAAACGAGTTTTAGTTAACTTAACTAAGAGATGGGCGTTCTTTGATAAGTCATATAAGATACCAATGATAAAAAAAGATATAAAAGATAAGAAATTTCTTGATTGGGTACTCTCATTTGACAAAAATGATCATCAAAAATGGGCAAAAGATAATATGAAACCATTTGAAGTGTTATTTTTTGATGTCGGTGCAGAAATTTTGAAGAATATAAGTGGTTATTTAGCGGCTTCACCCGAAAAGGCAGTACAAAAGATAAGAAAAGATGTTATTAACGCTATAAAAACAGTAAAAAGTGGTGGAGATATAAAAAAGATACAAACATTAAAGTTACAATTAGATAAGTTAAATAAAATTGGTGGATTATCTGCAATTGTACCAACTGAGGGTATAGTTTTTAAGTATAAAGGTAATACATATAAATTTACTGGTGCTTTTGCTCCTGTAAATCAAATTTTAGGGTTATTAAATTTTTAGGAGTTAATGATGGGATATAGTAGAGAGAATAAAAGACAAAATCAGGCGTTACAATCTATTTTAGATGGTAATACACCAGAAAAACGAATTTTTATTCCAGTTGAAGATTTAGAGTTCAAAGAAAAGATGAAGTTAGAAAGAGAAACTGAACAAGAGAAAATTAATGAAAAATTAGAAGTAACTAAAGAAGCTCGTGTACCTTGGTTCTGTCCTGAATGTAAAAAAGTAATGAAAAGACGTTTAGATGATAGAATGTGGTATTTATATGGACATTGTTTTAATTGTCAAGTAGAGGTAGAAAATAAGTTAAGAATAAGTGGTGAATATGACGAGTGGGCTACAAAGAAAGTAATAGCAAATAAATTATCTTGGATAAAAGAACAAAAAGAATCAATTGAAGAGTTTAAAAAACAAAAAACACCAACCTTTTATAATCAAGTTCATCCAGACGGATACACGATAGATGAAGAAAAATGGCAAATGGACACTAAAGAGCTTAAAAAACAAGCAGATGAAGCGTTAGAATACCTACAAAAAATAGAAGATTCGTTAAAAGACTATATTTATACTTAGGGACAATATTAATTTAATTATTTAGGAGAAAATAAATGGCAACAGTAACACAAGGTAGCAGAGGTAGAACTGATATATCTAGTAGAAGTCGGCCGGTATATGGTGAAGGTAGTTCAAAGGCAATTACAATTACTGCCACAACCGAATTATCTGGTTCATATGCAGGAGCTAAAGAATTTATCGTAAACACAGCAGGTGATGCTGTATTACATTTAGTTGATGGTGGTTCTTTAACAGCATCTAATTTAAATACAAAGACTGCTTACAAGTATCATTTAAAAAGAATTGTAACTTCAAATGGTAACATTAGTATCATAATATAATATGAAACGAAATTCAAAAGGACAAATAAAAGATGTAATCAAACAGGAGTATATAAAATGTGCTTCTGATCCTGTTTATTTCATGAGAAAGTATTGTGTGATACAACACCCAATAAAGGGAAAAATACCTTTTCACTTATATGACTTTCAAGAAAAAACAATAGAAGATTTTGTACAACATCGCTTTAATATTATTTTAAAAGCTAGACAATTGGGTATTAGTACATTAACTGCTGGATACTCTTTATGGATGATGACATTTCATCAAGACAAAAACATCTTGGTAATTGCTACTAAACAAGAAGTTGCCAAAAACTTAGTAACAAAAGTTCGTGTAATGCATGCAAACTTACCAAGCTGGTTAAAACAAAAATGTGTTGAAGATAATAAGTTAAGTTTAAGATATAAGAACGGTTCTCAAATAAAAGCGGTTGCGAGTGGTGAAGAAGCGGGTCGTTCTGAAGCTCTTTCATTGTTAGTATTAGATGAAGCTGCATTTATTGATAAAATAGACGGAATATGGGCGGCAGCGTCACAGACGTTATCAACTGGTGGTCAATGTTTAGCACTATCTACACCTAATGGTGTTGGTAATTGGTTTCACAAAACTTGGATGGATGCAGAAGACCATTTAAATGATTTTAATTTTATTAAACTTCATTGGACAGTTCATCCAGATAGAGAACAAGAATGGAGAGAAGATCAAGATAAATTATTAGGTCCATCATTAGCAGCTCAAGAATGTGATTGTGATTTTATTACTTCTGGTACTTCTGTAGTCGATGGTGTAATTTTAGAAGAATATAGAAATACTCAAGTAAAAGACCCAATTGAGAAGAGGGGTATTGATAGTAATGTTTGGATATGGGAGCCACCAAATTATACAAAAGATTATATAGTATGTGCTGATGTTAGTCGCGGTGATGCAACAGACTATTCTGCATTTCATATTATAGATGTAGAAAGTTTAGAACAAGTAGCTGAGTATAAAGGTAGAATTTCAACAAGAGATTATGGTAACTTATTAGTTAATATATCAATTGAATATAATGACGCTTTATTAGTAATTGAGAATAATAACATTGGTTGGGCTGCAATTCAACAGGTAATTGATAGAGAGTATCCCAATTTATTTTATATGAGTAAAGATTTAAGAATAGTAGATACACAAAGACATATTAATAATAAAATTAATGGAACAGAAAAACAATTGATTCCAGGATTTACTTTGACACAAAAAACAAGACCATTAGTTGTCGCGAAATTAGAAGAATTTTTTAGAGAGAAATTAGTAACTGTACATTCAAATAGATTAATTGATGAATTGTTTGTATTTATATATAACGGAAGTCGTGCTGAAGCTATGTCAGGATATAATGATGATTTAGTAATGTCTTACGCGATGGGATTATGGATAAGAGAAACGGCATTAAGATTGAGAACAGAAGGTGTTGAGTTACAAAAGAAAGCAATTAATAGTATAACATCAAACCAAGGTGTTTATACACCAACAGATAACCAAAATGATTCTTGGGTTATAGAAGTTAATAAACAAAAAGAATCATTAGAGTGGTTAATTAATTAAAGAGGTAAAAAATGGCTGATAAAAGTCTAAGATCAAGATTACAAAGATTATTTTCAACTAATGTAATAGTAAGAAATGTAGGTGGGAAACAATTAAGAGTTTCTGATACAAGTCGTACACAAGCGTTTGCAAAACAGAATCTTGTTGATAGATATCAAAAAATATTTACTGGTGCAGGTTTAAGTGGTTATTCAGATTCATTATTGACTAAAACAATGAGATTAAATCTTTTTAAAGATTATGAATCAATGGATAGTGACGCTATTATTTCTTCAGCACTTGATATTTACGCGGATGAATCAACAATGAAATCAGAATACGGGGATGTTTTAGAAATTAAAACAGATAATAATAATATAAAACAAATATTACATAATTTATTTTATGACATTGTTAATATAGAATTTAATTTATGGCCATGGATTCGTAATATGTGTAAGTATGGTGATTTTTTCTTACAGTTAGAAATTGATGAGAAATATGGTATTACAAATGTAGTTCCGTTATCTGTTTATGACGTATCACGATTAGAAGGATTAGATCCAGAAAACCCAGAATACATAAAATATTTAATAGAATCTACAACAAGTGAACATAGATATAAACCTGAACGATCTGCTACAAAGACTGAGTTAGAAAATTATGAAGTAGCACATTTTAGATTACTTTCTGATTCTAATTATTTACCATACGGTAAATCACAAATTGAAGGTGGTCGTAAGATTTGGAAACAATTAAGTCTTATGGAAGATGCTATGTTGATTCACAGAATTATGAGAGCTCCAGAAAAAAGAATATTCAAGTTAGATATCGGTAATATTCCACCAGCAGAAGTTGATAACTATATGCAACAAGTTATTAATAAAATGAAAAAGGCACCAGTTGTTGATGATGATGGTGAATATAATTTGAAATATAATATGCAAAACATTACAGAAGATTTCTTTTTACCAGTTCGTGGTGGTGATAGTGGTACAAGTATAGATTCACTTCCAGGTTTGACTTATGAAGCAATAGAAGATATTGATTATCTTAAAAATAAACTTTTAGCTTCATTAAGAATACCGAAAGCGTTTCTTGGATACGATGAAGCAGTTGGTAGTAAAGCAACATTAGCAGCAGAAGATGTTAGATTTGCAAGAACTATTGAAAGAATTCAAAGAATCACTCTATCAGAATTAACAAAGATTGCTATTGTTCATTTATATGCACAAGGATATCAAGATGCAGATTTAGTTAACTTTGAACTTGATTTAACAAATCCATCAACAATATATGAAGAAGAAAAAGTTGAGTTATGGAATAATAAAACTTCTTTGGCATCATCTATGTTAAGTGATGGTTTAGTTTCTTCAGAATGGATTTATAAAAATATTTTTGGATTTACTGAAGAAGAGATTAAACATGAAGACGATGCTATAGTATATGATTATAAACAAAAATTTAGAAGAGAACAAATTCAAACAGAAGGTAATGATCCTGCTGAGAGTGGAGAAGCGACTGGAACACCATCTGATTTAGCAATGGGTAGAACTGGTCATGAATTGAATGATTTAGGACCTGAAGGTGGTTCACCTGAAGGTGGTTGGGATGGTGCAGGTAGACCAAAAGAAGTTCCACATTACGGAAAAGATGGTAGTGCAAGAGGAAGAGATCCATTAGGTGCCCACGATAAGCGAAAAGGTGGTAGTGGTTCACCTAAATACGGTAAAACATTAGCATTGGCACAATATGATTCGTTGAAAAAGTCAATGAATTTCGGTAAAAAAGATAAAGAAATCATAACAGAAGTATCAGAATTAGAAAAAGAGTATAAAGAAGAAGTAAGTACATCAACTAAAGGTGTATCAAATGAATAATAATTATTTAACTTTATATTTATTTATGAGAAAGTATAATAGAAATTGGAGTAATTTACAATGGCTCGGAAATTAAAACATTCTAAAATAAAGAATACAGGTATTCTTTTTGAATTATTAACAAGACAAATCACAGCAGACGTATTAGCAGGTAAAAGTACTAAATCAGTTAAAATTGTTAAAAATTATTTTAATGAAAATACTGAATTAGGTAAAGAACTTCAATTATACCAGATTCTTTCAGAAAAACACTATGAATCTGAAAATAGAGCTAGTCATTTAATTGAGGCTGTAGTTAAATCAAGACAGAAATTAAATAATTCTATTTTAAGACGTGAAAAATATAATCTTATTAAAGAAATTAAAGAGAATTACAACGCAACAGATTTTTTTAACGGTCGTATATCAAATTATAGAGTGTTAGCTTCTATATATAATGTATTTCAATCTGAAACTTCTCAAGAAGAATTTAAACCAGATCATATTGTTAACTCTAAATTTACTGTTTTAGAACACATCACAAGTAAAAAAGTTAGTGATAATGAAATAAAAGAAAAAGTATTAAACGAGTATTCTAAAAACGATAAAGATTTAAGACTACTCGCGTATCAAATTCTTGTAGACAAGTTTAATCAAAAATATAAAACATTAAATGAATCACAAAAAAACTTATTGAAAAGTTATATTAATAATGTAAGTAATACAAATTCTTTACGTGATTCTGTTGATGAAGAATCAATGAAGATTAAAAAAGAATTAAAAACTCATATACCTAAAGTTAAAGATGATATTACTAAGATAAAATTAACTGAAGCAGTTAATCAAATAGACAATTTAACAAAAGGTAAAGTAGTTAATGAGAAACAAGTTTTAACTTTAATGAGATATTATGAATTAGTTAAGGAGATTAATAATGTCCACAAAACTTGAAATTTTAAGAAAGTTTATCAGAGAAATAATTAAACAAGAATTAAAAGAAGCCTCTGTAACTGGTAATATTGATGGTGGAGAAGGTCCACCTAAAACTCCAGCAGCGTTTCGTAAGAAAAAATCAAAAAAAATTAAAAAAGCTGGACATGAAGAAGGTCATAAAGATCCAGCTATTTCTGGATATAGTAAAGTTAATGAAGGTAAATATCACGAATATAGAAATGATGATACTATGACTCCAAAACAAAAAATTGGTCGTTCAATGAGAGAAGTTCGTGATGGATTGAATAGTTTAGAACAACTTGTTAAAATGAATGTTAAATTAAAAAATGAATTGAATGTCAATTCACAGTCATATTGGAAAAATACACATAAGGCTTTACATAAAATAAGTGAAAGGTTAGTTAAGTTAGCTAATAAAGTTGGTCAGTTACAGTAAAGTAATACCATGCCTTTCGATGAAAATAAAAAGTCTTACATGGACACTTTGTTTAGTATATCTACCTTATTAAAAAGGTGGCATACTGAAATACAAAAAAAAGAAGTGGATAAGAATTATATGATTAGACGACTCAATCAATGGATTGAGATGTTAGAGAGCCTTAAACAAGAAATTATGATGGGACGAGATAAATGAAACAACTTATAGTAGATTATTTGCCATTTGAAGTAAAACCAGAACAAATTACTGAATCCATGAAAGAAAATAATGGAAAGTTAGTTGTTCGTGGTGTATTACAACGAGCTGAAGCAAAAAATCAAAACGGCAGAGTATATCCACGTGAAGTTTTAGTACGTGAAGCCAAAAAATATCACAAAGAATTTATTAAACAAAGTAGAGCTATGGGTGAACTTGATCATCCAGAGAGTTCTGTAGTAAATTTACAAAACGTATCTCATAATATTAAAGAGATGCATTGGGAAGGTGATAACTTATTAGGTGAAGTTGAAGTACTAGGTACACCAAGTGGTAATATATTAAAAGAATTATTTAAAAGTGGAATTAAACTAGGTATTAGTTCTAGAGGTATGGGTTCAGTAGAAACAGTAAGTGAAGGCGGAGAACAATCTCAAGAAGTCCAACCAGATTTTGAATTAATTGCATTTGATTTCGTTTCAAATCCATCCACACACGGTGCTTTTATGTATCCAATGCAAGAAAGTGTTAATAATGATATAGAAATACCAGCGGGTAGAGCATGTGGTGACTATTGTAAAGTAGAAGCTGTTATTAATGACATTATGCGGGGAGTGTAATAATGATTAGTTTAAAATCACTAGTCAAAAATATGAAAGAGGCTAAAATCACATCACCTAAGAAAGGTGTGGAGACTCCGTTAGATGCTAAAGTTCAGATACCGGGATATGGTGTAATGACGAGAAAACAATTACAAGGTGGTATTCAAAGAATGCTAACTGAAACAACAAAGTATGTTAAAAAAGGACAAGTAGAGAACGCTTATAATGTTTTATATAAAAGAGGTGTCTTGAAAGGATTTTTGGAAACAGAAATCAAACATAGTGGGAAATAATTATGAAAATTTTAAAATCGTATAAAAAAATAGCAAAAAGTATGTTGATAGAACATGCATGGGATAGAAAGTTCGGTGAATCACTTCCCACATTAGAAGATGTAATGAATGAAGAAGATGTAATGAGTCATGTTATAAAGTATAAAGATGAAGATGGTAATGAAAAAGAAATTACTGTTAAAAGTGCATTACAAGCAGGAGAATCACATCCAGCATATAAACAGGCAAGTGATATAGCTGATAAAGGACAAGCTGGTTTAGCACAGAAAGATAAAGAAGAACCAGCAGGTAAATTAGGTGGCGGAGATTTCGAAAGAGACTTTGATGATAGTGAACCAGAAGGTGGTGAAGAACCAAGCGGTGAACCAGCTGATAGTGAACCAGAAGGTGGTGAAGAACCAAGCGGTGAACCAGATGATGATAAACCAGACTCTTCTGTGGCTAGAAAAAAACTAGCTAAAATGTCAAGAAAAGAATTAGCTAAGACTGAATATCCATTTGATGATGATGATAATTACCTAGGTTCAGATGATTATGACCCCGAAGAGGATACTCACTCAGCTCCTGATTTAGATGGTTTAGAAGATGTGGATAGAACAACTCTTAAACAAAAATATATGGATTTAGAAGCTCATAAACAAAAGATGGAATATGATATGGAAGATGCTGAAAGTCAGGACGACTCAGATTGGGAAGAAGAATCCAGAGATAATTTTGAAGCCGCAGTCAAAAATCAAAATAAAATTCTACAATTACTAAAACCTCAAATGCCAACGACTGGTATGAGTGGTAGAAGTACACGTGGTGGAATAGGAATAAGAGATTCAGTAGAAATTAACGGAAAAAAATATAAACCAGTTAAAGAAGAAAAGAAAGCTACAAAAAAACACATTTTAAGAGAAAATTATGAAAGATTTGGTGGTAAATAATGGCTAACTATAGAAAAATGATGGATACATGGAAAGATTGGCGTATTTCTGATAAAACGTTAAAAGAAAGTAAAGAATCCGTAAATGAAAGTCACGCTATTACATTTTCAAAAAATGAAATGTCACAATTACATAAAGACGGTAGAATAGAAAAAGACGGTCATACATATATTTATAATGAATAAATTTGGGAAACGATAATGATTAAACTAAAAAACTTAATTAGTGAATCAACTTGGGATAGAAAGTTCGGTGAACCACTACCCACATTAAAAGACGTAATGGAAAAACAAGAAACCTGTTGTGATAATTGTGCAGAAGGAAAAACTTGTTGTGAAACTATAAGTGAAGGTCCAGATGAAATTAGAAAATCTAAAAAAGAATTACAAAAGTTAGTTAAGGCTGAATCAAAACTAAGAGATAGGATGATGAAATTAGAACAAGTTTTTTTACAAGATCCAACAAAAGGAAATGATAAGTTAGCAAAAGAATTAAATCAATCTTATAAAAACCACGTAACTCAATTTATGAGAGATGTTGTTTCATTAGTAAGGAAAATAAAATGATTAAATTAAAAAACATTTTAAATGAAAGTAAATTCGCATTCGATAGAAAGTTTGGTGAATCACTACCTACTTTAAAAGATGTTACTGAAAAACATCAAATAGAATCAAAAGAGCAATTAAATGAATGGGGTGATTTATCTCTTCATGTAAATATAGTTAAGAATCATTTAGATGTATTTAAAAGTAATTTAGACACAAAGGCGGGTGGGTCGTTTGATTCAGATAGTTATGAGTATGAAAAGGACAGATGGCATAACAACAGTAAAATGTTAAAAGGTAGAGATAAAAAATTAGATCAATGGGAAAAGAAAGTTAAGAAATCATTAGATAGTCTTATGAAAGATTATATAAAAGCTTGGAAATAAAATGATTAAATTAAAACATATAATATCAGAGAAAAAAGAATTAGGTGGAGCTAAGATACATCAAATTGATATGTTAACTGATAGAAATAGTCATACGAGAGCAAGAGCCGAATTAGCAAGACATATTGGTGATAAAAGACTTATAAAGGCTTATGAAGGATTGATGTATGTAGAAGATTTATTACGAGATGCAAATGATACATCTGGTGCGAGAAATAGATTAGATAAAAAGTTATTTGCACAAGCAAAAAAGATGTATAGTGATTATGAACAGATACAAGGAGTATTCTAATGCCGTTTAAATCTGAAAAACAGAGAAAATGGATGCATGCTAACGAACCTGAAATGGCTAAGAAGTGGGAAAAGGAAGAAGAGTCTGTAGACGAAGAAAAGAAAAGGGATTATAAAGCAGAGTATAAGAAATATGGTTCATCTACAAAGGCAAAGAAATACAGAGCAGAATTAAATCAATATAACAGAAAAAAAGGAACTTATGGTAATGGTGATGGTAAAGATGCATCACATAAGGGAGGTAAAATTGTGGGATTTGAAAATCAATCAGTAAATCGTGGTAGAGCAGAAAAAAGTAGATTGAGAAAAGAAGCTATATTTGAAGATATGAATGACGCTCAATTAGCAAATGGAATTAAACATTGGTCTAAACAACATAAAGGTACAGGAATTGGATATGGTCATGTACTCGGTCAACTGGCAGTTCATATGAAAGAAATGGGTTGGAATAAAAGTTATAAAGAAGTTGCACGTATTGCAGTAGAATTGGGTAAGAAGAAGACAGTTGAATCTGTAAAAGAAACTATGTTAAGTGAAAATCCAGCAGCTGCAGCCGGTGCGGCAATGGCAGCAATTCAAATACAGAATGCGCAGGGCAAGAAAATCAAAGGTACTTCAGCGTTACAGAGTTCAGATCCAAGTGTACAAAAGAAAGCTAAAGGTATATTTCAAAGATTAAAAGATAAATTTGCAAAAGGTAAAGGTAAAAGAGATTTTGAAAAACAAAAGAAAGCGGTATCTAAGGGAGCAGCAGATTATGTTAGGAAACTTGATAAAGAATCCGTAAATGAAATTAGTTTTTCTCACGTTTCAACAAAAAAATTAGTAACAACATATAAACAAATGGCGGATGAAAGATTGTCTGCTGCAGCTGCATTAACTTTTAGATTAATCGCAAAAGAATTGAAAAAACGTAAAGTTAAATTACCTGAATCCGTAAATGAAGAAATAACTGTAGCAGGTTATAAAATGTTAAAACAAGCAATTAGGTCTATTAATAGGGCTAATGATGATTTGACAAACGCAGTGAGTCGTAAATTAGGGATTAATCAAATAAAACGTGAACTTGAATTGGTTCAAGGCAAAGTTATTACTGCAAATAAACTTTTAAAACAGAAGAAACATAATGACCCAAAAATTCCTGCTCATAATGAATCCGTAAATGAAAAAACTGTATCTATCGGTGGTGAAGAGTTAATGAAATACTTGATGAAAAGATTTAAGATGAGTAAGAGTCAAGCAATCGCTTCAATGAAGAAACATAAAATGGATATGTCTTTTCTAAAAAATGAATCTATAACTGAAGATTGGTGGTCAGATATGAGTTCATATGATCAATCTCAATATATTAAAGACCATCCGAATAGTGATAAAGCTAAATCTAGTAAAAAAGCCCGTAAAGATAAACAGGCTAATAGAAAGAAACTAGCTAAAAGAGGTTATGATATAGACGCAACAACAGGTAAAGCAGTTAAAAAATCTGAAAAAGAAGACCCTAAGAAAAAAGAAAAACATAAGAAAGCTATTAGTAAAGGTATTTTTCCTGGTTCACCAGAATATAGTAAGTTTATGAAAGAATCAGTAGATAAGATAGGTATTATACAAAAGAATTTTAAGTGGGCTAAAGGAAAACAGATAACTGCATTAAAAATGATGATTGATATGGATGCAGACGGTTTAGCTGGTATAATAAAAAATATGAAAAAGAATCCTAAAGCATTTAAACAGTTTGTAACAGATTTATCAAGGATGACAAGGATGAGGGGTGTAGGTGAATCTGTAAATGAAAAAGTAGTTAAAGTTTCTAAAGATATACCTGGTAATCTAGCAAAGATGAAAGGTGAAGAAAAAATTAAAAAGTTAACTTATAGTGGAAGTAATGGAAAAGGTAGTTATGAAATAAAAAGTAATAAGTTAAATGTTATTGGAATACGACCACGAGATAAAGGATTTTTCGTGAATCATTTTACAAAGAATACTGGATTTAGAAAAGCAAATCTATATTATGATGGTGTTCATTGGCAAGATAAGAAGAAATTTTAATGAGTAAAAAAACAAACTATAAGAGATTAATGACAGAAGGTGTTTTTTTTCAAGCTCCAAAGAGTTCAGTTCTTCATGTTAACACTACAAGTGACGCATTTGATTTTTTTACAAGTAAAAGAGTTTTTGGTGAAGATAAGATAGATGAATCACCGGCATTTAGTTCACCTGAAGCAAAACAACACGTGGATAAAGATTTAATTATGATGTCCAAACATCTAGGTAAAGCTTCACAACAGGTTATTAAAATTATGATGGATGGAGTAAAAAGTGGTAAGTATGATGCTATGGATTTGGCTAGAGGGATTCAAACAGGTACAGTCAAAAGAACTCATTATGGTGAGACAGATTTTATTCAACAATTGTGGAATAAAGTAAAGAGTGGGTTTAGACGTTATTCAAAACAAGGAAAATTAAGATAACTTATATTTATAGTTAGGAGATAAATAAAATGGCTAAACGAATAAAATTAAAAGATATTCTAAAAGAAAACTTTAGTGGTACGTTAATGGGTGGTGTTGTATCACGTAGTCCATTTCATACTGATATGAGTTTATCTAAAATTGTAAAAGAAAAGTATGGTGAAGTAGAAGAACAAGAAGTTGATATTAAAGGATTAACTACAGAACTTTCAAGCTATAATAAATTAGGTGAATCTATCTTTGGTGAATCTAATATAACAAAAATAGCAGAGAAACTAAGTTGGATTGCAAATCAAGCTAAATCACATACTTTAAGTGAAACAGAAGATTGGTTTGATAAAATTACTGTAAATCGTAATATGAAAGAACTAACAGGTCTTTCTGGCCAATTTGGTAAAATCGCTAAAGAAGCTAAATCACTACAAGAAAGAATGGGTGCGTTGTATGAAGATATGGGTAACATTCTTGGTAGATACTATGAAGTAGGCGAAACAGTTTCAGAAGTAGCTGGTGATAAAGAAGAATATCAGAAATTTTTTATGGCAGCATTAAAGAAATTTGGTGTTTCTGAACCAGATGAATTAGATGATGAGAAGAAAAAAGAATTTTATAATTATGTTGATGCCAATTGGAAAGGTGACAACGAATCAGATTAGAGGTTATAATTGATACATATTAAAGTTTATAATAATAATGTAGAAAAAGCGTTAAGTAAATTAAAAAAACAAGTTAAAGAAACAAAGTTGATGTTAGAATTACGAGACCGAGAATTTTACACAAAACCATCAGATTTAAGAAAAGCAAAAAAAGCAAAAGCTCGATTAAGAAGAAAAAAAAGTTTATAAAACTAAGTTTTTTTTATAAATTTGTATATTTATATATATAAAAATACACTACGGCTTTTCAGCCACCATGTAGTGTAATCAAATGTTAATCACATTATAGTTCCCAATAACTATATTAAATCCAAACAAAGATAATTATTAATTTAATTATAGGAGAAAAGTAATGGATGATCTTTTAAAAGAAGCCATTGCAGATGCAAAAGCAGTTCGTGAAACAGCTCTTGAAAACGCTAAAATCGCTTTAGAAGAAGCTTTCACTCCTCGCTTACAATCTATGCTTTCTAAAAAAATCCAATCTGAAATCGATGTTGAAGAACAAGAAGATGAAGAATGGGAAGATGAAGAAGCTCCAGAAGAAGAAGCTCCAGAAGAAGGTCACTACGCCGAAGATGATGAAGATCCAGGTGATGAGTGGTCCGCTGAAGAAGAAGCTCCTGAAGAAGATGAAGAAGAGATGGATATGGAAGGTGTCATTGAAATCGATGGTGTAAAATATGCACCAGTCGTTTCTGAAGAAGATGAAGAAGAAGCTCCTGAAGCTGAAGAAGATGAAATGGAAGAATCTGATTACCTTGATTTAGAAGCAGTTCTACGTGAACTTGAAGAAGAAGAAGGTGATGAAGAAGACGAAATGGAAGAATCTAAAGAAGAAGTTGATGAAAAAGCTAAACCAGTAGAAGAAGATACAGATAAATCTTCTGGTATTGGTAAAAGTGACAATCATGACGGTGAATCTGATGAATCTTCTAAAGAAGGTGCACAAGGACCTGAAGGTGAAGGCTCAGATAAAGCTGCAGGACACGAAAATTCTGAAGATAAAGTTGTTAAAGAACAAGCTGAAGATGATGAAGAAGAAGTCGATGAAGATATCGACCTTGAAGAAGTCATTAAAGCACTTTCTGAAGAAGAAGATGAAGAAGCTTCTAAAAATGAAGTTTCCAAGATTCAATCTGAACTTGACGAGCATCGCAATGTTGTTAAATATTTGCGTTCCAAACTAAATGAAGTTAATTTGCTTAATGCAAAACTACTTTTCACAAACAAACTTTTCCGTTCATATGGTCTTACCAATGATCAGAAAATGAAAGTTGTGGAAAACTTTGATAGAGCACATAATCTTCGTGAAGTTAAATTGGTTTATTCCACTTTAGCTGAATCGTTTGGTTCGAAACAAACTAAATCTGAAATCAAAGAATCTAAAGGTTCGGCCTCTAAGCCTGTTGCCTCAACGAAATCTGAAAAGCAAGAAGTAATTGCTGAAGGACATGAAATGAGAGAACGGTTTAAGAAGTTGGCTGGTATTCTTTAATTTCGTAACAATTATATTGGAGAAATATAATGTCTAAAATGAAAAATCTTTCTACAGTCGAGAAGTTGATGGATGGCTTTAATCCATATCGTCAACGTCAAGAGGAAACTCGCGGCTTAGTCAAGAAGTGGGAAACTACTGGCTTGTTAGAAGGTATTAAAGAAGAACAGAAAGTTCATGGAATGGCAGTTCTACTTGAGAATCAAGCTCGTCAGTTAATTGATGAAGCTAGTTCTACAGGTACATCAGCTAATTCTGAAGAATGGTCTGGTGTTGCTTTACCATTGGTAAGAAAAATCTTTGGTGAATTAGCAGCACAGGAATTCGTTTCTGTTCAACCTATGAACCTTCCTTCAGGTCTGATTTTCTATCTTGACTTTAAATACGGTACAGCCCAACCTGGTAATAATCAGGGTGAGCAAGTATTCGGTATTACTTCCGGTTCTGGTGATCCTAAACAGGGTCTTTATGGAGCAGGTAAATACGGATACTCTATTAATGAAGCAATTTCTGCACCAGTTGGAACTGGTGGAGCTGCTGGAATCACTGGTTCAGTAACATGGGCTATGGTTGACTTTGAACCTAGTTTATCTGGTTCTTTAAGTAATCTTAAACGTTATGATATTGCTTTAAGCAATCTATCAAATCCTGATAAAGAGGGTGTACGTGCGTTTGAAATTACTGGTTCAACTGGATTTACCGCTACTTACCCAGCATATACTAAAGTTGTAGATGCTGCATTAGGTTCAGAAGTGAATCCTTCAGACGGTGGTGCACATAGTGTACGTTTTATCGTAGATGAAGCTAGTATGACACCAAGTGCTTCAGTTCTTTATCATAAACAACCAGGTGATACATCAAGAGGTGATTTTGAAGCTTCCAGTGGAATATCTTCAAACCCTGAAACTGATGTTGGTATACCTGAAATTGATATCGCAATGCGATCTGTAGCAATTGTTGCTAAAACACGTAAATTGAAAGCTGTTTGGACTCCTGAGTTAGCTCAAGATTTAAACGCTTATCATAGTGTTGATGCTGAAGCAGAACTTACTTCACTTTTAAGTGAGTATGTATCAATGGAAATCGATCTTGAAATCCTTGATATGCTTCGTTTAAACTCTAATGCTAAAACAGAACGTTGGTCAGCAAGACCTGGATATGAATACGTATCTGGATCTTCTGCGTTTGTAGAATCAAGTGGTGCTTCTAATGCATACACTAAAGGTGATTGGTTCCAGACTCTAGGTAATAAGATACAATCAGTATCGAATGCAATACATCAGAAAACTCTACGGGGTGGTGCAAACTTTGTCGTAGTAAGTCCTGAATGTGCAACGATAATTGAATCTATACCTGGATACGCTGCTAATTCTGATGGCGATTCAATGAAGGGTAGCTATGCAATGGGTGTTCAAAAAGCGGGTATGTTAAATAACCGTTGGACAGTATATAAGAATCCATACCAGTTTGAGAATACAATTCTCATAGGTTTCCGAGGAAGTAATTTCTTAGAAACAGGTGCTGTGTATGCTCCTTATGTACCGTTGATCATGACTCCTCTTGTGTACGATCCTAAGAACTTTACCCCAAGAAAAGGTGTAATGACACGTTACGCTAAGAAGATGGTTCGTCCTGAATTCTATGGTGAAGTAATTGTTGCTGATGTTAACTATGTTTAATAATCAGTAATAAACTGATCGTACCGTAGGTACAACTATAAAAAAAGGGAGATTTCGGTCTCCCTTTTTTATTTAATATTATCACTTCTTATATTTATTATTGAGTAATTATATAGTTTAGGAGAATTTTATATGGCAAACTTAAAAGTAACAATAAGAGAAGAATTGACCTTAAACGGTTATGACCAAGGTTCTAAAAATACTTTAACTATTTCAGATGTTGATGAAGTATTTAAAAGAATAGTTACTTGTCCCGCTAATAATGAAACTACTATAGCAAGATTTAGAAGTTCAGTTGGTAATGCAAGTGGAACAGCTACTTTTGATTCAGCATTAGATGTTCAAGATGTAAAATACGTTAGATTAACTAATTTAGATAGTTCTAATAGTTTAACTTTAAGTTTACAAGTGGAAGTTGGTGAAGATGATTCAGGTGCAGATACTTCAGCTAGTGTTTTAGTAGAAGCCGGTAAAAGTTTTGTTATGGGTTCTCCACACGATGGTATAAGTTTATCTGATACTAACGCCAATTTAGTTACAGACCTTGTAGATTTAGATAGTTTAGTAGTTCAACCAGGTAGTAATTCAGTAAATGTTGAAGTATATGTTGCTTCAGCGTAAAATTATAGTTTAGGAGAAAATAATGGCAGAAGTTATTTGGCAAGGAAGTAGTTCATTTTCATCAGGCCAAACTCCATATGGATTTTATGATTCAGATTCAGAATTTGCTGGTCAGAGTAATAATTCAGTAGATAAGTTTGCTGATTGGGCAGCTCGTAGATTAGGTTACCCAATAATGTCTGTAGAATTACAATCTGGTTCGTTTTATACGTGTTATGAAGAGGCAATTACAGAATATTCAGCACAAGTTAATCAATTTAATATAAAAGATAATTTATTACATCTTACCGGTCAAGCTACTGGTTCAAATGTTACACATAAAAGAGTTACTCCAACATTAGGTAGAAGTGTAGCATTATCTAAACAATACGGAACTGAAGCTGGAGTAGGTGGTGATGTACCATATCATACAGGTTCATTATCAATACAAAGTGGTAGTCAAGTATATGATATAGATAAGTTGTTTACAGACGTTAGTGCAAGTGAAGCTATAGAAGTAAAACGTATATTTTATGAAGGAAAACCGGCGATGCAGAGATTCTTTGACCCATATGCAACAACTGGATATGGAACTTTAAATATGGTTGAAGGATTTGGTTTTGGTAATTACTCACCGGCTGTATCTTTTACATTGATGCCACTATTTGAAGATTTATTAAGAGTTCAAGCTATAGAATTAAATGATTCTATTAGAAAGTCAGCATATTCATTTTCATTACAAAATAATAAACTAAGATTATTTCCAGACCCATCACAAAATTTCACTTTACATTTTCATTATGTTAAAGTATCAGAAAGAGATAATCCATTAATAACTCAATATAGTGGTTCAGCAGATGTAGTATCTGATTATTCTAACGTTCCTTATGATAATATGAAGTATAAATTTATTAATGATGTAGGAAAACAATGGATTAGAAAATATGCTTTAGCGTTATGTAAAGAATTACTTGGAATTATAAGAAGTAAATATGGTACAATACCCATACCTAATGCAGAAACATCTCTTGATGGTGATACTTTGAGAGCTGAAGCGGCGACTGAAAAGGAAACATTGATTACTCAACTTAGAGAGATGTTAGAAGGAACAAGTAGACGAGCTTTACTTGAGGCTGATAAAGATGAAGCTGAATTCTTACAGGAGAAATTACAAAAAGTGCCATATCCGATTTATATAGGATAGTATTATGGCTCAAACTTCAAGATTTTTTGCACAAAAAGATATAGATACTTTTGATAAGTTAAATAAAGAACTTGTCGGTGACTTATATACTGGAAAAGACGGTGTTGTAAGTCAAAAAGTTGTAATTTATAAAGTTTCTGTATATGATACTGAAGTAAATATGTACGGTGAAACTGCCGAAGGTAAAATATATAAACCGGGTGTGCAAGTTACTTCTTTAATTTCAGCAGATGATCAAACTACTACTACAGATGAATTTGGTCCTGATTTACAACAAACAGCACTTTTTTCATTTGTAAGACAATCATTAAAAGATATAAGTTATGTTGTAGAAATAGGTGATGTTGTAGATTGGAATAGTGGATATTGGGAAATTTCATCAATTAATGAAAATCAATTAGTAGGTGGTCAGACAGATTTTAATCATTCAGTTGTTTGTAACGCATTCTTGGTAAGAATATCAAGTCTGAATATTGAAAGAGTGAGAAGTATATAATGTCTAAAAAACCGTTACCACGAAAACAAAGAATAGAAAATCGTGGGTATCAATATTCAAAAAAAGATAAAGATAAAACAAAAAATGTTTCAGTTACTTTAAAGGATATTGATTCTGCAATAATTTATTATTTAGAAAATGTTGTTAAACCATCAGTAGAAGAAAATGGTGAACATATAAAAGTGCCAGTATTATACGGTTCAGTAGAAAGATGGAAATCTATATTAAGAGATGGTTTTTTAAGAGATAAAAAAAGACAGATAGTAACACCCGTTATTGTATTTAAAAGAGATACAATTAGTATAAACGAAACCATTCCACAAGATAAGTTAGATGCAAACAATCCACACTTATTTTATCCGTTTGAAAAGAAATATTCAAGAGTAAACAGATATGATAACTTAACTACACAAATAGGTACAGTTTCACAAAGAGAATATTATAATGTAACGTTTCCAGATTATATTATGTTATCATATAATTTTATAATATGGACATCATTTATAGAACAAATGAATAGAATAGTAGAACGTATAAACTATTCAGATGGAGCATATTGGGGTGATCCTGAAAAAATGAGATTTAGAAGTACAATAGACAGTTTTGAAGACGCTACAGAAATAGGTGAAACAGAAAGATTAATTAGAACAAATTTTAATGTAACTATAAACGGATATTTATTATCAGAAAAAGGATTAGATAATAAACCAACTATGAATAAATTTATTACACCTAAAAAAGTAAGTTTTTATGAATCAACTGTAATAGACTTAGATTAAACGAGAATATTATGTCTAAACCATTACCAAGAAAACAGAGAGTTCTTAATAGAGGATATTTGTATACAAGAACTTCTGATGATATAGGGGAACTATCAGTAACTTTGATGGATCTTGATTCTGCAATTATGTTTTATTTTGAAAACGTAATTCAACCGTCTGTAGAAGATAATGGTGAAAATGTAAAAGTTCCTACTATGTATGCTTCTCCTGAACGTTGGAAATCAATTCAACGTGATGGTTTTATGAGAGATAAAAAGAGACAAATTATAACTCCAGTTATAGCGTATCGTAGAACATCAATTGAAAGAGATGATTCTATTCCACAAGATAAGTTAGATGCAAATAACCCACATCTTTTTTATACATTTGAAAAAAAGTTTTCTCAACAAAATCGTTACGATAATTTTCAATTACAAATAGGTTCAATACCTCAGAAAGAGTATTATAATGTAATGCTTCCAGATTATGTTACTTTAAGTTATGATTTTATAATATGGACCTCTTATATGGAACAAATGAATAATATAGTTGAAAAAGTAGTATATTCAGATGGAGCATATTGGGGTGATCCTGAAAAGTTAAGATTTAGAAGTAGAGTTGATAGTTTTACAGACGCAACAGAGGTTAGTGATGTAGAAAGATTAGTTAGAACTAACTTTACAGTTACATTGAGAGGTTATTTATTACCAAAAGGTAACTTTGATCATAGATCAACAACACAAAAGTTTTTAACACCAAAAAGAGTTATAGTAGGAACTGAAACTGATGCTACTATTACTAGAAATGTAGGTATATCAGGTCAGTTTACAGAAGATTTAGCTGCTGCTATAAGTTCACCAGGTGCACCTACTGCAGATTTAGGAGTAATAGTTTCAAATCCATTAGTATTTTCAGCTGGAACTGGTGTTACTTTATCTAATGATGGTGCAGAGTTTGACGGTGGTACACGTTTAGATCAAACTATATCAATTGGACAAGATGTAGCAACAACATCTAATGTAACGTTTAATCAAGTATCCGCCAGTTCACTTGTAATTGGTGATACAACATATGATAGTGGTGGTATAACCGGAAGTTTAAATGTATCTGGATCAGTAACTACAACAGGTAATTTAACTGTAAACGGTAACGCTGCGATAGGTGGTACTTTAACTGCACAAGAATATCATACAGAGTTTGTTTCAGCTTCTATAATATTTTCAAGTGGTTCTACTATTTTTGGTGATACTTCAGATGATACTCATCAATTTAGTGGTAGTATACGTATTTCAGGATCATTAAGTTTAAATGATTATTCTGTACATTCAATATCAAACGATACAACTTTAGCTGATAGTAGTACAACTGCTTTGGTTACAGAAAATGCTGTTAAAACATACATAGATAATCAAACTGATGATCCACAGTCATATTTACGAAAACAATATGTGAAAAGTTCAAGTTCAATTACAGTACCATCAACAGCAAGTTTTTCTGCGGTAACTGCTTCAGCTCCAACTGGTATGACATCTACTACAGAAAATGATTTCTTATTCTTTATCAACGGTCAATATATGGAACATGATGCATTAACTATAGCACAATCCGGTTCTGTATTCTTATTAAAAGTAGATAATGATAGTATTGGATATGATTTAGAGTTAGATGATGAGGTTTTGGTTTGGGGTAAATTTAACTCTTAGGAAAATAAAATGGCCTTAAAATTTCAATCACCGTTAACTTTCTTACAAGGTACTGGATTAACAATTAATCCTAATGACACAGAACTTTTTGGAACTGTAAGACAAACTATTACTTTTTCCATCGGTCAGGATGTTGTAACTACTTCAGATGTTCTATTTAATCAAATAACAGTATCCGATGAAAAGTTTATAATTGATAATGAAGATTTATTTTTAAAAGGTGGAGAAATATCAGGTTCACTTACAGTATCAAGTAATACAGCTATAGCTCAAAATTTAACTGGTAATCAAGATTTAACTGTATTAGGAACTTTGACTGCAGAGAAAATAGAAACTGAAGTAACACAATCAGTTACATTATTTGAAAGTGGTTCTACTATTTTTGGTGATACTTCAGATGATACTCATCAATTTAGTGGTAGTTTTTTAACTTCTGGATCTTTAAAATTAGCAACTTCTATATCAGAAATATCAAATGATACTTCTTTAACAGATAGTAACGCATCCGGTATAGTTACAGAAAATGCTCTGAAAAACTATATCGATGATAGTGTCGAAGATGAACAACCATATTTACGAAAAAGTTTTGTACATACTGGTAGTTTCGTAAGTGTTAGTACATCTAGTTTTACCGCAACATCTGCATCAGCTCCAAGTGGACTTACCGCTACAAGTGAAGAAGATTTTATGTTTTTTGTTAATGGACAAATGATGGAACATGATGCATTAACCGTAGCACAATCTGGTTCTTTATTTTTATTAAAAATTGATAATGATAGTTTAGGTTATGATTTAGAATCAAAAGATGAAGTTATTGCGTGGGGAAAATTTAATTCATAAAACTCTTTAAGCACACCTTTCTTTTACTAATTTTTGATATTTATTAGTATGAGAAAACGTCATTGGAAAAATAGAAAAAATAGAAAATGTCCTGATTGTAGTAAATTGATTTATTACACAAGAAAAGACACCTTTGATCGTGCAGTAGGAAATAATTCTGTATGCAAATCGTGTGCACAGACAGATAGGAAACTTACTATGGATACCATTGAAAAGATGAAACAACCAAAGAGTAGAACACACAAAAAGAATATTTCACAAGGTATGACTTTGTATTGGGAAGAAAGAAAACAACAGGAATCATTACATTATAAGGAAGTCGAATGGCACTCATAGGATTAAAACAATTAGATCCCATATTAACAGGTTCGTTACAAGTTTCTGGTAGTACAGGAGTTACTGGATCTATTGAAGTAAGTGGTAATATTACAGGTTCTAATGATATTAGTGCAAGTGGTAAGGTAAAAGCTACAAGATACGAAATAGATGGAACAGCTCATTATATAGATCAATCTTTAGGTAATTTGTTCATTGTAACTACTGGTGATATTGCTGCTCAACCTGGCACTGGTAAATCGTTAAAAGTAACAGGAGGAATAGAAGCAACAAGTCATGTAACTGCTAGTAAAAGTATAATAAGTACTGGTGCTAACGCATTAATTAGTGGTTCATCAACTTCAACTGGTTCATTTGGAGCATTAAGAGCGACAGGTCAGGCATTAACTGTAAATAATGTAGGTACAGTAAGTGGTTCATCAACTTCAACTGGTTCATTTGGATCATTAAGAGTTACATCACCTCAAACTTTAACAATTGATAATAAAGGAACAGTTAGTGGTTCATCAACTTCAACTGGTTCTTTCGGATATATGAATGTTTCAGGTGATACTGTTATAGGTGGTAATTTAACTCTGGGAGATGCAGATACTGATAGTATATCTTTTGGAGGAGAAATTTCATCTTCTTTAATTCCTGACGCAGACATTGCATATGATGTTGGTAGTTCCAGTAAAAGATGGAGATATGGTCACATTCAACAATTATCTGTAACTCATATAACCGCAAGTGGAAATATAAGTTCAAGTGGAACTGTTACCCTTCCAACAACTCTCAGGTTCGAAGGAGGATCAGGAGGTGTTCGATATTCATTTAATAATCTTACTCAAACACAAAATATGGGAACTGGTCACATGCTTGGTTTTCATATTGCATCAGGTTCAGATGTAGGTGGTGCAATTGTAAATATGTCTGGTAGTGAAGGAAATGTTTTTGTTGGAATTGGAACAAAATATACAGCCAAAATGAGCCATGCCCTAACCGTAGAAGGTGACATAAGTGCAAGTGGTGCTTTAATGGGAGTTACTCATGTGACTGCTAGTGGAAACATAAGTGGTTCATCAACTTCAACTGGTTCATTTGGTGCATTAAGAGCAGTAGGTCAAGCTTTAACTGTAAATAATGTAGGTACAGTAAGTGGTTCAGCAACGTCAACTGGTTCATTTGGAGCATTAAGAGCAGTAGGTCAAGCGTTGACTATAAATAATGTAGGCACAGTAAGTGGTTCAGCAACTTCAACTGGTTCATTTGGATACATGAATGTTTCAGGTGATACTGTTATAGGTGGTAATTTAACTTTAGGAGATGCAGATACAGATAGTGTATCATTTGGAGCAGAAATTAGTTCATCTATAGTACCAGACGCAGATAGTTCATATGATATTGGTAGTTCAAGTAAGAATTGGAAATATGGTTATATTGAAGAACTTTCAGTAACTAATGTAACTGCTAGTGGAGATATAAGCGGCTCATCAACTTCAACTGGTTCATTTGGAAACATGAGTGTAGGAGGTACTATTGCTCATGATGGAGACTCTGATACTAAAATAACATTTACTGATGACGACATAAATATTACAGTCGGTAATATGAATATGATTGACTTTACTGAGGATACAGTAAGCGAAATAACTATTAATGAAAGTGGAGCGGACTTAGACTTTAGAGTTGAATCAGACGATGATACTAAAGCAATCTATGTTAACGCTGGTCAAAACTCTATCCAATTAGGAAGTGCAGCAACAACTCATGTAACTGCAAGTGGAAATATAAGTGGATCATCTATTTCTACAGGTTCGTTTGGCAGAATTGATACTGTGGGTGATATTTATTCAAGTGGAAGAATTTACGAAGCGGGCTCATCAGTAATTGATCACGCCACAGCGATGGCAATAGTTTTTGGAGGATAATAATGGCTAATACATTTAAAAGCGCAGCAACAGGTTCAACAACAACACTTCAACCAACATATACTTGTCCGGCAGCGACAACTGCTATAGTTCACGCAGTATATTTAAGTAATATTGATGGTACAAATGACGCTACAATTGATATTTCAGTAAGTGGAAGTGCTAATTTTAATACAAGACGATATTTGTTGAAAACAGTTGATGTACCAGCGGATTCAACAGTAGTAATTGAAAAACCTATTAATTTAGGTGCCGGAGATAAGTTAGAGACCAAAGCATCTGCTAATGATGATGTTGATGTATTTGTAAGTATATTAGAGATGACATAATGGGTTTTAAGTATTTTGGAAAAGAAATACGGCATGAGCCATTAGTAGTTACTGGATCAACTGTAACAGTTGATTTAGGGGCTAGTTCTGCTTCTACTGCGATTTATACAAGTAATGTTCAAAATGGATATCCAACATCAAATAGATGGGAAGATAGTTTAGACGGTTCGTATTTTAATAATTTTGATAACACAACTCATGTAAGTGAAATTTTAAGATTTATGTCTGGAGTGTTAAGCCATTCATTAGATGTTGCTGATGCGTCAGCAAATACATTACTTTATGGTAGTGTAGATACTAATGAAACTAGCTTAGGTGGTACAGATGAGGTAGAAGGATACTTACCACAAAGTTATGATGATTCAAATGCTACTATGTTATATCTATATACAAAAGATTGGGTAGAAACTGGTGAAGAAATCTTTAGTGGTATTACTTCATATCACGATAATGGTGGAAGTTATTATATAGATTTTGATTCTAATTCATCTGGTACTAAAACAGTAAGTTCGTCTGTAGATTCTGAACTGTTCGGTACAGGTGGTTTAACAAGTGGTGGGGCAACTGAATTTAAAGTCAGAGTAGTAGCAACACAATCATTTAGTGATACAGGAAGTGTAACAACACCAGATGAATCATCAAATACATTTACAACTCAATCATTTTTAGATTTATCTGTAACTAGTTTTGGATCGTCAGACGGTTTAACATTAGCAAAAATTAATACATCACAACCAGCAGTTATACCTGCAGCGTATCAAGACGGTAAGTTTGCAGATGTAGGTGGAACTACAATGACAGGTTCTTTAACAAGAAGATATACTGGTTCACTTGCAAGTTTAGTTAATAATTTTACAAGTGTATCTTCAAGTGGATATTATAGTTTTCATGATTTAAAAGTTGGAATGGCAACAGGTTCAGGTAATTACCAATTTGAAGATGGAACAACAAAAACACGTTTTTGGGCACCAATCGATCAAATAAGTACAGATATCGGAACTAATAGTTTAACTATAACACAAGTAACACAAAGTTACTTAACTGCAACAAGTAGAAGTTTGAGTGGTGTACCTTATTTAAGTGGTTCTACATATCATATAAGTGCTTCAATTCGTGGGTTATTTGATCCGATGTATGGAGCCCATGCTCAAGTAGTAGATGATAATATTGGATCAGTTGGTGTTGGGTCAGTAGCTACGACTGGAGTATATGATGTAAGTACAACTAGTGGAACAATATCAACAGCAGCTGCAGTTTGGTCATCAGATAGTGGTTCAGTTAGAGCAACAAGTGCAGTTCCAACAAGAACTGATGTTGTACGATATAACGCAACATACACTTTAAGTGGAACTACAGGAGAAAACATAAGTCAAACAGGAGTAAGTGATTCATCATATACTGTTACTGTTAGAGGTAGAAATAGAAGTAATTCTCGTTCTAATTTACAAACATTAACATTTTTATATCATACAGGTAGTTCTTTTGGACAACCCGGTTCAAGTGGTTCAATGGCAGTTTATCAACGATATCAAGGTTATGATGGTGGAGCATTGACAGGAACAAGTGAAGCATTTACTGGCGAAAGTTATAGAATAAAATTAAATAATGATGTATTAGGATTTAATGGTGATGCGTTTACTACTACATATACTGTTTCACGAGCTGCTTCAGACCGTGTTATTGGTGAACAAGATTTACAAGTAAAACCAGGATATTTAGTAAATCCAAGTGGTAGTTATAGTTATTGGTTTTCAGGTTACGGAAGTGGTTCATACAAATATTATATTAGAAGATTTCAAACAAGTGGAACAAAAACATCTATGACTATAGATGTTGGTGCGACATTAGTAAATTGGGATACTACTACAGATAATTCTGTAGCCGCAGCGTTACTTTTTAAAAGTTCTGCGAGTGGTAGTGGTGCAAATACTGAACAATCAACAGCAAGAATGTATGATCCTTCAGAATTAACAAGTAATGCAATTTCAAGTAGTATTGCACATCAAACAGATTTTCACTTAAATCCATTTAGTGATACTTTAGATTTATATGGAAATACAGGTGGTTCAAAAAGTACTACTGAATATACACTACCGATAAGAAATGCAGATGGAATGTATTTAGATAGTAATGATAATGAATTATACGTGATACTTAGATATGCAGGAAATCCAACTCCTGTAACTGGTATAACATTAACTTTTAGTTAGAGAATGATATGGGATATATAGATTCAGGTTCAAAATCAAGTAGATTATTAGCGTCTCGTAGGTATACACATAATACACTTACGGCCGCACAAGAATCTTTTACTGATGTACTTGATTTAGGTTCAGGTGAGATATATACTCAGGCAGATTATATTCCGTCTTCTGAATTACCATTTAGTGGAAGTACTCAACTTAATTCTACATACAGTTCTGGTAGTAAAGGTATATTAAAATATTGGTATAGACAAAAGTTAACAAAATCAAATGTTAATAATGAAGTTTGGTTCTTTTTAAATCCAACTGGAAGTAGTGATGGAGTTGGTGCTCAGTTAATTAATGATAATCAAGAAGTTAATTTTATATCACCGAAATACTCAGTCGCATCATTGGCTACATCTACAACAGAAGATTCTACACCAGGATATTTAGCAACTTTATTTAAATCAACATCAACTGATACATCTTCGTTGAGTAGTGATGATATAGTTTCAACAAATGATTATCAATTTGATTATAAAACAGGTATAGTACAGTTTTTAAATTCTTCTGTTGATCCAACTGATAGTGATTATCTCTATATGACGGTTAATCAATATGCTGGTAAAACATTACAGTCTGGTCTTGATATTACAGGTAATGTAGAAGTTCTTGGAAATGTTAGTGGATCAGCTACAAGTACAGGTTCGTTTGGTACATTAGAAGGTGATAACATAGGAAGTACTCTTTCTACTTTAATTAGTGGTTCTACTAATGCAGCAACAGTAAGTGGTTCGTGGCGTGGAGAATTGTCTTCAAGTGCAAAAACTCATGTTGGTGGAGGAGTAAGTGGTTCAGCTACAAGTAGTGGTTCATTCGGTTATTTGAATGTAAGTGGTAACGCGAAAGTAACGGGAATTTTAACTGCACAAGAATTTCATACAGAATTTGTAAGTGGTTCAATATTATATACAAGTGGATCAACAAAATTTGGTGATACTGGTGATGATGTTCATAGTTTTACTGGTTCATTATTAATATCTGGAAGTCAAACGAGTATTGAGACGAGAGCGAATATATCAGGTTCATCAACATCTACAGGTTCATTTGCCCATCTTAAAGCAGTAGAATTAGGTTCAACTATTGGAACATTGATAAGTGGTTCAATTACAGAGTCAAGTTCTTCATTTAGTACAAGAGTTGCATTACTAGAAGGGTCTGGTTCAATAACTGAATCAAGTTCTAGTTTTTCAACCAGAACTACTACACTAGAAAATGCTAACATCAGTGGTGGATTTGTAGCTCAATCAGTATTGAGTGGTTCTGGAACAGTATTTAGTGGTTCTTCACTTTCAACTGGTTCATTTGCCCATCTTAAAGCAGTAGAATTAGGTTCAACTATTGGTTCACTTATTAGTGGTTCAATTACTGAAGCTAGTTCTTCATACAGTACAAGAGTTACTTTACTAGAAGGTAGTGGTTCAATAACAGAGTCTAGTTCATCATTTAGTACGAGAGTTGCTTTATTAGAAGGAAGTGGTTCAATCACGGAATCAAGTTCATCTTTTAGTACAAGAACTACAACTTTAGAGAATGCGAATATAAGTGGAGGGTTTGTAGCACAGTCAGTATTAAGTGGATCGGGAACAGTATTTAGTGGTTCTTCACTTTCAACTGGTTCATTTGGTTCATTACGAGTTACTTCACCTCAAACTTTAACAATAGATAATGTAGGTACAGTAAGTGGATCCATTACAAGTACAGGTTCATTCGGTCATATAAACGCTACTACTCTTACTGGTGATGGGAGTGCATTATCAGGAGTTGCGGATGATGCAGCTATTAGTGGTTCGTGGCGTGGAGAACTGTCTTCAAGTGCAAAAACTCACGTTGGTGGTGGAGTAAGTGGTTCATCAACTTCAACTGGTTCGTTTGGATACTTAAATGTATCTGGTGATAGCGTAATAGCAGGAAATTTAACTTTTGGTGATGCAGATACTGATAGTGTATCCTTTGGAGCAGAAATTTCATCTTCTTTAATTCCTGACGCGGATAATATTCATAATATAGGTAGTTCTGCTAAGAAATGGAAAACTGGTTCATTTCATGCTATTGAAGGTGTCGGTACAATTTATAATACTAGAATAACAGGTTCATTTAGTGGTTCTTTTGCAGGTCAAATAGGTTCAAGGTATCATCATAGTCAAACCTCAGCTGCAACTACTTGGACTATACCTCATAATTTAGGTAGTAAATATTTGAATGTTACTGTATATGATGATAGTGACGAAATGATTTTACCAACAACTGCAACGGGAACTAATACGAATACTATGACTTTAACTTTTAGTTCACCAGTAGCCGGTACAGCTATATTAGGGTTGGCAGGAATGGGACATCCTGGTGGAAGAACTTATGTACATAATCAATCTTCTATTTCAACTAATTGGAGAGTAACTCATAGTTTAGGAGAACAATATCCAGCCGTTACAATATATGATGAAGCTGATAATGTAATTGTACCAGATACGGTTAATGCGAAAAATATAAATGAAATGGATGTTACTTTTGATGCACCAATATCTGGTAATGCACATTTTTCAGTTGGTAATGGTTTACCTGGAATTACAACAGAAAACGCTGGTAAATATTTAAGAGTTGCATCAAGTGGTATAAATGTAGAATGGAATGAATTTACAGAAGTTAGTGGTGCTTTTAAAGTAACAGGTAGTCAACATTTAACAGGTTCATTAGGAGTAAGTTCTTCAAATTTAATGATAACTGCTGCAGGTAGTGTATCTGGTTCTACTACAAGTACTGGATCTTTTGGAGCAATTTATGCTGGTGGAATGACTGTACCTAATTTATTAGATTTTTCATCTTCTATAGCTTCTAGAATTACAAGTGAAGAAAGTGATTTTACAGCTGCAGGAATTAGTGGTTCTTGGAGAGGTGAATTAAGTTCAAGTGGTTTAACTAATGTGGGTGGTGGAGTAAGTGGTTCTTCAGTATCTACAGGATCGTTTGGTAGAATACAAGCATCAACGATAGGTGGAAATAGTCCAATTGCATTAGACGGTCATTTAACAGCAAGTTCAACTTCAAGTGGTTCATTTGCACATTTAAGAGCAGTAGAGTTAGGTTCAACTATAGGTTCATTAATTAGTGGTTCACTTGGTACAAATGCCTCATTAATTAGAACATTAACTGCAGCTGGTGTTAGTGGTTCTATTACTGATGCGAGCTCATCTTTTAGTAGTAGAGTTAATTTATTAGAAGGTAGTGGTTCAATAACTGAATCAAGTGCCAGTTTTTCAACACGAGTTACCAAAAATGAAGCAACAGGTAGTTCATTAACAACTAATAGTGGTTCGTTTAGTACACGAGTTGCTTTATTAGAAGGGTCTGGTTCAATTACAGAGTCAAGTTCTTCATTTAGTACAAGAACAACTACACTAGAAAATGCCAACATTAGTGGTGGATTTGTAGCTCAATCAGTTTTAAGTGGTTCAGGAACTATATTTAGTGGTTCTGCATTGTCTACAGGTTCATTTGGTGATATTTTAGTTGGATCAACAGGAAATTCACAATTTTATTCGGACTTTTCATCATCTATTCAAACAAGAATATCAAATGCAGTAGCAGGTGGTGTTACAAGTGTAGCAGGTGGAACTGGACTATCAAGTACGGGTGGAACAACACCAACCATAGCAGTAGATTTTTCAGATTCAACTTTACAAACTCATATTAGTGGTTCAATTACAGAATCTAGTGCTTCATATAGTACAAGAGTAGCTTTACTTGAAGGTAGTGGTTCAATAACAGAGTCTAGTTCATCATTTAGTACGAGAGTTGCTTTATTAGAAGGATCTGGTTCAATCACAGAATCAAGTTCTAGTTTCTCAACTAGAGTAAATACTTTAGAAGTCACTTCAAGTATAGTGGCGGGAACTGGAACAGTTCAAGGTGTCGGAACAAGTAACTCACCAACATTCGGCGGATTAACTGTCGCAGGAACTATAGTTTCTCAAGAAATTCATACTGAGTTCGTATCAGCGTCTGTAACAGTAGCTACTGGTTCAAACACTTTCGGTGATAATATTACTGATATCCACAGTATAACAGGTAGTTTACGAGTATCTGGTTCTGATTTTTCGATTAGTAGTGACGGAACTGTAAGTAGTTCAGTAAACTCAACTGGTTCGTTTGGTTCAGTTCATACGGCAGGTAATGTCGGCATCGGGACCACGGGCCCGGGAGAATTACTAAATATCAATTCAGCAGCAGCACCAACTGATAGTCAGTTTTTAATTGAAGCTAATAATTTAGGTGGTTTATCAACAACAGTATATTCTGCTGATAATATGAATATCGGTTTTGATTTATATCGTGATGCAGATGATTGGAAATCATTAGATGCAGGTTCAAATTTTTGGATTAAGAAAGGTAGTGATTTATTACAATTTGGTTATGATAGTGGAATTACCGTAGGTAGTGCTGTAACTATGAACACAGGTATGGTATTAGACACCACAGGCAATGTCGGCATCGGGAACACTGCTCCACCACAACCATTAACTGTAGAAGGAAACATAAGTGGTAGTGGAACTTTAGATATTGACGGTAATGCAGTTTTTAATGGTCAAATATGGATTGATGATACTGCTGATGCAGATTTAAAACTTGAGGCTAATGGTAGTGGGGATGCTCAAATAGGATTTTGGGATGGAGGCACTAACAAAGCCTATTTTGTATGGGATAGGTCAGATGATAGAATGGAGCTAAATACTGCTCTTGATTTTGAAGTTCAAACAAATTTACTTACTACAGGAAACATAAGTGGTTCATCAACTTCAACTGGTTCGTTTGGTGAAGTTCACGTAGTAGATAGATTTGCTATTGGAACAAAAGCTCCTTACGGTATAATGGAGATTGATTCCCAAAATAATTCACAAAAATGGATTACATTTACTGGTGGTAGTGGTAATAGACTATATTTTAATCAGGAATTAATTGCAGCAAAAAGATGGGGATTTAGGTCAGCTGATAGTGGTGAAGATATATTAGTAATCGATTCAGACAATGATAGAATTGGTATAATGACAGATAATCCATCACAACCATTAACAGTAGCAGGAAACATAAGTGGTAGTGGTACACTCTCAATTGGACGAATAGCTGATGAAGGAGATGCTATAATAGTAGATGGTGTAGATGGTGGTAGATATGATGTATTAACAGTAAAAGAAAATGGAAACGCAAGATGGAATTTATCTTTTGAAGGTGCTGGTTCTGCTAATTCATTAACACTTAATGGAAATGCCACAAGTAATGTAATGCATTGGGATAA
>Ga0080013_1001158_pt1 | contig 35840 bp, 45 predicted proteins | sample ETNvirenome_6_85_FD_69236 | JGI IMG/M metagenome (GOLD analysis project Ga0080013, IMG submission 69236) | Marine viral communities from the Pacific Ocean - ETNP_6_85 (SPADES assembly) (version 2) | ecosystem: Environmental > Aquatic > Marine > Oceanic | place: Pacific Ocean | collected 2013-06-19
CGTCCCTGCCCTACCCACCAAAGGTAGGATTTTTGACGGGAGAGGGTGGTAGCTATATGATTTCATTAGGGATCTGGTTAGGGTGTGCAGTTCTGTCCCACAAGCACTGGTTACATATTACCTCCAGTAGTTGTCAATCCGTGTAATCGTATGTGACCTTGCTCAATTGTTGGTAGAGCTTAAGAGCTCGTAGCTCAATCCTCCGTGCATAACGCCTGCTAGCCCTGTTGCAACGCCAACCAGCATTGTAGTGGCATAGGTAGGTCTTAGGAAAATGTTTCATCCACCGCTGGAGGATAAGCAGCCCATCTCGTACGGAGTCACATGGCTTGGTTAGGCACTCAAGATACTTAGGGAGCACCTGCATCGGGCCGATAGCACCAGCACTGCTTACCCTATCCACCTCGAACCTACTCTCTTCGTATGCTATCGCTATTGCAATACGTGGTTTGATACCTAGTGCCTCTGCCTTATGTGCTACCTCGTGGCATACGGCCAGCCTATCTGCATAGGTATTAGCGAGCTTCTTGATATAGCTCTCACTCGTGGTTGATGAGAATAGCTCCGTGAGTGTCAGCATACATAGTAGCGTATTGTACATTCGTCCCTCCTAGGACAGTAGAACACACGAAAGAAACCCCAACAAGCGTGAACGGGGAACTTGTTGGGGCAAGAGTTATCCTCTTAACGAATGACATGATTAGCGTATCACACGCTTACCTACTGTACAATATGCAATCGATCCTCCGATACGCTAATCAGACACCCGGCATCACTCTCAGTATATCTTTTCGTAGCTACTATCTTAGTGACCTGGGCGTCGTCCTTAAACGCTACACCTGTTAGTGCATCGTTAATGGCTCGTAGTAGCTTATCTAAGTCTGGGCGCACATGGGGGATTGGTCTATTCTTAACGCTCTTCGGTCTCTTAAACTGGAAGCAACAGTCTACTCGTATAGCTCCCTCGATAGGCTTCTTAAACGTATGTAGTGCTCTATCTTCAACACTACGCATCCACTTCTTTAGCTTATTACCCCCAGCCTCTACCATACGGTACCTACCATTAGGCATACGATATAGTGACTTACTACCCTTCGTGCGTGGGTCACCTACTACGAAGAAGGTATACGTCATCGTATCGTACACTCCGCACGGTTATAGTCCCCGTATATATACCCTCGTCTACCTTGAAAGTTCTTAAGCACTACAAACTTAAGCTCAGTAGAATCAGGCGTGGCTGCGTGTAGTGCTATTATGAGCTTGCCTATCTGCTCTATTGAACCCGAACCTCTTAGGTCATTAAGCTTAGGTTCAACACCTTGTGTCTCACGCTTAAGTTGGCTTAATACAATCATAGCTATATCCTCCTGAGCCGCCATGGCTGATAGCTCTTGCATATTACGCTCTAGCTGTTCGTGAGTGGGTGACTGCTTATTCTCTCCAGGCATTAGTTGTAGGTAGTCCACTATGACAAGCTTCGTACCAAGGGCCTTCTTATTGGCTCTGAATGAGCGTGCTATCTTCTTCGCGCTGTACCTATGTGCCCTCTCTATACGTATCCTATCAAGGGCAGTATTCTTCATCGTCCTAATACGCATCTTAGAGTTATCATCGAGCTTTCTGTGTACTATCTGAGCAAGGTCGTTATTAGTACGTAGTGCTATAATACGCTGTGAGAAGCTCCTCTCACCATCTTCGTATGTAAATAGATGCACGCCTATATTCTGTTTGGCTACGTTATTAGCTATATTCAGCGCAAGCGTGCTCTTGCCCTCTCCTGGGCGTGCCGCTATCACAGTAGGCACACCAATAGGCAATCCGCCGATGATAGAATCCAGCATCCTAATACCTGTAGGTATACCGATAAGCGGTTCCTCTCCCTTTTCTTTTGCCTCTATGAAATCGAAGATTGCTTCAATCTCGTCCTTTACGGCATCTTTTAATGTCCTTGTCTCTGTCTCTATTTCACCGTACTTTTTCAAGTAGGGTAAGAGGAAGTCAATTGCGCCTTCTGCCTCTAATGCCTCGTTTTGTAGCTCCTCTGAGGCCTTCCTGAGTATATGGTATAGTTGCCTACTCGCTGATAGCTTCTTTAGTGCTTTCACATTAAAGAAATACGACTCTCCTATGGCTGGGGTATACTCAGTGAACTTAACAAGACCCCCTATATTATCGAGGTATTTCTTGCCCTCTAAATAAGAGGCGATCTCGTTAATATTGTGCATGTCCTCGCCGTCTTTTAGTTTCTCATGCGTATAGCCTATCGCTAAGAATACACTACGGTTAATCATGCTTGAGAAATCGTTGCTCTCAATAGTACCGTGATTCAATAAAGAAGGCTCCGTCAATAGCCGTCCTATAATAAGGCTTTCAATTTGTTCATTCGTGTGCATGTATCCCCCCGTATTATACCGGTTTAAGCTCTGCCATTGATGGCGTGCTAGCTAGTGGTTTCCTAGTCCGTGCCGCTTGCCAGTGGTCCTCGAATTTCTCAATCTTAAATAGTGCTTTGGGTGTTATTCTATCGACCCATTCCCCATTCCAAGTCTCGCATGCCCAATCTACTACAGCCACCATACGGTCTTTCGTATGGCCTTCATGTATTAGTCTCTGAAATCGCCTTACGTCTGTCTTCGTGATTTGGAAGTCCCTACCAGTCGTCTTAGCCAGGTGAGTGATGACTATTTGAGCGCACGCCTGTGCTAATTTACTCTCAGCAACGTCACGTTTCTTAGCTCTTGGTTTCCTCTTCTTAGGAACTTCCCTCTTTAATACTTCTGTTTCTGTTTCTGTTTCTGTATCGGGGATGGCATTGGAAAAGGCATTGCGCATCCCATTGGACATGCTATCAAGGATAATATTAACATCTCGATATATAACGTTTTTCAGCGGTGAATCAGGCACTTCATTAAAAGATTTTGCCCACGATTTTACCTGCCCCGGAGACACGGGTTTATTATGCTTTAATGCGTTCGGGAGATACATCAAAGGTGCTACTTCGCATACCATCAAACAGCCATCGGTAATAATATCCCTAATGGCATTAGCAATAGCATCGGGAGTATCATCGACAATGGCATCGGCGTGTTTTATAGCCGCCTCAATCTCTTGCCTATACCCTACTATTACCCCCGGTATTTGATGCGTGTGCCGCCCCGTTAATAGATAAAAGAATACTAATTTTGTCTGCGGTTTCCACCGTAGAAACTTCTTATCCGCCCAAATTCTACATTCGATCTTACGGTACATTAAGATACCAACCTTTCGATTCTATCACTCCACTCGTTATTCGTTCTATCTTACGCGCTACTTTTCTACTGGGTGTCCTATCTCCTCTGATTAACATGTGTATATATCCGGCTGTTACCTCAGCTTTATATGCGAGATATTCTAACGAATTCTCTTCGCACCAGTGCTTAAGCTTCAACCGGGTTTCTTTACCGACTTCTATTGTCATACACTTGTTATAGACTATGCCCATGACGAACGGACTACAACTGTTAACACAGAGTAGGTGGAGGGAGTTTAAGACGTGTGTACGGAAGCATTACTATGCTTACGAGTTAGGTATCGACACGCCTTCAACATCTGAAGCCTTGATTTTTGGCACGGTAACTCACGAGCTTTTGGAGCTGCTTTGGAACGGAGAAATAAGGAAGTTTGAAGATGGTTGGCCTACCGACCTATCGCTAGAATCTGCTTGGAAATTAAGAGCACTTGTCGATACATACAGCCTATTTTGGGACCGAAACGACTATGAAACTATAGCTACTGAGCTTGAGTTTAACCTCCCTCTCTTAAACCCTGATACGGGGCATAGTAGCAGGACATATCGGCTAGCCGGTAAAATTGACGCAATTGCTAAGGACGAAAAGGGTGACTACTATATTATCGAACACAAAACCTCCGGGATGGATATAAGCGCCGGTTCTGCTTACTGGCAGAGGCTATTCCTAGACGAGCAAGTGGGTATTTACCTACATGCGGCAAGGCGTCTAGGGTATCCGGTCGTAGGATGTATCTATGATGTCCTTCGAAAGCCTTCAATTAAGCTGAAATTTGAAACACCGGATGAAAAAAAGAAGTATACGAAAGGGAAGGACGGGAAGCTCCGACTGCATAAGGGCCAAAGGGACTCTGACGAGTCCGGAGAGGACTACTACACCCGAGTTATGCACGAGCTGTCTGTTAACCCTACTAAATACCTCGTCCGCGCACAGGTCGTTAGGACTTCGACTGACGAGGACAATTTACTACGGGATTTATGGTTCCAAGCGAAGCAAATGACGCTTTATAGGCACGAAAGCCTCCACCCTACTAATAGCCAATCGTGCTTTAAGTTTAACCGCGCCTGTAAATTTTTTGACTTATGTTGTAATACGAGTGATTTGACGAATGACCGTTGGATCAAAAAAGATAGAATACACACCGAATTAGAAGGAGTAACGAATGACCAAATTAAAGAACTTAAAATCGTCACAGCTAAAGAGAGCGCCTAGGTATATTGTATACGGGCAAGAGGGAACGGGTAAAACGACCCTTTGTTCGGGCGCACATGATTCAATCTACATCGACATAGAAGGCGGTGCAGGCGATCTATTATTGACCCGCATACCCTTCCCAGAAGGACACGCAACGACCTATACGCAGGTGCTAGACGCCTTAGATGCGATATTAACGCAGGAGCACGATTTCAAGTCCGTTATTATCGATACAATTGATAGGTTGGAAAGCCTTATTTGGGAGCACGTGTGTTCTAAGGCTAATAATAACATTAAAAATATTGAGGATTTCGGATACGGCAAAGGCTATGTCGTGGCTTTAACGGCATGGAGACAACTAGCCTGTAAACTCGACCTGATTCGTGAGAGGCGCGGCATGACGGTTGTTTTGATAGGGCACTCTATTATTAAAACATTCAAGAATCCCGAGGGCGACGACTACGACCGTTATAGCCTACGTCTAAATGAAAAGGCTGGTGGGTTTCTTAAAGAGTGGGCCGATGTGGTAGCATTTATGAGATTCGACGAAGGGTCGTCCAAACTCAAGGGAGATATACGCGCCAAAGGGTTCAGCACTGGGAAACGCTATATTTATACGAAGCGTACCGCCGCATACGATGCAAAGACCCGTATCAAAATAAGCGATGAAATCGAGTCCAAAGGCCCCCAATCCTGGGAGTGCTTAGTTCCATCAGATAAACCAGTTCAATTAGTTGATTCAAAAAACCCATTCTAGGAGGAGAAAACGATGACGTATTTAGAAGCAGGAGAACACCAAGCAGTAGCAGTAAACCACGAGTGGTGCGTAACGAAGAAAGGGACGAAAGCCATCTGCGTGAGATTTGAAGTTATAAATCACGAAGGGCAAACCGGTAATTTTATCAATTGGTGGGGGTATTTCTCGGAAAAGGCTTGGGAGCGCACTATTGAATCCCTACGCCACATGGGATTTACTGGGGACGACTTAACAAGCCTCGGTGAGTTAAATCAGAGGGTTTCCTTGTCTGTTGTTGAAGACGAGTACGAAGGGCGAGTTAGGCCCAAAGTTGCTTGGGTGAATGCGCTAGGGAATAAGCGTATTTTGGTAAATGATGTAATGGATGAGAGGACCGTAGGACAGTTTGCAGCGGCTATGAAAAATCGCATTGCCTCTATGCAAAAAGGGAATAGCGTGCCCGGTAACGGAGTCCCACGGGCGTCTACGAGCAATGACAAGGTTCCATTCTAAGTCGTGCCTGTAAACGCGCACAGAGTGACCTACACATACGCCATCTACGAAGGTACTGGTGAGCGGTGCGATGGTCCGGGGAAAAGTAGCTATAGGAAAGTTCCTCAGTTCTGGCATTGGTATACGTGTGCGTCGTGTGGCGATGAGTGGGAGATGTATCGAGAGGATATCGACTATCCTAAGCGAATATTTTGGTGCCCGTGCTGCCGTGCTAAGGGACAGACACCAAACCCAAACTAATCGATACGGCGCAAGCTTCGACTTATCTCGGGGTTTGCGTCGTTCGTTTCCATTATGGTACGCGCACGGTAGTAGGAGTTTATTTTGGAAATTAGTCCTGTCAAACATCATAAGTACTGGGATGAAATGCTCCTCCCTTATAAGACGGATACTGACCCGCTGCGTTTAATCTTCTTAATCGATAATATTAACGCCCTCCAGGTGGCTGCTGCATGGTGTTACGCTATCAATTGCTATGACGAGGAGGAGTCCGATAGTATCTACAGAGAGTTCGCTTCGGGCGAGTTTACTAACCGCGACCCACATGCCGTGTGGGAGCGTGTCTGGGATGGTACGGTTGTAAACTTCGATACTATCTCTATTATGGCTGGGCTATCGCATGATCGAACCGTAGGGGTTTTTAACATGCTAAAAAATGCTCGGCTAATATTCCCTGATAATACGATCCACGATCAAGCCAGGAAGATCGTATCCACCTATATTGTCAACCAAATCAAAAAGTAAGGATAAGAGAATGAGTGAATCAATCGGTGAATTTGTAGATATTGAAAGCCTAACCCCTTGGGACGATAACCCTAGAGTGAACGATCACGCTATTGAGGCTGTAATGCGTTCTATCAAGAGGTTTGGGTTCGGGGCACCTATCATTGCTAGGAAGGAAGACGGCGAGATTATCGCAGGACACACTCGCTACGAGGCAGCTAGACAGCTGGGCCTTAAACAGGTGCCTGTGCGCTATCTTGACCTTGATCCGGTAGACGCCCACCTTTTGGGAATAGCTGATAATAAGATAGGCGAAAAAGCAGACTGGGCGCAGACTCTGTCTAGCGTTATGAAGGAATTAGAGTCGTGTGGTGGTGACTTGGACGACTTAGGGTTCTCAGATATTGAGTTGAAACTCATGCTAGCGAATACGGATGCGATTGTAGACGATCCTCTCGGTGAGTGGGAGGGTATGCCCGAGTTTGAACAGAATGACGAAACCGGTGCCCGCACGGTTATAGTACACTTCAAAACCCACGAGGACGTAGACGATTTTATGATACTCCTTAATCAGGAGTTTTCAAAAGATGCGAGAGCAATCTGGCACCCAAAAGCTGAAATCCTACACGCTGCTAAGTTGAGGTTCGCTGCTGAGTCAGAGGTATAGGGATGGAAAAGAAATGGGATAGCATCCAAGTAGTCAAAAGGACAAAACCACTCGGGAACACATCGCCATGGGTATGGTCGATTGAGCCGAGTTACGGGTGTAACCTAAAGTGTGGGCACTGTTGCGCTGAGTTAATACCGGACGAAAAAAAGAATCTTATGAGCTATAATACATGGTGCTCCACATTCAAAATTATCAATAAGGTTTCACCAACAGTAAGAGTTGATCTTGCTGGGTTCGTTGGAGAGCCAACTCTGCATCCTGAACTAACTGAATGGCTGTATACAGCTCGTAAACTTGCGCCATTAACCCAAATTCAGATTACTACTAACGGGACAATGCTACGAAGCGGTAAGGTTAACTACAGGGCCTTATTGGAAGCGGGGGCCAATATTATCTACACGGACCAATACGGACCAAATACAGAGTTTGAAAATCTAGCTGAGGAGTCAGGGTATCCGTACTATCAGTACTACGATAAGCCCGAAGGAGCCTGGACACCTTGGAAATACTACGGACCACATCTAAAGATGATCGTCCTAATGGACCCGCCGCATAAGTGGCCCAAATCCCGGATGAATGCAAACCTCCTCGGAAACTGGTACGGAAATTTGAACTGGGAAAAGGGCAAAAGATTTGGGATGGAACCACTGGAGGAACCTCTAACAAGGCGATGCAACCAGCCGTTCCTGTATGTCATCGTAGCCGCTAATGGTAATTATTTACTATGCTGCCAGGACGGGATGCGCGTTACCGATAGCTGGGAGCTTGGGAATGTATCTAAGGGGGTCAAAGGTTTCCGTGAATTTTGGTACGGAAAGAAAATGCAAGAGATACGGCGCTTACTACGAAATAAGAATAGAGCAGCCATCCCAGACGCTTGCGCCAAATGCAATATTACCTTTTCCCGCTCCGACTTTCGGCATTGGGAAGAGGCTCAAATGGACCTCTTTTGGGAAGATGACGCCTGGAAGAAATTTGATACAAAGTTTAAGGGTAACTGATGAACCCACAATTTCCGCTTTATATAGTTTCAAAGAGCCGCGCTGATAGCCGGTTAACGAGTAAGTCATTAGAGGACATGGGTATACCGTATCATATCGTTATCGAGGGACAGCAATATGACGATTACGCTGCCGTGATTAACCCTAAGAAGATTCTTGTCCTTGATAAGAGTTATCAGCGCGACTACGACACTTTTGACGACCTCGGGGATACTAAGAGTAAAGGCCCAGGAGCCGCTAGAAACTTCGCATGGGACCACTCAATGGATAGAGGGTACGAATGGCACTGGGTAATGGATGACAATATCCGGTGGTTCTTTCGCTTAAATAAGAATGTAATCGCTAGACTATACGATGGGACGGGGTTTAAGTGTATGGAGGATTTCGTCCTCCGGTATGAAAATGTAGGAATGGCTGGGCCAAACTACCAAATGTTTTGCCCTAGAAAGAGTCCCGACATCAAAGCTCTAATTATGAATACAAGAATTTATTCGTGCAACCTGATTCGGAATAGCTTACCGTTTAGGTGGCGCGGTAGATATAACGAGGACACTGATATATCGTTACGTGTGTTAAAGGCTGGGTGGTGCACTATTCAATTTAACGCATTCCTCCAGGGTAAAGTACCGACTCAGACAGTAAAAGGCGGAAATACCGAGGACTTTTATGATCGTGAGGGAACGCTTAATAAGACCCGGATGATCGTAGCAATGCACCCAGACGTAACTAAGCCGGTCTGGAAGTTCAGTAGAGTTCATCACTCTGTTGACTATAGCCAATTCAAAAATCATAAACTTATCAAAAAGGACCCAGCCCAGGTGTATACGCCAGTTGACAACTACGGGCTGGTGCTTAGAAGTATCAATGAGTAATGGATATATTCCACGATATACGAAACCGTAGCCTCCTTGAACAATGCCCCGATGGAGTACCTTTGAGGGACTGGGTAAAGTTCCGCGAGAACTATCACGATGCGAATATACTATTGGATATCGGGCACCCGGTTCAGATCGATATTGAATTAAATAGTACCTGCAATATGAAATGCCCGTTCTGTATTCATGGGTACTCAGACAGGGCAGTTAGTAGTATCTCGTTTGATACTTACAAGCAGATAATTAACGAGGCTGTCTCGTTGGGGGTTAGAGGCTTAAAAATGAACTACCTCAACGAACCGATGCTGAGGAAGGACTTAGAAGCGCATATCAAATATGCGAAAAATGCCGGGATGCTAAACATCTACATGACAACTAACGGCACACTCTTGAATAAGTCGAGGAGGGAACAAATCATCGACTCAGGTATTACAAAAATATTTATCTCTATCGATGCTGCTACCTCGGGGACTTATGACAAGCAGAGGTTATCCGGTAAATTTGATAAAGTTGTATCCAATGTTATCGAGTTAGTGAAGGAGCGAAATCGGAGAGGTCTTGACTATCCTCTTGTCCGTGTGAGTTTTCTCCGAAACAAAATCAATCTCCTGGAGGAACAAGCATTCTTCAATTACTGGAAGGGTAGAGTTGATATGGTCGCCTTTCAAAAAATGAACGACCTCCCGGATACAGATAGTGGGATCACAATTAAAGAACACACCAGCACGGACTACCGGTGCTCATTCCCTTTCAAGCAGCTGGTGGTTGATAGTGAAGGAGATATACTCCCGTGCTGTAAGATGGGCGGTAAGGAGCTGGTGTTAGGTAATATTAAGTCGATGTCACTCCGAGAGGCTTGGGGTTCCGATAAGGCTAAAAGTATCCGCTCTATGCACGAGCATAGGGCATGGCGAGAGAATAAGATTTGTACCAGGTGTATCCTAGGGTAGAAAATGTTGAAAATGATAGAAAATGTCCACCGGTGTTCTCAAATTCTACAAGATGTCAAAAGTGTAGACAGGTACCTTACTCAGAATACCCACTCAACCCCTCCCAGGACCTCCCAAATCAATTCTGAGCGGCTTGACCTCGTCTCACGACCTAAGGACCCACTCAGGAAAGCAAGCCTGCCACGGCCCAAGTGAGACCGTACAGCCCCGCTTACTCCTAGGGAGTTCGAGCTAGAGTCACCTCGCGCGACTGCAAAAATATCTAGGGAGGTACTGCCTACCGGTGTAGCTCGCGTTCGCCTTAATTCTCCCTCTACCGCGTTGGCGATTTCCTCGCGGAGAGTTATTTTGGGTCGGGCTCCTCCGGTCGGATTAGGTCGCCTAGGCTTTCGGCCTTCTTAACTATGCCGCGCGAGATATTATATCCTAGTGCAGTCAATGCACTGGCTGCGAAGGCGATTACCTTCCCGGCACCCGATTCGTCACCGATATACCCGCTTGCGATTAGTACTCCTAAGACTAAAGCGCATAAACTCAGCCAAAATTCTGTAGTCTTATATCCCGGTTTCTTAGGTTGTCCCATCATTTCACCTTCCGTAAACTAAAGTGCATCGGGTCGATAAAACTACTCCACCGACCGCCCCACTCAAAACCTATACTCTCAAAAGCTAATATAACCCCTCTTGGGATATCGCTGTACTCCTCCCAGCCATCTTCAAAAGGCCCAGGTCTGTTAGGATATTTCTTCCGGCTCCAAGCCCGGTTCTTTGATGGGTCAATATCGAAGGCGATCCCGTAAGTGTGGTCAGAAAACGGTACGCGCGGATTACTGCTATGTCTCATGCGCCGAGGGTTGAAGCACCCTATCCTTTTCGGGCCCCACCCAGGGCATCGTATAGCAGCTCTACGCATTGCCTCAATAAAATACGGAGCAGCTTTTCTGTGCATATAAATACGCCTAGAATAATTCCCGAAGCTGCTAGCAGGTACAATTCCAAGATTCTTTGCAAACGCTCGGTCAACCTTAAAACGGTTTCCTGCTCCAACGGAAAGAATAGGCTGGCCATATACTTCATCCCTCTCTTTAAGCCCGACCGGAATCTTTTCCAGCCCACCCTTAAACGGCTCAACCTTAATTTCGCTAGTGCGTTTAATTAAGTCGCATACTTTTCTTAAGTTCCACAAATTACTGACCCACGGCTGCCATTATAACTTGAGCCAAACCCGCCCCAGCGCCTGATGTAGCGAGCATCGCTAGGCAAATCTTCCAGATAAAAACACGTTGATTCTCCATAATTTTGTGTATCTCCTGTATCTCGGTGGATATTTCTTCCAACTGAGTCGTTATAAACCCAATACGACCGTTCTTGCCGCTACTCCCTACGAGGTCGATCATTGATTCTCTGTTACCAACGGCCATCTTTTTAATATCTGTGTACTTAAGCTCGATAGAGTTGACTCTATGCTCTAATACGTTCCCAACACTCCCAGGTGGAGGCGTATGTGGGAACTCCTCAGACATAGCAAAATACTTGGGCCGCCGCGATAGCGACTGTATCACCCGAGGCAGTCTGGACTTGGAAGTCATATTTATCAGCCCCACTACCTATCGGTAAAGTACCGTCAGCGGTCCACCACTGTCTGGTATTGTCGATCCCGGTAATGCCTACAGCGTCCCCGTTACTATTAACGAACCTAACTCTATTATCGCCTACAGTACCAGCACCGGCTACTCGCTGTGCAAGGCACGCTATACGCACGGGTACGGTACTTTCGGACTTACAGGCATGGTAGCGGAGGTCTATTGTAAAGCCCGGTGAAGTCGCTGCTACGGACGTTATCGAAGTGTCGTGTATATTCCCGTAGCTCGTATTTGCCGCAGATAAAAGGGTCGTATCTTCCGAATACCATGCAAGCACAGCCCCGTTCCTCTTCCATAGGTTCGTTTGCGCTTCCATAATATCCTCTTGGTCTGCATCTAAGATATGCCTACCGACCGCCGCAAAACTCTCGTCTACGATACCGGTGTTACCAGTATTCACGGGGACTCCCCCGGACTCTGAGCCGCATACCGCTACGCACCTCGCATAATTCTCTTCGTCTATCTGTGCCGAATAAGCCTCGTTTGCGTTAACTGCGACGCTTTTACGAAGCCATTGCATTTTGTCAGGAATATCCCCGGAGTGTCCGGTAGCGAACGCACTCCAATAAAAATATAGCGATTGGGTGGAGGAGTTGCTGAGCCTCGTTATCGTTATCTTGACCCTCGACTGTGCGCTGACGGTGGTTCGTACCATCCCGACATCGAAATAGAGCATTTGGGTGTTATACCCGGTCCAGACGTATGCTTGGCCAAATGTGCGGGCGGATGAAATCCCTGCTGGGATTGCTGATAACGCTCTCGCTTGAGAGTAGAAATGTTTCTTACGATACGCTGCGATATGATTAGTAGCCTGGGCACACCTCTCGACATAAGTAGCTCGTGGGGCGAGTCCGTTTCTTACTGACAGGCTGTAGTTAATAATACCGGGCACAGTAGTATCAGGAAAGTAAGTCGTCATACGCCAGGGGCTCCTACTTCAAAGCGGGTGATACCCCAATATTTAGGGGCGTGCGAGCCTGAGCCCTTACCTTCAATTGATACAAATGCAATCCCGGTAAGAGTATTATAAATCGCTTTCAAGGATTGTGCGGTAATAGCCGCATACGTCGCAGCGGAAGTCGTGAAGGTGAGCTGTGCATACGGAGTAGTGAAAACTGTATCGACTAGGGAGGTAGGCGTTTCCAGGTCTAAGTCGGGGGGAGTCCTTGAAATCGTAATGCGTAGATAGGTAGCTGATGCGCCCGTTGATTTCATAAAAGGTGATATCGTTATATTTCGGTGTCCGGAACTACCTTCTGGGCCTAGTCCCACGAATACAGGGTATACCTCCAGCAACTTCCATGTTGCCGCAGTATCACCCGTGACCTCCGCAGCGCCGATCATAGCGCCCTTCGTCGCGGTCTTATACCCGACCAGGTTATTAGGCATTTTACCAATATTTTGGTGCGCCGTGACTGTTAGCGGGGCCCCGTCACCGAACCATGCATCAGCGTGTTTATGTGGTAATACGGTAGCGGCTGGGAGAGCGACTGTATCAGTAGTATTGAAGCTACCGTACCTATACGGGTCGCGTGTATTAACTACCCGTAAGTCACCCTCGTCGGCCTGATAGCAGTCTGTTTGCTGCGTAGCTACTGCGCTCGCATAAGGTTGGGAGAAAATTTGATATTGTTTCCCCGTATCCCAAGCAGGAGACGATAGCGTGGAGTTTAGCGTGATGATATTACCGGAAACCCCTGCTACCGTCCTAGTCCATGAGTCGGGGCTTGCAGGGTCGCTCGGGCTCACTTCTATAATCGTTATCGTATCATTAGTCTCAAAATGAGATGCATCGGCCGCCTCTGTCCCAAGAGAGTACTCGGACGCCTTGCAAGTAAGCGAAGGAGTCCCGGCAGTATACCCCGCATTTGCTATTCCCTCGTCTACATAGGCGGTCGGGGCATAGATAACAGTGTCGTCTATTACCCCGACTAGTAGATCGACCTCGCCCATCATTTGGCCCGATACCGAAAAACTATGCGATAGAATCATAGCTGGCTTGGTAGTTATCCCCCGCTTCCCAGTCTCAGGGTTCCGAGCAAAAGTATCTGTTACAATGCAGATATCACCGGGGGCAATGTTACGGTATAGGCTTAGGTCTATAGACCGCCTAAGCCGTTGTAACGGCCTACCCCAAGCAGGTAATAACTCAGCCACCATGTATGTTGTAATCGCTTCAATCTGATTCTGAAAGCTCAGACCGGAGTAAGAGTTACGAGCCTTAACTGTTATCGCCTTCGCCTCACCGTAGTCGTCTACACTAGATTGATAGATATACTTCTGCACGCTCCTATATTTACCTGGGTCGAGAAGAATACGGTTGTAAGAAACCTTAGCAACGTTTCTAAGATACTCGGAGGTGACTTGGGTTGGGGTCCGATTGGGGTCCGATACCCCTCCGGGGGCTGCTTTATTATCCTCGTTTAGTTCGTGAACCTTTAAACTCGCTACAGGTGTCTGTGGAGCGACTGCCTGAATAATCCCGTTCTTAAAAACAAAATACGCCCCACGTAGGGTTAAATCAGAGAGAAATAAATCAATAAACTTAGTCGCTGTTTCAATAATGCAGAGGATTTTGTCCTCAGCGATATATAGATTACTGATTGAATTTTCAAACGTTGTACCGAGAAGGGAATACGGCACAGCCAAACCCATCTGAGGACCTAAATCACCGCCCCGATCAAACGTAGTATCGTTAAATGCGTCCTGCCCAGTGGTAGCAAGAAAAGTACAAATCAAATCCTTGAGAGTCGCCTCCAACATCAGGACCTGTCTGACCTCTAATTCGTCACCCTCGCTCATGCGTATTTCGCCCCAACCGGACCCGAGAAGACTTCCGAAGGGCAACCCGACAACCTTGCTTATTTCCGGGACTCCTCGAATATTAGTTATCTCCGTATTCGATACGTACTTCCCGACCGCCATAGCATCAGCGCACTTAATAACCCCCCAGGCTTCACCAGCGACTGTATTAGCGAGGCTTTTCAACATTCCAGGGAGTAAATCTTCTTGTTCAACCCAGGTCCCAGCGCCTTCCTCCAGGTCCAGGGTTTGATTATCGGCCCCCTGGAAAGCCCGTACTGTGATCGGCTCCAAGGGACTGAGAAACTGGTCGGTGCTCCCAGGCAATTCCCCGTTCAAAGTCCCGAACTCGCGTTTAACGTAAGGGTTCTCAAACCCCGGCGAATCGTAGCCGAGCATCTGCATAATCATTCTTCGGGCCTTTATCCACCCATGCAGGGTATGAACCTCCGACCCGCCAGCATTATACCCTGCCGTCCAGCCGACCCTAAAATGCCACATTCCGCCTTCACTGTGTAGCGACAGGGTAAGACCTTGAGCGAGGCTCTGGTCTTGTACCCACTCGTCTAGTCTATTAACGAAGTCGCTTAATTCATAAGTTTCGCCCTCAGTTAAGTAAGTGCCATCGGCCGTCAGTAGAGCAGTATTTTGGAGCGCATCGCCACCAACATTCATTTCAACTGTCAGTATTCTTAATCGGAACCCTACAGGGACAAAAATCCCCCGTTTAACTCGCCCGATAAATTGGTCGTAAAGTACTACGCCGCCCGCTATATCGTTAAGAATATGGCTAACAGACACAACGGTATTGCCGTTACTAGTATCTTGAATCGAGTTAATTTTCCCTGCGTGAATAAGCTCGGCATTCGCGCGAGTATCGATTACTCCTCCTACGACTCGGTGCATGTATATCCCGCACCACTTACCCATCCACACGCGAGGGATACTCGTGACCTTCACCCCTACGGGTACGACTCCCTTTTCTTTTTTGACTATGTGGTTCCGGCCAAATAGTGCTGCCGAGTCACTTAAGAAGGGCGAGTACATCCCACGAGTGCACCCGGTAAAAGTATCTGGGTCAGTCGTCTTCCCTGCGTATTTTATTGCCTCGGTTCCGATATAAATAAACCCGGCCGCATCGAAATTCTCCGTGCTAACTACCGGGATTGTAGTCGTGGTATTGGTTATCGTAGAAGAAAGCTCTGTTTCGCTACCAGCCCCACGTTTAAAGGCGTCGATCCCAAACTGGTCGGCTCCATCGTAATCCAGCATCGCGAAGCTAATCGCATCGCCTCGTAGTTTATTGTCCCAAGGGACGATCTTCTGAGTAAAGACGACTCCCTCTAAACTTAAGCCCCCGAGAGCACTTACCCAGCCTGACCCTTGCCACCCCGTACCAGACGTAAATAAGTCCGAAGGTGTGCGGTAGTCTGTTAGCAAATACGGATACCCTTCAACTGCTATGACAAAGCAATACTGAAAGCCGTCAGAATCGGTAAAGGCTGTTAGGGTTGTTCCCATTATGGTACAACTACCAATCTATCAAAGGCTATATTCCACAAACCAAGCCAGCCCTCAGTCATTTGCTGGGGGTTAAATATACTCAGCATATCCCCCGTTGATTTGTAGTCCGTATAGCTACTATCATCCGCAGCGTCCCAGTAGAATCTTAGAATCCCCCCAGGGGATGCGGCCCAAGACGCTTCCGCAATCACAGAATCCACCCAGAAGGTTTCAAAAGATGTGTTCGTCGTAGTCTCAGCCGATAGCCTACACTTAGCGTGTGTTAACCCCTCCCACCGGATTTCGTTTATTTGTTTCCTATTAGAGTAAATCGATTTTACATGCCCACTAGGCGACTCCGTAGATAGCGCATCAGACTCGTAGAACCCAGCGTCACCAGCACCGAACATCGAAATCATAGGAGTATCAGGCAACCATAAACTCTTCGCCTGGCTGGCTCCTGTATAAGTACCCGCACCCGAAAGATTGCCCTGTGTAAATCCGAGCAAATTTCGTAAAGCAGTCCCGACCCAAGTGATGCCGAAATTCCCGGTATCAGCGGATATCGTAATCTTGCCCGTAGCATTCTCACCGGCAGCAATCGATACCGTATATGTCTTACTCCCAGCCGCGTCCAATGCTGCTTTTAACTTAGCGAGGAGTGTATTGCCTGCCCCTGAGTCCCCGCTGTAGCCTGAGGAAATAAAGCTTTCCTCACCTGCTGCAAGCGTAGTTGTCAGGGTGTCACTAAGGTCTACAGTCTCGTGAAGCGTACAGGTTAAGTTCCCGACTGGGATTTCAACAATTCTCTCAATTTTACCGAATGTAATCGCCATAGTTTAAGCCCACTCGATAACGGTGTCACCCGCCCCTGTCATGTTAGCAGTTTGCATCATAGATGCGAGTCTGTGAGTCCTACGGCGCGAGGAGTCAGTCTCGAAATCCGCTCCTAGAATAATTGTTTGAGAACCTCTCCCGGTAGCGGCTCCGCGTGCCGTATTAGGTGTTGCTCCCCCAGTACTCGAACCCGACCCGAGTACCCTAGCACCCACGGCAGCGGCACCCGCCGCCGCTAAGTGTAGTGCAGAGGCTTCAGCATGGCCGGCAGCGATAGCCTGCCCACCTGGGGTAAAGAACCACCCCACCGCAAGGGCGGCTTCCTTCATCGCCATAACGGACTCCTCAATCGCAATAGCTACTAAGATGTCAGCCGTCATTTTCTTAAATATAGCACCGAAATCTCCCGTACCAGTCATTACCGCCCCAAGTGCAGCACCCGCCGCCTCCTGCATACCTACCCAAGCACTTGTGAGGGTATTCACTGCGAGTGTACCGGCACTAAGCATCGACCAATTTTCCATATAACTTTCGTATGCGACACCGCCCTTGATCCCGTAGACGTCCTTCTCGGCTAATAGCTCATCCAATTCTTCTTGTGCTTTCTTTGGGTCTACAGCGGATTTGATTAAGTTTGAAATCTCTTTATCCCGAGCTGCCTTAATTTTCTTCCAGTCGGGTTTCTTATCCTTATCCGGCTTGAACCCTTTTATCTCTATCGGCTTTACGTTCTCAATCATTTTAGTGCCATCAGCTAGAGTCCAAACGCGGTACCGAATATCTTTACCACCCACTATAATTTCCGGTACTCCCCCGGTGGCTGCCAATGTTGAAGGTGATACCCCGGCTTTCTTAGCCTGAATATCCCCATGCTTTTTACCGGTCTGCCTAGTCGCTTTCCGAAACTTAAGGAGGTCACCTTCTAGCTTGGCAATATTATCGTAGACAAGTTTCCTTACCCGGTCTTCGGGTTGGTCCATTACATCGCCTGATAGACCTATCGAGCCGCCTCGTCCGTACTTTTCTACGTACTCGTCCATTATCTGGACTAGCCGAGTACGGCCTGCAGCGACTTGCTGTGCCAAGTACTGCCCTGGGGACGGTCGCCCATCATAAGTGTGTCGCATCTTCATTGGGATTTTCGTATCTTTTAGGATTTTTTTCTGTATCCAATCCCCGGCAGTAGTATGCGTATCGACCTTCCCTTTCGCCTTTCCGAACTTATCCTGCCACCACTTGTAGGTTTCCTGTGCCTTATTAAGAAGGGCAGTCAACCCTGATAAGATACTCGGGAGGACTGTGTTAGCGAATCCACCCCATGCCAGTTTTAAGTTGTCCGTGGCGTTTTTTAAGTCAACCATCGCACGCTTCGTAGCATCGCCCCTGGTTTCTAAGTTCCCAGCAAAATCTTTAACCTTATCATCCAAAGCTGTTAGAATTTTCTGGAAGGTTTCAACCGTTCCCTTAGTACCTTTCAGCGCAACCCCGAACTCCTCTAACTGGCGCACGTTTCCTTTTACGAGTGACATACCTACTCGCTTTTGGACTTCCTCAAAATCGTTACCCGCCTTAGACAGGGCAACCATCCCTTTAAACGCTCTAACGAGTTCACTATTAGTAATCTTGAAAGCACCGTTTAGTAGCTGGGATTCGATCTGGAGGATTCGCATGTCGGTGAGTAGACCGTGAGACGCCTCCCGTAACCTCTCCATGTTCTTACCGGCACCCGAGGCAAGAAATTTCTCCCTCTCCGCGTACACGCTGAAACTAGCCGACATCGTTTTGAAGGTAGCTGCGACGGCGGCTACCCCGACAGCAAGCTTCGCTAGCCTACCGATCTGCTTATCCATTTTATTATTCTGCTTGTCCATGCTAGACAGCAGAGCGTCACCGCGCTTTTTTTCAGCTCCTTGTAACTTCTTTAACCCCGCACGATGCTGCTTGGTATCAGCCTTGAAAGAAGTTAGAACGGTCGCCCCAACTGATAAAACGCCCACTACGAACCTCCATTAGCCACTCGTGATTCTAACTCACCAACAGCCCCGTTTAGGATTTCAATACAATCAAAAAGAACCCCCGTAAGAGCTTCCTCCTCGTACCGTTCTTTCAGAAGGCCCTTTTCCCAATGCACCCGTGCCCTAGCAGCCTCTATAACGGTCGGTAAGGCTGTCAAATATCCGGGGCATATTTCTGTATCTTCGCCCCAACTAGCCGGCACGGGGAAGCCTGGACCCACACGCTCGTTAGGAGGGACTAGCCCACAGTTCCAGCGTACCCTTACCTTTCGACTCATCATTTTTTTGCAATGATAGCAGTCTAAATAGGAGTTTGCTTGCGGGTGTTTTTCTTTTGCTAACATCATTCTTTTATGGTGGACCTGCGGCAGTAGCCGTAAGCCCCGAGCTACAAAGGGCTGGTGTTCATCGAAATAATCGCCCTTATGCCTAGCTGATTTATAAGATTGCCCTCGTCTATAGTGTCTAGGATTTGCATCGAGTCCTCACTTACTATATTGAATTTCAAATCCTTATCAAAGGTCGTCTCTAGCTCGTAGTCTTTGCCCTGTGCATCCGGGAGGTTTTCAATACTTACTAATGCCACCTGGCATGCTAGGTACGCTGCGGTCGGTGAGATTACTTCGTCAATCATCGTCTTCCGGATAACGTCTTGGAGGAGCCTTTTGGCCTTCCCTCTTATATGCCGAAGCCTCCAGCGTGTAGGCTCTTGACCGGGGCGTACCGGTACCTTGGAGGAGTCACCCGTTTTTAAGTACTCGTCCCAAGCTTCTTGAAAGCCTTCTGCTTTGTTATCCATTGACGGGTCCTCTGAATAGTAGCAATCGTAATCGCTTACGAGGGTAGCGTTTATACCGAGCTGAATCATTTACCCGAGCCCCATTATAAAGTTAGCCTTTTCAATGCCGCTACTAGCGGCAGAACTTGTTACAGCTCTACAGCTAATTGTCTGTCGATTAAGGCCGTCCATGTCGAACTGAGTGGGCCTAGCACCTGTTATGTGCACCTTCGGAAAGTAGAATCCGAGCGTCCCCCCGTCCCTCCCTGCCGAGCAAGTATAGAGGCAATGTTTGAACGTCTGAGATGTCTCAGATGTGTTCCAAGAATCCTCCCAGGTCGTAGTATCTTTCACATCGCTGTCTACTGTGAAGTCAAAACTGGCCTGACACTTGGTGCGCTTAACTCCTATAATATGCTGGAAGGCGTTAGTCGCGCCCGGTCCTCGTATCTCTGCTATTCCCATATCGATATTGAGAGTAAAATCCCTAATACCGTAGGTCACTCTAGTAGCCGTTCCAAATGTATTAAAGAAGAACGACCCTGCGGCTACCGGTGACGGCACGAAAGAGTTGACAGAGGTTACTGTTGGGAACGTTGAACTTGAGCTGCTCCACCGTGCCACGCCTATCGTGATGTCAATTTTAGGTATCTCGCCAGGGTTTAGCCCGGTGATAGCGATACCCGTAGGATAACACCCGTGGCACTGATAGCTTTGATTCGCGGTAATAATCTCAATTCGCTGTGAGGTTATCGAAGAGGAGGTACCTGATTCTTTGGGGTATATCATTGCTGGGGTGTAGATAACGTCATCAGCAACGGGGCTGGCGCCAAGAGCTGTATGCAAGGTCATCGTAGACGCTACTTTAACTGCCGAATATTGACCCTCGCCGCGACCGTCACCGAGTACTCCTACGCGGATTAGTCCCCCATTATTCACAGTGACTCCGGTAGTTGTGAATTGTTCGGCATTCGTCACGGTGTTAACGACACCACCATCGCTTGTCGCGTCAAGGTCACCGAGACACCGAGAAATAAAATTCTCCTCAGCAGTCGCTGTAAGCGACCCAGTGGTCGCGCTTCCGTGACCACATAAGTAGAGGCTAACCGTAAACGAGCCTCCCTGGACGCCTCTCATGGGCAGAGAACCGTCATTCTGGTACTGCACCTGGGGGTCAACCAGTTCCAGCTCTTGGGTTAAGCCTGATACGTCGATAGGCGCGATTACTTCTAACCGCTCATCGAATGTTGCAGATACCTCGCCAAACGAGCTTTCGTCAGCGAACCTCATTGCTCCTAAGTTTGATGGATTTGCCATTTTCCTATACGCTCCTATAAAATCGAAAGATATAAACTAAAGAAAGAAATACTATGCCATCGGAGTCCTCCAACGCTGCGCCTTCTAATACCGCGTGTGCATCGGTATAGTTACCTGTGCCCCTGTGCCCTAACGAGTTATCGATTAGGTATTGGTCGCTTCTGATTAAATCGCGCAAATCTGATAAATTATCTCCTCCGTACCTAAAGTCCTCAGGGTACGAAATAGTGACCTCTTCTCGTCCCTCTACAAACTCTTGGTCTGCGTTACTTATCATCGGGGGTTCGTAGTCGAACTGGTCTACGATAGAGAAGCGACGGAAGGCGGCTTGTGTATTCTCTACGCACCAATCTCTAAAGTCCTGCTCCTCTCGGTGTCTTAGGAACTTAACATTCGCTAATACCGTAGGAGTTAACCCCTCGACCAGCGATAGCTGAGTCGTCCTAACAGCTTCAAAGGTAGTCGTCCCCATTATGAAACACCCTTTAGTCTGAAAACAGTTGCGATTCGCCCTACCTTATTTTCAGAGAAGTACCTTTTTTGTAGGCACTCTTCCAGTGGGTAGACTCCGCTTAGGATTGATGGGTCGTGTGACAGCCATGCGACTGGGTAGTTACCGCTGGCTTCGATCAAGTACCCTGTTGTCACATTGCCGTCTTTCGAGAATATCGGGTGGCTGTTCATTCCCTCGGCACCGTCCTCAGACCAAGAGAAAACAAGCCAATCGCCATCTTTTAATTGAAAGTTATTATCGTAGTTGTGAGAGTCCCAGTTAAGCGACATCCGTTGAATGTAGCTTTGCGGGGTATCAGTTAAGAATACCTGTAGCACCGCTGCCGCTGCGTCTTGCTTTCCCGCCAACTGAAAGCATTCTTTCGCAATCTCTGCGCCATTTTTGTCAGCAAAGCCGGGGTATGCTTTTGGACCTTTACACATTGTTTCACTAAGCAAAGCTTTATAATCTTCGTGTGCCATTATGAAACCGTCACCTCCCAGACACGCTTATCGCTCGCGTCACCGTCGATAGTAACATCATCAATGAGGTTGTGCAGAGTGCCGCCCGTACTTGTAATCGCGCAATCTGCATCGAACGCAGAGTTGAAAATATTGTATGCATCGGTCTGAACTGTCCATGTATTATCAGCACCCCAAGTAAATTGTATTTTTTTGTTACCGCTGACTTTTGTATCTCCAACAGACGTGTATGACTGGTAGGAAGATGCGTCCTGCGTCCACGTCAGATAAACAGTAATAACGTTGCTAGTACAACTCAGCACGGCCGTAATTGAATAGTATATGTCGCTCTTCGCATCATGGCGCATTTGATACTGTAGCGCGTGATCACCATCTACGAGATTGTTCCCCGAAAATTCAATACCCGTCGCTGTTGAACAAACGACATTTGAGTTTCCGAGATGCACCCCAACATCAACCTGATTGAAGTCGTCAGCAGCGTCGTAGTTGTGCCATCCGAAAGCCATTTTCAGCGCCGGTGTGCCCGAAAAATCTACCCAAAACAAAAATGCATTCCCGTGTGGTTTATAAAACACCGACCGTTTTTTGGGTGCCGCTTGATCCCACTCGTCGCCCGTCCCCGCATCCGCATCAATGTTGCTCTCATCAAACAGACTCGCAGTCCAATCGTAAGCAGACGCCGCGACCCTCGTCCGGTAGAAATAGGACGGGGCAATATACGAGCGCCAATACCCCGCCGCGCCGGATATCAAAAAAGTTTTTCGGTTGAAATAGCCCATGTAGAAATACTATTCGGCCCACCTAATCGATGATCTCTTCGCAGGCTACAAAAACAGATACAGCAGTAGCCGACCCACCAATCGCCGTGACCTCCGCATAGAGCCGATCAAATGTTCCTACGTACGAGATAGGCTCTACATGACGAAGGCCATTAGGCACTACCTCATCGATAGCATTGCCCTCGTTGAGTATCCCACGAGTCGCCGCCGTCGCATGTGTTCCCAACGGAAACCAAGAACCAGAAATCGGGGAAGCCTCCACGTACCCGAAAATTTTGATGGTGACTGTCATCGTCCCAGAACCAGCTGTGCTCTTCACGAAAATCGAGCATGTGTCAGGTACGTTCCCGCCGACCTTCAGACCATTAGTTGACATACCCGCAGCCCCGCCAGCAGGCGCGCTATTCGTTGCCGTTGCCGAGGTCAATAAAGTAATAATTTTCTGTGCCATATTCCTATTTACTCCAGATCGAGGTTGTCGTGATATTAGTACCTGAACCGCTAGTATCTGCCCCGAACGGTATCTTAGCGGTTCTCGTTATAAGGCTTTGAAGGCGTGCCTGATACTGGTTTCTTGCATCGTCTGCAATCTCAGGGCTGGCTCCGGTATCATAGAATCTTTGTAGTAAGAGTACCTCTCGGGACTTCTGTTTCACTAGCTCGTCTACAGCTTCCCTGTCCCGCATCATTTCATCGGCTAAGTTATGTGCGTATAGGTCGAACTTGATTTGTTGGTAAGCCTCGTCAATTAACGCTCTCCCGTTATCCTCCCGGTGATACGTGGGCAGGATGTTCCGCCATGATGGGAGGAACCTTTCCATATCAGCAGGCGTCACGTTGTGCAGGGACTTATACCGGACCACATCAATATAGGTATCTTTGACGAATGTCTCGCTATTGTATACATATACCCACCGAACTCTATATCCGGGATTCGGGCTAATATCATCCGAGATATTCGAGGTATTCGCTATCCAGGTTGAATCAATGTTAATACTGATACGAGTCGTCTCAAATGTGTTACTCGATACATAGCCATTATGCAGGGGACTTCTGAGAATAACGTAGTCGCCTGATACGATTTCCCGTACCTCGCCCCACTCCCTTTCGCTGCTACTCCCACTCAAGAGATATACCCGACCAACCTCGATACCAGTAGTCGCTGCGAGCGAGAGTTTTCTCGGGTTATTCTGCCCTGCCCCTGATGCAGCATCCACTGTAGTATCGGGTGTAGACTCAACGCTCGCTGAGCCGGTTGTAGCCGCCTGTGCCGTCCCGTCATCCCCGGTAGTGTCTGAGAATACCTCTACACTTGTGACCGCACTAGGCCGTCCCTCTGTAGCGTCCAGGTATATCGACTGACCTGTAACGTTGTAGTATATCTCTTGAGTCGGGGTAGACATTAGGAACCTCCAGGGAAGTAAAGAGTCTGTGCGGGGACCTTCCGCCAGTCACCGAAGGCTTTGTTAGACCGTTCCAGTAATTTCTCTAGCTGAAACTGAATCGCTGCGCGGTCAATAGGGTTTCTCGCTCCTAGTAACTGACCCGCTATCGACTTTAATTGTAAATGCCAAACGGGGTCTGCCTTTAACTGCTGTACCCGCTTCTGTAAAAGAGCCCGTTCGATTCTCATTTTCTGTGAGAGGAGCGAGGCCACTTCTTTTTTATCTATAGCCTTTTTCGTTACCGAGTAATCACCAAGGCCCTCGGTATTTTGACCGGTCTGCTCCTGGCGTTTTTTTAATTCTTTATCGAACTTATCCGCACTGGATTTCGCTGGTTTCCTCGGCTTATCCGTTTCGCGCCGATCACCCTTTTCCAATAGGTCAACGAAGATCGCCTCATTCGCGCCCGTTGTAGGGATTAACCCTTGGTCGCGCTGCGAGTCGCAAGCCATCTCAACAAGCGAATCTTTAACTAAGTGATTTCGGTTTTCGGACAATTTTTCCCGCTTCCGGTTTTTTAACTTCTTCGATCATTTTCGACTTTACGAAATCTCTCATAATAGAATCGCTCGACTGCATACGCTCCGCGTATTCGCGTTCCAGTTTTAAATGCGCTTCTATTCGCTTTGCCTTAATTCCAGCTAAGCACCGGCACGGGGTTTCTAATTTCCCCTGCCCATTAGCACCTTCGCATCCAGGCCCCGGCCTAAAAACTGATGAGCGGATATGGCCTTTCAGTATCGGGCACTCGTCCAACGGTAAAAAACCTTTGCTAATTTTTTCCGCCTGGATTTGTGTACCATACTGGTTCGTGCTCCTGATAGCCGGGTTCGTTGAAAGAACGACCCACACCGTAGACCCACACGGTTTTAAAAACAAACGCCGGTTCTTGTTCTGCGGAATCTTTTCAGTAATAACGACCCCGGACGGATTGAGAGATCGTTTAGTCGGTGCTGCTTTCTTTGCATCGTGAATTGGTTGAGGTCTTGCTAGTCCCATTTTTTTCCTTTACGTATACACGCGACACACAACGGTGCCGCGTGTACCCGATTTTTTATGCGTCGGTGATAATTGAAACACCGGAAGCATCGGAAATCTCTCCGACACCCCAACGTGCTGTAGATACAACAATTGTTGATCGTAAAGAAACGTCACGATCTTGCTCCACGCGAATATCCCTAGCGAGTACCATGCCGATAGCCGCACTCGTGGGGTCAGTATCGCCGCGAATAAAGCAGGCACCATCAACCGCCGCGCCACCATCGGAGGTATCGCATAGGCCGGAAGAGTAGACAGGAGCACCCATAAACGTTCCGAGGTAATCGGTGTTGTTAGCCGAGATCGCCATAAACGAACCGATGGTCGTCGCTGTGGCTGCTAACTGAGCCGCCTGTAAGTCCTCGGCTTGGTGGTCGTCGAGGATATAAACCGGCGCTCCCCGCATTTTGTTTTTGCGAAGTCGTGCCATTGCCCCAGCCATATTCGCAAGAGTCAAATCTACATCATCGCCACCACCAACCGTGGTAGAAAATGCGCCGAGTAAGGCCGCTAGATCGTCGTCTAGGCTAACAGCCAGGAGATTCGCCGCGTCTTTTACAACGAAATCAAAGATAGACGCGCCGATCACAGACGACTCCAGGAGAGTGTCTGAAATATCTCGTCGTACGCCTACCTCAGCCGCAGTGATAGTGACCTCAGTAGTTTCGAGTGTTTCCGAACTCAGGTCGGTGGTTTCGTTAGCGATATCTGTGGCGGTATCAAGAACCCATTTGGGGAATGCGCCCGTATTTGAAGCCTTACCGCGCAAATCCATTAGGTTTACAAACGGTGCAATCACTACGCTGTCTAAAGCGTACGAAAGTACAGCTTCACTTATAACTTCCGAATTTACAAGTTCGGTTAATGTGGTTGATGTAGTCGTTGCCATGGTAGTTTCCTCATTTCTTTTTTCTTAATTTTGTAGCCATCAAACCATTACCGCCACCGGGTAACCCTGCACGCCATTGCTCAAGTGTCTCAAGAAAATGACCTTCGCGTTTTAATACCTCGATATCGTCTTTCGACCAAGCCAGCGGGTTAAGCGATTTCGACCCATCCTTACCTTTTGCCGGTGCTCCTGGGGATGTGTATCCCTGTGATTCAGAAGACGGTGCGAGTTTGAATATCATCTTTTCGGTCCTCTCTGGGACCTTTGGATCGTAACTCTGATAGAGTAAAGCTCTCAAATCAGCATCCAGCTCTCGGTCTCCGACCAAGGAGCTAAATGAATCCTCTTTGCTTTTTTCTACGCTAACAGTTTCGAGCCGTTCGATGCGGTCGAGTACTTTTTCCAATGCTAGAAGGGTAGCAGACTCTTCCGGGGGTTCAGGTGATGGTGGGCTTATAGGCTGTTCTGTTTTTTGTCGTCTTAACTTCCGTTTAAGCCGAGACGATTCTTTAGCGAGTAAGGCGTTTACTTCTGTCTGAGTAAACGTTCTTTCTGCTGTAGAGGCTTCCTCTACTACCGGGGCAGTTTCCGCTGTGCTATCGATAGTCTCGACTGTTTCTGATTGTGTATCTTGTTCTTCCACCAGGATGTCTCCTCTACGGGTATCGCTCCGTATAGCGTCTTCGGAGAATGCCGAGTCATTCACCCTCTACCAACCTTAAACCACCATTATCCTCGGGCGATTGGCCTTCATCGCCTAAGTTTGCAGTCGGAGAGGTATTTAGGGCACGAAATAATTGGACCCGTGTAGACTCTATCTTCGCGTTTGAGAGTAGAGCCAACTGGGCTTGTTCAAAAGTAGCTTCGGGGTTTAATCGTAGGTACATTTCTGCGGTATTCATCAACCCCATTTGCCGCATTTTCTCAAAGTAGTTTAACATTTCTCTCGGGTCCCTAGGCGGCTGCACCTCTCCGAAATTTACCGTCCAGCCTGCCGAATTAAATCGGAGCTTGTGACCCGCTGCGGTTAGGACTCTTGATTGTACGTTTACGAACTCACGCTCTACCGGCCTGTAGTCGAGGATTTGGTCCTGTCTAACTTCTAGTAGCTGAGAACGCTTTAATTCAATTTCAAAGCCGCTAGAAGCGGCATACGTTAGGTCGAATACACTCTCGGGGATTCCGTAGTTGGCTGCGACTTGTTTAATCACGGCACGGGCGGCACGAATATACCCCTCTGGGTCTGCTCCGAGGTCTAAAGTCTGTAGCGATATTCCCTCTCCGAAGGATTGTACTACCTCCTGGTCAAGAGGCTGATCGGAAGGAGTCGTACTCAGGTCCCCAGAAGCCGCTACAACCTTCTCGGCCGACTTGGCTTGCTTTAGCATTAGAGTATTAAGCAAAGCAACGGCAAGGTGTGCGCTGATTAGGTCCTCGCCTGAGTTAGCATCTAGCAGCCGATCTTCCGGTTCCTCGCGATGGACAAGGATGGCAGGCATTAACCCGAGTCCGTGTTTTATTTTTGAATTACTTACCATGCGACCGGATCGGTCGAGCTGGAAGAACTCCTCTTCGGTTATTACTAGCCATGCAGGTGAGCTATCTGTACTGTTTATCCCGTTGGATTCGATAGTTATAATACTGCCGATGTGGTGGGTGGGGTCATTAGGATGCGATATCGCATAAAATTTATCAGGAGTTATCACACGAATAACGGGGTCGCCGCCTCGGATATCAAACCAAACAAGGCACTCATTTAATAAATTTACATAACGATTGACGTTCCTGAATTTTCTATCTTGCTTTGTTGTTCTTATAACTTCCTGATACGCATCGTTCCGATTACTTATATTGCGTAGAGCTTCCGAGCTATACACCATCGAAATCTCTCGGACGACCCGCTTGGATACGTTTTGAAACATGGCATAGCGTACGAATTCTTTCCGTAGGGACCGGACTTTCAAATTCTTAAATAGCGCCCGTATCATCTCCTCGACGAGTCCTCGACCCTCGTCCCGGTAGAGCTTTAATCGGTTGTGTGAACGCTTCTGGCGGTTTTTCTCCTCGTCATTGAAGATATATTTCTCCCGTAGGAACCTAGTAATATCATCATCCGTTAACGGGATTACGTTACCTGAGGGTAGGGTACCCAGTGCTGTTCTCAAATCCATTTATTTCTTGCCCTAGAAGTGTTCGCGTGTACGCGTTGAATTTTTTCTGTAGGCCATAACGCATAACCTAATGCGGCTGGCCAGTGTGAGAGGTCGTCCAGACCTCCTTTTCTATCATTCTCTGCTTTGCCTGCTGCATCACGTTCTGCATTCTCAAAAGCTCTTACTAGGCTTACCGCACACGGTGCTCCGGTACTGTCTTTCGCCACAAAGAGCCTACGTTCGTTATATGCGGAGCACAAGAGTCGGTTCACCATTTCTAGTCTAGCCTCCCTATGGATAATACCCCGCCCTCGTCCCTTCTTATCGTACTGAGCGGATCGGATATCGAACCCCGCTAGTTTGAATGTAAGATATACAGATCGGTCGGTTTTATTTGAGCTGTCCCCGTGTGGGTCGCAGCGAATAAGCGATTTAGGTTCTCCGAGACCGGGGTAATCAATCCCCCACTTCGACCGCATACGCTCTATCAAAACTGCAGCGTGTAGTTCACTCGTACCTTTTGTTGTAACCTCGTCTATGACGTACCACCGGTGCAGTGGTTCGCTCCCTACCTGATACGCCTTAAGACAAATAGAGACGTCTTGCGTCATTCCAGGGTCGTGACCGATTAGCATCTCAATACTATTCCCATAGGGTTGCATTACTAGCCTCGTTACGTCACGGGCACCGATATCCGGCACGTCTACTAAGTTTCTTGACCGCTCCCAAGCATGATATACGGCTGTTTCTGGGGGTAAGTCCATGGCCAGGCACCTCCGCTTAAACTCCCTCTCCGATAAGTTCCGCCGCATCGTCTCCCAATGCTCTGGCCACACGGACCAATTTGCCTGGTACGGCATTCTCTCGATAGTCCAATCGGGGGATTTGAGTTTCTGCGATTTCCAATCTCTAAACTTCGATGAGTCCTTCGCGGTCGCGGTACATAGCCTTCTTGACTTTCCCCCCGGGGCGGTACGTAATCTCGCCTCAATATCCCCGTCCCTATCTCCTCGTTCGGTGACGGTATCCTGAATCTCGTCTGATACGCAGAACAGCCAAGAGCTTCCCTGAATAGGTGAGCCGAGGGCAGCCGAACTCTGGTGTGTGGGACGCATCTGCAAGGTCAACCCGGTAACGAAACGAATCTCCCCAGGACCTCCGAACCCATGATATGTGCCCCACGACCCGCGCCGTCTAGTATGCGGGGAGTCGATAGGGATAACGGATTTCAAAACAGACAAAAACGTGCGCAGCCTATCCCCGGTTGGCGCAGTACACCCCGCATTCCCTTTTACGCCTATCAGGTCCAGGACGCTTAAGGCGATATAGCAACCCATAATGTGCGATTTACCAGCTCCCTCGGCCCCGAATGTTAGTATCCTCGACTGCTCGGGCTTGTGAATTATTAGTGGCCACTGTAGCTCCGATATGTACCATACCAGCGGGTTCTTACTCGGGCCTATGATTCTGCGCTTTAAGTTATCAAAGACCCCACCGAACCTATGCTCTTCGAGGAGCGTTACTGGGGGCTTATTGTTCTTCACGATAGACCCGTTTTCAATATCCTGACGAACTATACGTACCAATATACCTAAGTCGGTAGTGGTATCGTCTGATTTAATTAACCGTTCGGCCCGGCGGATTATCGAACTTTGTAGCAAAACTTTCCCGATCTACGACATCTTCCATGCCGTGTCCCCAAAGATTTTCGACTGCTTCGACTGAATCAATAAGCCGCTGGTTTTGTTTTTCTTTCAGTTCTTCCGTAAGAAACTCATAAATTTTCGATAGCGTTACTCGCTGTAAGTTTAGACGCTTAATATCGATCTCCGATAGATGCAGATCAGCACAGGTCACGGCTATCGTAGCAAGCTCGGCTATTACCCTTGCCCGGTCCTTCGATAGCTTCCGAGCGTAGCTCGTAATCCTCGGTATTCTCTTACGCATCTCAGAATACTGTGACTGGTTTCCGCCCCGTATACAAGAAAATTACGGAAGTCAATCAAAAAACCCATACACGGGCACGAATTTTTGGTTGGTAGATACTTGATAGTAATACATAAATTTGGATATATAATTTATTTATATATAATTGGCATAATTTACTTTACTTTTTGTGAGAATTTTATATAGTGGAGGAAGAAAGCAAGGAGAAAACAATGACAAATCCAAAACCAAAATACTTTAGAACAGCCCTCAGAGAAGAAACCGCCGACAAGATGTTCGCCGCAGTTGAAACAATCTACCTCGCACATCTCCAGAAGGCCGAAGGCTCAAACCCAACCGCAAGCACAAACTCAAAGAAATCCGATATCAAAGCAATGCTCAAATTAGTCGCAGCCGACCTCGAAATAGTTCTGGACGCTGTTGAAGACGATGACTACTGCCCACTCCCATAGTGAAACGGAGAAAACGAAATGACAATTAAAAAACGAACCAAGAAACTGTACACCTGGCTCTGGACCTCTGGCGGATATAACCAATGCTACGCCTACTCCAAACGCGAAGCCCGCAAGATCGGCAATAGCATGTTCCCGCCTCTCCGCATCAACGAGTCAACCTTCCACCGTGTACGAAACACTACGGCCTTCTGGGCCGCCTACCCCAGCAATCTCTAGGAGAATGACGATGGCAAAAACAGTGAAAATAAACGGCAAGACATACAACAGGACGGAGAACAAGACGATGGCAAAACGAAGAAAAAAACAAGGAAACACACCGGCAGATTCAAGGCAGAGAGCGGGGACACTGGTCGAGGATTACAACAAGCTCGCAGAGGAGTTTCGGATACTGAAAAGGGAAAACGAAAAACTCCGGGAATCCGTCAGGGAGTGGAACAAAATCAATTCCCATATACTTGGAATCGATTTGAAGTAGACCGTCACAGCTAGGAGAAAACGAAATGAAAAAAATGAAAAAAACAGCACGGGAATTGGAACTGGAATTTATCAAAACCGCGAAGCTCTTATTGAAGCACGGCTATGCGCCGGACTTCCCGCCTCTCCCAGGGACCTGGCACGAGAGTTTATTGAAGCACTCCCTCTCCGGACCTGCCGAGGAATACATCGGGGCATTCACAGTACGCATAGGTGACCGGGTAGACGCCGTACAGCTTGACGACCCTGATGCGGAGATATTCAGAGGGGTCAAAATCCTCAGCTTCGTGAAGAGTGTGGTGGACTTCAGACCCAGCTACCCGAAAACCTCAATGCCGTGCCCCGGATTTATTGGTCGATGCGAGAGTGGACTTGAAAAAGTATTCTCGCTATCTGAAATAACAAAAATGGACGTAGCTACAGTGTGCCGAAAGAAAGGAAATTAAAATGACGAGAGTAAAGAAAACGAACAGACACAATAAACGAAACGGGTATAGACCCGCACCCATCATGCCGGGGATACACGACTCGGAAATGGACAGGCTGCTCACGAAGTGGGGGCCGATGGACGACGATGAATTTATACACGACGATATTGTAGACGATATGCTCGAAATCATCCGAGAGAAGTGGGTCGCTATTGTCCGTGAGAGGCTGGGCGATGTGTCCGACTATGATAGGCACTCCCAGCCGAAAGCTTGGATGAGACGGCATATCAATGACCTGGCATACACCATAGGCACCTATGTTCGAAAGGACCTACGACGAGCGGCACAGTCAATCCACGACACGGAATTCTGCCCTCCGAAATCTCCTCCGAAAAAAACCGAAGAACCGAAGCCCGGTAGCTATGTTGGTGCGGCAAAAGAATTCCTGGCTACACGGAAACAGCCATCCACGAACTTCCACTCACTCACACTCAAGTTCGCTCTTGTCCGTGTAGAAAATAACACGCACGTCCACGAATACGGGAGGTATCAGACGCTACGAGAGGCAAAGGTAGCAATGAAAAGAATCTACTCACCGAATGATGACAAACTTCTCAAACGCGAGAGTGGGACATGGCACGAAATCCTACAGTACGAAACTCTGATAGAGGCAGCCCGCCTTGGGTGGCTATTCTTCGCGAAGGTCCCTGATTCAAATCTCGTGTGCCGCAGAGCAGCATACCTGTTGCATAATCGTAAGAACTGGAAGAATCAACCACCTGTCCTCAAAGAATAATCTCATAATAGAACGGAGCAGAAAATGAAAATAATATTAAACTCAGTAGAAGTTAGCGACATGGTTCTAGACAGGTGCAAAGTCCATAAGTATGTGGGCCCTTCCGACGATACGCGTCGGAAGACGGTCTATGTATTTCAAAGGGACTCACGCATGGAAGTATTTAGCGAATCTGACCTAGTGGAAATCAGTGTGGAATTTGAAGGAGTATGACAATGGATACCGAATTATTAAAAGAACAAGCCGATGCACTCGCAGCAACTCACGGGATAGGGTACGTAAAAAACCCGTTCGGGATTGACCGGGGCACACCAATGCCGCAGGGCTGGGGTACTAGCCGCCGAGAGCGGTGGGAGAACTTGCCCAGCTTCGTAGATGCTGCTGACGAGTATGCCGCTAGAATAGCGAATGAGGATAGGAGAATCACCGAGATACCCGTACACGAATTTGTTGTAAACCATCGAGGCTATGGCATGAATGAGATGGCCGATGATTCAGACTACGAGAAATTCCAAATTTCCCCTAACGCATATAGACAAATATGTGACTTCCGACCGGAGTCCTTTAAGGAGTACAAATGGCAATTCAATTACTGGCGCGACGAGCTGGCAAATAAGAAGAAAGTACCGTTCATGCGGCTGGCTCACCGGGTACATAATGACGGCATCAGATGCGACTTCACACGACCTCGTGATTTATTCGCTGCATTCCGAGGCAAGCTGGATACTCGTAGAGGTTATCAGGTGCATTGGACTCACGAGCTACTTCAAAAGCAGGCCCAGGCTTTGCCTAAGACGGCACGAGCGGAGATTCGATATGACTATTATACCCTAGAGACAAGTGCAGACATCACGTTAAACGCTCCGAGGAGGATTGAGGAGTCGGCATCAGTCGGTCAACTATTCCGCATCGGTCTCAGAGTAAGGGATTGTGACCGAGGGCGTAAGAAACTCCGGTCGTATCCTATCGTATGGAGGGACGCATGTAATAACGGGATTGCTATTCCTACCTTCGGAAAGAAAATGGAAACGACGCACCGAGGGGTTAATTTCCTGAATCGTGTATTAGAGATCAACGAAACATCTACGGAATTCTTCCAGGGGTTTCATGACATCTGGCGAGAGGCTAATACCCAACACCTTGTAGACAGTCACGACGGTACTACGCTAGGAGCAGAGCAAATCTATAAGAGATTGATTGCTCAAGAACTCATCGTAGTTCCGGGGGTATCTCCTAGTGTATTGCTGGATAGGTTCATGACGGCTTACGGGTACGAGCCAGCGATTAACGTAGAAGAACCTTTCGCGAGTGACGCCTACAACGGGATGACAGCTACGCATCTTGCCCCATGGGAAAGCAGGTTCGCTATACAAGAAATCGAGGAGCAGGTCGGGCAGCTACTCTACAACGTTATACCCGAGAGAAACTACTCCCTCGCTGCAAACACAGAAGCACAAGACGCTTTATTTAACTAGGAGTCAATAATGGGAAAAAAGAAAAAAACAAAAAACGACGCACTCATCAGCTTCACGCTACCGAGCGAGATGCACGAGAGATTCAAAGAGGCTGCAAGGAAGTTCGGCAATATGTCGGTACAGAGTTGGATGCGCTACGAGCTTGATAGAATCGTGCAGGAGTCGCAGGGAAAAGAAGAGGAGAAAAAAGAGAGTGGCGCGTAGGCGCAAACGAACTAACCTTTTCGCAGGAGCGCGTGGGGTTCTTAAATCCCGCGCCTCCGTCGAAGGTTGGATAGCACAGAAGAAATACGACGGAGAATACGCCGAGGTTGAACTCGATAGCACGGGCAAGATTTGTGAGCTGAGAAGCAAGACCGGAAGGCTTATTACTACCACCGAAGCCGAGAGTATGCTGGGAGTGTTTGCCGGGTATCCTAACAGCACGCTAGTAGGCGAACTTATGGGACACACGGAAGCCGGGAAGGCAGATACCAGAAATCGTGGGTACTCTCGAATATTTGTATTCGATGCGCTCAGGCTAGAAGACAAAATGATTGATGGCGAGCCGTTCTCTGAGCGAGATAGACTTATCAAAGAGATGGACGCTAGACTGCAAGAGGTCCTTCGTAACAGAGTGGAGTGGTGGGACGATGACAGCTCGCGAGCGAGGGACTTTCACGGAAAGTTTACTAGGAGAGTCCCCTTGGGCTGGAAGCGTGTGCCGCGTGTAGAGAATTTCTACGGGGCCAAGCGTGGGGCGGAACTTTGGAAAGAGTATGTGAAGAAGGAGCGCGGCGAGGGAATTGTGTGGTGTGACCCAGACGCATATGTCGGGAAGCGTGGGAGTAAGCTCAAAGAGAAATTAGTTGATACGCTCGATGTGACCGTGACCGCTGTGGGTACTCGGTACTGCATGGCCGAATTCTACGACCTTAGAAACCTTCAACCAGGTGCTTCTATTCACGAATACGAGACGCTGGATTTCCCGCTGCTTATGGGGAAGTTTCATGTGGAAGTAGGAGACAAGTTGGAGGTGGGCTGCTTCCGGTTTACCGAGAAGACAGGGCTTCCTAAGAGCCCCCGCATTTTGAGTAAGAGGACAGACCTGCTACAGTAGCAGGATGCGTATTAAAAAAGACCCCGATAATTTTATCCTCAATCTACCGCCAGTCAAGAAGGGATTCGGGCGAAAGACGACTGTCGCGAAGAGGTCCGGGAAAGTCAAAAGCAAATTTACTATCGAAGTCAAGGCTGAACCTATAGCAGTTGCTGCAACTGCCTATGGAGTTGCCAACCCACTTGCCGAAGCTTTCCTCGAAGGAGTAAGCAACCGAATCAAACAAGTTGGGGTACGGTATATGGTGACCCCTGATTCGATAGCAAGACGTAAGGGGTGGGGCACAAGTGCGGATACCCCTAGCGCACAGTTTAGGTTCAAGGGACCTACAAAAAACCTATCGAGGAAGCAGAAGAAACAAAATCTCTTCCTCCCTCCTAAAGATAGGCATAAGCCGACATTGAAAAAAGGCGCGCGCCCAGATGACCCGCCGGACCCAGCAGCCAGGGGCTGGCTGAATCACTCAGGCCGACTACGAGAAGGACTTACTCTCTTTAGAGGGAAAGGCGCAGCGCGTTATTCCAGGAGCAAGGACGAGTTCGTGTGGACGATAGCGGCTACAGCCAACCGACTGAAAGAGGAAACGTTCGGGGGTACGACCAATAACTTCGAGTGGTTCCAGACCAGGTTCAATGACCTAGTGAAACCTCATATCGCGACGAAGGGTACGGCATACCGGACTGCCCTGCACAGAGTCCAGTCTGAGTGTGTTAAGAAACTAGCTGATGAACTACAGGTCAAACGGAAAGTCCTCAGGGACATGCGGTTGAAGATGATCGGCAAAGCGATAGTCCTCGTCCTCGGTTAACTCGGCCCCAGAAGCTCTGTAATCCTCTGTGAGCCGACGCACTTGTTCCAATGCGTGTTATATCCTCCGTGTGGGGCAGCCTCTTACACAGCCTGCACGGCCCACTAAGGTGTGGCGTTTTTTTCAGGGTACTGGAGGTAATATGTCCCTGCGACAACTTGCTATACCGCTATGGCGATGCTCCCTGAAAGCGTAATAATTTTAGGGGTTTAACAGAAAAAATTGGTTAAACGGCG
>Ga0080013_1001159_pt1 | contig 35787 bp, 59 predicted proteins | sample ETNvirenome_6_85_FD_69236 | JGI IMG/M metagenome (GOLD analysis project Ga0080013, IMG submission 69236) | Marine viral communities from the Pacific Ocean - ETNP_6_85 (SPADES assembly) (version 2) | ecosystem: Environmental > Aquatic > Marine > Oceanic | place: Pacific Ocean | collected 2013-06-19
GCGTCGTGATATTTTTCCCTAAAGACGACTGCTGCGTCCGTCGAGCCTCTTCTATAAGTGTCGGGACGTGAGCCTTGATCCTGTCGATGGGGACATCATACCTCCTTACCATAGGTTTGGGGAAAATGATACCCTCGGATACACTGCGCGTGAATAGCACAGGGAAGTTGTGGGCGATACTAAAAGCCACGTTCGGGTCTAGGGTAGCAGAAGCGACGATGTCGGGTCGCATATCCCCCACAGGGGATATGGCGCGGTATACGGGGACCGTGCCTCCAGGATATATCTGTGAGATCGCCTGCTGCGACATCTCTGTTACCGCGGGCTTCTTCTCTGCCAGGGCCACTATCCCACGACGGCCCAATTCAAGCTCATTGGCAAGGTTTATAACATCTCTTTGCGATAAAGTCTTCCGTCCACCAGGACCCGGGAGTGATCCACCTGGTCCTGGTTGTGGTAAACCAATAGCCCCAGAGGTAGATCCCCCCTGGGGCGTATCGAATAAGTCTTGGATCCACTGTGGCACGGCGTCACGATTGCCGAGGAACTCCTGCATCGCCGGCCAGTCGTTTACGGCAGAGGGGAGTCTCCCGTCTGCGACGTAGGCCTCGAGCGTCTCGGCGACCGGGCGGATCGAATTGTAAAAGTCCTGTCCTGATACACTGGATGATCCTCCCCGGCCCGCGGTATTCCCGACCGCTCCCCCGCCGCGTGCCACGCTTCCCAGTAATCGTCGTGCCGCTTCTGCTCTGCTCTCGTCGACATACAAACTCCTCCCTTCGAATTGTGTGAGCTGCAACCCGGGCACTCCGGAATTGGCGGCTATCCTTTTGGTTCCTTCCAGGAAGTCGTCCGGTCCAAAATTGTCCCCGAACATGAAATCCAGGAAGTAAAGTCGCAGGCCGCGTCCGCCTGGCTCTACAGTATAATCATACCCATCTTCAAGGCTCGCCGCAAGGGAAGATATTTCCGCCTCTGAGAACTCGGCCCCATCGGGTTTCCGGATATGGACCCCACCAGCCGGCTCCATAATTCCACCCGCCGGAATGGGGTCTCCGGGGCGTATGAATGAAGGCCGTTCGAGGACGATAGCTTCCTGATGCAAAACCTTTCCGGCCACCGCCGCAAACCCCCCCGCGATGTCCTCCGGAGCATCGATTGTCATAGCAAAACCGGGCTCTGGAGCTCCACGGAAAGACCCGCCTGTCTTCACTACGTGCGTCCCGTATCTTTCGCCCGTCAGATCTTCGATATACCTGGCAAGCAACCGCATAGGACGGAGCTGTGTCGGGTCATCCGGGTCAGCCAGCTTCCCCATAATTTCAGTGTCTAAATCCAGCAAAACCTGGGGATCTACCACTTCGCCGCTCTCCGTGAAAGCATCGGAGGACAGGGTGCCAGGCTTTGTCGACAGCAGAGCCCGCGGGGCGTTCTCTCCCAGTATGGCGGAGCCCAGCACATTGCCCGGATCCGCTTCGGCGCGGTCCATCAGCCTGTTTACGACACGCGAGCTTATGGGGAAAACCCCCGGGATCTCTTCGAGGGCCTTCACAGGATCGAATCCGTCAGGGACAGCCACGAGTGGAGATGGCATATCTTTGTAGGTGCTCTTAAACTCTTCTATCTGGCTCGCGATGAACTTCCTTACGGACTTCGCCGAACCCCACTGCTCTCCCGTAAAGTCCTGCCAGGCGGCGCCGGTGGCTGTAGCCATCGCCTGGGCCGTGTCCTTGGGCCCAAACCGCTTCTCGTAGTCCCATATCGCCGCCTGGACCTCTGTGGTGCCTATGACTCTACCCACCCGCCCGGAAGCCGCCTTGGCTGCTGCTGCCTCCATAAACTGAGTGATACGGTAGCCTTGTGCCCCTCCAAATATAGCGGTGCCCTTGCCCTTGCCGGACTTACGTATCGATTCGCCCTTAAAGTCTGACCCGCCGCCAAAATAACCGGCCACCTGCACATCATTTGTGGCTTGCGGGAACACGGGTCGACGCCCACGCTTTATCTGCTCAAAGAAAGTGAGCATAAAGGTCTTCGTCTTGGGGTCTCCCGAGAATATCCCCTTATAATAGAAATTTGCTAGCTTATCGAGGGGTCCGCCGGCACCCATAATGCCTATGTTCTTGTATCGCGACTCATCCACAATATTGCCGTCTTTGTCGTAGGTATAACGAGGGGTCCAAGCGCCGCGGTGCTCCCCAGGCCTGCGGTCAAAAGCGACACGCTCCCCGAATCGCCTCTCTATTTCCTTGTCTGGTCCCCGGCCGACCCAGACCGTGCTTGAGCTCTTGCGAACAAACCCGGGAGTGCCGCCCAATTCCGCAGTCAGGTGGCGCCGGATAAGGTCTTCAGTCTCCTCGGGGCCGATGGTGCTGGCCGGGAGTTTCCTTACCTCTTCTACCCGGGGCGGCTTGCCTCTTTTGCCTGTTGCCTTGCTTAATGCGCCTATCCTCGACGCAGGGCCTGCCAGGGCCACCCGACCTTTAGGCAAAGGCTCGTCAGATAGCTCGATAAGGGTCCGGCCCTCTGGGTCAAACTCGATCCCCCTGCTCTTCGTGATCCTTAGCGGCTGCTCCTGCTTCGGCCGAGGCAGCCTCTTTTTTGGAGGCAGCTGCCGCAAGAATGGAGCGCCTGGGGTTGGCGTCCGCGCCGACACCAACTTCTGGTTTACGTTCCTGAGGATCAGCGGCAAAGGCGTCGGCTGAACAATCTCCGGCACCGTAACCTGATGACCCAGGTTCAGCACACCCACAGGCCCCTTTCCAGACACCGGGAACTGCAACCCTTCCGGTCGAATCTCTATCGGAACTTCTCGGAAGAGCTCGTTGCGGATGGGGATAGGTTGCTGCGGCCCAGCGTTCATCTGATTCCACAGGCGCCGCATCGACATCATGATTTCCAAAGCGTCTCGGGCGTTTGTCTCCACGGGGTTTTTTGGAGACATGATGGAGAAGACGATAGCAAACTCCGGAAGGTTCTCTTCCCCCACAGCGTCCACGATAAGTTCCGTCATATCCTGGTACCACTTCAGCGCATCGGCGCCTTTGCGCGGATCTGAGGCTATCTCGACTATGTGGTCGGTTAGCTGCGACATGCTGCGAGACCGCAGGTATTTGCGCCCCTCTACACTCAACGACGACCCGTGCATTCCTAGCCACTTTTCCAGATCTTCTTCTAGCATCTCCGTCGTGGGGTGCTCAAGGCCCTGTGCCTCAGCGCGTTTATACGACACCTCCATAGGGTTCTCTATCAGGCCGTGAGGTATGTTTGCCATATCGCCTGGCTTGGGGTCTGTGTATATCTCTAAACCATCATCCGTCACGCCGCTGAGCAGACCCTTTCCCTGCGTCGTCTCCTGTATTCGCCGCGCTACCATCTCGTCCTGGAGGTATTGCCTTGCTTCCTCCTGCAGGTTTTTGGGCACGCTTGACTCGATCGCCTCATTGAAAGCCTTTCGCCCTCCAATCCGTGCGATAAGGTCTTTTACTGGCACCGGCAGGACCGCCGCGAACCCACCCGGCAGGGCCCTTACGGCATCGGGAAGCTCCGCCAGGACTCTCTGGCCGATGTCAGTCCCGATCGTCTTTGCTATAGCAGCGCCTCCGGCGGCCTTTAGGGCGGTGTATGTCCCGGGCCCCATCGACAGGTCCAAGAAGACATCCAAAGCGCCACCATGAATTGTCAGATTTGCCGCCGCAGCCAGGGTGCTTCCTACAGTCGGCGGAGCTTCTTTTGGCTTCGGCAAAGGTCGGAGGCTAGGCCCAATCACAGACCCGCCGGGGTCGGGGCCAAATATCGGGAGATTCAAAATCGCATCTGAAATCCTTCGCTTTGTATCCTTATCGAAAACCTGGCTTATTCCAGGCGGAAGAGAAAACGGCGAAGGGCCACCACCTGGCGTAAGGGAAGACACGATCTCCTCTTTAAGAGGAGGAATCGTCCTCTCAGCGCCAATGGCCAGTGCTACGGCGCGGGCAGCATGGCCCGGAAGCATAGCGATAGCTTCCGGTGGGATGTCGCCAGACTTCACAAAATCGACGAACCGACTAACAAGTCCGGGCTCCGGGTCTTCTTTTCTTTGGCCCCCACGCGTTGGTAGCGAGGCTGGTCCGCCAGGGCCCGCCGTAGGCTTCTTGAGTGGGTCTACGGGGCGACGCAGCATCGGGGGCGGCTCTGGCTCTGGCACTGTCGTTGCCGTTGGTTTCGGCCGTGGCAACGGGGAAGTCGATGTGGGGGCCCTGAGCCCCTCGAGCTCTGGCGTCACGTCCTCCGGCAGACTCGCCTGTGCGGCCGAGAGGATCCTGGCCCTCTCTTCCGGCGTCAGGGAGCTATCCTGCTGCAGCTGCAGACGCAACCGCGATAGGTCGCTCCTGGTTCTGACGTTCGGTATGTTAGACCTGAGAGGCATCAGCTATCTCCTGTTTGGGCATATACGGTGTTCATGGCAGAGGCCTGGTGCTTTTCCCGAATGCTGATAGGATCTTGTCGTTATCCCATATGACGGCAGCGTGCCCGCCCTCGACCATGTTTTCGTATATCACACTGTCATGGCCAAGTCGTTTCAGTTCCTCTCTCGATGCGGCCCCGATGGCATCCATAAACTCTTGGGCCTCAAGATGTTCATATTCCCCGACGCCTCTCTCGTTGATCATATCGACGACATCGATATTGACCTGGCGGCGGAAATCCGGATCATTAGCATACAGCCTATTCATAGCCTCCTCAGAGAGGGGTTTTTTGGTTTTTTTATCTACGGCAGCAACCACTTCCTCCAAGCCTACCCCATAGTCATCAAGGACCGAATCGACCTTGTTCTTGACGTTGCTCTTCATCATCCACGTTGACAATTCCAAGTCATTCTTGAATTTCTTCGGTTTATCCGCATCCAGTTTCGCCATTATCACTCGAGGACGGAGGTCCGGGGTATCCAAAAAACCTGCCCTTCGAGTATCTGACCTGAAGCTGGCCCTCCCCACACCTTCTGCAAACGCATCACCTACACTCGACTGGTCCGAGAAATGTGCCCCCAAAAAGGCCGTCGGATCAATACCCGAACCCAAGTCCACCAACTCTCCCTCGTCATTCATCCTGGCCTCAAAGGAGGGGAGGAAGCCCTCCTTGCTCTCGAAAGGTCGTGGGGCAGCTGTCCCGTGGAAAAATATTTGTGGATCATCCGGAACGGATTGCTGTGCCGGCAAAGGTGCGGGGACATCGAATAGGGTCGCTTGGCTCTCTGCCAGGCTACCTTTCTTTTTGGGAAGAGGCCGCGCCGTTATGCCACCAGACACGGTCTTGCGTAACATCCCTATGGGTGATACGAGATCCAGTGCTGCCATCGCTGGATCATCTCCTGGATCGAAACCCGCTTGCAATAACTTGCGTACAGTCAATGGTGAGGAGAAGATCCTCGTATCAAGCATACCCTGCCCCAGTTTCCCTAAAAAGCTCTCAGGGGGCTTCTCTGGACGCTTCAGGGCCTTCTGGAGTGGGTGCTCGAACCGTGGGTCCGATTTGGGTAGGGGTATAACGGGCATTATGCCTTGCTCTCCGCATAATCCGATTCCTGGAAGCTGTCGATCGCCTTACGCACCAGGGCCACGCCAGGCATAGGAGCTGTCTCGATGTCGTGTCCAGGCATAGCCCTCGAGCCTTTCAGGACACCCTGGAAGAGCCACTGACCCACCTCGGACCCGGGTCCGCCGGCCATCCTCCGTATCTCCCAGCCTCTATACATCTCTGCCAGCAGGACAGAGTGGCCCTTGACTGTCGGGTATCCCCCGAACTCCTTGATCGCCTTGTTCACGCCACCACCTCCTCTTCAACAAGCGACAGATACTGACGCGCCTGCTGCCTTATGTCGTGGTGTTCCGTTACGAAATCGCGCCCCCAGGTCTCCGGCCCTTCCCAATCATTCAGGCTATCTGCCAACTCCATAGATCCCCATTGCATATTATTGGTGCGTCCGGAACAGTTCCTCTGGTGCAGGTCATGGATATTATGTGGCGTGGCCCAGCCGTCAGCCCTTACGATCCACTCTCCGGTGGGTGTAGGCCTGTTGGTGAGGACGATGACGGACCTGTTGCACGCCAGGGCCTCGTAGGCCCCACGGCCCGACGTTATGACGATTGAGCTCTCAGCCATCAACTTTTCTATCTCGTATGTGGGATGTGACTGGTAGTTGGCTTGGATGTAGGAGTATCCAGCAAGGCCGCAAGCCTCCTCACACATCCTCTGGATTTCAGCGTTCTTGGTGGCTATGAGGACCTTGTCTGGGTCGTCCTGTGGAGGCTTGAACCTCTCGAGGTCGATCCCGTTGCGTATCACGGTAAAGTCGAAGCTCGGGTATGCCTGGGCGATCTCCTCAGACACCGCCACGTATCCATCGGCGCCCGGTATGGGACGTTCCAGGACGTGGCTGGGTCCATGGCAGGTCAGGATCTTATGCCCGGAGATCGGCCGTATGGCGTTCAGGCACATATTGTGGTTGACCAGGCACACGTCGAAGGACTGTATCGGCAGGGCATCCGTTACGACGAAATCGGACAACCTCTCCTCAGCGAACTCACCCACCCTCGGTGACCACAGGGTGACCTCGTGGCCCTGGCGCAAGAGCTCCTTGGCCATCGCCTCCGTCCAGGTCTGTGTCCCGCCGATTTCCGACAGGTCGATGTTGGTCATCAGTATTCTCACTCGGGCGCTTTCTCGGCGATGGCGTATATTCGCATATCATCATCGGACGCGTAGCTTTGCATCACCAGGCCTGAGCGGTCGAACCATCGCTGCAGATTCTGGTTCTCGACCCTGCGGACATCAGGTCCGGGCTGCACAGGTTTCCTGGCCGTATCTGATATGTATATGATCCCCCCTGGACCGAGGAAAACGGACGACTCCTTCAGTAGTTCGATGGGATCCGGGCAGTCTACTGACAACCTGTCGAGGAGTATGACGTCCTCCCGCCCCTTCTCAGGCTTGTAGAACTTCAGCCTGGGGTCTTCTACCTTCCTGGGTCGCCCTGCCGGCTTCTTCGCCGCTGCTTTCTTCGGGCGTACCGCTGGTTTCTTTGCCGCCTTTTTGGGCGCTCGCTTTGCCATTGATTGCCTGCTCTCGCGTGATAGGTATACGATTGTCGGGCCATACGTCCAGATCCGGGCCATAAGCGTTCCCCCAATCATCTTCTACGGGGACCATTATCTTCTCCTGGAACATCTCTACCGCGTCCCTATTCCGCCGGTTAAAGGTATCCTCGGGGTCTACGTCTCCGTGTGCGATCGTCCATCCAAAGTGGACGTGCCGATCGATACCCAAGTCTTCACAATATTGACAGAAGAAGGAATCGGTAGGGCAAGGACCCCACTGCCGGAAGGGCTGCAGGCCCAATGGGGCTTTGATGTATTCGCGTAAACGGTCCTTGGTGGCATCGTCGCCCTGTATCAGTGCCTTAAGGTCTTCCTGGCTCACGAGCATATTCCCCTGGGCCTCGGACATCCTCTTGAATACGTCTGTCTTCACCAGGGTGAAGGCCCAGGTGATCAAGTCGGTTTTCTGTATGATATCGTCGCCCTTCTTCCAGCCGAACGAATCCAGGTAACCTCCCTTGCGCTTCATCTCCCCCTTTGGTAGGATCAGGGAGACATCGGGGTTCGCCTTACGCATATTCATATTTGAATATGGATAACCACGTTTGTAGGTCCGGAATCCAATCACGTCCTTGTCGGCCTCGAGGAGCACCTCGATTCCATCCTCTGGATATCTGTAGTGATCGCATTCGGTAAATAGGATGTGGCTGGCACCCTTGCGGAGGGCGACCTCCACGGCCGCCGCCTGAGCCTGGTGCAGGGCCCGGTAGTAGCGCGTGGCCACAATGAGATCGTGCTTGACCAGGTTCCGTGCATACCACTCCTGGAAGTCCTCCATATGCTTTGTATGTGGCGTCAGAAATGGTCTCGAGACTACGATCATACTAGAACCCCCCCCGTCTCGGCGAGGGCCTCTTCCCACAGCTGCAGGGGATTCCCATCGTCCGAAACATAATCGTGAACGGCCCCTCCCTTACGGGCTCTCCACTTATCTGTATACCTCCCGAACTCTGTCCCATAATATTGGACCTTGCGTTCCCACAGCTCCTCTGAATACCCTTTGCTCCAGTGTTGGACTAGCCCACTCGTAGGGTAAAAAGATGACGGCCTGGAGTGATTCATAATCCTTTGATCTGGCTTGTCAAAGCTGAGGGGCTGGTCGTTCCTGAAGAAGAATGGTATCTGCCGATACTCCGTGCTACACCATCGGCGTTGCTGGTATTGAGCATCAGGCAGGTGGGCGTCCTCAGGGGTGATGTACATATCACGCCACTGAGTTGCGATTACGCCCACCCCCGGATCCCTCAGAAGGTTCCTATCAAAAGCGAAGAGGTGCTCGTCTCCATCGAAGTAGGCTATCCATTCCGGACTGAACCTTTGAACAGAAGACAGGATCAACTGGCGGTTATACCACTCAGCGCGAAGCCTATCCGTGTCCAGGAGACTGCTCGCGATCACTTCCTGAACGGCAGGATGGCGCTCACATATCTCCGCGGTATCGTCAATTGATGCGTCGTCATAGATGTAGAGCTCATCGCACCATTGCGCCCAATTATCAAGGGTATCCTGAATGATGTGCGCCTCATTACGTACCTTTGTGATGCCTGCGATCAAGGGATGACCAGGATCATCTCTCTTCTCCATGAAGTGTTTGTTTGCCCGGCGGCGGAAAAGCCGCCGGGCAAACTTGGTAGCGATCTCTCCCAATCGCTTTCTGAATAAGGTTATCCCAGAGTGAGGAAGATCGGGGTGTATTCTGTGTTCGCCGCCGCTGTACCGAAATGACCAAGGATCGGATCAGTAATCAACTGATACAGGTCATAAGCGTCTTCGGAATTTAGTGCGGCGCCACCCAACGGTTGGGCGGCTCCCCCTACTGAATCCGACAGGGTCGCTATGGTCCCGGCGGCAATCGTTCCGGCAGACTCATCAGCAAGGACATTCGCCCAGCCCCGCGTTTGCGTCCACGCGTAATAGGCCGCCGTGACACTGCGAACAGTAACGCCACATACAAGGTTGTCTGTGGTCGAAGCCTCGGCGAGGTTCTTGTAGCGATTACCGATGATTGCCGCTGAAGACTCAGAGTCCAGGGCGGCTGCGAGATTGTCTTGGAGAACAAGCTTGATCGTACCGGCCGTAGCAGGTTCCACTTCCGGCTGTGGGTGCGATTTGATACGATACTTAAACCCTTCGCCTGCGGCGTCGGTGATAAAGAGGTATCCCCCGGCCCATACGTTGGCAGCATCGTTCTCGGACTGGAACGTACCCGTGTCCGTGAGGTAGATGGTGTCGTCGTCTGTGCCGTAGTCATCCTTGGCGGAGCCGGCGGAATCCGTAAACTTGCCGTCGATGGATGCAAAGCCAGCCACGGATATATCGAGTGCCGAGACCTTACCAACCGTGACGGCGGAGACGTAGTGGCTATACCTATACTCGGCACCATCATCTACATCAAGGGCCAGGCCGAGAGACGAACTCTGCGTCGACTCCTCGTTGTAGAGACCGAGCTTGTTGCCGGACTGCCCTTGGCCTAATCGTGTGCGGAGTGTCTGAGTGACACCGCCCGCTTCAAACGTCTGTGACATTGATTTCCCTTTCCCATTGCGGGGTCAGCGGGGGTACTATCCGGGCTCGCGGCCCTCCCCCGAGGAAGTGGTTAGCTTTAGCTGGCGTTGGTGATCACGAAATTCCTACGTGAGTTCATCCCAACGAACTGGATGGCCACGAGGTAGTATGCGATCATCGCGAGGACACCCGTGGCGTCTGCACGCACGAACGGAGTCTTGGCGAAGTTGGCGCCCTTGAGGATCTTGAGCTTTACGGTGTTGATGTTGAATCCGTAGATATGGCTGGTGGCGAAGGCTCTATCTTTGTAGATAGTCGCGCCACGGAATGACGGGCCGCTACCAACCTTTTGCCCACCAGCGTTGAGTCCTGCGTTCTGGTTGTTGGCACCGAAACGCGTGTAGCCCTGGGACTCGAGGGTAGAGAGCAACTTGTTGTAGAGGGTGGACCCCGTACCGATGTGGGTCACCTCGTCGTTGATATCCGACACGGCCTCATACTGGGCACCGATGACGTCCCAACCGTTGTAGATGTTGGCGACATCCTGCGTGGTCAGCGTCACTGCGGACGTATATGCAGTGTTGCGGAACCAGCTGTTGGATGAACTGGAGAGGTCTATGCCTCCCAGGGTGCCCACGTCGACATCGTCGCGGACCAGATCCTGGAATCCGAGCATCGATTTGCCGGACTGAGATCCACACATCGCGGTGTTGATGGTGGTCCTGAGGCCCTGGCGGGCCTGGATCGTCTTGCTTTCTGCGAAGGTCATCGCGGCCGTTTCGCTGGCCTGCGCCTTCAGTTCGTCGGTCTTGGCGATGTTGATGGGTGCCAGGGCAAAGCGCCAGGGATAGATCGCCTTGGTGACACCATCTTTATCGTCGGTGTTGACCGACTGCCTTTCGGACATCCATTCGGCGTCCTGGTAGGCATACATCAAACGCTCTTCAATAGACTCTCCGCCGGATGCGATTTCAACGCGGCCAGCCGCATGGAATATATCGAGCGTGGGTTGAGAATTTCCAATATTATCGCTAACTCGGTCCTTCCGGGTTCGATTTGTGAGCGAAAATAATTGGTCGTATGTCACAGTTTCTGTCTGTGCTGCCATTGACCAAGTCCTTTTCAGATGAAGTTATGGCGCTCATGGGCTTCTCCCGAAACCCAACTCACGCACCTCTGCAAGGACTTCCGACTCTGACATATTGGGGTTGGTCGGAGCTCGTGGCGCCTGCGGAGGTGTCCCTGCCGCCAGCGTCCTTTGCGCCTTCCTGACCTCACTATCCTCAGCTCGCATATTCGTTGCGAGCTGCTGTGTTCTACCTGTGACCAACTCGTATAGGGACTGTACCGTATGCGGTTGCCCTGTGGCCGGGTTGATCTGGGGCGATGTTCCGCGGACCAGATTGTTCTCGTTGTCGACGCCCAGGTTGAGCCTAATGAATCCAGCATAGTTGTCGATGTCGTCGCCATAGGATTTGCGGGCCGTCTCCGCCTGTCCGAGGAAATCTGCCTGCCCCTGGTCGATGGCTGTATGCTCCACGCCCTCAACCCGGGCCTTCAGGTCGTTTACCTCATCTGGGACTGCGGCATATTTAGAATCGAGACGTTCCTCCATCTGGTTGATAGCCGTCTGCATAAACTCCAAGCCCTTGCGCTGATTCGCGTTGAGCGAGGAGTCTGCTAGTGCCTCAGTGACGACATCTCTGGATTCCTGCGTCTCCTCAGGCGTCATAGGCTGCCGTTCTACCAGCGACCTCTGCACCTCCAGGAGTTGTGCCTGCTGCTCATTTAACTGGGCCTCGCGCCGCGCCAGTTCTTGGGCGCGGTCTTGGCCTTCAGGCTGTGCTGCGCGTATCTGTTGCTGGATATTCGCAGCGACATCACGGTCGGGTCCCTCCGGGATGGTGTTGAGGTCAACACGCCGGAAGTCCACGGACGCCATATTGAAAGCCTCTGGGGCGGAACCGTTCTGCGTTTCATTGGGACTTGCATTCGAGGGAACAGAATCTTCAGCAAAATCACGCGGCACTGATGCCGCGGCAGCGTCGTCTTCCGGGCTCTCAACAAGCGGACCAATGCCGAGTTCGGGGGCCTCTTCCTCTTCCTCTGGCATTATTGATTCCTTTCTGAATGGTGTCTATGCTTCCACGGGTTGCGTGTCCCGGTCCTCTTCGGCCTTACTTCCTGATGGTTCTAACCCTCCCGATTCAGGCGGGTCGTCCTCGACCTCTGGTGCAGGTAGTGTATCGGGCCTGGGGGCCAGTGTGACCCCGGACCCGGTATCGTAGTGTGCGATGGGGTCGTCCTGGGTGCATCGTAGCTGGTCTACGAGGTCAACCATCTCGAGGAGTGCCAGCTGCACATGGCGGAACGAGCTCACTACCCGTAGCTGCTCCCTGAGTGCATCGATACGTTCCCTCAATACAGTGTCTACCATTTTCTCCTCCCTCAATTAGGACCTGCCTGGTCGCCTGGCGTCCACAGCTCTACCCGCGGCATTCCGTCCTCTCCGGACAGCCTCTGCTGCTCCTCCTGGACGAGGTTGTCGTTTAGGACCATGAGGCCGGCACCCAGGACATATGCTGATATAGCCCCGCTATGATGCCCGGAAACCTCGGTTTTCACCGTTCCGTCGGGTTGCTGCGTCTGTGTGACGACAATCTGTACCTGGTTCATATCGCCTCCACGTCGTATGCGTGCCGTTTTTTCTCCTCGATAGCGTCGCCCTTCACGTCCTCGTCGCCCCAGAATACTCCTCCGGCAGCGTCGTCCGGGTCCGGCTGGGCGCTATCGTGCCAATCCTCTGCCGAGGCCTGCCTGTTGCCACCTACAGAGTCGTGTATCTCCTGCAGGTCATATTTCCGCAGCAGCTCCTGCTTATGCGAATAGGATGTAATCGGGAAACCGAACTGCGGATGTGGGTCTATGTTGTTATACATCGCCCCTGTGTTTTTGACAGGATTGCCGTAGGTGAATACCTGCACGCAGGCCTTGAGCCTACCACAGGCATCGCATTTGACGTGCCTGGGCACGTCCTGCGGCCTATAGTATAGGTCCCGTCGGACGTGGTTGCAGTGCCGGCATCTGTAGTCGTGCAGGGCCATCGGCCCTCCTGGGTTAATCCTAGCCAGTGGCTCCCGGCTTGGCGGCCTCCTCGGCCTCCTTGGAGACGACATCCTGTGTCGTCTGTGCATTGCTCTGCACCTGGCCTATGATGTCAGATGGCCCTTCGTCGGGTGCCCCGGCGACCACGCCGTCGAGACGCCCGGATTCCTCTGCCATGGCGTCGTGGTGCGCGGCCTCATGTTTCTCGGCGATCTGCAGGATAAGCTGCTGCCGTGCTGGAGCCTGATCAGCGAATTGTGGATATTGGGAGAGCGCATCCGGATTCTGCAGGCGTATATGCGTACTGTGGTCCTCGCCCGGAGTAACGCCTGGGTCCACGACCTGCAGGAGGATGAGGGCGTTCTCGAGCTCGGCCGACTTGGCGGCATCGATATTGGCATCGGCCTTCAGAACCTTGTCTGGGGCCGTCTCCCCGCTGGCCCGCAGGATATACCTGTCGAGCTCGAGGTGATCGATGTTCGGGGACTCGCGCAGAGCCGCGACCATCCGCTCTGTCCTGTCGCGATGCAGCTGCTCATAAAGGACGTTCATAGAACCTGCGGCAACATTGATGTTGACCCTGCCACGCTGCCTCCAGGTCCCCAGGGCCCCTCGGATGCTGTCCTGTCCGAACTTGGTGGTCATCGCATCATAATTCACCGCGCTGCCCAGGATGGGATCCGCCAGGATGTTCAGGGTATTCCGGCCGATCCAGATATATGCATCCTCCACGGGCTGCTGGTTGAGCGCCGCGTTCTGCTGGCCGGCGGTAGCGTTGATGGCCGCCTCGGTGGCCGTATCGGAATCCGTAGTGGAGCTGGCTCGTATCATATCCTCCTCATACGCCAGGAGGTCGCGTTCTACGCGGATCTGGTCGCTGGGCACCTGGCCCCAGTCGTGACCCATCAACGAGCTCGGGTCCTCGAGGGATATGATTTCACCGTGATCCAGATCCTTGAGGTTTCTTTTAAGGTTGGCGTTTTGGTCATATTCCTTCTTGGCCATTTTGGCGATGACCTTGAATTTCTCGAGGATCTCCATACGTGTTGATACCGACCGGATCAGGGCGTCCTGGATAGGATTTTCATATTCCATGACGGCCGTGCCGTAGTAGTTCTCGCTCGTATCCAGGACGATGCTGCGGTATTGGTAGCCTGAATCGATGACGAATCTCTTGTTGTCATTGATACCGGCGCCGCCGCCGGCTTCGAGGTTTGCCTCCTCCGGAGGCCGCTGCAGGAGGATCTCCCCGGTGAACGGGTCAGGGGCTGTCGGGAATGACTCTGCGGTAGATATGACCATGGGATGGTCAACGGCCTCGATCGGTTCTTTTATGCCGTCAAGGAACGTGTATCTTGCCTTGTCGAGCCTGCTGTGGACCTCATACATCCACCTGGTATTCCCAATTTTGTGGGCCTCCTCGAGGGTTTCTTTCTCCTGGTCTGTATGCGTCCTGTCGTCCTCCGGCGTCAGCATCGACGTCGCCGCGCCGGCTCCACCAGGCTGTGCCCGCAACCCCCGCAACTTGTCCATTACCGTCCCGTCGGTGAATCGCAGCGTATCGGCGATCAGGTCATCCACGGACACCCTCATCTTCTCGACCACATAGCCCGCGGCATCGAAATCTTCCGGGGGACAGAGTGGGTCGACCATCATAAACTCAGCGGGGATTCGGGAGACATAGGGAAAATTGGGGGGAATCGCATCTGTGGCGATGTAGGATGGCTGCAGCGAGCCCTCAGGAGGCATAACGCCCAGTTTGAGGTATCCGCGGTAACAGAATAGAGCGTCGAAGACAGCCTGGCGCATTTTTGCCTGGGTACGCATGAGCTGGAGGGCGTCATTGCCCAGGTCCTCGACGATCTCAGTCGTTTTGGCCATGTCATCTCCGGCGAGAGGATCCGCCGGGTCGTGTTCGGCCTTGAAAAACAGATGTGGATACTGGTATACGGTCGTAGCTATGACCTCACGCAAAATCTTATAGAATCGTGAGATATACACCATACGCATACGCCGGCCACGGGGTGTCCCCCGGACCTGGAACCCGACTCCGAGCCTTTCCTTCAGCTCGGACCACCCCTTGGATCGGGGCTTCATATCGGCCTCGAGCATCTTGATAATGCTCGCCCATTTCCGCTCGTCGGCCTTGGAAAAGCTGATACCTGCCACTATCGCTCCCCTATGCTTTCTGCCTCCGCCCGTTGCCCGCGTTCCATGCGGATGCGTTGCCTGCGCTGCTGCCGGGTCAAGACTCGCCTCTGACGTATCTGGGTAGCCGGCTGACGGTTGGCCAGCCTTTCTGCCAGGTCCGCGGCGATCTGTTCCGGGCCCCTCTCGAGTGAGTCATTCACACCTGGCCTCCAGGTAGACTGAAGCTAACCCCAATAAAAACAGGCCAAAAGCGGACGCGTATGCGTCTACCGGTGGCCTATTGGGGTAATCTGTGCATTGTGGCGACTCCTCGTCAGGTTCGCTACATCAGGCATTCAACGAGGAATATACGAAACACTTTAGCAAATGTCCACAATTAATTGCAGTTTTTACGTAACTTCTTACGTGTCAGTCGTTGCTCCCTGAGTGGCGTGAGTGGCGCATCGTGGCTAGTAGTCCTCCCTATCGGCAGCATTGGCCATCTGTTTTATGACGTCTTTGATATATACCGGTGAATCGAACCTGACGGCCTCATCGACAACCGCCTTGCTCGCACCGTGGAGGCTGTCGAGCTTCAGGCCGAACCTGGCGATGGCGTCCACCTGGTCCGCATATTTCCCACCCGGGAATGCCAGCAGCTCGTTTTCCAGGTCCGAGACCCAGGGTAGGCCACCTGAGGGGAACAGGACCATGCCCTGGGCGAGCCGGGCGCGTATCGGCTGGGCCCGGACGACCTTGTTCGCGCTTTCTGTCATATGGTCGAATGTCTGTGATATGTTCCGCTCGCGCATCATGCGGGACAGGAACGGAAACACGGATTTCTCGATCTGGCCTTTGCTATCGAGCCACTCGAGGGGTTTCCAACGGGCTATGAGGTCACACCAGGCCCGGCACCAGGTGAGCGAGTCCGTTTTCTGGCGCCATAGACCCAGGATGTAAAGGTTATTCTGATGGTCCACGCCGGCGATGATATGGGTACTGTATGCGGCATCCTTGGATCCCACGTCCTCCTCATCTGTCACGGCGAGGTCCGAAGCGCCCCACAACGTCAGGGGCTGTGGAAGGTCGAGGTGATCGTGAATAATGTATGCGCGGTGGCCGTGGAACCGTAGGCGGCCCGGGTCGAAATGACGGAACCATTCGCGCTGGAAAAAGGACCCCGTCTCGGGCGCCGGCCTCTGCTGGTATAGGCTGGCCCAGTTACGAGAGCCCTGGGTGACCTTTTCCTGCTCGAGGTGGCCCTCCGGGAACCACTCGGGCCATATGTATTCGCCGATTTCACGTCCCAGGGGATCGTCCGCCCGCTCACACTGGGCCTGGCAGGATAGGACATCCCATACCTCACCATCCTTGGCGGTGATCAGGCCGCTCTCGCCCTTGTACCCTTCAGGCAGTATCCGGCCGGCAGGGTCGTCCTCGTGCCACCGTGTCAGGATCAACACGATGAACCCCGTCCGCGGCTTGATGCGTGTCCGTAAATCACTGAGGTACGCCTCCCAGGTTTTTTCGCGAATCGTATCCGATTCAGCGTCTTCCCGACCTTTGATAGGGTCATCGAGGATGGCACCGTCGGTGCGGTTGCCCGTCAGGCCACTCAGGATGCCCCCGGACATATAATCCGACCCGTTGACCAGGGCCCACTCATCGGCCGCCTGGGAGTCCTCGGAGAGAGCCACGCCCATCACGCGCTGGTATTCGGGGGACCGTATCAGATTTCGGCAGCGCCTGCCGAATTTTTTGGGCAGGTTGGACCCGTATGACGTGCATATGATCGACCGATTTGGTTTGCGTCCCAGATACCAAGTGGGGAATATGACGCTGCAGTATGATGATTTGGCGCAGCCAGGTGGCATCAATACCATCAAGCGCTTGTTATCGCCGCGCTCCACGGCCTCGAGCTTATCGATCAGGAGCCTGTGGTGGTGCGCCGGCTGGACCATATGCGTGTAGTTTTCATCCGGACCGTCCTCCTCTGCCGGCACACCTGGTATAGGTACCGACTGACAGAACGCGTAAAGGTCGTCTCGCCCCTGGCGTATCCACTCGGATTCCAGGCGCATCAACTCGACGTAGTCCGCGGCAGCGGTCACTTACTCCTCCTCGTTGGGGTCCTGCCATTCGTTTGTTGCCCGGACAAGGGCCAACAGCTCGCCCGTATAGGCCTCACCATAACCTGGCGGTGGGATCGTGACGCTTGCTATATAGGCATTATGCTCCTCGATAAGCATATTGATGGCACGGGCCAGGAGCCTGAGCAGGTCCTCCGGGTCGTAGTAGCGGTCCAGGGCTGGCAGTTCAACCTTCTTGATCATGGCGCCCCCTCCTCGGACGAAACCGATAACCTTGTCCATCGGCGTCGGTAATGAGTATATCTCCCTCTCGGAAGGAGTCTGCGTATGGATTCGGCTTGTCGTCCCTCTGGTTCCTGCAGGCGGTCTCGATCTCACGGCCTATGGCCCAACCTACCCAGAACAGCAGAGCTACCACCGGGACCAGCATATGCCACACCTTGATGGCCTCGCCTATGTGGCGATGCAGTTCCCACATCGTCATATTGAGGAACTCGATCATCCTATATCCCCCTGTAGTTCCAGCGTGGTCACTAATGCCTCCCCAGGAGGTGACTTTCGGCGATGATATTGTCGATTTCTGTAGGACGCATCACGTCCCCGTCCAGTCCGATCTTGGCTCTGTGGATCACCCTCAGCTCCTTCGCCGTGACCTGCAGCCGATCCAGTTCCCGGATCTCCGAATCCGTGTATACCGGCCCGTCCAACTCGCCTGTCCATCCGTCGGGGACGACCCATATCTCTGTGTCCAGGATACGGGAGTATATGTGGACGGCTGGATCATTAATCATCGACCATCCTCCTCGCTCTGAACTCCTGCTCCAGTAGCGAACCCCTGGCGCGGGCCCGGCTGAGCTTGTCGGCGTGTACGATCTGCAGGATCTCCCGGATATCCAGGAGGATATCAGTCTGCAGGTCTTCAGTCGCCAGGTTGATATCCTTCTCAAGTTCCTCGCGTGTCCTCATCCTATGTCCCCCTGTAGCTTTGCGGCCTCAAAGGCTGTCGATGTGGAGATGGATCGCCGCTCTTTCTCCTCCAGGGTCTCCATAGATTCGTAGTATTTGTCCTTCTGCCACACACGGACACACGCCCCGCACCTGTCAGGTTGCCTGAGGAAGTGCAAGGCGTTGAAGATGATTGACTGCCCGTCCGTTCGGCTTCCACACAAGGTGTGGTAGTGCGGGTTTAGCTTGGCGAAGTGGGTCATTCCGGGCCCTTCCCCCTCCTCTGGTTGCGTGCGGCCAGCTTCTCCCGTAGCTCCCCGGTACGGTCAGCAACCTCCTCGGGGTTCATCTGTGCTATCTCGATCGCCCGCTCTATAGACGATCGCTTGGCTCCGGTGATATCATCGCGGTTGAACTGCTTCTGCTCTCTCATCTCCTTAGCGTGCGCCTCAGACGGCCTCATCGTCTTCCTCCTCCCACTGGTATACGAGGATGGGTGCTATGTCCCCGTGCATCTCGCACTTCGCGGCGGTGTTGCGCTCGGCCTTGGTGCCGTAGCGTTTGTAGGGGTCCCAATACTGTAGCACCAGGCTCCCTCCCTCCGGCACCCCGGCGTCAGCCAGGATCGCGTTGAGGTGGATTGTGCTCTCGAATACCCTCTTGTGCAGCACCTTCTTCTGTCCTACCGGGTCTATCGCCATCTCCCCTCCTCTGTTTGCGTGCCTCCAGCTTGGCCTGTAGCTCACCCGTGCGGTCAGACACCTCCTCAGGATTCATCTTTGCTATCTCAATCGCCCGCTCCTGTAGGTGCTGCTCGAGGTCGTTTATTCCGGACGCGACGCCCTTGCCTATGCCATATCCCCTGGCAGCCTCCTCGGCCGCGAACATGAGCTTGTATCGTGCCAGGTCTGCCAGGGCCTTGGCCTTGGATTCCAGCCGTACCCGGGTCTTGCGTATCACGCTGCCGGCGTCCCGGCCGAATGCCATGAGCTTCTCTTCCTGCTCGACGCTCTGTATCGCCGCCCACCCGTCCCGATCCATCAGGGACCAGTCGATCCGGGGCTGCCCGGATGACTCATCGATAACAGTGTATTTCTCCCACGAGAAGAAGGCGATCCTGGCGTATTCGTTGACGATGCGTTCCACCGTTACGTCGAGGGACCGGCTCCATCTGTTGATGCCCTTCTCGATCTCAGCGCCGATGTTATCCTGTGTTAACAGCCGCGAGGCGTGTATCCGTGCCGTTTTAGGTGCATATCCTGCGCGTATCGCCGCCTCTGTTCCGTTGTAGTCCTTTAAATACTCCTGAACGAATGCAAGCTGCTTTAAATTCAGGCCGTTACGTTTATTTGATCTTGACATCTAGACTCCCCTCTGGTCACTCACCTGGCCTCCTGTAATATATAGCGTGTCCTCGCCATATGATATTCCTCTGTGCCGTACTCGCCCTCCCATTCGCGCCTCGAGAGCTGGCAGGCCTGTGTGGCGGGGTGGTGGCTCTCACATACCGGGATCACCTCGAGGTGATTTTTCTTGCGTCCCATGCCCGTTCCGCAGTGGTGTGCCTGGGATGGTGGCATCTTGCCGCATACGGTGCATGGAAGGTCCTTGACCGCCATCACGTAGTCGCGCTGCTCCGGGGTATATGTCGAGGCCTCCTGCCAGCTGAGGATTTTCCCAGCCGCCAGGAGTTTCTCCAGGCGTCGCCTGGAGTAGTTTTTTACCCTGCCATATCTGTCGGGGGCATATTGGACTCGGACGAGCATCCGTATTTCTCCAGATGGTCTATCAATTTCTGTTTTACGTCGTTTCCATCGGCCACATCTGCTGGCTCGAACGGGTATCCCTCGAGTTCTACGGCGTCCACGAGGTGCTCTATGACCCTGGCCGCCTGGAGTAGCAGGCCGTCACTCTCATCCGCTAGGGGCCGGACGCGTTTTAGCACCTCACCGATTTCCCGCATGACTATTGTCCGGGTAAAATCCAGGACCATGCCGTCCCAGTCCTGATGTGCCGGAGTCCCTGCGTCCCTGCGCCGGTCCAATGTTTCTCGCCATACCTGCATGACCTCGTGGTCTTTCATCTGTATCTCGCATTGATCTCAGACAGGATCTCCTGCTGCGTAGCCTCGCTGAAGAGGTCGAGGGTATTGGAGATGACCACGCGTGCCAGGATTACGGGCGTCAGTGTCGGCTTGGCCAGGGGCAACTGCTCGGGTAGAGGTGTCGCTTCTGGCTCCGGCTGGTCCTGGGGGTCCGGCACCTCCAGGGAGGCCAGCTTGTTCAGGGAGTAAGATATGCCTTCTACTGTCCTGAGTCCGGCACGTACAGCATTGCCCCGTGCGATGCGCCCAAACGTCTCCGGGCCCAGGCAGGCGCCGTTCTCCTGCGGCGGGACATGGCGGGCGCACTCCCGTCCGCCATGATCGAAATACGCCTCCTTCACCTTGAGGATGAAAGCCGGCGGCAGGTCTATAGAGTGGCCCGGGCACCAGGCGGGGCCCTTGCGCTGCCGCAACGCTTTCTCCTCTCCGTTCGTGGGAACTATCCTTACGGGCTCCGGTATGACTAGTGACATATTATCCCCCTCCTTCTTGGCGTGGTGAGCTTCGTGACACGGCCGGCAGAGCGCTTCCAGATCCTTTGCCAGCTCCTTCTTAAAACGTGCGTATGTTTTATGGTGGACATCCAGGGGGCGGCTCTCTCCGCACCGCTCGCATCGCCACCCAGCCCTCCTGCGTGCCGCCTTGGCTTTCCTCTTCCAGGTCTTGCTCTGCAGGTGTCGGTCATACTCCGCGCTCGTTGTCACGTCGATTCTCCGTATCTCTCGACGTATGACGGCGTGCGGTCACCCACATATGCCCCGGCGATGTTGAACTGGAAAAACTCCTCGGCCTCCTCCCAGGACATATGCTCCATGAGTTTGTCGATGATTTTCTCTCGGTCGTATGCTACCCGCGGGGGGCGTCCGAAATCGTAGGATACCCCGAGGACACAGTCGTCATAACCGTCGGCGAAGAGGAGGTCCTCATCCACCTGTGCGAGTGTCTCTCGGATGTCAGACATATGGGATTCTCTCGGGGTCGGACTCTTCCAATTCCCCATCCACCAGGTATTCCGGCCATACGTCCGGCTGGCACCCCGATGCCGTTGCAAATCCGTTCATATAGGTCATGCGGCTCCGATCGCTCCCGTTCTGTCTTGAGGCGTGGGGGGTATTGGCGTTCCACACGATATCATCTGTCATGTCATCTATCATGTACCCACCCTCACCTGGTGCTTTGCTCTCCACCGTTTCATTTTGCCGTTTCCTGCGTTTGCCTTTGCTGCACACCATGCCCTCAGGTGTGGGGGGATCATATGCCACCGTTCTATGACGAGATCGAGCGTCTGGTCATATATCTCGTCGTAACGGGCCTGCTGCTTTTTAGTCAGTGGCACATCGCCCGGCCTACGCACCAAAGCGTCGCCTTCGCGTCTGAGGTCAGCGATTTTTATGTCGAGTATCAATGCCTCATTGGTCATGCTCCACCTCCCGTGTCCTGTAGTGCTGCTCGAGCGCGTGGGTGATAGTCAACCCGCCCTCGATGCCGGCGATGTTCGCGCCCACGGCACGCTCTACCCAGGACGGGCCCTTTACCTCCAGGGCCTTCTCAATACGGCTCACGCTCTCGTTTCTCCAGTCAACGGCGACCCGCTCCGCACTCAAATGTCTCGCGAGGTCTGTGAGTGCATCGTGACCTGATTCTGTGGCGCCTATCATTCGATCTCCTCCCGGTGTTTGTGGTCCTTCAGGGACCTGTTAACCAAGCCTGTTGGGGCATTGTAGACTCCACCCCCCAAACCCCCCTCCTCAGGAGGCTGCACGCCCTCGCCCTAAATCGGGGTCCACGGGATTCGAGCGCCTCCAGATCCCGGAGCGTCCGGGATGCGACGTAACGTGTCCGATACGGTGGCGTATTTTATAGTGGGGAGCCACGCTTCCACTATATATGAATAAAACGCCTGAGTGTGCAAGGACCGAGCAGGGCGGCAACGGTTCCAAAAAACAGCCTCAGGCGTTTTATTATTTTGTTATGTCGCATCAGCTCGGAACCTCTACTGTGTCACCGCCCGCAATATATTAGGCCCGATCAAGGTGAATGTCAAGCGTTTTCTTGTGGCGCGGCAAGTCGCACTGGTAGGGCAGGGCTCGTCCATTGGTAGGGCAGGGCTCGATTCGGCAAGGGTCGTCGCGTGGATCGGTCTGGCTCGGCACGTCGAGACGACGGGGCGAGGGAGGGTATGTCGAGTCGCATTGATACGGCTCGGTTTGGTAGGGTGTGTCGCAGTGAGACGGGCCGGGCCGGTTCGGTGAGGCGTGTCGCGGTGATAGGGTGAGGCAGGGAATGTCGCACGGATAAGGTGTGGCTCGATTCGGCAAGGTACGTCGCGGGGATCGGAAAGAACCGGCAGGTCTGTGTGGATCGGAAAGGGCTGGCAAGTCTGCCTGGCTTGATAAGGCTCGGCGCGTCGAGACGACGAGGAGTGGCGAGGTAAGTCGCGGTGGTACGGGTCAGTTCGGCGCGGTCTGTCGCGTGGATCGGTTTCGGTTTGGACAGGAATGTCTCTCGACTCGCCGATCATACTACCGCCTCTCCTCAATGCTATCGACTGTAAATTTGCCGTTCTCTTGCGAACGGTCAGCGCCCAGGCCGTTCTCAGAGGCATACTCCAGTAGAGCCGGCACATAGGCCGAGGGCAAGACCCTGTTCTTCTCCCTGGTCGTCTTCAGCGGTTCATCCAAGGCCTTGACGGTGAAGGCCAGCTTGGCGTCCTCCACGTAGTCGGATTTCTTCAATGCCGAACGAGGGCCCATCGGCGTATATACGTGGATGGGTCTCTCGTCTGACCCCGTTGGCTGGAAGGCGCCCAGGTAGATGCGTTGGTCGGTTACATACAACCGCTCGGCCACCTTGCTCTTGAAGCCCGCGATATCGAGACGAACCCGAAGAACCGAGGCGGCCTCCTTGAGCATCGCTTTTACCTGGCGCCCCTCGATATACAGACCACGATCGTCTTTCTTGAACCCTACCCAGGTACTCTTTTCTGCGTCGTCACGTTTCTGGTCCATGGCCTCCTTGGTCTCCTCGATCACAGCTGCGTGCTGTGCCTCGTCGGGGTGCTTGGCCTTGATCCATCCCTCGATCATTTTCTCGGCGAAGGGCACGCCTCCTACGAGCCTCCCTACGGTGATATTGACGTCGTAATATATCCACAATCCATCAGTCAGGACGTCCGGACTGCTGATTGTTTTTGCCATCGCTAACCCTCCTCTTCGCGTAGTCTACCTCTCCCCCACGGTCACGGTGACGTGGGGTTTATCGCTTTTGAATCTTTCCACCTCCAGATAGGATATCTGTTTGTCGTCATCATATACTACCCGGTTCATCGCGTCCTCGAGCGATTTAACGACGTTTGTGATGTCCCCCCGCTTCAACCCCCATATCTGAACACGCAGGGCCACGTCGCCCTTAAACGGCTTCAGGCGGGCTTCCTGGCGTGCCCTCAGCGCCAGCATCTTCACTTTGGCCTCATAGGCTTTGGTGCGTTGGGGCGTGTATGCGTGACCGCCGCCGAGCCTGGGCCGTCCCTTGGGAACGGGGACACCGGGTATGGAGAAAGTCACTTCCCCTCCTCCTCGTTGGCTGCCGCCCATTTCTTCCAGGCCTCATCCAGCTCCGCCTCGGTCACTCTGGCAGAGTCCTCTTCGTAATCGAAGAGCTGTAATGCAGCGTGGTAAAAAAAACAGTGTGGACAGTCGATGTCCATCAATGCTGTGCCGGACCACTTGTCCATCTGTAGATCGTCCAGGTCATCTTCATCCATCCCAGGCTCACCGCAGGCGCAGGCGAGGAACCGCTGGACACCAAAAGCCAGGCTCCTCTCAATCAACCCGATGTCCGCCTTCACTGCCGCTGCTGCTTTCTCTTCAGCGATCCACTGCGTCTCCTCGGCCCTGTGCTCCAAGTTGAACCCGAGCTCCTGCAGAATGGCTACAGCTTCCTCCATCTCCTTCGGCAGGTCTACCATCACCCCTCCTCGTTGAGTAGCGTAGCGATCTTCGCCGGCAGTCCACGGTACTCGTCGCCCTCGGCAGTGATCTCCATCACAATAGAGCCCTCATACTCCAGGGCATACCGCGTCCCCTTCCAGGCGGTGTTGACGGTCAACACCACCGGTTCGGATTCCGCATCCAGGGGCCCCTCTGCCTTGCCTCCGTAGACACCTTCCCTCCTCCTCTTGCGCAGGTCGCCGGTTGTCAACATCTCGGCGTCCGCCAGGACCCGCTCCACGTTGGCCTCGGTGACCACGGGCTGTAAAAGCTCCAGTTTTGTGTGGTCTATCGATGCCAGCTGTGTCAACGGCACCTCGAGGCGGTTCACGAAGGCCTCGGCCACCCGCATCGAGTGAAATACTCGCCGGGGATCCATATCAAGGCCGCCGGCCTCCAGGGGTGCGTAACACAGCGCTTTAAAACTGTCGAATCCGAGATATCTCCAACCCTCCATAGCGTGGAGCTCGAGGGCCTTACGTCCCCTGACGATGTAGTGTGCGGCACTCAACCTACCCGCCGCCACGCACTCGTTACGGAGCCTCTCAGCCTGCTCTACGAGCGGCTCGTCCGGTAACGCTATCTGTGTCTCTGTCAAAAAGTCCTCCCTTCGATAGTGTCCAACAGTCTCTCAGGTGCTTGCACGTCCGATATGCTGGGCAACTACATGATCCCGGAAAGGCCAGGTCGACGCGGTAAATATCTCCCGTAGGGCTGGAGACATCCACCGCCATCTCACCTGGCCTGTGGTGGTATTGGTATCCCGCATCGATTCTATCTGAGAGAGTCACGCATCATCCCCCTGAACGCCTCCTGCATCCTGGGGGTGACCGCGATCTTCCTGCGGTCGGAGGCAATGAACATGGTCGCGGTAGCCGCCTGGACATCTGGATGATCAGCCCCCAGGGCTGCCTGTGCGATCCTCAGGCACGCCAGGTATATCGCACCCACATCCGCGAGCGGATTCCTGGGGATGTCCTCCCCGAGCTCAGGGGGGATATCCTGGCTATAGACGGTCTCTGGGGGGGGTGGTTCCGGGGGTGGTTCCGGGGGGGCGTCATGGACTGGTGGTGCCGCCTGCTGGACCTCGGATGTGGCATCGACGCCATCGACCTCGACCTGCCACGATTTTTTTCGGGCATCGCTCGGGTCCTCGGATTTCGTAATCCTCACCTTAGACCCGATCTGGACATTACCCCGTTGCAGTAGATCATGTAGGTACTGGCTCGCGAACAGCCCCCGATCGGAGCCGTCCTCAGTCACACCATACAGATACGATGGCCCCCAGTCCGGATTTGCCTCGGGCGCCGGGTATTCACGGGGCGCGGAATACCGAAAAACCAGCGTCTTCGGGACATTGGTTGCAAATCGCACTTTCTCTCGGTCTGCCATCGATCGTCTCCCTCTCGTGTTATGCCCCAGTGACCGGTGTCGCGCTCCCCCACGCATACGCCGGCCACCAGGGACTTTAGAGTGACGCCACATCCTGCCGCGACCGGCGTTTCCCCGTGCCTGGCCGTGGTCCTCAGTGGGTCACCCCTTCTTGGGCGGCCTGCCTCGAGGCCGCGGTGTCCATGACTGCAATCTGCTGTCGTCGTATACCAGCCACACAGGGCCATATTTTTTTCCGTTCAGGCCGCCCTCCGCCAATGCGGCCCGGACCGTGGTCTCGTGACAGCCCTTCGTTTTCGCGATGTCCCGTACCTGGATCATCCTGATCGCCTCCTTTCCTACAGGGAATGTGCAATATAATCGGGTGAAAATCAATATCTATTTTCGATTTATTTTGGGCTGTACCGCTAAGTGTCGTAAAAACAACAACATTGATTTTCGATAGGACAAAGAAAAGACTTGACTCGTGAGTATTTAAACTGTATATTTAATTGTCAGCGGGAAACCCACCAAGGAGGCAACGAGAGTAAAAGAGGGGAACACGAGGCGCGGCGGAAGCGAGATTGCTCGCCGCAGAATCACCCCGGGGCAGACGGCCAACACACTGCGAGCCCTTACATTGGAAGAGCATTCACCATTATTCCCCGGTGAGTGTCAGATTAGTAAGCGTCCCGTGGATAACCAGAGAGCGCGGGCAGCCGAAGAGCAGGAAAGTGGGAAAGCGCGGGCAGTTACGTGGGCACCCTGGCTGAGCAAGGCTATGACACTAAAGACCTTGCAGCCCCTGAAAAGCGAAGAGGCCGGTCTGACACTCACCGGGCGGTAGTCGCCAGGGATCGGACCCTGGCTGTGACAAGATCCGCGAAACTACCAAGGAGATACGAGATGGCAGACGAGTATTATGTAGACGACAATTGCGGATGGGGCCCGCAAACGGTTCGCAGGACAGACGGACGAGCCTTCGGAGAACCCATCGGAGAAGTGGATCACGAAGAGCAGGTTGCGGCCTCGGAGCAGTTCGGAGAGCGTTACAACGCGGCACGGCTGGAGGGCGGGCACGATTACGCACTTTGGTTCGCTGGCCTTCCAGTCCGGCACGAGAGCGACCGCTAACCCGAAACGCCCCTCCGGGGGCGTATGTCGCTAGAGAGGCGGCACTGATGAGGATCATATGATAGGAGGCACACGATGGGCTTCAGATTTAATTCACGTCGAGCGCGAGCAGAATTTGTGACGAGACTCGCAGGGTCAATCTGGGGAGCCATACTCAACAACACGCCACGCGAAGGGGATTGCCTTCCTTATCGTGGGGAAACCGATTGGGTAGTCTGGGAAGCCCTCGGTGGGGAGGATTCCAGACCCTACAAGAAACTCTCCCCAGTGACGTGGTCCGGTACGGATTCCATTACATCGCGCCAGCTGAATACGTTGGTTGATCTAGTCGATAGGACGGTAGACATAAAGAGACAATTGGCAGCGTTTAGGAAGGAGTAGGCTGGTGATGCATTTCTAATCCGAAACGCCCCTCCGGGGGCGTATGCCGCTACCGAGGCGGCACTGATGAGGATCATATGATAGGAGGCACACGATGGACGACCAGACGAAGGAACTCAAGAAACGCATCCGAGCGGCATTCAAGGCATATCGAGCAGCTGCCAATGAGGAAGAGGCTCTGCAGATCGAGGCCCGATACTTTCACAGTGAAGGGGAGCTTGACTGCTATCGTGAGGGAATCTCGGACGGGCTCGGTTATGAGCTCGAGGAGTATGAGGCCCACCTGGAAGACCCGCAGGTAGAACACCTGGAAGTATGGGTCCAGAAAGAGATCAGGTCTCGCAAGAAGGCGCGGGACCTGAAGAGGCAGCAGGCAGGCCTCCCGGACAATTCGGATGGGGACCACATCTACGTGAATGAGTATCAGTATTAACCCGAAACGCCCTCCGGGGCGTCTGCCGCTACCGAGGCGGCACTGACGAGGGTCACACGATAGGAGGCACACGATGAAAACTGTCACCGCACGCCAGGCTAAGGAACTGAATAGGAAGGCCGCAGGAAACACCAACGGATCGTATCACAGCTTCAGCAAGTTCCTCGGGTTCCGGAGCGCTACCCTCCCGGGAGGGGTAGGAAATGGGTCAAAGATCCACAAGCTGTTATGCGACATCGTCGAGATCGACGGCGAAGATCACATCTATAAAGCACGATGCCTCTGCGGGTCGGCGAAGTTCACGGCCGGTGGCGGGTCGTTTATCGACGCCGGATACGCGGAAGACTCCACGATCACCTGCACTAAGTGCAGCCCGCCGGAGCGCCGGAGCGTCGTGTTAGAGAGGGAGATCGTTGAGTTGAGGAAGCAGCTGAAAGAAAAGGAAGGCGAATACCGCGAGGTGACGTTCATCCGCGACGGTCGACCGGTGTTGGTTGGAAAGTAGAGGACGAAACGGGCTTCGGCCCGTCGGGCGCTGAACGGCGCTCCTGATGAGTCCCACACACCACGGAGGTATACAATGGCAGACCAGAACATCCACAACCAGGTCGACTTCGACCCCGCTGACTACGAGGTCCTCGACTACTACGACAACGCCCGGCCCAGGTTTTGGGCACCGTGGCCCGCGAGCTTCACCGGTTCTGCAGCTTACGAGGAAGCTTACGAAGATGCCAGACGCCACCACGAACAGGAGGTCGAGTTTTGGAAGCAGGGCCTCACCGAGGCCTTCGGATCTGATTACCAGAAGAAGATTCACAAGTGCATCCACTGCGGCAACACGAGAGTCCGGTGGATAGCAGCGGTGGAGCACAAACCCACCGGCGACGTCGTCGTCTTTGGCAGCAGCTGCGTAGTAAGGGTTGGCTTCGTCGACAAGAAGGCCTACGACCTGGCACGGCTGAAATCTCGCGACGCCGCCGAGAAGGTCCGACTGAGCGCCTCGCGGGCCCGAGAGAGCTACATAGAAGAGCACCCGGAGGTGGAGGGGTACCTCGAGGCCATACATCAGCCGGTCCACGAGGGCAACGTATTCGCGAAGGACGTCCTGTCGAAGCTGAACAAGTATGGGACCCTGAGCGACCGGCAGCTCGAGACAGTCGGCGAGTCCTTGTCTCGAGACATCGAGGCGGCCAAGCGCCGGACGGAAGAAGAGGCCGAGGTCAAGGGCCCGGCCCCGGAGGGGAAAACGCAGGTGACGGGAGAGGTCGTGGCGCTGAAAATCCAGGACGGGGTTTACGGGGAGGTCCTGAAGGCCCTGATCAAGCTGGAGAACAACAGCAAGATCTGGATCACCGCAGTCGATGGAATCGACCGGGGAGAAACGGTCACCGTCAGGGCGGACTTCACGGTCAGCGACACGGACCCGCATTTCGCCTTCGGAAAAAGGCCGAGATTGGTCAAGGCGTAGTAGCACGGTCCGGCGAGGGCCACAGACCCGAGAGTGGACGTGGGGAAACGGAGTAGGGCACTAACCACGGGCCGAGAATCGGGCAGACTTGCCGGGCTGAACAGGAAGGGTCCCCAGGTCGCATCGAGCGGCTGGCGAGGGGGCACGGGATAAACAAAGGAGGCATACAATGGACATCACGAAAACATCCGGAGAGATCCACGCACTACTGTTCAAGGCCAAGGAGTTAGTCGAGGAATTGCAGGGGAACATCGATTCGATCCAGGAAGACTACGGGGTCGACGGCAACGATGACGGCCCGATAGGCGAGGCCACCGGCGAGGCCCTGGAGATCGTGAATACCCTGATCAATGTCGACGAAGACGGCGGAACCCTGGAGGATGCAGTCCAGGAAATTGTCGACGCGATCACTGCCGACCAGAAGGCGTTCAACGATTTGCTCTACCGGAGCATATCACTCCAGTAAATAGTTCCACCACCGCACCGCAGGACAGGAGGTTAGGATAGCAACACGGTCGGGGATTAATGCCCCGGCTGAACAGGATGGGGCCCCAGGCGGAGACGCTGGCGAGGGGCTGGCACCGAGGAGGCTAACGCAAACGATGGGGGAGGCAACATGACCTACGATCGCAAACGCAACGGAATACCACCACAGGAACCCACGCGTCGGGAACGTATCATATGTATAGTAGGACTCATCATCTGGGTCGCATTGCTACTGAGCCACTTCTAACCAATCCGAAACGCCCCTCCGGGGGCGTATGTCACTAACGAGGTGGCACTGATGAGGATCATACAAAAGGAGAGGGGGACGAGATGACGATCATCCAAAAAATGGCACTGTTGGGCCATTTGGAAACGGTGGCCTACGAGTTGATCAATCTGGATGGCACCAAGGAGCTGGGAGAAGAAAGCTTTCGCTGGAAACAAAAATTGGAAGAACTCTGGCCTAATCTGGACCAGGATTTTGCAGATGATATCAGCCGTAGTTGATGTTAAACGCTTTAGGGGGGAGAATCAGATGGACAATCGACGGGATTATTTCGCAGGGTTGGCAATGCAGGGCCTGCTGAGGATTAGATTCGACGCCAGCGACCTTGCCCGGATTTCCACAGAGGCCTATCAGGTGGCAGACGCAATGCTCACGGCCAGGTCGGAGTTCCTCGAACACGGACAGTCCAGAATCGATGCGCTTGAAAAACGGGTTGCATGGGCTGCGACCGAGTTCGAAGCCATCGCAAATTCGATCGCCAACAATTCGGTTGGCGCCGCCCAGGCGCACGCCCAGGCCTGCGCCGCCGAGATGGATCCAGAAGATTAGCACGGTCGGGGCTTAACGCCCCGGCTGAACAGGATTGGCCCCCAGGTCGTAACGTACGACTGGCGAGGGGGCATCGATAGTGTGCGGGCGAAGTCAGAAAATCCTCACCGATGGCCAGAGGGCCACGTTGGAGACCGGAGAAGCGTGAGGCAAGGCTGAGTCCTGAACGGGGGTGGGCCGTATGCTAAAGAGGCAGAGCCCACTGTCGCAAAGTAACAGGGATGGGATCGTGAAGCCCGGCACGGTCTTGGAAAGTCCGCACACACAAACACAAGGGGGACGATATGGCTGGCGCTCCGAGGTTCAAGGTATACCGACGCGGGCAGTATGTGGCTGCCTGCAAGGACGTGTATGATGCGCTCGCGGTAGTTGCTGTGGGCGGGGGCAACATCAGGGACGGCCACAAAGCGTCCGACACCGTCTGGACAGAGGGGGTCGACATATCCCCGAACGAGTCCTACGACGCCGCCGCGATCCTGGTGGAAGAGAGGATCCAGATCCGCGGCAGTTATTTAGACCGAAACCCATAACCAAGGAGGAGATCAGGATGGTATTGACAGTCAGCCCTGACCAAAGCTGCTGGGGGGACGTAACGGTAGAAACGGCCCGGGCGGATTTCGACCAGGCCAATACGGTATTCCGGGATTTGGGGTTCGTCGTCAACGAAATCCGCGATGAGGGGACGCTGAACGAGACCTGGGTTTTTGCAAATGGTGGAGATGAGGAAGAATTTGATTGGTATGGGTACTGGTGTGGCACTGACTGGAATACGCTGCGTGAAAAAATAGCAGCACTGACCGCGTTGGAATAAGCCCCCCCCCTTATCCCAGTAGGCCCTTTGTGTTTTGTAAATTATGGGTGGTTGTCTGTCGTAGAATAACTGATATCTGTAGGAGGGAGATCCAAATTTGTTGAGACGCCACTCAAAACCGTTGTAAAGTAAACCAATTATGTCGTGTATGGAATAGGCAGGGGGGCTTATTTCATACAGGAACAATGAAGAAAACTTTCTAGGGCCGTCAGCTATTACCCGGGGGTATAACGTCACTGGGATAGTTTTCACACGCCCCACCGGAGAATGGGCGGTCTTGAGGGGGGGCCAGGGGGTGGGCGCCGCAAGGCGTGATGCCCCCCGCTGCCCCGAAAAAACACCGGGAGGAGTAAATATGTTGAATAGCACGTATCTGCAGGGGATCCGTAGTAACTGGCGACGTGCGTGGAATGGTAACCTCACCGCGCTCGAGTCCAAGTACCGGACCGATGGCCGGGCACTGGTAGTGGCGGCCTGCTTGAAACCCAAACAGCTGGAGATCGTCTCCAGGCCGAATGTCGAGCGGCGCAACGAGGACCATCCATTGGGTGATGAGGGTTGCGAGAACGCCATCCCGGACATACTCGATGGCTACGAGCGGGTGTATCCGGTGGGGTTCGAGCCGGCGGACGGCGAGACCAAGCTGGACCGGGCCGTCTTCCAGGCTAGCTACTCCGACATCAGGACCCACCTGGATGCCCACGCAATCGTGACCCTGGCAAAGGCCGCCGGCATCACCAGGGTCTACGCCAAGAACGGCTCGAGCTCGGCGATCCTGCACAATGAGGATGGCGACTTTGTCGGCCTGCTCATGCCGATTTGGAGGGGATAACAGCAATGATACTGATACGGTGTCGCGTCGAGCAGACGCAGAAGATCGAGCTGGTAATGAAACAACTGAAGTTTTGCCCGCACTGCGGCTACCAGAACAACAATATTGGTCTATTCCCACACCAGTATGACATGATACCTGCGTGTGCCAAATGTGGGAAGTTCTTGTGGTCGGAGTTGAAGCATTGGCAGAGATTTCACGAGCTGTGCAAAGAGGGGAGGGCCAATGGCAACGAGTAATTACAACAGCCAGAGGTGGGCCGAGCACATAGAGGGCGAACCCAACGGAACCTGGGAGGTGCGGGCGAGCCAACGTGGGCAACTCCTGTATACCGGTGAGCTCGGAGAGTGCCTGAGTTATCGGGGGGAACGTGACTACACAGTGGTTAAAATTGCACCTGGCCCTGGGGAGAGCCAGGGCACAAAAAACCTGGGAGGGCGCCTGTTCATACGAAAGGAGCGCGACGACGGCGTCCCGTGCTGGCAGAGTTTGGATGAGGAGCTGACGATCAGAGTACGAGACCACAATAACCCGCGCCGGCGGCGATACGTCCTGAGGAGCATGGGCATGGAGATCGCCTCGGAGCCAACACTCAAAAAATTGGAGGTAAAAATTGAGAGCTAACCGCGAAACGAAGGAGCGGATCCTGATACACCTCGGAGCCGCACAGGATCAGTTGGGCCAGGTTTTGCAACAGCTGCCGAAATCGCCAACCAAGCCGGCGTGCGGTCACTGTGGGGAGGCCCATTACAGTGATACGGACAGGGCCAACCACCGGATGGCGCAAAACGTGGGCGCATCCATAGATAAGGTGGAGCGATGGAAGCAGGTGATCGAGGGGTGGCGGGTATGATCTCAGTCCTAGCCGTCATTGGATGGGTCGTAATACTATGCTACGCATATAGGGCCTGGAAACGGGGGGCCCTACGCAAATCGAAGTGAACCCATATCCACGAGAGGAGGAAGGAAAAAACTGTACCTAGAGTGGCTGTGGCGGCCACTCGGGCAGGCAGAAATCGAGCCAGGACCCTACGATAGGGTCCTGGCTTTTTTTGTGCCTGCGAGCTCCAATGTATAAAAACGACTGAACAAACACTGGCCATTATCTACATTGCGAGACAGTGGTGGCACCAGGGCCGGTGTCCGCGGGAGGGTGTGCGTGCCAGCCCTGGCGCCAGAGACCGGCGCCCCGGCCCCCTTACACGATTCCGGGTCCTGCGCCACCTGGTCTAGGCATTGGGGGTCGCGGGGTGGCGGGACGCACCGGTGTCGCTGGTGGCCTGCCTCCTACTGGAGAAGGTCCTACCTGGGGCGGCGCCCCTGGGGGTCCTCCTGGCCCTCCTGGTCCACCTATCCCTGCGATCTGCAACACCTGCTGTAACTGCTCAGGCGACAGCGCCTTCAGCACCTGCGCCAGCTGTCCCAATGGGACCTGGGGCATTCCGCCCGGAGGCGTGCCCGGAAGGCCGGTAGGAGCTCCCGGAGGGCCCCCTGGAAGCCTTCCTGGAGGTGCCCCTGGAGCGGGCGTGGGTCGTGGTGCCGGTCCGGCCCCTGGTCCGGGTCCAGCTGCTGATGGAACGATACGAGGCATAGTCTCTGCTCCTTTTTTCATGTGATACGAATTTTGACGCCCTCTCCGTCGAGGATCGCCTGGGCTATTGGCGTATATATCCGCCGGTATGCCTGAGCCGAGGAGCCCACGTATCCCTCACCCAGCTGATTATTTTTTGCCGTGTCACCTACGAGAATGCAGCCCTCGGAATCCCTCGCCCTGTTTCCCGTGTGTATGTAGACCCACGTAAAATCGGGGACATCCTGCAGCCACAACATCCCGTGGTGCATCTCGCCAAATCGTTTGTGATACCTCTGTGTCAGGCCACCCGACGTACGTAGATGCATATCATAGGCGCCCTCCGGTATCCGCGTCGCCCCAGGTATTTTGGCGACGTGCCATGCGTCCTCGATCGTCCAGCAGGAGAATGCCCCATCGATAGACAGCGCACCTATCGTCGACTCCGAGGTATGGCTGATACGCTGCAAATCGATAATCATGTGGTCCGCGTCACATCGATGTCATACTCGAGGATATATTTCCTCGCCGTATTTATGACGACGGACCATACTGCCGTCAGTATGGATCCGCCATATGCGGTCTGCATAAATGCCGGTAGAATCCACATCGTGAGCATGGTCAATGCGGCAGCACCGCCGGCGATGCCTCCGCCCTTCAGGATCTTCTTGAGACCCTGTGACTCGAGGGCAAATTTTTTGATGGATTCTATGGATATGTCTGGCATTATGTCGCCTCCGTTTTGAGATCATCCACGATATCTATTTCGGGCAGCGGCCGATCTCCTGTCAGCAACTCGATTGTCGCCGAGGCCTGGTTTATTTGCCCGGCGAGCTGTCGGTAGTCTGGACTCTGCCCCTGCAATTGCGACGTGACCTGGCCCGCGGCACGCGTCCACTCCGCGATGTCCTGGCGCAATACCTCGATGACGCGATTAACATCTGGCCTGCCGTTTGATGCCATAAAACCCTCCCCTATAGACTGCATACGGTTACGATGACGACGAGTACTGCTGACACAACCTCCGGTGCGGCTGCATATGGAAAATCGGCTATGGCAATCGGCCTGGTAGCGGCGGCGGCCAGTAGGATTTCCACGGCCGTAAAAACCGGATCCTTTGCCCCTCTATGTGCACCACGGCTCCCGTTTTCCCCCATCGTATTCCCTCGCGTGGCCCTCCCGGACTAGTAATTTATTTATGTTCGTCTTTTTGCCGCCAGTGACTGCATACAGGGTGGCCAGAACACGCCCGTATTTACCGCGCTCGTGGCTCTGAAATTCTATACTATCGGCCTTTGCCAGCGTCTCTGAAAGAAATTCCTTCGCTGCGAGGCCGAGGGCTTTTTCTCCCAAATTCCTCGTGCGACTCTCCGGCGTATTGATGCCGGCGAACCTCAGGCGCATAGACATAAACACACCCCACCCGAGATCTGTCAACACATCTACAGTGTCGCCGTCAACAACCGGGTCTCGCTTGCCGCGCTTCCCGGTCCTGCCCATCAGCTCGCATTTGTAATAATACGGTTCAGCCATACGGCGCTACGACCTCCCGAGCAAATTATCTAGCTCAGAATATACCCATGTCACCAGCATTGTCAGTATTGCGACGAACTCTGTACTGGAAAACAGCGGGGACCATTGTTTGGCGAATCCCGACGAAACTCCCAGCATCTCGTACCACGGTACATAACCGAAAATTACAATGGTCGAGGCCGCCAGTCCGGAATGCGATTTCGTCCGAACGACGGGGGATTTCAAAGACTCTGGCCCGTTTATTTTCTTATTTGCGCGAGGCCGCGATCGTGCATCTTCCCTCGCTTGGTCCCTGAGTTTTTTTATAAACGCATTCTGCTCCTCGACCGTCTCGATAAGTTTTGCTTTCGACCATTTGCTGGGGGGGATCGCTCCCATCCCGTGTTTGCCGCCTGTGATAGCCATCGGGAATCTCTCATTTTTTCCCTCCATCCCTCTTCTGGGATTTCCACAGGTGTTTCGGGACATACCGCCACTGACCAGAAAAAACCAGCCTCATCGCCTCTAAATCGCTGACCCGTCTAATTTCACCGGACTCGTCCTGAACGCATTTCACCTCGCTACGCCCTTCATCTTCTCAAAGGTCCGCAGCCCCCCCATGCCGAGCATTCCCATAATGAGTTCCATCAAATATCCAGTGTCTATCGTCGGTAGTTCTGCGCCATCCCCCCACATCGTCACGCCCCACTGAGCGATGGGTTGGAGAACCATAGCCCACGCGATACCCGCGCCACAGGTCCACCCGATAAACGGCCTCCACCCTGCTACGAAGACAGATTTGTGCTGGGCCTCGGCTTTGTTCAGCTCGACCTGCGCCAGCATCGCACTGTTTGCCGCTGTGACGAGTTCCTGCTCCAGTTGCTCCTTTGCTTCTGCGCGGGCGTTGCCGTCAGGGATGCGGTCGACGAATTTATTGACGATCCCGCCGA